>OJSA01000822.1_pt1 | contig 31667 bp, 26 predicted proteins | sample 1599341 | NCBI WGS metagenome assembly OJSA01 (sample SAMN04168657, study PRJEB22393) | human gut metagenome | biome: human gut microbiome; feature: stool | host: Homo sapiens | collected 2014-03-20 | reverse complement strand
GCATCAAAATTTTGTATGCGCTGTTTGAGAGCGAACTCTGCGTCAACGATATTGCCCAGGTCGTGGGCATCTCCCAGAGTGCCGTCAGCCACCAGCTGCGGCTGCTGAAAACCAGCAAGCTCGTCAAGTTCCGCCGCGAGGGCAAGGCCATGTACTACTCCCTCGACGATGACCACGTCCGCAGCATGATCGCCCTGGGCATGGAGCATACGGAGGAATAAAATTGTTGAAAGCCTCCCCCCCTGGGGGAAGCCTTCAAACTACGTTACCCCATATTAAAAATTACTATATATAAAGGAGACTGCCACCATGCAGAAGAAATTCAAGATCGAAGTCGACTGCGCGAACTGCGCCGCCAAAATTGAGACCGCCATCAAGGCAATGCCCGGCGTCAAGAATGCCAGCGTCAGCTTCATGGCCCAGAAGATGCTGCTGGAGGCCGACGACGACAAGTTCGACGCCGTGCTGAAGGATGCCGTCAAGACCGCCAAGAAGGTCGAGCCCGATTTCGAGATCGAGCTGTAAGTTCTGCCATAAAGCAGCCCATCCTGCCGATGGGCGCTTTTTATACCCCAAACGGAGGCTACCCTCATGACAAAGAAACAGAAAAAGACGCTGAAGCGCATTATCGCTGCGGCGGTGCTCACGGTGCTGCTGGCACTGCTGTTCCATTTTGTGGAGCTGCCCTGGTTCGTTCAGCTTGTGCTGTGGCTTGTGCCCTACTTAGTCATCGGCCATGATGTCCTGCGCAAGGCGTTCATGGGCATCAAGAACGGCGAGGTTTTTGACGAGAACTTCCTGATGGCCGTGGCCACTGTGGGCGCCATTGCCCTGGCCCTGTACGAGCGGAGCGGGGATTACACCGAGGCCATCGCCGTCATGCTGTTCTATCAGATCGGCGAGTGGTTCCAGAGCTATGCAGTAGGCCGGAGCCGCCGGAACATCAGTGAGCTGATGGACATCCGCCCGGACTACGCCAACGTGGAGCAGGACGGGAAGCTGGAGCAGGTAGACCCGGACGAGGTGTCCATCGGCACCGTTATTGTGGTCCAGCCCGGCGAGAAGGTTCCTATCGACGGCACTGTGGTGGAGGGCGCCTCCACCCTGAATACCGCCGCCCTCACCGGCGAGTCCCTGCCCCGGGAGGTCCGGGAGGGGGACGAGATCATCAGCGGCTGCGTCAACATGACCGGGCTGCTGAAAATCCGTACCACCCGGGAATTCGGCGAGTCCACGGTGTCCAAGATCCTGGACCTGGTGGAGAACGCCTCCTCCCGCAAGTCTCGGTCGGAGGACTTCATCTCCCGGTTCGCCCGGGTGTATACCCCCGCCGTGTGTTTCGCCGCCCTGGCCCTGGCCATCCTGGTCCCTCTGGCCCGGACGCTCCTTCTGGGCCTGCCCGCCGGCTGGAGCGTCTGGGTCTACCGGGCCCTCACCTTCCTGGTGGCCAGCTGTCCCTGCGCTCTGGTCATCAGCATCCCTCTCAGCTTCTTTGCCGGCATCGGCGGGGCCAGCAACGCCGGCGTACTGGTAAAGGGCTCTAACTATCTGGAGACTCTGTCCCAAACCAAAACGGTGGTCTTTGACAAGACCGGCACTCTGACCCAGGGCGTGTTTGAGGTCAACGGCATCCACCATCATGAAATGGAGAACGAGAAGCTGGTGGAGTACGCCGCTCTGGCGGAGAGCGCTTCCAGCCACCCCATCAGCAAAAGCCTGCAGCGGGCCTATGGCCGGGAGATCGACCGCAGCCGGGTGACGGATGTTCAGGAGATCAGCGGCAGCGGCGTCATCGCCAAAGTGGACGGCGTGGAGGTAGCCGCCGGCAACGACAAGCTGATGGACCGGCTGGGCGTGCCGTACATCCCCTGTCACAGCGTAGGCACCATCATCCACATGGCCGTCGGCGGGAAGTATGCCGGACATATCGTCATCTCCGACGTGGTGAAACCCCACGCCCGGGAGGCTGTCCAGGCGCTGCGGTCCGCCGGTGTTCATAGGACCGTCATGCTCACCGGCGACGCCAAGCCGGTGGCAGACCAGGTGGCCCAGTCCCTGGGCATCGATCAGGTTTACGCCGAGTTGCTCCCCGCCGGAAAGGTGGAAAAGGTGGAAGAACTGCTGCTGGACAACTCTGAGCGGGGAAAGCTAGCCTTCGTGGGGGACGGCATCAACGACGCCCCGGTCCTCAGCCGGGCGGATATCGGTATTGCCATGGGCGCCATGGGCTCCGATGCCGCCATCGAGGCCGCCGACGTGGTCCTGATGGATGACGATCCCGCCAAAATCGCAAAGGCCATTCGGATCTCCCGCAAGTGCCTGCGGATCGTCTATGAAAACATCGTCTTTGCCATCGGCATCAAGCTGGCGTGTCTGGTGCTTGTGGCCCTGGGGTTCGCCAATATGTGGCTGGCCATCTTCGCCGATGTGGGTGTGATGATCCTGGCAGTGCTCAACGCCATCCGTGCGCTGTTCGTCAAAAAGCTGTGAACGCGGAAAGCGCCCCGTCCAAGGCTGCACGGGCATGTCCCGGAGTCCGGCGGCAGAGCCCCAGGCAAAGGCAGCCCTCCGGTCAAGCGTGAAGGGACCAAATCCGCACAAAAACCCGGCGCCGGGAATTCCCGGCGCCGGGTTCTGTATGTACAGACCAGGTCAAAATGCAAAGAGTAAATGTCATTTCAGTAAAATTGAACACGGCCATGACGTTCCCTGCTTATTGGTGAATAGCCTGGAATTCCGTAGGGAACTGCAGCTTATGTGATCACAAGATTTTCAAATCATGTGTTCTTTTCTTTCCTGGTGTTTTCAAACACCCAGAATATAGCGCCCAGAATCACAATCCCGCCAATTATGGAGCTTTTTCCCAGGGTCTCTCCCAAAAAGGCATAGCTGAACACGGCAGTGAACACAACACCGGAATACTGATAGATGCTGACCTCAGAGGCCGGGGCCTGCTGATAAGCGTATGTCAGGAAGAACTGTCCCCCTGCCGCAAAGACGCCGATCAGCAAAAGCATCACGAATACCTTTGGAGACGGAATCACCAGATTCGGCAGCATCATCAGTCCTGCGCAGACCGTACTCAGTGCGGAAAAGTGGAAAATGATCGCAGATGGGTGCGTGAAATTTTTACAGTAGGACAACATGGTGTAAGCCATGCCGGATACCACCGCTGCCAGCAAAGCCGCCAGAAGCGGGAACGGGTTGGAGTCGAAGGACGGCTGCATGGCGATATATGCGCCCACAAGACACAGGATCGTTGAGGCGATCTTGACGGGAGTGATCTTCTCCTTCAGGAAAATACCGGCGAGCAGTGTGACAAATACCGGAGATGCCCGGTTCAGCATAGCTACATCCGCTTGGCGGGCGTGACCGGCCGCATAGAAGAAGAGCACGATCCCCAGAAAGCCGAAGAACGACCTTCCCCAAAGCGCCCAGCCCCCTCGTTTGATCTCCTGAAAAACCTGCAGGTTTTCCCGTCGGACCATAACAGCTGCAATAATCAGGCTGACAAGATTGCGGAAGAAGGTCTGCTCAAATGTCCCCACCTCTTCAGAGCTCAATTTGACAAATACCTGCATGATGGAAAAGGACAGCGATGAGACCAGCATCAAATATATAGCTTTGGTTTTTTTGTTTTTCGTAATCAGTCTCTCCTTTTATATGGCAACATACAGCGTGGCCGTCTGCACGGGAAATCAGCGCAGACGACCGGAATACACTTCCGGTCGTCTGTTCCGATCCCACCCGGGGCCTGCGCAGCAGAAATCAATAGTCGCCGTTGTAACTGGTTCCGTGGGGCGTTGTCCAGCTATAATCTCCCAGCTTTTCCGCCTTTGTCTCCTCGCCGTTGGCCACACGCAGAAGCAGCTCGTAAAGCTCGCGGCCGCTTTCTTGCAGGCTCAGTTCCCCATACAGCATGGGAGCTGCGGAGTAGTCGATCATGTCCTCCAGCGCCGTCGCAGTCTGGGGGTTGCCTGTGATCTTGATGGTCGTCATACATGCGTTGCCGATGGGGTTGCCCCGCCCAGTGGTGAAGAGGCAGATATGGCATCCGCTCATGGCCAGCGTGGTGGACGCATAGGCATCATTGGCGCCCTGTGCCTGGTTGATGCCCCAGGCTCCCGCGCCGGGGACCGGATCACCGCAGTCCAGGATCCCCAGGATCCGGCGATGTCCCTGGGTTTTGAAGCTGCCCAGGTTCTTCTCGGTCATAGTGGTCAGTCCGCCCGCCTTATTGCCGGGAGTGGGATTGACCTGGGAGAGGCCCTTACCGCCTCTGCGGGTGCAGTCCTCATTGAAGAAATCTCCGATATCCATCAGGCGCATGCCGATCTCATAAGAAGCCGCTGTGGTGGGATAGCCGCCGCGGCCACAAACCTCCACCGCTCTTCCGCCGGCGGACAGGTGCATATCGATTGCCTCACCCACCACCGGATTGGCGGACAGGCCGCTGGTCCAGTCAGATCCGCCGTTATAGCCGCCGATAATCAGTCCGCTGAGGGGGCAGGGTTCGCGCTTCTGGGCCTCTGCCTGCCGCTTCAGATCCTCCACAGCTGCAATCCCGTCCTGGATGGCCTTGGTGACACCGCCGTCCGCCTGGATGCTGATATTCACCACCGGCCGGCCAGTCTTACGGATCTCCTCCGCCACATCTTCAGGATCTGTCTGCTGGCACCCCAGGGACAGCAGTACCACGCCAAAAGTGTTCGGGTGCGTGCCGGTTGTGATGAATCCTCTGCGGGTCCGCTCAAAGCGATCCGGAAACTCACCGCAAGCCGCATCGACAAACGTGGCAGGGACATTACAGGCAGCAGAGATACGCTGCGCCGCATTGTTGGAGCACTGAACCAGAGAGATCACCACCACCTGGTTCCGGATCCCAAAGGAACCGTCTGCCCGCTTATAGCCCATGATCGTCTCCGGCAGGCCCAACTCTTCCTTTTTGTATTTATGGTGGATCGTGTAATCCATGGCATCCGGTGCCATGGAGCGATAGTAAGCACGCTGTTCCCGGTTGATTTCCTCAAAGTCATCGTAAACATTGTGCTCATGTACCCAGTCTCCCTTTTTGATGAACTGGGTGGCCACGCCGATATGTACACCATACTTGATGATCTCGGCTCCTTTTTCGATATCAGTGCGGGCGATTTTGTGCCCCTCTTTGATATATTCGTTGGCCGTGATCTCCTCACCAGCCACTAGTGTGCACTCACCCGCCTGGATAGGCTCTACGGCAACTGCGACGTTGTCGCTCTCCTCAATCAGCATGCTTTTTTTGTAAATTTTCATTCCTGTTTACTCCTCCAGTAATTTAGGATTGGTGTTCTCTTACCGTAATACTGCGGCGATGCGATCCATGATCTCCTCGATCAGATTTCGGGGTGCAGCCAGGTTCAATCGTTCAAATCCATTTCCCTCTGGGCCGAACATACTGCCTTCGTCCATCGCCACATGGGCCTGATACAGCATCTTTTGGCGCAGTTTTTCGGCATCCGGCTCCAGTCTCCGGAAGTCAATCCATTGGAGATAGGTCCCCTCCAGAGGGGAGATCTTGACGTCTCCATTCCAAGTATCTTCCGCAAACTCCCGAACGAACTGGTCATTTTTCTGAATATAAGCCAGGCATGAATCCAGCCAGGCTTCCCCGTGGTCCCAGGCAGCCTTTGCAGCAACGGGGGCAAAAAAGTTCGGATGGGCACGACAATACCGTGCGAACATCTGGTCAAATCGTTTCCGGCGTTCCTCATTGGGGATCATAATGCAGGAAAAAGAAAGCCCCGCCAGATTGAATGTTTTGGATGGAGCATGGCAAACGGCACAGTTTTCCGCATAGTCCTGGCCCAGCGAGGCAAACACGATATGCTGGTGGCCCGGGAAGATCAGATCGCTGTGGATCTCATCTGCGATTACAAACACATGATGCCTGCGGCAGATCTCGCCCACTCTGCGGAGCTCCTCCTCCGTATAAACACGGCCCACCGGATTGTGCGGGTTGCTTAAAACAAAGGCCCTGCATCTGGGGGATGCCGCTTTCCTCTCAAAATCTGCAAAGTCGATCTCATAGCGCCCATCCCTGAGCTGTAACGGACTGTTTACAACAACCCGTTTCTGCTGCTGTATCGAATCAGCGAAGGGATAATACACCGGTCTCTGGATCAGGACCTCATCGCCTTCCTCCGTCTCTGACAGCAGCAGGAGATTGATGGCTGTCACGACACCGGGGGTAAAACGGAACCAGTCCGCCGCCGCATTCCAGCCATTTCTCCGTTGCTGCCAGCGCAGATAGGACGCAATAACCTCATCAGTGACTTTGGTATATCCATACATGCCGTTCTTAGCTGCCTCAATGATGGCTTCCTGAACCTCCGGAAGCGTCTTCAGATCCATATCTGCAATCCAGGCGGGCAGAACGTCTTGGGTTCCAAAAGTCTTTTCCAGTTCAGCTGGCTCCCACTTAACCTGCCCCCACGGCAGGCGGCTTTCAAAGTGGTCAAAGTCAAACGTTTTTTCCATCCTTACCTCTTTCTGATCCTAAATCGGGATTTATCACAGGCCATTAATCTCCCTCACAAAATGGCATTTGACAAAATGATCCTTTTCGATCTCTTCCAGCTGGGGCTCATTTTCAAAACATTCCGGCTTCGCATATACACATCTGGGGGCGAAGCGGCAGGACTTTGTCACGTTGATAGGCGAAGTGATCTCACCCTTCAAAATGATCTGATTATCCGGCGCATTGTACTTGGGCAGCGGGATCGCAGAAATCAATGCCTTTGTATAGGGATGATATTGGTGGGCAAAGATCTCTGCGGATCCAGCCTTCTCTACCATCTGTCCCAGATACATCACCGTGATATCATCGGAGATATGCTTGACCACGGACAGGTTGTGGGTGATAAACAGATATGTGAGATTCCGCTCCTTCTGGAGCTCCATCATCAGGTTCAGAATCTGTGCCTGAATGGACACGTCCAAAGCAGAGACCGGCTCATCGCAGACCACCAGCTTGGGATCCAGAATCAGCGCCCGGGCGATACCTACCCGCTGGCGGCGTCCACCATCCAGTTCATGCGGATACAGGCCATAGGTTCTCTCTGCCAGTCCCACCACATCCATGATCTCACGGACTTTTTTCTGCTGCTCCTCTTTGGAATTGCAGAGCTTATAGATCTTCAAAGGCTCTGCGATGATATCTCCGATGGACATTCTGGGGTTCAGAGATGCGTAGGGATCCTGGAAAATGATCTGCATATCCTTGCGAAGCTCTTTCAGCTGCGCCTTGGTCACGTCCGAGATATCCTTTCCCTGAAAGATAATCCGGCCGCCTGTTCTCTGATGCAGGTGCAGGATCACCCGGCCCAGTGTAGACTTTCCGCAGCCGGATTCTCCCACGATCCCCAGCGTCTGTCCCTCCCGCAGACCGAAGGTGACGCCATCCACTGCATGGAGTGTCCCCTTTTTGGTGGCAAAATACTTTGTCAGGTCTTCTACTCTTAAAATCTCAGCCATACTCAAACCTCCGTGTCAGAAAAACGGTTGCAGCGGACCATGTGAGAGTCCGAAAGCTTCACCGGCTTGATTTTTCCGGTCTGGCAGGCTTCTGTCGCATAGGGACATCTGGGGTGGAACTTGCATCCATCCGGAAGGTTTGCGGGGTCCGGTACCATGCCCTGAATCACTTTCAGCGTAGATGCGTCGTTCTCAATATCCGGCAGAGAGTCAAACAGACCGATGGTATACGGATGCCGCTTATCTGTATAAATTTCCTTGAGGGTTCCGGATTCCACGATCTCCCCGGCGTACACCACCGCGACCTTGTCGCAGATCTTCGCCACAACGCCCAGATCATGAGTGATGAGGATCAGGGAGGTCTGATACTCCTGCTTCAATTTTTTCATCAGCTCCAGCACCTGCGCCTGGATCGTCACGTCCAAGGCTGTGGTAGGCTCGTCCGCGATCAGCAGCTCTGGGCTGCAGGCCAGGGCGATAGCGATCATCACCCGCTGCTTCATGCCGCCGGAAAACTGGTGGGGGTAGTCGTCGCAACGGGCGCCGGGGATACCCACCTGCTCCAGCATCTCCATAGCACGCTTCCGGGCCTCGGCCTTCGAGATCTTGTTGTGCAGCAGGATCACTTCTGCAATCTGATCTCCTACCCGTGTCACCGGGTTCAGGGAAGTCATGGGATCCTGGAAGATCATGGAGATCTTTCCGCCGCGGATCCGGCGCATCTGCTTTTCTGAGAGTTTCAGCAGATCCTCTCCCTCAAACAGGATCGATCCCTTTACGATCTCTCCTGGCGGATCCGGCACCAGCCCCATGATTCCAAGGGCCGTGGTGGTCTTTCCGGCACCGGTCTCCCCCACCAGGCCGATACTTTCGCCCCTCTCCAGAGAAAAGGTGATGTCATTCACCGCCTGCACAGTTTCCTCGTCTGTCACATAACGGATTTCAAGGTCGTGCACTTCCAATATATTTTCAGCCATACCGTACTCCTTTCACCGCTCACTTCTTCAATCTGGGGTCCAGGCAGTCCCGCAGGCCATCTCCTACAACGTTGAGTGCATAGACCACCACCATGATGGCAAGGCCGGGAATGACCGTGAGGTAAGGTTCTGTCCGGATGTACCGCCGGCCGGTGGACAGCATTGCGCCCCACTCCGGCAGCGGAGCCTGAATGCCAAATCCCAGGAAACTCAGAGCAGAAGCGGAAATGATGGCGCCCGCCATGGCCAGTGTGGCCTGCACGATCAGAGAGGAAATAGAATTGGGAAGAATGTGGTGGACAATGATACGCCAGTTATTGGCGCCGATGGCTCGGGCCGCCTCGACAAACTCCTGTTCCCGTGTTGACATAACTGCTGCCCGCACCACGCGCGCGAATTTTGGCGTAGAAGACAGGCCCACCGCCAGCATCAGGTTGAACAAGCTGGAACCCAGTGCCGTGACAATGCACATGGCCAGCAGCATCTGGGGAATGGCCATGAACAGATCCATACAGCGCATAATGATATTGTCCAGCTTGGGATAGTAGGCTGCCAGGACACCCAAAATTCCGCCTGTAATGACAGAAATTCCAACCGCCAGGAAGCCGATGGCCAGAGAATAACGGCTGCCATAGATCAGGCGGCTCAACTGGTCCCGGCCAAGGTTGTCTGTGCCGAAAATATGCTCTGCGCAGGGCGCGATCATGGCACGGCTGGCATCCTGATCATCATATCCGTATGGTGCGATCTGATCGGCGAAAATTGCGATGAGAACGAAAAGGATCAAAACGATCAGTCCCACCAGCGCCTGCTTGTTCTTTTTAAAACGTCTCCAGATTTCGGAGAGCATACTGTGATTTTTCATGCCGCCTTCTTCTCTCCTCTCTTCTTGAAACGGAAGAACCCGCTCTTGGAGCTCTCATACATGGTCTTCATGCGGGGGTCAATAAACGTGTAGATGATATCTACAATCAGGTTCAAAATGGCCGAGACAAACGCGATCAGCAGCACACATCCCTGCACGGCAGCATAGTCTCGGGCATTCATGGAATCCACCAGGTACTTTCCCACGCCATTGATGGAGAAAATCACCTCTGTGACAATGGAGCCGGCCAGCAGAACACCTAGCTGCAGCCCGATTACGGTGACAATGGGGATCATAGCATTTTTCAATGCATGGCTCAGGATTACCATCCAATAAGTCTGGCCCTTTGCCTTGGCCGTGCGGATATAGTCCTGCCGCATAACCTCCAGCATGGAGCTGCGGGTTGTCCGCATGATAGTGGCAGAGGAATTCACGCCCAGCGCAACCACCGGCATGATCATCTGCGTCCAGCTATTCCCGTAGCCCGAAGCCGGAAGCCAGCCCAGTCCAACGGAGAAAATCAGAATCAGCATCAGGCCCTGCCAGAACATCGGCATGGAAATTCCAAATAAAGCGCACCCTGTGCACAGAGAGTCCAGAATGGTGTTCTGTTTCAGAGCAGCTACGATTCCGAAGAATATTCCAAGTATAATGCCCAGAACAATGCTCCATGCGGAGATATTGAATGTTACAGAGAAGCGCACGAGAAGTTCGTTCAAAACCGGAGTTCTGGAGCGGTAGGAGATTCCAAGGTCCCCCTGAAACAGGCCCAGCAGTGTCCTTCCCAGCCGCTCCCAGTAGGTCCCGTTGATCCCCATCTCAATGCGGTATGCCTCAACAGCTTCCGGCGTGGCGTTATCTCCCAAGGCCAGATAAGCAGGATCACCAGGAGAAAAATAGAGAATTGTAAAAACAACAATGGTTACACCGATCAATATGGGAATGATCCATAAGATTCGCTTGATAATGTATTTCAGCATGGTTCGTTTTCCTCACTCAACCAGCGCGGCGCCCCGGAGGCCACCGCTTTTTTGTACTGTCATGTAAAAAAATAGGATGGGTGAATAATTGTTGTATTATCCACCCATCCCTTGGATCAAATCAAACCCTTAATCCGGAGAATCATTTTACGCGAAGTAGCAATACTTCAGCAGCGGAGCCTGGAATGCGCCATTGCGGAAGCCCTGCAGATCGCTGGTGTAGCAGTGGATATCCTCCTGCTGATAGATGGGAACGATGACACATTCATCCAGCACCTTCTGCTGGATTTCTGCATTCAGTTCGCTGCGCTTTGCAGAGTCCGCCTCCATAGCAGCAGCATCAATCAGGGCATCCATCTCAGGATCGCTGTATCCGAAGATGTTGTTGGCGTTATCGGTGTAGAAGAATCGGTTCGCATAGTCAATATCGCCGTTGGTGGCAGAGATGCCCCAGGTATAAATATCGAAGTTGTGCTCCACCTTCAAAGCCTGAGAGTTTGTGGCAGCGTCCAAAGCAACGATCTCCACATCAATACCGATCTGCCCCAGTGCATTGGCAAAGAACTCACCATAGGCCTGACGCACAGCCATGTGGCCCACGTGATATCTGCAGGAGAACCCGTCGGGGTAACCGGCCTCTGCCAGCAGTTCTTTGGCCTTCTCAAGATTATATTCATAGACCGGATAATCCACATGATAGGGAGAGTCCACATCCGCGATGGAATCAGGAATATTGCTGGGCAGCAGGCCTTCCGCGGGCTGACCGACGCCGTCCATGCAGACCTCCCATGCACCGTCAATATCCAGTGCATAAGCGATAGCCTGGCGGACACGGACATCGTCAAAGGGAGAATTCCGCAGATTGAAGCTCAGATAGCAGTTGTCCGTCGTATACTCACGGAATACCACAACATCAGAATTGGCCTCGGCAGCCTCGATATCCACGCCGGAAAGATTGTAGCACATATCTGCGCCGCCGGTCTCCACCTCGATGTAGCGGTTGCCATCTTCGGAAATCACTCTGAATTCCACATTCTTGATGGCAGGCTGGCCCTCCACATAGTAGTCGTCGAAGCCCACCAGACTCACGCTGCTGCCGATAGACCATTCGCCCCAGGTATAAGGACCGGTACCGATGTCCATATTGGCCCAATCCCCGTTTCCTTCCTCATATCCCTTCTGGCTGAACATCACGCAGGTAGGGAATGAGAGGTTGGCGATTACAGGCATATAGGGTTCGTCCATCACGATGACAAAAGTCCTCTCATCCACCGCATAGCTGTTTTCCAGATCCATATGGTCGGTAACAGAGGTGTTGGAGCTCTCCCGCAGGCAGCGCAGAGAGAAGAGGCAATCCTCGGCCGTCAAAGGCTCGCCGTTATGGCACATGACGCCTTCCCGAAGAGTCATTGTCAGCTCAGTGGCATCATCGTTGAATTCCCAGGATTCGGCCAGAAGCGGCTTGTACTCTCCTTCCGGCACTGTGCGCTCGATCAGGGTCTCGTAGACATTTGCCTTGATCTTCAAAGTATCATTGGTGCTGCTTCCGTTGATAGGGTCCTTGTCTGCCATATCTGCCTGAACGGCAATAGTCAGAGTATCTTTCGCCTCTCCCCCATCATCGCCGTTTCCGGCATCTTCTGTGCCGCCGCCACATGCAGTTGTCAACATGCAGAGACACAGCACGGAGGAAAAAATCCGCAGCAACTTTTTTTTCATAACATCTCTTCTCCTTTTTCATATTTTACAATCACCGGTTTTCACCGGAAACTGCCATTTTTGTTGCCCCCTTTAAAACCGGTCATAGCTGACGATTTCTTCCATATTCTTTTTTGTCTTCCGGGGGCTGTTGTCCGCACCATATCCGAGCGCTACCATAGATACGACCCGCGCAGATGCCGGAACATGCAGCAAATCTTTGACCGCATCTTCTCTAAATGCACAGATGATACACGTATCTAACCCCTGTTCTGCCGCTTCCAGCAGAGCAAATCCTGTGGCCAGAGACATGTCCACTACATAGCCATATTGCCCGCAGGGCATTACAAAATCTGTGCGGTCCGTAGCGCAGAACACCAAAAGTACATCTGCTTCCTCCACCATGGGCTGTGTCTCAGCCTGCTGGCGGATCTGCTGCTTCAAGGCACTGTCCCGTACCACGATCACCCGGATATTCTGATCGTTATGTCGGGAAGGCGTCAGGCGGACAGCCTCCAGAACTGCATTGAGTTTTTCCTGTTCCACCTTGCGGGGCAGATAGCTCCGCACACTTCTTCTAGCCTTCATGGCCCCTATGACATCCATGCCTTTTCCTCCAAAAGCCGCTGGTCAGCGGACCATCTCCTGAATCTCCTCCAGCGTCTTGCCGGCCATCCCCAGCTTTTCTGCGGTGCGTCCCTCTTTCCAGAAGTCCCGACCGCAGACAGCACTGGCGATATTGACAAAGGCGTCCATCATCGGGGTGGGGATGCCCAATGCATGGCCCACGGAAGCCAGAGGTACCAAGCCGGACATGGTATCCTCCACGATGAACCGGTGCTTGGTATTGGTCGGGTTGCGCAGAGCGCGATAGGATTCGATGCTCTGAATCAGATCATACAGGCTGTCCTTCGGCTCCAGCTTGTAGGTCTTGACCAGCATATCCCCCAGCGCCAGCGCATCCACGCCCAGCGCCCTGCATACAGCGACACGCTCCTTGTCGCAAGCGGAGATGATATCGGCAATATGCGGGGTGATTCCCTCCATGTAATAGTCGTAGCTCTGCCCCAGATCCATCTTGTTGATGTTCATGAGGCTGGGGATGGGGTGCAGCATGGCGCCGGCGCCCTCAAAGCCGGTCTCCAGCACATTGGCCGCAGGCTGCAGGCAGGGGAAGATGGGTCCCAGCACTTTCATCAGGCGGTCGATATCACTGGCGGGCAGTGTCGCCACCGGCACGTGGACCTTCAGGCCCGTGTGAAGGATATTGCCGACCTCATAACTGCGGCAGCCATACATCAGGTCCCCCGCCTCCGCAATGATAAGATCCTTGCCGCAGCCATCCTCGCCGCGCAGGATATTGGCGATCTCCAGAGCACCTCCGCAGTGGCCGGGATTCAGCATGACGATCTGCCCATCCTTCAGATAGGGCTTGCAGGCATAGGCGATGCTTCTATGGGCATCCGTAGTAGAGACGACCATGATCACGTCCACGTCATCCATGACTTCATCGATCCGGTCCGTAATAACCGCCGGTGCGGCCTCGCAGGCAATGACGCCGGTGACCTTGATTGTTTTGAGTTCCTGCAGACGATGGATTTTTTCCTTGTCGATGTCATACAGCTTGGCGATATAGCCCTTGCTGGTGAGAATGGCGGCCATGCTCTGTCCGCCTGCGCCCGCTCCGATAATCGCAAATTTCAACATCTTGATTCCCTCCACATTTCATTTTCCTATGGAATTTGAACAAACGTATTTTGCTTTGAAAAAATACCCAAGGGCGTTTCTCCTTAGGTGTTGTTTCCATTTCCAAAATTACCGCGGCTTCTGTGCCTGATTGAAGGTGATCTCGTCAGCTCTTTTCCTGTCCGTACTGCTCCTCTCTGCAAACATTGTGTTTTTTGTCTGATCCTGTCCTGTTTTGCTTGTCTTAATTTTATCACATTGACAGGAAATCCGTTTATATGGTATTGTTAGTACTAAATATATGAATTTCATATCTTTACGGGCACACTTCAGGGAGACTGTCTCTCCCGGGCGCACGCCGGATCCCCTGTCCGACTTCTGCGTTTTTCCGGACTGTGACAGGACATTGGAGAGCAATCCCAAAGGCCCCTCAGCAAACTGGGCGGAAAATGCCGAGGCTGTCTAGGGGGGCATTATTATGTACGGAGGGAGGATCCAACATGACGTTCCAACAGCTCAGCTTCGTGGTAGAGGTCGCCAACTGCGAATCCATCAACAAAGCCGCCGAGCGGCTCTATACGTCCCAGAGCAATGTCAGCAACAGCATCAAGGCCTTGGAGGAAGAATTGGGAATCCAGATCTTCCTTCGAACCAAAAAGGGCGTTTCCGTCACGGAAGAGGGGCGGGAGTTCTTGAGCTACGCAAACGAGATCATAGACAAAAAAATTTTTGTAGAAGATCTGTATGCAAAGAGCCACTTCCGCAAGCAGTATTTCAGTGTCTCTTCCATGCGATCCTTCTTTCTCAGCACGCCCATCACAAGGCTTTGGCCGCAGATTTCAGACGGCCACGGCGGCTCTATCTATATCAGGCTGAAAAAACAGTCTTTTTACGATGTTCTGGATGATGTGCAGCACTGCCGCTCCGACCTGGGGATCGTCTTCCTGATGAAATCCCACAGTAATCGGATCACGCGGCTTTGCAGCGTAAAGGACTTGGATTACCATCTGTTGGGGGAGAGCCATATCAGCATCGTCACGAGAGCGGACCACCCCATTCTGCAGGCTCAGGAGACCGTTCCGGTGGAAGACCGTATGACGGACTATCCCTATGTGATTGCAGAAAACCACGAGAATTTCGGCAGATTTTACGATGATGATTCCGAGTCCATCTCTCAACTGTTTCAGTCTCCCCCAAAATGCATCATCTCTATTAACGACAGTGCTGCCAGCCAGGATATTGTGGCTCAATCCGATGCTTTTTTCATCAGTTCTACCCGCTGGCAGCATCCGCAGCACTACCATTTTTCCTCGGTCCCGCTTAAGGGAGAAGATAGTATCCTGGCCCATTATTATGTCACCAAGAAGGGGCAGACGCCTCACCCTTTGACCGCTCCCTATGTGGAAGAACTGAAAAAAATGTTCCATGGTCTTTAACGAGGATATTCCAACATACTGAGCAAACAGCGACATGGAGCAGCCTCCTTCCATCCTCAAATCTCCCCTTCCGAAACACTTCTCTGCCCAGTCTCATCTCGGCCTCGCATCCTGTGCCTTTTATTACATAAAACCTGCTTGCTCCAGGCGGAGATTCAGAAACTGCTGATCCAGAGTATAACTTGGACCATCCTTGCCCATCCATACCCGGGATTTTTCTCAGATTTTCTTCTATAAAAGAATGATGAATGAGATTTTTTCTGGCGTGGAGGGTATTCCGGACAGCTACTTTTCCCTGTGGATGACCGTTGGCCGCATCTAAGCGGGAACTCTGCTGGGCTATGGTATCTATGCGGCGATAGCCCCCCAGAATAAGGATGTCCTTCCGAGTCTCGTAAATACGGACAGCATCGTCCCCCCTGCCCTGTTCCGTAAAGAGTGGTCTATCCTTCAGCCCGTCTGGAGTTCCTGGCAGGCGCAGGATATGGATTTTACGGGGGCAATACACAGCAAGTAATTGGCTGGACATAGGAATATTTACACAGGTATTGAATAAGATCGGACGCCGCACCAATGGACTTTTGGTGCGGCGTCCCAATATATTCTTCAAAATGACAGCCCCGAGATAGATTTCTAATGTTTCTGAGCCAATTGTTTATGAATGTGTTTTGTCTGAGGACACCGGAAATTTTATATTTCCGCTTCTAACGCTTCTGCAACCGTTTCCAGCAGATCACGGGCGGAAGCCTCTGCGGGCAATTTTCTCCCGCAGGCCACAGCGGATGCAGTCGGATGCCTTTCTGTAAGTCTGGGGCAGAGCCGCATAATACGCCTCCTGGTTGGCAGTGTAGCCCGTGTTGTTCCCCAATCGCTCCGGATTTCTCATGCCGTTTAAAACAGTCAAAGCCCCGTCCAGCCCCGCAATGAGCCGGATGGACCAGGAGGAGGCCGGTCCGGCGGTCGCATCAGCTTGGTACAGCAGCACAGCGGCCTCCTCCGGTAAGTTCATCAGAGCGCCTCCCTTCACCGGCTCCACGACCGCAATCTCTTTCCCGTATCTCCGGGCCACCTCATCGCACTTCCGGCACTGGAGATTGGGAGCCCTCCCAGTCCGGACAGTTGCGCTGAAGCTGCACCAGCTCAACTATCTGGATGGTCTTGGGGGATCTTCTCCAGGGCCTCCGCAGCTCTTCGGAAAGAACAACTGATATGCTGCGCCAACTCCTTGTCTCGCATTTCACGGGGAAACCGGAAGCTGCCAACTGGATCTGGTCCGGGAGCCGGATCGAACCATGACTGTGTGGTAAAAGGGATCGTCATGTAACCCTTGTCATGCTTGCCCTCAGAGCACTTTTTCTCCATGAATTGATGCGCAGCCTCGTTTACAGGGGCATTGGGGAGATATCCACCCATCAGCAGGAAAAGTTCTGTAACGAAGCGGAATTGCGGATGTAAATATCTATTTGACCAGACTGGTAAGGCGATGCATCAATACCGGCAAAAGCCACCGACGCCGTCTTGGAGTGGAAACGGCGGACATCGCCAATCTCCGCCATAAGTTGTGAGCCGAGCGATGGACCAACACCAAATATCCTCATCACCACGGGATATTCCGGGCGTGAAGATGCCCAAGATCGCATTTGCAGTTTTGCAGTTTCAGGGCGGCCAATGCTGCACAGGCCGTCCGGAGTTGAGAGACAGCCCGTTCTGCCAGAAGTCTGGCAGTATCAGTTTTCGGCATAACACCAAAGTGACTACGGGCAGAAGCATAAATATCCAATGCCCTATCTTCGCTGAAGTTGTAGCTATATTTCTTACACCACCTTTGGTATTTGGAAATAAATGCTTTTTCACATAAAACGCAAACGCACTCACAGTTCCAAAATGTCGCTGCGAAGTCCACCATTTCTCGCTGCCATCGGTACGCGGAGGGCTTGAAAACAGGCGGTTTGCGCCCGGAAAAGCTGTGTCTAACAGAGAGATCAGGTTGTTCTTCAACTTTTGAATACGGCTGGTATTGCCTGGCAGCAGTTTCTGCGCATCAATCAGGTATCTATACCTCGCCAAGATAAGCCAGTGGCCAAGACCGTCGTTTGCCGGTTTAATGGCATCCTTCTTGTCGGTCTTGGCACGGCGCAAATTGGCACCAGCGCTGCACTGACTGCCGAAGCATAGAATCCGGAGGCATTCAGCAGTCAGGCTTCCGGTAAATGATAATTACCCGTAGACTCCATTACAGCACGGGGCTTGCCGGGCAGCCCGCGAAGCAGTGATCGTTCGCTGTCTGTATGTTGCCCCATTGTGGCTGAATCTTGGGAACGAATGAAGCACGTCTGACGGGTGTGCTTCACCCGTTGTAGTAGCGTCCAAATAGGAGAAAACTGGTAGGAGCCATTCCGATGGAATCGCTCCTGTAGAAAAGGCTAAAAACTTCAAGATATAACCGTTTTCTAAGAGATAAAATCAGAAACAACATCCACGAGATGCGGGGGAGAAAGCTGGCGGGCAGAACAGGATTCAGCTAGTTGATGGGCGGTTCCGTAATCGTTGGAAAAAGGGGCAGTAACTGCTACTGTAATCCAACTTCGGCCTATTTTTTCTTTAGCAAGAATGCCGTAAGATCTGGAAGATAAAGAATGTATCTTAAATACCTCATACTTGTACATGACCAGTCACCTCAGTATCCCCGGATTCTTTTGCTGCATGGGTATGAACAAGAGACTCCTGACGTTTAGATGCAGTTATTGGAGTGCCAGAGGCTTCCATCAGATCTTTCAGAAAGCTATTCATATCAATTTCGAGAAAGACTGCAAGTTTGATTGCGAGAAAAAAGCCAGGCATCTTCTTACCAGATTCAATTTTCTGAATCCATCCATGGGAGGTCCCAACCGCCTCTGCAAGTTGAGCCTGTGTCAGTCGAAATTGCGTACGTTTGAGAAGGACGTGCTTTGAAAAAATTCGTCGTAAAGTTATTTTTGTCATGGGAAAATCCCTCCTTATATAGAGGATTTTAACCATGAACTATAAAAATTTGGACGGACCTATAGTTCTTGTTGGATAGAGCAACAGAAAAACATCGGATTTTGTCGCAAAACACATAAAAGCAAGCCCGCTTCTAGCGAGCTTGCTTGCAGAGATAGATCACGCGTTAAACTGCTCTGCGAAATAGCAGTTTCGTCACCCAATGTCATCCAATTTTCACGTATTCTTGCCTGAGCCTCCTTGCAAGATGTCTCTATCTACTCCCCCTGTTTCATGGATGCTGCCGGAATCAGATATCCCTCTTGCAATACAACCAAGAAAATCATATAATAAATCTATAAATTGTGCATTTTATATAATTTCAGGATGTGGTTGCAGGATGGATACTTACGCCTATCTGGCCCATCTCACAGAAGACGGCCGGACCCAGACAATTCTGGAACATCTCAAAGGCACCGCGTCTCTGTGTTCCGCTTTCGCAGCTGCTTTTGACGCAGAGGCGCAGGGACAGCTGGCCGGTATGGCTCACGACATCGGAAAATACTCCGCTGCCTTTCAGCGGCGGCTCCATGGCGGGCCGAAAGTGGATCACGCCTCTGCCGGGGCTTTCGAGTGTCTGAAAGCTCAACAGCTGGCGGCTGCTTTTGCGATCTCCGGACACCACGGCGGCCTCCCCGACGGCGGCAGCCGGGGAGACGCCGCTGGCGCCGGCACCTTTTGGGGGCGCATCAATCGGGCAAGCCAGGGGAATCTGGAGGGTTATCATGCCTGGCAGAGTGAATTCTCCCTGCCTCATGCAAATACCCCCGCATTTGCGGGAACAAGGCTGGAGGGGATGTTTTTCACGCGGATGCTCTTTTCCTGCCTGGTAGATGCAGACTACACAGATACGGGCGCGTTTATGGACAACAGCCCGTATCTGCCAGCATCGTCCTCCTCTATGGAGGAATTGTGGCGCCGCCTGGAAACCTATGTCTCCGGCTGGTTTCCCCCAAAAGGCGCTCTGAACATGCAGCGATGTGTGATTTTGGAACAGTGCATGTCGGCGGGGGCACAGTATGGACCAGGCCTCTTCACGCTGACAGTGCCCACCGGCGGAGGAAAAACCGTGGCATCCCTGTCCTTTGCGCTGGCGCAGGCCAAAGCCCGCAGGATGAAGCGAATCGTTTATGTGATCCCCTACACATCGATTATCGAGCAGACTGCCCAGGCCTTTCGGGAGATTTTGGGTGATGAAAATGTTCTGGAATTTCACTCCGGTGTGCAGTTCGACCAGCAGGAGGACGATGCATCCAGTCCGGAGGCCGTTCCGCTGACCCGGTCTGTGGAGACGTGGGATGTTCCTGTAATCGTCACCACAGCAGTCCAATTCTTTGAATCCCTTTATGCCTGCCAGCCTTCCAAATGCCGGAAGCTCCACAACCTGGCCCAGAGCGTCCTGATCTTTGACGAGGCCCAGATGCTCCCCCTCCCCTATCTGCGACCCTGTGTCTGGGCGATTGCCCAGCTGGTCCGGCACTACGGCGCTTCCGCTGTTTTGTGTACCGCCACTCAGCCCGCTTTGGACCCCATTTTTCAGGAATTCGCTCCGGAGATCCCCATCCGGGAGATTTGCCCCATGGCCGAAGCGCACTGGGAGTCCTTCCGCCGGGTTTCCTTCCAGCAGGCAGGAACGCTGTCCTGGATGGACCTGGCCGCCCGCCTGCAGCAGCAGGAGCAGGTTCTGTGCGTCGTCAACACCCGCCGGGCCGCGCGGGAGGTCTTCCACCAACTGTCCGGTCCAGGCAATTTCCATCTCTCCACCCTGATGTACCCCGCGCACCGCAGGAGAATTCTGGATGAGATCCGCCGGCGCCTGCGGGATGGGCTGCCCTGCCGGGTGGTCTCCACCTCGCTGATAGAAGCGGGGGTGGATGTGGATTTCCCCATTGCCTACCGGGAGGAGGCGGGGTTGGATTCTATTATGCAGACAGCGGGCCGCTGCAATCGGGAGGGAAAGCGGCTGGCAGAGGAGAGCGTTGTAGCGGTGTTTCGCCTGACGGAGAGACCTGTGGCTATGATCGCCCAGAATATAGCGGCAGCTAGGCAGGTTCTGCGCAAGCACCAGGATCCGGCGTCTCCGGAAGCCATCCGGGAGTACTTCCAATTTTACCGCACCCTCAAGGGGGAGGAGGCGCTGGACCAGAAACAGATTTTGGATCTGTTCCGGCGGGGATACCAGGGCAGCTGTTTCCCCTTTGCCGAGGTGGCCCGGCGGTTCCGGCTGATCGAGAGCCCAACGGTGCCTATTTACATCCCCGTTGGGGATGGGGCGAGGCTGGTGGAGCTCCTGCGGGAAGGGCGTTGGAGCCAGGGCCTTTTCCGGGCGTTGGGCCAGTATGTGGTGAATGTCTACCCCCAGCACTACCAAGCTCTTTTTGACGCTGGGGCGCTGGAACAAGTGGAGGAGGCCGCCGTCCTGCGGGACCCCGCGTTTTACCACGGGGATACCGGCCTTCAATTGGATGTGGAAACCGGAAAAGGGTGGTTCCTGTGACAGAAAGCCAGATAAAACGCCGGAGGGGCAGTATCCCCTCCGGCGTTTTGCTATATACAGATGTAGAATTTTTGTGTTTTATACAGAATTTGATGTCTTGATATGTCGAAAATCATCGTAATGACCAAATTCTTCTAGAAGAGAAAGCCGTTTTGTGGGATAATGGGGACAAAGGACAGCTTGAGAAAGGAGTGGATACAATGATTCGGTTGGAGGTCTGGGGAGCTTACGCCTGCTTCAGCCGCCCGGAGCTGAAGGTGGAACGGGTCTCCTATGACGTGATGACCCCCTCCGCAGCGCGGGGGTTGGTGGAGGCCATCTACTACCACCCGGGCTTGCGGTGGATCATCGACAAGATTTATGTGCTCTCCCCCATCCGGTTTACCAACATCCGGCGCAATGAGGTCAAAAGCAAAGTGGTGTCCAGCGCGGCAAAAGGAGTCATGCAGGGGAATGGAAAACCCCTGTACCTGGCAGCCTCCCAGGACATCCAGCAGCGGGCCGCCATGGTGCTGCAAGACGTCCACTATGTGATTGAGGCCCATTTTGAGATGACCGACAAGGCCAGCCCCAGTGACAACCCAGGGAAATTCCAGGACATCATCCGCCGCCGGATGGAAAAGGGCCAGTGTTTTCACCAGCCCTATTTTGGATGCAGGGAGTTCCCCGCCCATTTCCGCAGCTGGGAAGGGGCCACTGTCCCCGCCATCGGGGAAACCAGAGACCTAGGGCTGATGCTCTACGATATGGACTATGCCGATCCGGCCAACATCACCCCCATCTTTTTCCGGGCCAAGCTGGAACAAGGGGTCTTGTCGCTGGATCACTGTGAGGTGTTCCGATGATTCTCCATGCGCTGACGCGCCATTATGAAGACCTGCTTTCCCTGGGCCGGATTCCCCGGCCAGGCTGGGGGACAGCAAAAGTCTCCTATGCCCTGGACCTGTCCCTGGAAGGGGAGATTCTCGCCTTGCTCCCTTTGAAGACAGAACAGCTCCGGGGGAAAAAGGCGGAGCTTCTCCCCCGCAAGATGGAAGTCCCCATGCCTGTGGGTCGTTCTGGTACAAAACCGAAAGCGAACTTTTTGTGCGACCACAGCGGCTATTTTCTCGGGGTGGACGGCAAGGGGAACCCCAAACGGGCCGGCGAGTGTTTTGCGGCCTGCAAGGCTCTTCATCTGGAGCTGCTGGAGGGCCTCCCCTCCCCGGCGGCCCAGGCGATCACCGGATTTTTCCGCCGATGGGACCCCCAGACGGCCTCCCAACACCCGGCCCTCGCCGAGAACTGGAAGGATCTGATGGCCGGGGACAACCTGGTTTTCTGGGTGGAAGGCCAGGAGGCACTTCGGGACCCGGAGATCCGCGCCGCGTGGCAATCCTATTATAACCGGGGCGGGGACGGCCCCACCATGTGCTGCCTGGTGACCGGGGAAACCGGCCCGGTGGAGCTGACCCACCCATTCATCAAAGGGGTGTGGGGGGCCCAGCCCAGCGGGGCGGCCCTCGTCTCCTTCAACGCCCCGGCCTTTTGCTCTTATGACCGGGAGCAAAACGCCAACGCCCCGGTGGGGGCCTATGCGGCCTTTGCCTACACCACTGCCCTCAACCACCTACTGGCCGACCGGGAGTATACCCAGACGGTGGGGGACACCACAGTAGTGTTCTGGGCTGAGGGCGGGGAACCCGCTTACCAAGAGGTTGGCATGGCCGCCTTGTATGGGGACAGCGATGCCATCACCCAGCAGGATTTAAGCCGCATCCTCCGGGCCGTGTCCGCGGGGGAATCCATCCAGTGGCAGGGGGCGGAACTAGACCCTCAAACCCGGTTTTACGTGCTGGGCCTCTCCCCCAACGAGGGCCGGCTGTCGGTGCGGTTTTTCTACCAAAACAGCTTCGGGGGGATGCTGCGCCACATTGAAGAGCACTATGAGCGGCTGGAAATCCAGCGGCCCGCCTTTGACCAGACAGAGAGGCTTCCCCTGTGGAAGCTGCTGGCCGAGACGGTCAACCAGAAATCCCGGGAGAAAACAGCCTCCCCCCAGATGGCAGGCGACCTTCTGCGGGCCATCCTCAGCGGGAGCCGGTACCCTTCTACCCTGCTCACCCTCACCGCCCTGCGCATCCGTGCGGAGCGGGAGGTGACCCGGGGCCGGGCCGCCATCTTAAAAGCATACTACCTGCGCAACCAAACGCCCGCCTGTCCAAAGGAGGTTTTGACGGTGGAACTCAATGAAAACAGCTCCTATCTCCCCTATGTTCTGGGGCGCCTGTTCTCGGTGCTGGAAGGGCTGCAAAACGCAGCCAACCCCGGCATCAACAGCACCATCAAGGATAAATACTTCAACTCTGCGGCCGCCACACCGGCGACCATCTTTCCGTTGCTGCTGAACCTTTCCGAAAAGCACCTGCGCAAACTGGGCACTGCCCAGAAGGTCTACTACAGCAAGCAGATCGGCGGTTTGGTGAAGCGGATACAAGAGACCTACCCCGCCCGGATGACCCTGCCGGAGCAAGGGGCATTCCAGCTGGGGTATTACCACCAGACCCAGAAGCGGTATACAAAAAAGGAGGAAATCGAAAATGTCTGAGCCCATCCAAAACCGGTATGATTTTGTCATTTTATTCGATGTGGAGAACGGCAACCCCAACGGCGACCCCGACGCAGGCAATATGCCCCGCATTGACCCCGAAAGCGGCTATGGGATTGTCACCGACGTATGCCTCAAACGCAAAATCCGCAATTATGTGGAGACGGTCAAAGAAGACACCCCTGGGTATCGCATTTATATCAAGGATCAGGTCCCCCTCAACCGCAGCGACAACGAGGCGCTAACCTATTTGGGGGTGACTGGGGATCTGAAAGCAGCGAAAAAGGCTGACCCCCAACTGGATGTGAAGATCCGGGACTTTATGTGTCAAAACTTCTTTGACATCCGTGCTTTCGGCGCAGTGATGACCACCTTTGTCAAAGGGGCCCTCAACTGTGGGCAGGTCCGCGGCCCGGTGCAGCTCAGCTTTGCCCGGTCGGTGGACCCTATCGTCCCCCAGGAGGTCACCATCACCCGAGTGGCCATCACCACTGAAAAGGATGCGGAGGGCAAAGGGACAGAGATGGGCCGCAAGTACATTGTCCCCTATGGGCTGTACCGGGCGGAAGGGTATATCTCCGCCAATTTGGCCCGCAAAACCACCGGTTTTTCCCAGGAGGATTTGGAACTTCTGTGGGAAGCCATTTTAAATCTGTTTGAGAACGATCACTCCGCCGCCCGGGGCAAAATGGCAGTCCGCGACTTGATTATCTTCCGCCACGATTGTGAACTTGGCAACGCCCCCTCCCACAAATTGTTTGATTTGGTGGAGGTCCGCCGAAAAGAAGAAGTCGCTGTAGCCCGGTGTTATGGCGATTATGAGGTGTCGGTTGCAGAAGAGGCATTGCCCGCCGGGGTCACCTGTATCCGAAAGGGGTAAAAGCGGTGGAAGAGGAGTATCTCCAGCTTTCCGGCATCCAGCATTTTGCCTTTTGCAGACGGCAGTGGGCACTGATCCATTTGGAGGGACAGTGGCAGGAGAATGAGCGGACAGCAAAAGGCCAAGTGTTCCATGAACGGTGCCATGATGAAACCGATAGGGAGTCGAGAGGGGATCTTCTTCTATTTCGTGGGATGCGGGTGGTTTCCCATCGCTTAAGGCTCAGCGGTGCATGCGATGTGGTGGAGTTTCATAGGGACCCGAATGGCATCCCCCTATCGGGTCACCCTGGAACCTGGTCGGCTGTGCCTATCGAATACAAAAGGGGGAGCAGCAAAGGGACAGATGTGGACCGGATACAGCTGTGCGCCCAAGCAATGGCTTTAGAGGAGATGTTGGTCTGTGGAATCACCCATGGCTATCTTTACTATGGGGAAACCCGCCGCAGGGAGCAGGTGGAGTTTACCTTGGAACTGCGCAACCAAGTGGAGTCGCTGGCCAAGGAGATGCAAGGATATGCACAGCGGGGATACACCCCCAAAGGGAGGTTGCAAAAGCATTGCAATGCCTGTTCTTTAAAAGACGTCTGTCTCCCCCAGCTGTCCCGAAGCCCCTCTGTTAGGGAGTATATCGAACAAAGGATGGAAGAACTTGTGTGATGTGCGAATCGGAAGCGGTCAGAGAACTCCTGAAGGGTTCGCACCAAATTGATGGAAAAAAGGAGGACACAAAGCGGAATTTTTTGGATTATATTCCATAAAAAGTAAAATCATACAAATGCAGCATATAAATGCTAAAATTAATAGAAATGTTTTGTGCAAAATTGCTGTCGCCCTCCGTGAGGAGGGCGTGGATTGAAATTTGCTTGCGGAAGCGGAAGCAAACGGAACAGCTACGTCGCCCTCCGTGAGGAGGGCGTGGATTGAAATTCAAAATGGTTTGAGAGCTACACGGGCACCCTCAGTCGCCCTCCGTGAGGAGGGCGTGGATTGAAATGACTTCTACGACGACGGGCAGCTCCCCCCGGACGTCGGTCGCCCTCCGTGAGGAGGGCGTGGATTGAAATCCGATCTTTGCCTTCCGGTTGCACGCGGGGCAAAGTCGCCCTCCGTGAGGAGGGCGTGGATTGAAATCCATTATTATTTTACCACAAAACAATGCCTAAAGGTCGCCCTCCGTGAGGAGGGCGTGGATTGAAATCTCTCCCAGATGGCGGCAATCCTGGCCGCAGCCAGTCGCCCTCCGTGAGGAGGGCGTGGATTGAAATCCCTTGGCCCGGTGGAGGACATCTGCCAGGGCCCGGTCGCCCTCCGTGAGGAGGGCGTGGATTGAAATAAAATCAGATCACACGCGTCTTAAAGGTGTGTACCGTCGCCCTCCGTGAGGAGGGCGTGGATTGAAATATTTTGCGAATTGTCTTTTTGTAGTAATATTGGGTCGCCCTCCGTGAGGAGGGCGTGGATTGAAATCTTGAATTTAAATATACACCGATAAACTCACACTGGTCGCCCTCCGTGAGGAGGGCGTGGATTGAAATACCAATTCCCCGGCGGGTTTGCTCTCCTTGGCCACGTCGCCCTCCGTGAGGAGGGCGTGGATTGAAATCACAAGAGAGTTGTTCCAGCCGCCACTGCACCAGAGTCGCCCTCCGTGAGGAGGGCGTGGATTGAAATCGCTTTTATTTTTTTGGCTTTTTTGGGGGCCTGGTCGCCCTCCGTGAGGAGGGCGTGGATTGAAATTTATGCCCATCTTGGTCATCCGGGTGGATATGGCCGTCGCCCTCCGTGAGGAGGGCGTGGATTGAAATAAGTCTTGACCGGCCTGCGCCCAGGCGAGCTAATCGTCGCCCTCCGTGAGGAGGGCGTGGATTGAAATCCGCTCTGGGGAAAACAACAATGCTCGGGCTGCAGGTCGCCCTCCGTGAGGAGGGCGTGGATTGAAATTTGCCACAGCGGCGGCCACCGGCCCGGTAATCACGGGTCGCCCTCCGTGAGGAGGGCGTGGATTGAAATCAACAGTTGTTTCAGTTGATCTATGAGGGCATAAGTCGCCCTCCGTGAGGAGGGCGTGGATTGAAATGTCATAGCTGCCGCCCAGGGTAAGCACCCCATCGGTCGCCCTCCGTGAGGAGGGCGTGGATTGAAATCCCATCTCCCGGTCCTCACAAAGCAAAACGCTCACGTCGCCCTCCGTGAGGAGGGCGTGGATTGAAATTTCTGTCCGACTACGTGAAGGAACACGAAGCCTTGTCGCCCTCCGTGAGGAGGGCGTGGATTGAAATACAGACGGTTTGCTGGGAATGGTGACGTTTGCGGTCGCCCTCCGTGAGGAGGGCGTGGATTGAAATTTCCCAGCCGAAGGGCATTGACAAGGCAAACACGTCGCCCTCCGTGAGGAGGGCGTGGATTGAAATAAGATTTGGTGAAGATTTGGACGAGGGCGAACTTGTCGCCCTCCGTGAGGAGGGCGTGGATTGAAATCAAATATTGCTTCAGCAGCAGCCATCATTACCATGTCGCCCTCCGTGAGGAGGGCGTGGATTGAAATCGATTCGTGCGATGATTTTTGAAGGATAATATCGTCGCCCTCCGTGAGGAGGGCGTGGATTGAAATAGCTGGGCGCCCGCACCTATGTCCAAGCAACTGTCGCCCTCCGTGAGGAGGGCGTGGATTGAAATAATAAGGACAGTGGGACGATTTGGTGTTTACTGGTCGCCCTCCGTGAGGAGGGCGTGGATTGAAATCAATTCATAGGCTTCTTGGCCAGTACTCTGCCACCGGTCGCCCTCCGTGAGGAGGGCGTGGATTGAAATAACCTGGACTATGATCTGGTGGCCGCCTTGGACCGGTCGCCCTCCGTGAGGAGGGCGTGGATTGAAATACCGAGGCCATCGCCTTAATGCGCCGGCAGAAAAAGTCGCCCTCCGTGAGGAGGGCGTGGATTGAAATATCTCGGTGCTGGACATGCCAAAGACCTGGTTTAGGTCGCCCTCCGTGAGGAGGGCGTGGATTGAAATATCCAATGTCCCGGTATTACATTCTGCCAGATACGTCGCCCTCCGTGAGGAGGGCGTGGATTGAAATTTGATTGGGAACAAGGAATTAACCGCGATCTTAGTCGCCCTCCGTGAGGAGGGCGTGGATTGAAATAGCTCAAAGGACCAGTTGAGGCCGTACCAGATGAGTCGCCCTCCGTGAGGAGGGCGTGGATTGAAATATAAAAGAGAAGCTGGGCATTCAGTATTACGGGCGTCGCCTTCCGCGAGGAGGCAGTGTGGACGCTGCCTAGAAATCCGATTGGAAAGGGGAAGTTATGAAACACCTGCTCAATACCTTATATGTTTTGTCAGAGGATAGTTACCTTTCCCTCAATGGGGAGAACGTAGTGGTCTCCCAGGGGGAAAATCAATTGGGGCGGTTCCCCCTGCACACTTTAGAGAATATCCTTTGCTTCAGTTACAAAGGGGCAAGCCCTGCCCTGTTAGGTGCTTGTGTCAAACGGGGTATACATTTCTGCTTTTTTACCCCCAATGGACGGTTTTTAGCCCGGGTTTGCGGAGAGACATCGGGCAGTGTTCTCCTTCGCCAACAGCAATCCATCGCGTCTATGGACCCAGTGCAGACAGTGCGGTTTGCAAAAAATCTGCTGATGGGAAAAGTATACAATTCCAGATGGGTCTTAGAACGAGCGACAAGGGATCACCCCCAGCGGGTGCCAGTGGAAGCTTTAAAGGCTTCTTCCCGAAAATTACAAGGCACGTTGCTTCAGCTGCAAGACGCCGAAAGCCTCAATGAACTCATGGGCTTGGAAGGGGAAGCAGCCCAGACTTATTTTAGCAGGATGAATGCCTTGATTTTACAGCAAAAGGAGGCATTTTCTTTTTCAGGTCGCAGCCGGAGACCACCGATGGACCGAGTCAATGCCGCTTTATCCTTTGCCTATTCCCTATTGGCACACGAGTGCGCTTCAGCATTGGAAGGAGTTGGCTTGGATCCATATGTGGGGTTTCTGCACCGCCCTCGCCCGGGAAGGGCTTCCCTGGCGCTGGATTTGGAGGAGGAGCTCCGCAGTGTGTATGCAGATCGGTTTGTTCTCTCTTGCATCAACCGAAAGCAATTGCAGCCAGGGGATTTTGATATTCAAGAAAGTGGAGCTGTATTGCTTAATGATAAAGGGCGGCGGGCCTTCCTATCCGCTTGGCAGGAACGGCGAAAGGAGACCATTCGCCACCCGTTTTTGGGGGAGAAGATGGAGTGGGGATTGGTCCCCTCGGTTCAGGCAATGCTCCTCGCGAGAACTTTGCGCGGGGATTTGGAGGAATATCCGCCGTTTTTGTGGAAGTGAGGGGAGAATATGTTGGTTTTGGTGACCTATGATGTGAATACCCAGACCGCGGAAGGGCGCAGACGTCTTCGCAAAGTGGCAAAACTCTGTGTGGATTATGGGCAGAGGGTGCAAAATTCTGTGTTTGAATGCAGTCTGGACAATGCCCAATATGTCCGGTTTCAACACGCTTTGGAGGGGATGATTGACCTGGAGACCGACAGCCTTCGGTTTTATCAGTTGGGAAACTCCTATCAAAATAAGGTCGTGCACATTGGTACCCGTCCAGGCTATGACCCGGCGGGGATACTGATTTTATAGAAGGATTGTCCCACAAAGTGGAGGGCGTGGATTGGAATCCTCCGAACGGGCTCCGGTGCCGTTGCGCCGTTGTCGCCCTCTGGGAGGGGGCGTGGATTGAAATTTGGGCTTCCATACATATTTGACCGAAAGCGGCAAGTCGCCCTCCGCGAAGGGGGCGTGAGTTAAAACACCGGCCAGATGACAGCCTCCTCTGGGCTAGATTGCCGTTCCCATAACAGAATCTGAGCAGATTCCCAGCAGGGCCCTTCGTGGGAAATCTTCATGACACCCGTAAATCCCCTATTTGTCGCGGGGGTTTTATGGTATAATAGTTACAAGCAAAGCCTGTGGCGTTGGAAGAATTGTTTGCAGGGCGAAGCCCTTTGCGGCAGAGGCCGCATCGCAATTCTCACCGTTTGTGCAGACTTTATGGTATACTAGAGGTGGAAGGTTTGTGGCGCATACGGGCGGCCGCACCGGGCTTTTCCTTTGAGAAACAGCCTGCGAGAAGCCCCGGCCCACGGAAGTTTCCCAAAGAAGATAAGGCAGTGCTGCCGGCGGGCAGAGCCGCTCCCTTTTGGGGTGCAGGCCGACTTCCCCCCGGCGGGGACATCTTGCCGCGACGGCGTTTGGAAAGGGGTTTTCATCATGAAAAAAATAGGTTTTATCGGCGTGGGGGTCATGGGCAAATCCATGGTCCGCAATCTGATGAAAAATGGCTATGAACTCACCATCTACTCCCGCACCAAGGAAAAATGCCTGGATGTTATAGAAGAGGGCGCGGTTTGGTGTGATGACATCCGATCCTGTGTGGCAGGCCAGGATGTGATCATCACCATGGTCGGCTACCCCAAAGATGTGGAGGAAGTCTACTTTGGGGAGGGCGGCGTCATCGCCAATGCTAGGAAAGGCGCTTATCTCATCGACATGACCACCACCAGCCCCAAGCTGTCGGTCCGCATTTATAACGAAGCCAAGCGCAAGAGCGTTTTTGCACTGGATGCCCCAGTCTCCGGCGGGGATACCGGCGCAAAAAACGGCACCCTCTCCATTATGGTAGGCGGGGATAAAGAAGCGTTTGACGCCTGCCATCAGGTGTTTGAAACGATGGGCACCAATATCGTGTACGAAGGCGGCCCTGGCTGCGGCCAGCACACCAAGATGGCCAATCAGATTGCCCTTTCCGGCGTGGTGGCCAGTGTCTGTGAGGCCATTGCCTACGGCAAAAAGGTAGGTCTGGATGTGGATACCATGCTGGCCAGCATCAGCGCAGGTGCGGCGGGCAGCTGGCAGATGACCAACACCGCCCCCCGGATGCTGAAAAAGGATTATGCCCCTGGCTTCTTCATCAAGCACTACATCAAGGATATGAACATCGCCACCGAGGAAGCGGAAGATGTGGGGTTGGAGCTGCCCATCCTGAACGAGGTGCTGCGGCTATATGAGCGGATGGACGCTGAGGGCTTGGGCAACCTAGGCACCCAGGCGCTGATCAAAGAGTATGAGAAGGATGAGATTGCCGCTTCGATGAGCGAGCTCTTGTAACCGAAAATTACAGTGCAAAATGGGGGATCGCCGTTGGAAAAAGGTCCCCTTCTACAGGGAAAGGCCGCCGGTATTACCGGCGGCCTTTCCTTTTTTGGGATGGCAACCGGAATGAAATGCTGCCGGTTACCGCTCGCTGTGATACTTCAAAAACTCTTCTTCGGGATAAAAAATGAAATCGTCCACGTCCCCGGTGGCGTTCATCCAGCTTTCTATCTCAATGGAATCCTGCCACCGCTCCTCCTGGAGAAGGGGGCTTGGTTCCGGCCAGCTTTTGATTGGTTGTTTGGGTTTTTCCATAGGGTGAGGACCTCCTTTTTCAAATGGGGCGATTCTGCTGTTTTTCCCCGGGACACGCTGCCCAAGGGAAAACTCCTATCAGTATACGTATGTACGGGCAAAAAAATACGTGAATTTGGGGATATGCGTTGCTATTTTTTGTGGCAAATCGTATAATGAATAAGGCAAAAAATCGGTATTTTTCCTGGGAAATTCAACTGGAACAGCTCTGGAGCAGAGGCGGGCGCCCTGGTAGATGAGAAAAGGGCTTGTCCATCTGGCGGCCAGCGGATTTTCGATGAAACCCCCGGCTGAAGGCCACAGGAATGCACAATTTATTGAATTTTGGATAGAATATTACTTATTGTATATTTGTGACGGGAGGAATGGGTATGGATCCACGGGTCAAGGCGTTTATGGACAGCATGAAAGGCAAACGGGTGGACATGATCGGCGTGGGGGTCAGCCATCGGGAGCTGATCCCTCTTTTGGTGAGCAAGGGGGCAAAAGTGGCCCTCTGCGACCGAAAGACCCGGGAGCAGCTGGGCGAAACCGCCGATTGGCTGGAAAGCTTGGGCGTCCAGCTGAAGCTGGGCCCCGATTATCTCGACCGGCTGGATGGGGAGATCATCTTCCGCTCCCCAGGGATGAAGTACCTTACCCCCCAGCTGACTGCCGCCCGCCGGCGGGGCCAGGTGGTCACCAGCGAACTGGAGGTCTTTCTGGAGCTGTGCCCCTGCCCGGTGTACGGGGTGACCGGTTCCGACGGCAAGACCACCACCACTACCCTCATCGCTGAAATGCTGGAGAAGCAGGGCTTCACCGTCCACAAAGGGGGCAACATCGGCCGGGCGCTGCTGCCCATCCTGGAACAGGTCTCCCCCGATGACCGGGCGGTGGTGGAGCTCTCCAGCTTCCAGCTGATCTCCATGCGGTCCAGCCCCAAAGTGGCGGTGGTGACCAATGTGGCCCCCAACCATCTGGACGTCCACAAGGATATGGCGGAGTACATCGACGCCAAAAAGAACATCTTTGCCCACCAGACCGGGTTTTCCCGGACGGTGCTCAATTTAGACA
>OJSA01000578.1_pt1 | contig 39289 bp, 26 predicted proteins | sample 1599341 | NCBI WGS metagenome assembly OJSA01 (sample SAMN04168657, study PRJEB22393) | human gut metagenome | biome: human gut microbiome; feature: stool | host: Homo sapiens | collected 2014-03-20 | reverse complement strand
AAGACATCAAAAACGGAACTTGTATCCGTATGGACGGAAAGCTCTATTTCTGTATCGAATTCCTGCATGTAAAACCAGGTAAAGGTAATACTTTCATGCGTACTAAACTGAAAGATGTAGTCAGCGGTTACGTTCTTGAACGCCGTTTCAACATCGGTGAAAAGTTGGAAGATGTACGCGTAGAACGTCGTCCGTACCAATTTTTGTATAAAGAAGGAGAAGATTATATCTTCATGAACCAGGAAACATTCGACCAACACCCTATCGCTCACGATTTGATTAACGGTGTTGACTTCCTGCTCGAAGGTGCAGTATTGGAAGTTGTTTCTGACGCTTCTACAGAAACTGTTCTTTATGCAGATATGCCGATCAAGGTTCAAATGAAAGTGACTTATACAGAACCGGGCGTGAAAGGTGATACAGCTACCAACACACTGAAACCTGCCACTGTAGAATCAGGAGCAACCGTACGTGTTCCGTTGTTCATCAACGAAGGTGAAACAATTGAAATCGACACTCGCGATGGTTCTTACGTAGGACGTGTAAAAGCATAATTGACAAGAACATATATAAAAAGCCGGAAGTTTTTGGACTCCCGGTTTTTTTTATGTCTTTACCGATATTTATTTGTATCCGGCTGCTTTCGCAATTCTTTTAGGAATCTCCGTGTTATCAATCTTTTCTCCAAACAGTTGAGAACCTGCACCGATAGCGAATACAGGTACATAACCGGCAGAGTGACCGCCACTTACCCAACCTACCATAGCAATCTCATCCATCACTTCCTTAGCACGTGCAGCCATCGGTTCACTCTTAGAATACATACTTTCAGCAAATACGACTTTATTCTTCACGAATGATTTTTCAAACTCATCACGTAATTTCTTTTCCTGTTCCCAAGAAATAGGGAATTGTTTCCAGAAACCCATTTCTTCGCCCAAGAATATTTTCATATCTTCCCAAGTCACTTTATTGCCTTTTGATTTTCTCAATTCGCTGATACGTTGTGAAAGTCCGTCAGCAGAATGTTTCTGATGCTGCAATGCTTTCAGGTTCAATTCATATTTTCCTGTACCCAGCACGATACCACCTGTTTCATGGTCAGCAGTAACGACAATAAGGGTTTCTTTCGGATGCTTTTTATAAAACTCATAAGCTACCTTGATAGCATTATCCATATCCTTTACTTCGTTGAACACTGTAGCAGCATCATTCGCATGACACGCCCAGTCTATTTTGCCACCTTCTACCATCAAGAAAAACCCTTTCTTATTATCTTTAGTAAGAAAATCAATGGCACTTTCTGTAATCTGCGCTAAAGTCAAATCACCTTCTTTACGATCGATAGCATAAGGTAAACAAGATGGATTAGCACCTTCTTCCTGAATCAGGATCATCTTTTCTGCTTTTGCAGCTTTTGCCTTATAGTCATTGTAGCCACGTGCTACTGTATATCCGGCTTCTTCAAAAATAGGGAAAATACTTGGAGCTTCTTTCTTGTCAAAAGATGTAGTCGGTTTAAGAAAACCACCACCTGCATAAAAATCAAAATTTGCTTTTGGCAAATCTAAAGCTATTTCATAATATCTATTACGATCGGGTTGATGTGCATAGAATGCGGCAGGAGTAGCATGATCTACACTAACAGAAGTAGTTACACCAACTTTCTTACCAGCTTTCTTTGCCTTTTCAGCTACAGTCTGAATAGCATTCTTGTCCTCTCCCACAGAAATTGCATGATTATAAGTCTTCTTGCCTGTTGCTAATGCAGTACCTGCAGCAGCAGAGTCGGTTACTGAATTTTTAGCAGAGAAAGTAGTTGCCATAGTAGCAACCGGGAATTGAGTAAACAACAAAGGTTCAACACCAATACGGCCATTTTGAATTTCCGCCTGATACATCTCCGTACCATTTACTTGGTTCACTCCCATCCCATCCCCGATGAAATAGAATACGTACTTTGCCTGACCGTTTGCAACAACGGAGATAAGAACAAAGAACAGTGTGTAGATTAACTTTTTCATTTTTTAGTAAGTTTATTATTAGATTAGTCGTCTACAAAGGTAGGAAAAAAAAGAAGAAATTATCCGGATGCCATATTACAAATTCATCACATCTTGCTCAAACCTGTCCTTATCACCGGCAGCCTTGTTACGCATCCGGCTACGATAATTATAGATAGTCGCCAAAGAGTAGCCCAGAAAATGGGCTATCTTGTTACTATCTATCACTCCCAGGCGAATAAGGGCAAAAATGCGGAGTTCCGTTGTCAGCAGTTCATCGGATTTCGGGTATATGCGCCCTTCTTCTACCAGCAGTTCATTAAAGGCGGTAATAAAGTTCGGGAACAGTTTCAGGAAAGACTTATCAAACTCATTATAGAATTCATTCCGCTCGTCACGGATAAACTGCTCGGACTTGATGGCTTTGAACAAGTCTTCAATACGTGACGCCATAGCCAGCTTCGCCAGTGAACGACGGTAAGTTTCCAGCTTATCCAGATAGTTGACGCATCTGTCCAGATAGCGGGCGATATACACCTCTTTAATTTTCCCCGTCTGTTCCAGTTCTTTGTTTACTGCCTGCATTTGTTTGTTCGCCAAGCTTAAGTCACACCGCATGGCAGACAGTTTCTTCATCCAACGATACAAATAGAAAACAGCAATAAGGAGAAAGAAAGACAACAGACTGACGCTGACAAGCATTGCCTGTGAAACCACACGTTCTTTTTCTTCCTTCAGTTTATAAGCCTTGTCGATAATAGGAAAGAACTCCGTCACCTCAATAAAACGCAGGCGGGCATTGCAAGCTACGGCGTCTTCCATCGAACAGCTCAGATATTTGTAAGCGCGGTCTACATCGCCCAGTTCATACATCAAGTGTGCCAGTTTCTGCAATGAAGCATATTCCCTGACCGAAGATTCCAAATCGGCAATAGCTGTCAATATCAGATAATATACTTCTTTTTCCATATCGCCTTTCATGCCATATGCTTCGGACAGCGTATAGTAGATATAGACTTTCTGACGTTCGTCAACCGCATCCTTCAACGCGTCGCTGAGCATCACCAAAGCTGTATCAGCCTTACCTGTAACGATACATTTCTCAGCCAGTACAATCGTACGGTTTATTTCGGGCGGCATTATACCAATGATAGAGTCCCTGTATAAATCTGTCTTTGTCAGGTATTTCTTCTTTTCCTCTTTATTAGTGGTATAGTCTGCAAGCCAACCATAACAGGCACGATAAGTCTGATAATAGAATAGTAATGTTTGTTTGTCCAGCTTCTCCGAATTTATGCTCTCCAGTTCTTTCATGGCTTCAATATACATTCCCATCACTCCCAATACTGTTGCACGGTCAATTATTATCTCATCTGCCAATTCCGGACGGGTCAGTTGGGGGAGAAGCTGTTGTCTCCTGTTTATATAATAAAGTGCAGAATCTGCCTGATAATGAAGATAAGCATCGAACAAAGAACCATACAAGCGATATTTATCAGCAGGAGCAACCGAATGAGCGAGCTGCATTTTCAGCGCATCAATAGCTTTCTCTTTCTGAACCTGAAAAGTCTCTTTCTTATTTATAATATCATCCAGTCTTTTAAGGACTGCCGCATTATCATCCGTCTGTGTCGCAAACAGTAAAGTCGGACAAACTAAAAGAAAAGCTAAGATATAGGCTATATTTCTCATAGGTTACTTTTTAAAGATGTCACAAATATAATGAATATAGTAATGATTATGAAACAGACGGTCAAAATAATTTTAATTCCTACTTGTATTTTCTCATAGTCTTTTCACAAGCAATGCATTCATTTTCAACAAAATGAGCATCACAAGTATTTATATTTATATTCTAGTCCCCAAATGCTTTCCCCTATCCCCCTACATTTGCAACATCGGTTCGCCGAGCAAACATTTAAAATCTATGTTACCATGAAAAAGAATTTTCTATTTGTAATCTTACTTGTACTACTATTTGGTTGCAGCCCGGTATATGCCGCAACTGTCATAAAAAAAGTAGTCCCTGCTTTTTGGTGGGCAGGTATGAAAAATCCGGAGTTGCAGGTTTTGCTATATGGAGAACATATAGCATTTGCAGAAGTCAGTATCTCTTCCGAAGACATCACCTTGCAAGAGGTTGTCAAGCTAGAAAATCCAAATTATCTGATTGTCTATCTGAATATCTCGGAAGCAGCCCCGCAGACATTCAACATGATTCTGAAACAAGGTAAAAAACAGACTGTAATTCCTTATGAACTCAAAGAAAGAAAGCCGGGTTCTTCTCAGATAGAAGGTTTCAACTCTAGCGATGTGCTTTATCTCATTATGCCGGATCGTTTTGCTAACGGTGATTCTTCTAATGATATAATTTCCGGAATGTTGGAAGCCAGAGTAGACCGCAACGACTCCTTCGCCCGCCATGGAGGTGATTTCAAAGGGATAGAAAAGCATCTGGATTATATCGCAGACTTAGGTGTGACGAGCATATGGCTGAATCCGATTCAGGAGAATGACATGAAGGAAGGCTCTTACCACGGTTATGCCATCACTGATTATTATCAGGCAGACCGCCGCTTTGGGAATAATGAAGAATTCCGGAACCTTGTAGACCAGGCACATGCCAAAGGGATGAAAGTAGTCATGGATATGATTTTCAACCACTGCGGTAGTGAAAACTATCTATATAAGGATATGCCATCCAAAGACTGGTTCAACTTCAAAGGCAACTATGTGCAGACAAGTTTTAAGACTGCCACCCAACTAGACCCGTATGCTTCTGATTACGAAAAGAAAATAGCAGTTGACGGTTGGTTCAGCCAGGTTATGCCGGATTTCAACCAACGGAACCGCCATGTAGCTACTTATCTGATTCAGAGCAGTATCTGGTGGATAGAGTATGCCGGTATTAACGGAATCCGCCAAGATACGCACCCTTATGCAGACTTTGACATGATGGCTCATTGGTGCAAGGCAGTGAACGAAGAATATCCCAAATTCAATATTGTAGGCGAAACCTGGTTAGGCAGCAATGTACTTATCTCTTATTGGCAAAAAGACAGCAAACTGACCTATCCTAAAAACACCTACCTGCCCACTGTCATGGACTTCCCATTGATGGAACATATGAACAGGGCTTTTGATGAAGAAACAACCGACTGGAACGGCGGACTGTGCCGGCTTTACGAATACCTGTCGCAAGATATCGTCTTTGCCAACCCGATGAATCTATTGACTTTCCTGGATAATCACGACACTTCCCGTTTTTATCGTTCGGAAGCGGATACTAAAAACCTAAACCGATACAAACAAGCATTAGTGTTCCTTCTGACAACACGCGGAATTCCACAAATATATTACGGAACAGAAATCCTGATGGCTGCCGATAAAGCCAACGGTGACGGATTACTTCGCTGTGACTTTCCGGGCGGCTGGCAAAATGATACTCATAATTACTTCGATGCGGCAAACCGCACTCCGCTACAAAATGAAGCTTTCTCTTATCTGAAGAAACTGCTCCAATGGAGAAAAGGAAACGAAGTTATAGCCAAAGGAAAACTGAAACACTTCGCACCGAGTAAAGGTATCTATGCGTACGAAAGGAAACAGGGTGATAAATCAGTCGTTGTTCTCCTGAATGGAACAGACCGGGAACAGACTATCAGTTTGGATACTTACCGGGAAATACTGCCTGATACTTCTGCATACAATGTATTGGAAGATAAAAAAGTAGAATTAGGAAAGGATTTAACACTTCCGAGCCGTGGGATATACCTTTTATCCTTTTAAAGAAGTTCACTACGACTTATATTTATCCGAAGTACCCAAGCAGTTATTTAGCTATAAATCAAAATAATAAAGTTTATACTAACTTGTATTTTTATTCTAATTGGAAAACTCAGTTCAGACGGTCGCTACATTTGCAATATCCGAAACAAAAGGAATAAAAACATAGGTTAGCTCACAATTTAATACCATAAAAATAAAATGAAAAAGAATCTTTTGCTTATCGCATTTTTCTGTATCTCGTTTATAGCGAATGCACAACAGAAACTCACTTCGCCGGATGGAAATCTAGTAATGACCTTCCAGGTTAACAAAGAAGGTGCTCCAACGTACGACTTGATTTATAAAGGCAAAACGGTTATCAAACCAAGTACCCTGGGACTGGAATTAAAGAAAGAAGATAATACCCGCACAGATTTCGACTGGGTAGACCGCCGGGATCTGACAAAACTTGATTCAAAGACTAATCTTTATAACGGATTCGAAGTGAAAGACGTCAAGACTTCCACATTCAACGAAACTTGGCAACCGGTATGGGGAGAAGAAAAAGAAATCCACAATCATTATAACGAACTGGCAGCCACGCTGTATCAGCCCATGAACGACCGTTCTATCCTTATCCGTTTCCGGTTGTTCAACGATGGTTTAGGATTCCGCTACGAATTCCCGCAGCAGAAATCTCTGAACTACTTCATCATCAAAGAAGAACATTCCCAGTTTGCAATGGCAGGCGACCACATCGCTTACTGGATACCGGGCGACTATGACACTCAGGAATATGATTACACTATCTCCCGCCTGTCAGAAATCAGAGGTTTGATGAAAGAAGCCATTACTCCGAACTCTTCTCAGACTCCTTTCTCACAGACAGGCGTACAGACTGCACTGATGATGAAAACGGATGACGGTTTATATATCAATCTTCACGAAGCTGCTCTCATCGATTACTCATGTATGCACCTGAATCTGGACGACAAAAATATGGTATTCGAATCCTGGCTGACTCCGGATGCTAAAGGAGACAAAGGTTATCTGCAAACTCCCTGTAATACTCCGTGGCGTACCGTTATCGTCAGCGATGATGCCCGCAATATTCTTGCATCCCGCATCACTCTGAACCTGAATGAGCCATGCAAAATCGCAGATGCCGCTTCATGGGTGAAGCCTGTGAAATATATCGGCGTATGGTGGGATATGATTACCGGAAAAGGTTCATGGGCTTATACCGACGAACTGACCAGCGTAAAACTGGGAGAAACAGATTACTCTAAAACCAAACCGAACGGCAAACATTCTGCCAACACTGCCAACGTGAAACGCTATATTGACTTCGCCGCAGCAAACGGGTTCGACGCTGTATTGGTAGAAGGCTGGAATGAAGGTTGGGAAGACTGGTTCGGCAATAGCAAGGACTATGTATTCGACTTCGTCACTCCGTATCCGGATTTCGATGTAAAAGAAGTACATCGTTACGCAGCGAGCAAAGGTATCAAGATGATGATGCACCACGAAACTTCCGCATCTGTCCGCAACTACGAACGCCATATGGACAAGGCTTACCAGTTTATGGTAGACAACGGTTACAATTCTGTAAAGAGCGGTTATGTAGGCAATATCATTCCGCGCGGCGAACACCACTACGGACAATGGATGAACAACCACTACCTGTATGCAGTGACGAAAGCAGCCGACTACAAAATCATGGTAAATGCTCACGAAGCAACCCGCCCGACAGGTATCTGCCGCACGTATCCTAACTTAATCGGCAACGAATCCGCACGCGGAACCGAATACGAATCATTCGGCGGAAACAAAGTATATCACACAACTATACTTCCTTTCACCCGTTTGGTCGGCGGCCCGATGGATTACACTCCGGGTATCTTCGAAACTCATTGTAACAAGATGAATCCTGCAAACAATTCACAGGTACGTTCTACCATCGCCCGCCAGTTAGCCTTGTACGTGACCATGTACAGCCCGCTGCAAATGGCTGCCGATATTCCTGAAAACTACGAACGTTTCATGGATGCTTTCCAATTCATCAAAGACGTGGCAATCGACTGGGACGAAACAAACTATCTGGAAGCAGAACCGGGAGAATATATCACTATCGCCCGTAAGGCAAAAGGTACAGGCGACTGGTATGTAGGTTGTACAGCCGGTGAGAACGGTCATACTTCCAAACTGGTATTCGACTTCCTCACACCGGGAAAACAATACATTGCCACTGTTTATGCGGATGCTAAAGATGCCGACTGGAAAGAAAATCCGCAAGCTTATACCATCAAAAAAGGTATCCTGACAAACAAAAGCAAACTGAACTTGCGCGCTGCCAACGGTGGCGGTTATGCCATCAGTATCAAGGAAGTAAAGGATAAAGCGGAAGTAAAAGGACTAAAGAAATTTTAGGGAATAAGATTGAAGAGAATATAGTTTTCAGTAGGTATTTTTTAGAGAGATATATTTGATTTTGATAAAATAACTTTAAATTAGAGACATGAAAAAGAGCTTAAGACTAAAAGCCCTGCTCACATTATTGGTGGGACTCTTCCTTTCCATTGGAGCATTTGCTCAGCAAATAGCTGTCAAGGGGCATGTGAAAGACACAACGGGTGAGCCTGTCATCGGTGCTAACGTACTGGTGAAAGGTACAACCAATGGAACAATAACTGATTTCGATGGTAACTTTATGTTGAATGTACCGAAAGATGCTATTCTTTCCGTTTCATTCGTCGGCTATAAATCAGCAGAAGTGAAAGCAGCTTCTACTGTAATGGTTACATTGGAAGATGATTCTCAAGTACTGGACGCAGTAGTCGTTATCGGCTACGGCTCGGTAAAAAAGAACGATATGACCGGTTCGGTTACGGCCATCAAACCGGACAAACTAAATAAAGGTTTGATTACCAACGCACAGGACATGATGACTGGTAAGATTGCCGGTGTAAGCGTTATCAGCAAAGGCGGAGCTCCGGGCGAGGGAGCAACGATTCGTATTCGTGGCGGTTCTTCACTGACTGCGGAAAACGACCCGCTGATTGTAATCGACGGTCTGGCAATGGATAATAAGGGGGTGAAAGGTTTGGCTAATCCTCTGTCTATGGTCAATCCGAATGATATTGAAAGCTTTACCGTATTGAAAGATGCTTCGGCTACCGCCATCTACGGTTCGCGTGCTTCCAATGGCGTTATCATCATCACAACGAAGAAAGGTCAGGCAGGCGCACGTCCTACCATTTCTTATGACGGCAATGTATCTGTCAGCACTGTGAAATCTACCGTCGACGTAATGGACGGAGACCAGTTCCGTTCTTTCATCAAAGACATCTGGGGAGAAGACAGCGAAGCTTATAGCAAATTAGGAAATGCCAACACCGACTGGCAAAAAGAAATATTCCGCCCAGCCGTAAGTACAGACCATAACCTCACCATTTCCGGTGGATTGAAGAATATGCCTTACCGTGTATCGTTCGGTTATACCAACCAGAACGGTATTGTGAAAACATCCAAGTTCGAACGTTATACGGCTTCTGTCAGCTTGGCTCCTTCTTTCTTTGAAGACCATCTGAAAATAAACGCCAACCTGAAAGGTATGATTGCCAAGAACCGCTACGCTGACGGTGGTGCGGTAGGTTCTGCGGTCAGCTTTGACCCCACACAGTCCGTCCGCTCCGACGATCCTTACCATCAATATTATTTCGACGGATATTTCCAATGGAATACGGACGCTTCTTCTTTGAATGACGACACATGGAAACGTACTTTCAACGGCAATGCTCCGGGTAATCCGGTTGCCTTGTTGGAAGAAAAGGACGACCGTGCCATCTCCAAATCTTTAATCGGTAATCTGGAACTGGATTATAAGTTTCATTTCTTGCCGGACTTGCACGCACACGTGAACGGTGGCATGGACCTCTCTACGGGTAAGCAATATACGGATGTCTCTCCCTATTCTTCGACCAACAACTATTATGGCAGCTATGGCTGGGAACAGAAAGACAAGTACAACCTCTCTTTGAATGCTTACCTGCAATACAGCAAAGATTTTACTGACAAACATCGTTTCGATGTAATGGCAGGCTATGAATGGCAGCACTTCCATGATACGTCCGACCAGGAATATTGGGGACTCTATCCGCTGTCGAACAACGTGGTAGAGAACAGAGGTCAGCGTTACAACAATACCTCAAGTGGTTCGGCTACGGAAAGTTATCTTGTATCTTTCTTCGGTCGTGTCAATTACACACTGCTGGACCGTTACCTGTTTACGGCAACCGTACGCCAGGATGGTTCTTCCCGTTTCCACAAAAACAACCGTTGGGGATTGTTCCCGTCTTTTGCCTTGGGATGGAAGTTGAAAGAAGAAGCTTTCCTGAAAGATGTTGATGTACTTTCGGATTTAAAACTTCGTCTTGGCTATGGTATTACCGGTCAGCAGAATATCAATTCGGGCGACTATCCGTACCTGGCTGTTTATGAGACAAACAAAGACGGGGCTTACTATCCTATCCTGGGAGAGGGAATCACTTACCGCCCGAATGCATACAACCCGGACTTGAAATGGGAAAAGACGACCACTTATAATGTAGGTCTGGACTTCGGATTCCTGAACAACCGCATCAACGGTGCTGTGGATTATTACTATCGTAAGACCACCGATTTGCTGAACAGCGTATTCGTTTCTGCCGGAACGAACTTCAAAAACAAGGTATTGTCCAACGTCGGTTCATTAGAAAATTCAGGTATCGAATTCTCCATTAATTCAAAACCGGTTGTAACTACCGACTGGACATGGGATCTTGGCTTCAATATCACTTACAACAAAAACGAAATCACCAAATTAACTACCGGAGATAGCGAAAATTATTATGTTGCTGCCGGAGACAATATCGGTGGCGGACGTGATATGAAAGCAATGGCGCACGCCGTAGGACATCCGGCTTCTTCCTTCTATGTTTACCAGCAAGTGTATGACGAGAATGGAAAGCCTATAGAGAACGAATTTGTAGACCGCAACGGAGACGGAACGATTAACGGTGACGACCGCTACTTCTACAAAAAGCCGACAGCCGACGTACTTATGGGACTTACTTCCCGTCTTTCATACAAGTCATGGGATTTCAGTTTCTCACTGCGCGCCAGCCTGAACAACTATGTGTATAACTCTGTCGAAGCAGGCGGTTCCGACTGCAACCCGACCTCTGTCTATTCATTCGGCGCACTCAACAACCGCCCGTTGATGGGAGTGGCAAACAATATCCAAAGCAAGAACGACAACACCTTACTGTCCGATTACTTCGTACAGAATGCCTCCTTCATGAAATGTGACAATATCACTTTGGGATATTCGTTCAAAAAGCTGTTTGGCGCTCCGATTGGCGGACGCGTATATGCAGCCGTACAGAACGTATTCACTATCACCAAATACAAAGGACTTGACCCTGAAGTAGAAAAGGGATTGGATAACAATATTTATCCGCGTCCTCTGACTACATTAATCGGTTTAAGCCTTAATTTCTAAACCTACTAAAAATACCAATTATGAAATTCAGATATATAAAATCAATCCTATCGGCTGCCTCACTATTACTGGCAGTCAGCGTGACTTCATGTATCGGTGACCTGGATGCGACTCCTATCGACCCGAATATAGTGATGACATTTGACCAGGCGAGCGTTTTTAACAAGATATATGGAACCCTCGGACTGACAGGTCAGAAAGGCCCCGACGGAAGCGGTGACTTGGACGACATCGACGAAGGTACTTCCTCTTTCTACCGTATGACTTGGTGTGCCAACCAATTGATGACAGATGAAGCGATTGTCAATTCATGGAACGATGCCGGTGTCGCTACTATTGCCGATTGCAGTTGGAGTTCTTCCAATGAAATCGTGACAGGACTCTATTACCGTCTGACATTCGACATCACTTTGTGCAACTACTTCCTGGAACAAACGGAAGGACTGACAGATGATGAAACGACACGCCAACGTGCAGAAGTACGTTTTATCCGTGCTTTGAACAACTACTACCTGATGGATATGTTCGGCAATCCGCCTTATTGCGATAAAGTATCGACAGAAAAGCCTCAGCAAATACAACGTGCGGATCTTTTCGCGAAGATTGAAGAAGAGTTGAAAGAAATCGGTGACGACGCTACCGCCACACTAGCACAGCCGCTTCAAACGACTTACGGCCGTGTAGACCGTGTTGCCGCCTGGTTATTGCTGGCACGTATGTATCTCAACGCAGAAGTCTATACCGGCACGCCTCAATGGGGAAAAGCCAAGGAATATGCCCAGAAGGTGATTGGCTCCGGCTATAAGCTGGCTCCTGTCTACAAACACCTGTTCATGGCAGATAATGATGGCAGCAATGTCAACAAGGCAAGACAGGAAGTGATACTTCCCATTTTGCAGGATGGTGTGAGAACCAAGAGTTGGGGTGGTTCGCTGTTCTTGATTGCAGGTACGCACAAAAGTGACACAGGCATGAATCCCTGGGGAAGCAAGCAAGGATGGGGCGGCCCGCATTGTCGTCAGGCAATGGTAGCCAAATTCTTCCCGAACGTAAATGATGCTCCTTCCGTATTGGAAGACCAGATGGTAGTGGCAGCAAAAGATGACCGTGCCTTGATGTGCGGAGTGCAGAGAAGTACGTCGACAGGAGACAATATGAGCTTTACGGACGGATTCGCATGTGCCAAATTCTCGAACATCCGTGCAGACAACGGACTGACAAGCGATACGGATAATCCTGATATGGATATACCTCTTCTTCGTATGGCAGAAGCTTATCTGATTGTAGCAGAAGCCAGTATCCGTGCCAACAATGGTGTTTCTACTCAGGAGACCATAGACGCTATGCATGAAATCCGTAAGCGTGCGAACGCCGCCGAATCTGCTTCATATACATTGACGGACATCCGTGACGAATGGGCGCGTGAGTTCTGGTTTGAAGGTCGCCGCCGCATTGACTTGATTCGTTTCGGCGATTTCGGCGGACACACCGACTATAACTGGGATTGGAAAGGTGGAGAAAAACAAGGTACTGAAATAAAAGAGTTCCGCAACATTTATCCTATTCCTGCCAATGATATCAATGCGAATACGAATCTGGAGCAAAACCCGGAATATTAAACCAGACCGAAGTTATACTTTTATAAAAACAGAGTAATATGAAAAAAATAAATATACTGACGTCCATACTAGTAGCGACAGCCCTGCTGACCGCCTGCGAGGATGACAGGGACTCAAATCCTACCATACAGGAACCTACAACTTTTGTATTGAACACCCCTGCCAATGCAACGTACAACGTCTATGACCTAAATCAATCCAAGAATATCGAGTTGACTTGTACGCAACCGGACTACGGCTATCCTGCCGTAGTGACTTACACCGTGCAAGCGGATTTAACAGACAAATGGACTGATGAAACGGAAACGGCAGACGCCTCTTATCTGACACTACCTTCCATATCTACATCAGCCAAAGTGGATGCCAACACACAGGAATTGAATAAGGCAATCGTAAAACTTGCCGGCTGGACATCGGAGAATGATTATGACGGCGAACCGATGAGTGTATTTGTACGTTTGTACGCACATATCGGAGATAAAGGGTATCCTATACATTCCAATTCGATAGAATTGAAAGTTATACCTTATTATATGGATATATCTGATGCCGTTCCTGCCACTTATTATTTACTGGGCGATTTCATCGGTGAAGTTCCCTGGGGAAATCCGACAATGGCAGCAGGTACCGCTTATTTCCCGATGTCACTGGTAAAAGGATATGCGTATGATGCCAATACTGGTAAAGGAGAATTTACCTACACAGGATATATCCCAGCAGATAAAGGATTTAAGGTAGTGGCTACTCCCGGTGCATGGGACGACCAATGGGGAAATGCTGACAGCGAAGGATTCACCAATTTGGTAAATGACAAGAACTCTCAGAATATTAAAGTGAATGCGGCCGGCTGGTACACACTTCATCTCAATACGCTTGAAAATAAACTGACAATGAAAGCTACTACTTTTGAAACTCAACCGACAGAATATGATGCCGTCACATTGATTTATGGTTCGGAATCTGTAAACATGACCAAAGTTACCATGGAGCATTCACATGTATGGTATGCCGACATAACAATCGCGGCAAGCTGCAAAGCCAAATTTACTTCCGGCGACAAGACTTGGGGTGGAGAGGTATTCCCGTTTGGCTCATTTGTTGATGGAGCTACCATCAGTTGCAAACCGGGTGATTATACTGTACTGTTCAACGAACTGGACGAGTGCTATTACTTCAAAGCAAAATAGATTAATCTTAAATGCAGATAGATATGAAAAAATTATCAATATATATAACCGTGTTACTGGCTGCCGCACTAACAGCCTGCAACGAAGATTTTAATGAAGGGGTAGCTTCCCCACAGTCTTACGGACAGGAAGAAGCTGCCGGCAAAATAACTTTTACAGCTACAGGTGTAGCCCCGATTAATCTTGGAAATGTCGAGGAAGAATCCGTAGCGGTTGCCGTATTTACAGCTCCTGCCGTTGAAGAAGAAGCCACTTTATCCTATAAAATGAAGTTAGATAATAAAGTGACTTTAATTGTAGACGACAAAGGATACGTAGCAACGGAAGATTTGCAGAATGCAGTGGCGCAAATATATGGTATCCGTCCGGTAGAACGTACCATGAATGCAGTATTAACGTCATACGTGGCTGTCGGAAAGACAGTATATGCGGCACCGGCTGAAAGCTATGAGTTGAAAGTTACTCCGGAAGCACCGGTTATTGAAAGCGCTTATTATATTAATGGCTCTCTGACTTGGGAACAGAATGTAGCATTTGTTAATACAAGTGGTGATCCTTATACCAATTCAGTCTTTACAACAACAGTTCCTGCTCTGGTTACAGATAACACCGGTGCAAAAGATGCCTATTTCCTGATTAAATCCAACTCAGGCAAATCACTTGGCGCGGTTGATGCTGACAACGATGCTCCAGAAGGCAATCTCATTTTATCAGAAACAGCAAATCCTATCAAAATATCCGGTGGCGATTATAAATCAGTTAGAATCTCCATCAACATGATGGAAGGCACTTACAAGATTGAGAAAACAATGGATGCACCTCATTTATGGATACCAGGAAATCATCAGGAATGGAAGCCTTCACAAGCACCGACTTTATATAAGCCAGAAGGAAACAATGCTTATTGGGGAATGTCGGAATTGAACGGTGGCTTTAAGTTTACCGCACAGCCCTATTGGCCGGATGGTTCGAATGGCGGACTTGATTATGGATATGACTATTTTACCTCGAAAGAAGGTATGACAAATGATGGTGGAAACTTATCTTTACCACAGGGTATTTATTACATTGTAGTCAATTTGGACGACAAGTACGTCTCTGCAACAGAAATAACATCTATGGATATTATAGGTACAGCCACAGGAGGATGGGAAAACGGCAAAGAATTAACTTATGATGCAACAGAAAAATGCTGGACTGCAAAGACTGAAATGACTGTGGGTGAATTTAAACTCCGCGTCAATTCCAGTTGGGATTCCGGTGTTAGTTTCGGGGGAACATTAGATACACCCAGTCCTTTTACTGGAGATAATATTTCAATGGACGCAACCGGTAACTATACCATCAAATTCTATCTGAACGGTAGACTAGTCCTCATTAAAGAATAATAAATGGAAAATACATTATGAAAAAAGATATAAAACATATATTCTGGATGCTGCTCTGTCTATTCACGATAGTAGCATGTTCCGACGAAAACCATGAGATGTTAATCACCGGTCCGGAAATCCCCGAACTGGATCACGAGCCGTCTATCGAAGAATTGGTAGAAGGAATCAATAATTACCCTACTAAATTCAAGGGCGACAAGCAAGGTAAAATCTGGTATAAAGCAGCAGCCGGTGACGACTTGTACGGCTATGAAGGTGATGTATATGTTCACATCGGTATCAATGACTGGATGTATGTTCCTACGGAATGGGGTGTAAATGAAGATAAATACAAGGCAGAGAAAGTGGCGGATAATATTTGGTGCTTTACACTTGCCCCGACAGTACGCGAATGGTTTGGCGCGGAAAATGCAGCAAACATTCAAAATGTCTGCATCCTCTTCCGCAATGATGAAGCGTTGACTGACGAAAAGAAAACCAGCGACTTTTTTATCACAGTAACAGGAGACAAGACTTTCACACCGGCTCCGGTAGAGATAGCTGCCTGCCCGGTAGAAGAAGCGGGTATCCATCCATCGGCTGACGGAACGTCTGTGACTTTCGCACTATACGATTTGGATACGGATAACAATTACAAGGATTATGCTTGTCTCATTGGCGACTTCAATGATTGGGAACTTAGTACTGAATATCAGATGAAGCGTGATAACGACAAACACTTCTGGTGGTACACCGTTACAGGCATCGACCCCGCCAAAGAGTATGGTTTCCAATATTACATGGGTAGTGAAAAAGACGGCAATGTTCGTATTGGCGACCCCTATTGTGAAAAAGTGCTGGATGGCTCGAACGATAAATATCTTGTAGAACAAGGAGTTTATCCGGCTAGTGCCATACAGTATCCGAATGGAAAGACAACAGGCATTGTCTCCGTATTCCAAACAAAACCGGCATCCTACAATTGGCAAGTATCCGACTTCAAGATTGATAATCCTGACAATATGGTAATCTATGAGTTACTATTCCGTGACTTCACACAAGTAGGTTCCGAACTTGCTACGGGTACAATCAAAGAGGCTACTAAACATTTGGACTACATCAAGAGTCTGGGAGTGAATGCGATTGAACTGATGCCTATACAAGAATTCGACGGGAATAATAGCTGGGGATACAATCCATGTTATTATTTTGCAATGGACAAAGCATATGGAACGAAAGAGGAATATAAGCAATTCATTGATGAATGTCATAAACAAGGCATTGCAGTATTACTGGATGTAGTCTACAACCATGCTACTGGCAGTCATCCATTTGCTAAACTTTATTGGAATTCGAAAGAAAGCAAGACAGCCAAGAATAATCCGTGGTTCAATGTCGATGCTCCGCATCCATTCAGCGTATTCCATGACTTCAATCACGAATCGCCGCTTGTACGTGAATTTGTAAAACGTAACTTGAAGTTCTTGTTGGAAGAGTATAAGTTTGACGGTTTCCGTTTTGACTTAACCAAAGGATTTACTCAAAACAAGAGCAATGAATCAACGGCAAGCAACAAAGATGACTCCCGTGTTGTTATCTTGAAAGATTACTATAAAACAGTGAATACGACCAATCCTAATGCAGTGATGATTCTCGAACACTTCTGCAATTTGGATGAAGAGTCAGAATTGGCTAAAGCAGGGATGAAACTATGGCATAATATGAATGAAAGCTATTGCCAATCCGGAATGGGAGAATCAAGCAATTCTGATTTTTCATACATGCGAAATAGCGGAATGCCTGCCGAAGGATGGGTTAATTTCATGGAAAGCCATGATGAAGAAAGAGTTGCATACAAGCAAACTGCTTTTGGCAATCTTCAAAATGCAGGTCTTGATATCCGCATGAAACAACTGGGAACAAATGCAGCCTTCTTCCTGACCGTTCCAGGACCGAAAATGATTTGGCAGTTTGGCGAACTAGGATATGATTATTCCATAATGTATAAGTACGATGGAACAATGGGAACTGAAAAGAATACTGATGCCAAGCCTGTGAAATGGGATTATCTTACTGACCAATATCGGAAAGGATTATACGACACTTATAGCACTTTGCTGAAATTACGCAATGATAATCCGGACTTATTCAGCGACAACGCATTCAAAGACTGGAAAGTAAGTGTTTCCAATTGGGATAAAGGTCGTTATCTAAGATTGGAATCCACTACAAAGAAACTGGTTGTAGTAGGCAATTTCAAGAATGAACAGATTAATACAGGTGTGTACTTTGGTAACACGGGAGATTGGTATGAATTGAATGGTGAAACATTGAATGTGACTAACAGTTCTGAACAGCCTGTTGTTATACCTGCTAATAGCTTCAAGTTATACACCAACTTTCCAGTAAACAATTGATTGAACGGTTGTAATCAGAGTTATCATAGAAAACAACCCATAATAATGTAATAAATCCCTGTTCCACAATGTTGGAGCAGGGATTTATTGCTTTAATTATTTCTTATCGGTAGAGATTTTTCTCTTCAAGCATGAGCTCTTTTTCAATCCTTTTAAGCGAGCTAGTTGTTTCATGCCTTGAAACTGTTTGTTTCTCACCGAGAAACGAAGTGTTTCACACCGAGAAACCATTCCGTTTCACACCGGGAAACTTTTTGTTTCAAACCGGGATGAAACTATCCGCCTCAAACCTGCGTCTCTCCTTCTATATATTCTTCAAGAAAAAGGTTCTCGCCGTCGAATACGGCATAAGAAAAGAAATTAATCCAGTCTCCAAGTATCAGCACACGTGAAGTGACACTTAGCATCAAATCAAGTTCAATGTGGCGATGTCCGTAAATAAAGAAGTTTATATTGGGATGACTTTTCAAATACTCTTTTGTATATAGTACCAGATGCTCCTGATTTTCCCCCATATAATCCGGTTCCTTTCCGTCAGTCCGTTTCTGCCTGCTGCGTTTCGCCCATGATAAACCAAGTTCCACGCTCCATCGGGGATGAATAGCGGAAAACAACGTTTGTAATGTTTTGCTGTGAAACATGGAACGAAGCAGTTTGAACTTCTTGTCCGGGTCGCCCAGTCCGTCACCATGAGCAAGATAGAACTCTTTTCCGTATATTTCGGTAGTCAGCGGTTCACGGTGCATAATGACACCACATTCTTTGGTGAGATAATCCCCACACCATATATCATGGTTGCCAATAAAGAAATGCACTTCCACTCCCATATCCGTCAGTTCGGAGATTTTTCCCAAGAAACGGGTATATCCTTTGGGGACGACCAGCCGGAATTCATACCAGAAATCAAACATATCTCCCAACAGATAAACAGCAGAAGCCTTGTGCTTTATACTATCAAGGAAGTTCACCAAACGCCGTTCCTGCGTGCGTCCATGCTCAATAGCACGGGACCCAAGATGCGCATCGGAAAGGAAATAAACGTTCTTCATGAGTTTTGAGTTGTTAGTTATAAGAGATTGATTATGAGGTTATCACTCGTAACTAGAGAAAACCGAGTTCGAGTTTCGCTTCCTCACTCATCATATCTTTGTCCCATTCCGGTTCAAACACCAGATTAATGGTAGCCGCAGTCACACCCTCCACCGATTCCACTTTCTGACGAATATCTTCCATGATAAAATCAGCAGCCGGACAGTTAGGGGCTGTCAATGTCATATCAAGTACCACTTCTCCAGTATCGGAGACATCTATCTTATAAATCAGTCCAAGATCGTATACATTCACCGGAATTTCCGGATCGTACACCGTTTTTAGCATGGCTACAATCTTTTCTTCTATTTCAATCTTTTCCATACGTCTTCTCATTTTGTTATGTATCGCAAAGATAGAGATAAAAAATGAAACATAAAAAATTAGGTACGGAATGAGCATCGTGTACCTAAAGAATATTACATCTATTCTCCATCTTCACTAATATGAAAAACGTACCCAGATGGTAAATTGTTGCAAAAGGGAATAAAGATGCAGAGAAAATTAAAGCAATCCTTCATCCGCAAAGCTAAAGAACCCGTCTTCGCAAACGACGACATGATCTATCAGGTGGATATTCATTGTATCTGCCGCTTTACGAATATGTTCTGTCAGTGTTTTGTCAGGCTGACTAGGACGGATATTCCCTGAAGGATGATTATGGACCACAGCTATTTGGGTGGCTCTTTGCAGCAATGCTTCCCGAAGGATGGTGCGTACATCGGTGTATGTTCCATCTATTCCACCGGTACTGATACGCACCTTATCAATCAGTTTCGTTGCCTGATTCAATAAAAGAACCCAGAATTCTTCTTGTTCGAGGTCGCACATCAAAGGTTGAAAAATATCATAAATATCTTTTGAACAGGTGATTTGAGGCCTTTCTTTTGTGTTTTGCAGTTTCCGACGCTTTCCAAGTTCCAATGCTGCCATCACTGTAATACTTTTCGCCGGTCCCATACCTTTAAAACGGGAATAATCGCAGACTTCCCATTTTGCCAGAGAATTGAGATTGTTATCACAAGACAGGAGCAGGCGTCGCATCAGTTCAACAGCGCTTTCTTCCGTATTTCCGGAGCCGATTAATATAGCGAGTAGTTCGGCATCACTCAATGCTGCTGCTCCTTTTTCCATCATTTTCTCCCTTGGGCGATCCTCCAGTGCCCATTGGTTGATGGATAGTTTGTGTCCACTTTCCATTTGCTATGTTTTGAGAGTGTAAAGGTAGGCTTATTTAATTTAATGATAGAGGCAATGGAAAAAAAATTGGTTGCAGGCTTCTTCTTTTTTCTATGCAGAGACAAGTTGTACGACACCCGGGTCTCAGCATACCTGACACCCGGGTGTTGAGTAGCATGAGACCCGGGTGTCAGACGTATTGAGACCCGGATGTCATGCAACATTCCTTTTAAGTAAAAATAGGAATGGTAGTAAACAAATTAAAAGTAGGTTACTTATAAAAATTCTTTTGGAAAGCCTCAAACTCATCTTTTCCTCTGACACAACGCTGCCACCATGCACGCCAAAAGCCTGTACCATAGCCGATAAGTTGTATAAATGCAGCGGCTATGGAATATATGCCAATAGTCAGACTCTTATTCTGAATAGTAGAATCCATGCATACCAGCAATGCATAAAGAATGATCGGCGTAAAACTGAAAAGACAGAATGGGGTTCCTAATAATAAGAGTGCCACTCCCAGCGTAAATACAGCAGGAAGTAAATGCACCAGTTTCAGAGAGTCCGGGTATTTCTTATAAAGATTAATACGGGCAATGCCGGAGTTATGCACTTGCTTGAAGAACTTCTTCAAATCAGTGCGGCGTTTGTGATACACCCAGGCATCCGGAAAAAGCCGGCAAGTATAGCCGTTCTTAAAGATACGGATACTAAAGTCAATATCCTCTCCAAAACGCATCTTTGAGAATCCGCCTAAAGCCTCATACACTGCCCGGCGAACTCCCATATTAAAACTGCGGGGATAGAATTTGTCCATCTTCTTTTTTCCGCCACGGATCCCTCCGGTCGTAAAGAAAGAAGTCATGGAATAGTTTATCGCCTTTTGGATATCCGTGAAAGAATCGTGCGCACGGTCGGGACCGCCGAAAGCATCGGCAGGAGAAGCGAGAAGTTCCTTCTCTACCGCATCGAAGTATCCTTCGGGAAGAATGACATCAGAATCTAATATAATAAGGTATTCTCCTTCGCTACGTTCTGCCCCGTAATTGCGGGTTTGTCCCGGACCGGAGTTAAGTTTAGAGAAGTATTTTATATTCAACCGGTCTGCATAACGGTCTACTACTTCTTTACAGGGAATGGAGGAACCATCTTCTACAACAACGACTTCGAAATCTTTAAAGTGTTGCATGGTAAGACTTTGCAATAATTCATCCACTTCATCGGGACGATTATAAACGGGGATTATGACGGAGTAACGCATATCAAAAATGGAATATAACTATTTGATATGCAAAGTAAGACAAAAAAAAGGAAACAGCTTCTTAGATTGACGAAAAATAAATGGAACGAGGATTCGTCTCCGCAATTTTATAAGAAAAACTAAAGTAACCAACTTATAAGCCTCATCCGGCTACCGGAATCTATATCTTGCTTTTGTAATGCCTCCAGTACGTCGCGAATAGCCGCAGCCAAATGATTATCTACTGTTTTAACCGAAACACCCAAGATTTCCGCCACTTCTTTATTCTTCAGACCATGATACTTGATTAGCATTAACACATTTCTTCTTTTCTCCGGCAAGCTTTTAATGATTGAATGAATCAGGCTGATTTCTTCTTTCGAGACGATGGTGGTTTCCGGAGTAACTGAACAATGAAATAAGTCATCGTGTACATCTTCTAAAGTCAGATAATCCCAGCGCACTTCTTTTCGTTTCATATCGATCGCCTTGTTTTTTGTCAACACATAAAGATAGGTAAATATGTTATCTACGTCGGCTTTATGCCGGTTCATCCACAAAGACGTGAAAAAGAATACGCATGCATTGTCTGACCACTATCCCAACTATATTCGTCCGAAGGTGAAAACAAGTAATAAACAAGAATATGTAGCACCGACGATGTTTCGTGCTACCACAATACTTTTTCCATCAATATAAAAACATCCCCGAAGCTTCAAGACTTTTGCTTCGGGGAAACTCCCGTAGCTTTTGTTTTTTGTGGCAAACACCTTCGATAAATCATCTCCAAGAAAACAATCTATCACAATAAAAAGTTATTTTTCATGTACCTTCCCTTTCTTTTTCTTTCCATTACATCTATTTTCTTTCGTTTTATTTCTAAAAAGTTTGTTTATATGCTTTTTATATTTATATTTGTGGCGTCAACCTATAATAAAAGATAAAAGTAGAAACTACAAACGCTATGAAAAGAAAGAAACACTTATCACTTTACCGATGTGAATTTTGCATGAAACCCATGCTAAATTATTCCGATTTTGTTCTAATAGATAACCTCTTAACAGAACTGTAAATCCTCCGTCATTATTAAGCAATATATTATATAGTCATTTGCACTTAAAACAAAGAGTATTTTATTTTTAATTAATTTATATTTTATATGATGGAAATTAATTTATTGTGCAAACATTTGCCCAAGAATGTAAAATGGAGGCGGTGGTTACCTCTGTTAACCTTATTCTTATTACTTCCTTCCTACTGGAGTTGCGATGACAGCGAAGAAGGAAGAAACGAGTTTATTAGTGTGAGTCATGTGGACAACCAGACAGGAGAGAAAGTAGAGATGAAGCCTGATGAAGCTCTCAATATTCCTCCTAAGGCAGGACAGCTTTCAATCTTTGTTAAGACTAATACGAATTATTCAGTTTTAGTACAAAGCAAAGTTCCTGCTAACGAACAGGAGGAAGAAGAAGTAATTGAAAATTGGTTGAAAGCAGAAAAAGTGGGCCGGAACGAAGCGACTGGTGAAGACGAATGGCATCTCGCATGGGAAGCACAAACCAAAGATTACAAACGCCGTATCGCAACCGTTTCAATCACCTCCCCCGAGGTCGACTACGGTAGGTTTATCAACATTCGCCAGGGATTCACAACCCGGCTAGGTGAAGATTTTGAATGGCTGAAGTATGGTTCATCTACCGCCTCTCCCAATGTGACTACGAATGAGAAATTGATTGGCGACTGGACGGAAGCACAGAAAGAGTATCAGTGGTCGTCAACTATCGCAAAGGAGGAAGACAAAGCTTATTGTTATGGTAAATTCGGCTTTATCCGCCTTGGTGACGATCAAGGACATGGTGCTGATCTTATCACACCCTACATTACTGACATTGTAAGAGACTCTGTACTGCTTGTTTCATTTGATGCGGTTGCTTATACTGAAGAGGATGGGACAAAAGATAATAATAAATTAGTTATCAACATATTGAATGGAGGCGAATTTGCTGACACCCACACTACGACAAAAACGATCGATCTGGATTATTATGACCCTCTTGATCCTGATGTACTTACTACAATGTGGAATAAAGGACGCCATAATTTTTATGTGGTAAGTCCTCCTGAACGCCCTGTTACTGCTAATACCAAATTTCAAATCATTGGTGGTGACTACACTCTCACTACAGGCAATAATCGTGTATTTGTAGATAATTTCTATGTCTATCGCTTGGACGATGTATATTATTATTTATTAGATGAATAAAAACAAAGTAATGAAAAACATATTTCTATATCTTAGTATCGTGACCTTGTCACTTTCCTGTTTTTCATGTGATGATGATGAAGAACTGGAAGTGGTAACCATTGGTGATGCGTCCAATATTTATATTTCGTCAGAAGCAGGCAGGCGTGAAGTCCCTTTGACAGCGACATGTGCATGGACGGTGGAGCGCGATTCATTAACCCGTCAATGGGTCAATATTGAGCGTAAGAGTGGAGAAGGAGACGGAAGTTTTAATTTAGTTTGGCGAGCTAATGAAAAATTTCCTCGCAAAGGTAAAGTGATTGTAAAACTTGCCAATAAAGTAAAAGCAGATACTATCTATATTTACCAATATGGTGTATCTCCTTCTATCGCTTTTCCAGACAAAGAAGCCCGTGTTTCTGCAGTAGGTAAAGAATTGGAAGTGAATTTGAATACTAATATTCCTGCTAGTGACAGTACTCGTATTGCGATGACTGTGGATTATGACAAAGGCGAAGAGTGGGTATCACAGCTTTTATTTAACAAAGAAATGAATAAAATGCAGGTGAAGGTTGCTGCCAATGAACCTGAAGTGGGAGAACGTAATGCTACACTACATATTACGTATGTTGATGACTGGGGAAAAGCTCATACTACAGATTTTAATATAGGTCAGATGGAGATGGGAGGTACCAAGCAAACCGAAACCATTTCATTTGCCGAGGTTCGCAAACTAGTGAACGATGCGACTGGTTCTCAAAAAATTGAGGAGGATGTGGCTATTGAGGGGATAGTCGTTTGCGATGCTACCGGTGCTAATAATGCAGCTAATACGCAGCTTTCTAAAACAGATATTGACCTAAGTACTACTTATCGCACTACTTATGTGCAGAGTTTAGATGGAAAGTATGGTTTTGCTTTGGTTTTTGATACAAAAGAACTGAATGAACTTGTTCCCTTCGATAAAGTGAAAATCTGGTTGAAAGGTCTGACTTTAAAGAAAGAAGATAATCCTCAACGTTACACATTGACAGACATGACTTTCAAGAGCTTTATTTCTAAAGAAGAAGGTGATGCTACGAAGTTGGTAAAGAAAGAACGCACAATGTCTGAACTTACTGATAATGATGTGTATACTTTTGTAACATTGAAAAACTGCGAGTTTCCTATTCGTAAAGGGCCGTTTACACCTTTCAATGAGGGTTACTGTCCCACTTACAATCAGAAACGTGTTGACCGTTATCCTTTATTAATGCACGACAATCAGGGACAAAGTATGTTTTTGATGACAAATATTGATTGTCCTTACCGTCGCGATGGCAATATATTGCCACAAGGTTCAGGAACAATATCAGGCGTCATTGTACATGAAGAATACACTCGTTTCGAGAATGGTGGAGATATCGGACACTATCAGATGCGTCATCTCTCGCGTGAAGACATTAAAATCGACCAATCGAAAAACAATAGTTTTTCTACTATTATTGCTGAATGGAATGCATTTAAGCTTTCAGGTACGAAAGTACTTCCTTCTGAAGGAAATGGTGAATTATGGCATACTGCCGTAACTCCAACAGCCTCAACCGATTATGGTTATCTGGGAGTTATTGACGGAGTAACTGACGGAAAAGGTATTATATCCGCTAGCAAGAACTTGGCCTTCCAAGCTAAAACCTGGTGGAACTCTTCTACAGGAAAAGCAAATAGCTGGATGATTAAGTGTTCGACTTCTGGCATCACCGGCACACACGTATCACTACAACTTGCCACATTGAATTACAGCGTTGGCGCACCTCGCTACTGGAATGTAGAATGGTCTGAACATGGGAACGAAGATGGCGAATGGACGAAAGTTGGTGAGTACACAATTCCTGACGTAGTACAATGGGGAAATACACTCTACGAACAATTGAATGCATGGAAAAACACTAATATAGAGTTACCTCTTGATTTGTTGGGTAAAAGCACTGTCTATCTGCGCCTGATTCCTTCAGCTAATAAAGCCGGAACAACCACTACTTATGACACAGCTGTAATTAACAACAACAGCACAAGTGGACTAATGTATGTAAGCATTCGCTATAACAAATAAATAGATAACGTACAATGAATAAATTTAGCAAAATACTTTATGCTGCAATGGCATTGGCAATGGCTGTATGCAACTTCAGTTGTAGCGATGATGAAGAACTGCCGACTGGAGACCTCGAATTAAACAGCGGTTCCAGTGTGACGACTGAAACATTAAAAGTGTTGAGTTACAACGTACTCGAAGGAATGAAGTTGGATAAAGCCAACGACTACAACAACTTTGTAACTTGGGTCAGCGAACAGGCCCCCGACATTATGGCCATTGAAGAAACCAATGGATTTACCAAAGAAAAGCTAACAGCATTATCAGCTCGTTGGGGACACCCCTATGCCGAAATGTGCAAGGAAAGCGGCTATCCCGTATCTATCACTTCCAAATATCCCATTGAAGTGGTAAGCCGCATTTTGGATGGGGTATGGCACGGAGGTATTCATGTCAAGATCAAAGGTATCAACATTCTGGTACTTCATCTTTACCCTTTCTCGTATACCCCCTCCGGTTCAAATGCCGCCAATGGCGACGCTTACCGTTTGGAAGAGGTTCAAACGTATCTCGACAATACTATCCGCAAGTATCCTGATGAAAAATACTGGCTGATGATGGGCGACTTCAATTCGTTCTCCCCACTTGATAAAAACGATCTTTCCGGGGGAAACACTATCAATTATCAGGTGCATCAAACCATTCTCGACAATGGATATAGAGATCCTGTCCGTGAGATGAATATCAACTTTGTGCGCAGCTGCCCTACCATCTACGGAGGATGGACAGGTCCCACCGAATCTTATAAAGGTTCGCGCATCGATTTCATCTATGCATCAGGAGAGGCTATGCGCAACATGCTCAATGCCCAGATCTTGATGGACAATTTCACCGACAACTATTCCGATCACTATCCAGTGACGGTAACTTGCCGCATTTATAATGAATAAACTTATTTAAGAAAGCGCTTAATCTATAAAAGCACATGAGACAATTAGTAAATAAATACAATGCATCGCTCTATCGGAATACTTTCCGAAATGCTTTGCTCATGCTGGTGGCATGTTGCCTGTTGCTTCCGGAAGCAGTGGCGCAGAACGCAAATCGAAAAATCAAAGTGACCGGAACGGTATTCGACGAAGAAGGCTTGCCCATGATTGGAGCAACCATCAGGGAAGCCACAACACATGTCGGCACCTTGACCGACCTTAACGGGTGGTATGAGATACAGGTCCCTGCCAATGGCACCCTGGAGGTTAGCTTTATCGGCTATGAAAAGAAAAGAATCAATGTGACGGGACGCGAAAAGATCAATGTAAAGCTCTTACCAGATAAGAAAACAGCCTTGGACGAAGTTGTAGTTATCGGTTATGGAGCTGTTAAGAAGGCCGATTTGACCGGTTCCGTATCGAATGTTAAAATGGGAGATATCCAAGACGCTCCGGTACTTTCTATCGACCAGGCTTTGCAAGGACGTATTGCCGGTGCGGATATCATGTCAACGACCGGTGAACCGGGTGCCACGACTTCTATCCGTATCCGTGGTACACGGTCAATCTCGGCCTCTAATGAACCGCTGATCGTAGTCGATGGTGTTATGGACGCCGTTCATGACCTGAACGACTTGAACACCGCCGATATCGAATCCATCTCTGTACTGAAGGATGCATCTTCTACGGCTATCTATGGTTCGAAAGGTAGTAATGGTGTTATCATCATCACCACCAAGAAGGGACTGTCAAATGCAGACAAACCGAGTATTAGCTTCAAAACAGATATCGGTTTCTCCAAAATTCCACAGAAGCTCGACATCATGAATGCATCTGAACTGGCACAATATCGTAACGATTATGCTTATTTTAATACCGCGGATGGAAATGATGAGATTACCGATGGCACTCCCCTGTCATCATACCCTTACTCCGATCCCTTCTCTTTGGGCGAAGGAACCGACTGGGTAAATACGATCGGACGTACAGCCATGTACCAGAATTACGCACTCTCTTTGTCAGGAGGAACAAAGAAAACGTCTTATTATGTTTCTTTAAGCTACAACAACACCGAGGGGGTAATTCGCCGCAGCGGTCAGGAACGTATCACGGGGCGTGTTTCACTTACCCACCAACTTTTTAATTGGATGAAAGTGGGATATACCGGCAATTACACTTGGCGACACAACGACGAGAATTTAGCTTCTATCGGTGGTACAGGATGGTGGAACTCCGCTATCTATTTGAGTCCTACCATTAAACCAATGGATGACTATAACCCGTTCTATTATTCCGGACAGAAGATCAACACTCCGTTGGCTACCATATTGCTCAACACCAATTATCAGGTACGCCACTCTACTAACCATACCGGTTTCATCGAAATCGAACCCATTAAGAATTTGAGGTTTAAAAGTCAGTTCACCTACTATATGTACCAGCGTCACACTTACCGCTACTATCCAAGCACCTTGCCTGCCAAGGTTGAAGGAGAGGGAGGCGAAGCCTATCGCGCCGAGTATGACGACCACAACCTCCTGACCGAAAACACCCTGTCTTATTTAAAAACATTGGACTCGGGCCACACATTCGACGGGCTTCTTGGTTTCACGGGACAGCGCCTTTCTTCAAATGATTTCTCGCTGAATGGCAAAGGGTATATGGACGACAACGTAAAATGGAACAACATGAATGCCGTACAAGACAAACAAACATACTCGGCCTCATCGAGCACCAGCAAGCGTACTAAAATGTCTCTATTGGCTCGTTTCAACTATAACTACAAACAGAGATACTATTTAACTGTAACTGGCCGTTATGATGGTGCTTCCAACTTTGCCGCTAATAACAAGTGGGGATTCTTCCCTTCCGCAGCTTTGAAATGGAATGCAGCTAAAGAAGAATTTATGAAAGGGGTCGACTGGGTTAATGAAATGGCGATCCGCGTGAGTGCCGGACGTACCGGTAATGACGCAATCAGCACCTATCGTTCGCTGGCTGCCCTTTCCAGTACCACAAATGGTTATCTTTTTGGCGGTTCACAACCTGCGGCATACTATCCTTCACGTCTGGCAAGCCCTAACCTGACTTGGGAAAAGACCGACCTCTACAATCTTGGTATTGACCTGGCGTTCCTGAACAACCGTTTGTTCGTGACTGCCGAAGCCTACATTTCGAAAACCAGAGACTTGTTGCTGACTTTACAGACGCCGACACAAACCGGTTATTCTTCCCGCCTGACCAACATTGGCAAAACCTCAAACAAAGGAATCGAACTAACCATCGAGAGCCGTAATATCGAGAAGCCGAAATTCTCATGGTCGACCACCTTCACCATTGCTCACAATGAACAAAATGTGGATGACATCGGTACGGAAGATTTCGTGAAAGCTTATGGTGCACCGGGCAACAACTCATACATGATGTATGGTTATGTAAAAGGTTACCCCTTGAACGCTCTATGGGGATTCAAATATGGTGGTGTATGGAAAAACCAAGACGAAGTGAACCGTAATAAAGCTACTTTTGCCTACGCATCTCCTTCTACAACTTCAAACGGTTCGGTGCGTTACTACGATATCAACCACGACGGAACGCTTAGTCAGGACGACTTGGTTTATCTGGGCAATGCCGATCCTTGGATTTATGGAGGTTTGCAGAACACCTTCCGTTTCGGTAATTTAAAAGTGGGTATCTACTTCAACTACTCCCTGGGTGGCAAAATTTACAACTATGCCGAACTCTATATGTCGGGAAGTACGTTTACCAACCAATACCGTTACATGCTCGACTCTTGGCATCCGGTTCGTAACCCGAACTCCGATCTTCCTCGTGCCGGAAGTATTGATACACACGTACCCAGTGACTTGCAGATTCATGATGCAACCTTCCTGCGCTTGAAGAGTATTTCCATCGGCTACACATTCAACCTTTACAAGAAAACGAAATGTATCCGTGATCTGACTTTGAGTGTAAACGGTGAGAATCTCTACCTCTGGAAGAAATACAACGGATTCGACCCTGACGTATCAACCAGCGGCGATTCTACCCTACGACGTATGGACTTGGGTGCATACCCGAAACCGCGTACCATTACGTTCAGTGCCCAAATCAGATATTAATTAATGCAATAATATGAAAACTATGATAATGAAGAAAAGAAAAAATTGGTTGACCGCTCTTCTGTCAATGTTCGTGCTAGCTTCCTGTAGTCTGGAAGAAGATACGTCAAGTTTTTCTACACCCGATAACTTTTATCAGACGAAGGAACAATGTCTCTCTGCGCTCAACTCGTGCTATATTCCTTTAAACGGAACCTATAACTATACACTCTTCATCGCTACAGAGGCCTGCACCGACATCATGTATATCAATTCGGGTACATTGGATTCCCGTCTGGATATCTCCCCCGCAAAGCCCCGCCACGGTGAAACCGTTTGGAACAACGGTTACAAAGGCGTAATGTACTGCAACGCTGCCATCAATGGAATCGAAAACTCTCCACTCGAAGAGAATGAGAAACTTCCTCTGTTAGGCGAAGGCAAAATCATGCGTGCGTTCTATTACTACCTGCTGACTTCATTCTTTGGCGATGTGCCTTTTTATACAGAACATGTGGCAGATGTGGAAACACAGCAAAAGATAGGACGCTTGGGCCGTATGTCAGCTGTGGAAACACGTGAATATCTAATAAAGGAATTATCAGCAATTGTTCCCCTGATGGATCAGGTACGTTCATCAGAAGTGGCCTCCAATCGTACGGGTGCTGCCACAGGATGGATGCTGATTGCCAAAATGGCGATGTGGAACAAGAAGTGGGATACAGCGATTGACGCAATATCCAAGCTCGAAGAGATTTATGGCGACCTCGGTCAATATCCACTCGAAGATGTAATGTTCCGTAACAAGAATACGCCTGAATCAATCTTTGAAATCCAGCACTCTTATGTAGCCGGTGGTTTGAACTATACCTCCAACCTTGCCAGCATTTGTATGCCTATCACCCGCCGTTCAGGTACCTGCGAATATGACGGCGTGGAAATTCCGGAATTGGGCGACAAGTCTACTTGTTGGACTCCCTGGCGTCCCACTGCTTATTTCTGCCAGAATCTGCAAACAAAGATTGGCGGTGACTTACGTGCCAAATATAATATGGCTTGGGAATACAACGGCCATGCTTTCAAAAGTGTAAGCACTGCCCCCTGGCCGGGCCCGAAATTCTGGTGTCCATATCTTGACAGTAGCCGCGACGGAAATAATTATAAGATATTCCGCTATGCCGACGCACTGTTAATGAAAGCAGAATGTTACTGCCAGCTGGAGCAAGATCCTGACATTGCCATGAAATATCTGAATATGACCCGCAACCGTGCAGGCATTGGTGACTACCCGAAATTCCGCACTTGGGCACGATTGATGGATGAAATCCAAAAAGAGCGCGGACGCGAACTGATTGGTGAGTTCCAGCGTAAATTCGACCTGGTTCGTTGGGGAATCTGGTATACGCAGACTTATGAAAACACCGGTTCATCAAGTTTAAAAGAGAATATCCGTCCTTGTCATGAATACTATCCGATTCCGGACACGCAGGTCGTTTATTCCGGCTATGCACTCGATAACAAAGCTTATGATGCTTACTACGGTTCAACTACTCCTCAATAATAATTTATCCAGATATTCAAATCATATGAAACTAAATTGTCTAGGAATAACACTATTTGCATTAATGATGGCTTTGCCTGGGTTTGCCAAAGACAAACGAGGAAAACAGGCCATGAAAATTATATCTTACAACATAGAATATGGTATGCGTGCCGATACCACCGCAGGAAAGACCATATTCTCTACATGGATGCGCAACCAGGATCCCGACATCGTATGTCTGCAGGAAGCCAATAAATTTACGCAGAAATCACTTGAAGCATTAGCTGCCTCCTATGGGCACCCTTATGCAGTGTTGCAGAAAGAGAAAGGATTTCCGACTGCCATAACATCTAAATATCCTATCGTGAACATCATGAAGGTGGAAAACAACATGTGGCATGGATTCGTAATGGGTACGATAAATGGTTACCACATTATTTCGCTGCACCTTAGTCCACACCGTTATGAGAGCCGCCAGCTTGACATTGATCTTATTCTCGAAACCATCCGCCAAAATGGACCATTCGAGAAATGGCTCATCATGGGTGACTTCAATTCCGTATCCCCCGTCGATGCCGGAAAATATGCCGACGGACGCCTGGCCGACCGCCTTCGCAAAGAAGAAGAAAAGCGCCCTGCATTAAAGAATCTCGTAAATGGAGAAATCGACTACTCGGTGCATCAACGTATTCTTGATTTCGGTTTTATTGATTCGGCACGTCTCGATAAAAACTTTTCGGAGAAAAATTTCGGGGCACGTATTGACTTCATCTATATTTCGCCTGACTTGAAGTCCGCTTTCACCGGAGGGAACTTTATCATCGACGACTTTACCAAGAAATACTCCGACCATCGTCCGGTCTATATGACTTGGGAAAAATGATAGAACTGTTACTATAATTAATGAAACAATTTACAATTATGATACGAAGAAAATACTTATATCATTCACTCCTACTGATAATCTCGACATTCAGCTTCATACTTACAAGCTGTGAGAAAGATTTTGAATGGGAACTTCCACTGGCTTTCACACAGAAGAATCTGATTTTATCTTCGGGCACAGGAACCACCCACATCTTAGTGTATGCCACAAAGAACTGGAATGCTCACTTCGTGGAGAAAGTGGACTGGGCTTCTATCGACCGCCTCTCTGGTAAGGAGAACAGCGAAATCATATTCTCATACGCTGCCAACTATGGTGTAAACCGTAAAGTGCAACTGGCTTTTGAAACCGAAGAGCATCTTCGTGATACAATAACATTGGTACAGAGCGGCGAAATTTCGTCAAGTGACGCTCGCCTTATCATCAATGAACAGACAGTAGAAACGCCAGCTTCCACCACTGCACTCGACTTGGAGCTCGACACGAATCTAAAGTACGACCTCTACCGCATCAGGTATCTCGTAACGTATAGCTCCGAAAACCCCGAAGAAAATTGGATTGAAGAAGTATCCTATGATAGCGAAAAACTTCATATCAAACTGGCTGCCAATCCTACTTATGAGCCCCGCAGCGCCCAAGTGCGTTTAGCAATTTCCATCCCCGCCAATACAATTAATGGTGGTCAGAAAGTAGTGACAACCAGCACTACGATTACCCAACTGGGAAAGGAATGAAAATAAAAGAATTAGTGTTTATCAGTTAAATACAATGACTCTAATATGAAACAATTTATTAAATACAGACCAATACAACTGGTCACTTTTTTAGGAGCTTTCATGCTTTCATTGTCTGCCTGCGAATTGGACAATGGGGATGAAGCCAACTTTGAAGAATTTGGAGCCGACGGAAAAACCTATACGCTCTCTTCTGATGCTGGCGACTTGGCAATTAAAGTCTATTCAAACCAGAATTATAACATTGCGCTTGAAGATAATAACGGTGAATGGGTAGCAGTAGCCGAAAGAAATCTTTCGGGAGACGGCACACTCCATGTAGAGTACGATTTTAACGACGGCTTCCCGCGTATGGCGAAGATCTGCCTGACTGCCACTAGTGCAAACCTTTCAGATACGATCTACCTGAAACAGAAAGGCGTGAAAACCCCGACATTTAAATTAGCCAAGCCTAATATGACTGTACATGGTTATGGAGGCGAAGTTAGAGCAGAGCTTGATATGAATGTCGACATAAAAGATCTCCATATCAGTGTAGATTACACAAGTGACGAAGCAGCTATGACAGTGCTCGACAAAGAGGATGGTTGGGTCAGGGATATCACTTATGAGAATGGTTTTCTTATCATCCAGACCGATCCGAATCCCGACGAACGCGCAGTACGTACTGCTACCGTTAATTTGGTTTACATTGACGGTTGGGAAGTCGAAAACAAACAACAACTTTTCCTAATGCAAGCAAATGCAAAGGACGAGTTGGGCGTTGAGGTTTCGTTTATAGATGTTCGCAATTTGGGTGATACGGACGGCATGAAGGTGACCGATGATATTTATATTACCGGATATGTAGTAAGCGACCGCAACTCCGGCAATGTAGGCGATAACATACAGACTACCCAAAATTCAATTGACTATACTATCGCACAGAAGACCGCTTATATCGAGAGCCTTGACGGACGTTACGGATTTTGTATTGAAACTCCCACAGTGGACGACAATACGTTCTCACGTTACAGCAAAGTGCAGATCCTATTAAAAGGAACCAAGGTAATCCTGCAAGAAGATCCCGAACGTTACACGATTTCCGGAGTAACAGCTTCTATGGTCATGTCGTCCACTGAAGGTACTGCGTCGGATTTGCCTGTAAAAGAAAAATATATGAGAGATCTGACGGACGAAGACATCTATACTTATGTCACACTGAAAGATTGTGAACTGCCTGTCCGCAAAGGCAGCCTGACTCCGATCAACGAAGGTTATGCCAATGCCGGTGGTGCCCATCGCTGTGCCAAATATGCAACGCTGATGCGTGATATCAATGGTAACAGCATGTATATCTACACCAATACGACTTGCCTTTATCGCCGTGACGGTACTCGTTTGCCTTATGGTTCAGGTAACATGTCCGGTGTTATCGTACATGAGCTTTTCACTCGTTTCGAATACCTGGAAGCAGCAAACGGATTGATTGATGAAGAAAAAGCCGGCGACATCGGTCGTTATCAGATTCGCCACATGTCGAGATCCGACTTTAAGATGGCAGATGATTTCAAAAACAGTTTTTCAGGCTTAATTACTGAATTCCGTTATATCAACACCAATGGCATCATCAAAGAAGATGGTTCTTTCCCTTCTACCTATGGAGATGGAGGTCGCTTCCGTCACACTTATACCAAACATCAGATCGGTAACGGTTTGCGTGGAAATGGTAGTGGTGATTACACATATCTTGGTCCTGTAGGTAATAGCGCAACCGGTCCTTTTGGAGACAATAGAGGTAATGTAAACGGGTTCGGTATTATTCTTGAAGATGGAACAGACTATCAGAAGAATTATCAAGATACCAACACTGACGGTAAAGGCAATACAGGCGGCAATGCCTGGCTGGCTTGGGCGAACCCCTACTGGTGGGATGAAGAGAACAATCGCGGGTATGCCTGGATTGTAAACTTCTCGACTAAAAACATCACAACCAATCATCTTTCCATGCAGCTTAGTGTCAGCAATAATGCCGGTAATCAAGTAAGCAAACCTCGCTTTTGGAAAGCCGAATGGTCATTGACCGGTGATATGGACAATGAAGCCGACTGGCATTACATCACCTCCTATACCGTACCTGATATGGTAGTATGGGCCAACACGTTGTTATCACAGTGTCCGGGCTATAAAGCCATTGATGTGGAGCTGCCATTGACCTTGCTGGGTAAAGAGAATGTGTATATTCGTTTAATGCCCGAGAACAACAAAGCCAGCAACGGTGCTTCCTGGGTTGATAAGGGAGCTACGATTTCGGTAAAGGGTGATGCAACCAGTGCCATGAATTATTTTGCTATTCGTTATAATAAATAGGGCATACCCCCAGTCCGGATTTATTAAAAAGAAGCCTCTTCTTCTACCTTAACGGTAGTCGAAGAGGCTTTCCTCTCATCTTTCCGCATGCCTTATAAGCTTTTTCACCACCGGATAAATTCCTTTTGCAAACCTATCAAATCCTAAATCTGTAAAATGCTCGCCATCAACCGTACTCTCTCCATCCTCGCCCAATAAATGTTCCGATTTTAAATAGTGCAGATTCTGATAACCTTTCTTCTTTAACTCCCTAAATGCTTTTCGTAATGCCTCATTACTCTCTTCCACCCACTCCCCTTTTTTCAAATTAAACTCTGCCAATGGAAAAGGAACGTGTTCTATAAACAAAATCTGTACTCCCGGTATTTTATCTTCAATAATACTCATAAATCGTTCAATACGCTCATTCAACATAGAAGCACTCACATTGGAAATAAAATCCATCACAATAACAGAAGGATTTCGATGTGTCATCAATTCTGCTATTTCATATTCCAAATGTCCATGTCCGCTAAAACCCAAATTCACAACTTCCCTGTTTAGCATACGGGAAAGGATATTTGTATAGGCCATCCCCGGACGCGTTGCACAACCGCCTTGAGTGATACTTGTTCCATAACAGATAACAGGACGTTCTGTTACGGGTGATTCCACTTGCGGTTGGCGAATCACAGCCTTTTCTTCTATTCCTATTTCAAGTGTTTCAATACCATCATAAAGGGGCAGGTAAAGCATATACTCATTCATTTCACCTTTCATATCAGAAATGATAACTCCCTCGTTCTCCTTGCCTTTTGGACGAGCACAACGCACATAACGCCATTTGCCACTTTTTAGCACATAAAGATCAAGTCCCTTTACGCCTACCATGGCCATGTGTGACATACTGTTATTCCTTTTTGTTACCCATTTGGTAGCAATCGCTGTTGAATTGGTCGCAAAGCGTACAGCCAGTCCGGGTGTATCCTGCCCCAATATCCATACCCACTTTTTACTTTCCCCCTTACAGGAAAGAGGTAAACGGGCATAACGCCCTTCCGTATCGTCAGACATCTTACCAATAAGCGGAAAATCATCTGCATTATAATATTTCAAACTCTGCCCCATTGCAGTAACAACGCAGCAAACGAACACATACACACTTACAATTAGTTTCTTTTGAGTCATGGTTTTTAAAATTAGCATTAATAATAAAAAGCAAACAGAGAAATAAAGGAAACACAAAAGTATAATATTCAAAAGCAAACAACAAGAAAAAGCAATTAAAAAAGAAAATATCTCTTAATTAGTTTCGTTTTATAACCTTTTATAATTATCTTTGCTTCAAATAAGCCACTAAAGAAAACGAAGTAAAAACCTAATTAAGTATTAAATCTATATAACCCTTTAAAAACGACTCCTGTATGAGCAAGAAACTATTATGTATAATGTGTTGTCTTTTCACCACATTAACTACATTTTCACAAAACAAAGAAGAAAGTTTATCTACTCCGGAATTATTTGACTTCGTATTGTTAAAATGCGATTTGAGCTCTCCCGTCGAAAGCAAAGATGCAATAGACGGAGCCTTCAAGAAAGGATTAAACGGTATTTTCATCAACAACAAAGAACTGGCGAGCTATGCTACAAACAAAGGAATGGTAGCTGTCAGCAAATATACGATGTCAAAATGTCAAACCATACTAGATAATATAAAAGACAAAAACAAAACTACTCTAGTGTTTGCACGCGAAAGGAGTGACGGATATCTCCGCAATGCTTTGTTAGATCACTGCTTTGTAGAATTATTAAACGACACAATTTCCGGCGAGGAAAGATGGCTAAAGAAGCTAATAAACTCTTCTTTGGATATACGCACCCGTCTTATCAATAATAATACCCGTATGGTAGTTGATGTCACCAACAAAAGCAGTATCCCTTATCACATTCATATAACCCAATGCGATAATTTAAAACCGGAACAAAAAGAAGTGACCCTGTCTCCAATGAGCCAAACTACTTTGTTTTTGAATGGTGACGATATCAAATCTCCTCAATACACATTGCGTGCAAGCATCAAAAATGCGTTCAATACAGAGAAAAAGCCACTAGAGTATGCTTTCCGCCTTCGTGGTATGGATTATATGGTAGGAACAGAATCTCAAAACATGTATAATATCATCCCTGCCCCACGCTCTCTCGAAGAGAAGCAAGGCAAATTCATTTTCAATAAAGAAACCCGCATTATACTAAAAGATAAAAATGCCGAAGCGCCTTTACGATTCCTGACGGACAGATTAACTCGGATAGCACAATTGCCTCTAAAAATACAGAATAGCACTAAAAGTATTTCCGGTAACTATGTGGTTTTCAGCCGTGCCAACGATCCTACATTAGGAAATGAAGGTTATAAAATCAATATTTCTCCCGAACAAATACAGGTACTGGCAGACAAAGAAGCCGGATTCTTCTATGCCATACAGTCTTTATTGCAACTGCTTCCACCGGAAATCTACTCCAACACAACAGCATACACAAACGAATGGAGTATCCCTGCAGCGAACATTACGGATATACCACAATTTGAATACCGGGGATTACACTTAGACGTAGGCCGACATTTATATCCTGTTTCTTTTATCAAAAAATACATTGACTTAATGTCTATGCAAAAAATGAATCGTTTTCATTGGCATCTGACAGAAGATCAAGGATGGAGGATAGAAATCAAGAAGCATCCGAAGCTGACCGAAATCGGTTCCATGCGCAAAGAAACAATCATCAACCGATATTCTGCCGCAATTCCAGGAATATACGACGGTACACCTTATGGAGGATTTTACACACAAGAAGAAATCAAAGAGATAGTGGCGTATGCCAAAGAACGTTATATTACCATCATCCCCGAAGTTGATCTCCCGGGACACATGCTCGCCGCACTGGCTACTTATCCCGAATTAGGATGCACGGGAGGACCTTATGAGGTAGGTACAAGATGGGGAATCTACGACGATGTACTTTGTGCCGGTAATGAAAACATCTATCCTTTCATTGAAGATGTCCTGCTGGAGGTATTCAAGTTATTTCCCGGAGAATATGTACATATAGGAGGAGACGAATGTCCGAAAACACGTTGGAAATCCTGTCCGAAATGCCAATCGAAAATAAAAGAACTGAAATTGAAAGACGAACATGAACTTCAGAGCTATGTCATCAGAAGAGTTGAAAAATTCTTGAATAAGAATGGGAAGAAGCTGATTGGATGGGATGAAATATTAGAAGGCGGAATAGCCCCTAATGCAGCGTTGATGTCATGGAGAGGTGTTGCCGGAGGAATTACCGCGGCAAAATCAGGGCATCCGGTCATCATGACTCCTAACACTTATGTATATCTTGACCACTACCAGGCAAGCATGGATATATCTCCTTTAGCAAACGGACGAATCTGCGCACTCGAATGGACATACGGGTACAACCCGATTCCCAAGGAATTGACGGAACAAGAAGCAAAACATATAAAAGGAGTACAAGCCAATGTATGGACAGAATACATAAAAACTCCGGAGCAAGTGGAATACATGGCATACCCCCGCGCCAATGCTGTTGCCGAAATAGGCTGGAGTAGCCCAGAGCACAAAAATTGGGAAGACTATTTAGACAGGCTTCAATATCAATTCAAAAGATGGCAATTTTATGGTCTGAATTGCGCAACCCATTACAAGAGTTTTTCACCACAGACACAGAGGGCACAGAGGTGAATTTGGTTTATGACTTACGGTTGTGACCCTAATTTTAATGCGTAATCCTCCTACTATAAAGTTGAAAAAATGGTTCTTCGTCAAATTTGGTGGTACTTCTTCTATTGTGAATAAATAATCTTCGCTCTCAGTAGTTTAACTCCTGCCCTATTGTACATCTGTCTTTTTACCGCTTTAATTTTATTCACTGTCCCCTCCAGTAATCCGTTACTGAAGG
>OJSA01000544.1_pt1 | contig 40882 bp, 26 predicted proteins | sample 1599341 | NCBI WGS metagenome assembly OJSA01 (sample SAMN04168657, study PRJEB22393) | human gut metagenome | biome: human gut microbiome; feature: stool | host: Homo sapiens | collected 2014-03-20 | reverse complement strand
GTGTTAGCAAAGTTAATACTTTATTCCTTGCTGACACAGTTTAATTTACATCCTCTCTATAACCGGTTAATGTTTAACCTGTCCAACTTTTGGGGCGCACTTCACCTGCAGCCCTTTTCATTATAATACTTTATATTCTTTCAGCACATTGTTCTTACTGAATACTCCCGGTATTGTCCTTGAAGTTTAACTTCACTGTTTGTCCGGCAGCTACCTTAACGGCATCCTGATCATTGCCTTTACCGCGGAATAGAATCTTGCCATCAAAAACATTAAATTCAGTTTGCCACCAATCGCAGTTCTCCAATTTTACACACATACGCAAATTCCCTTCTTTGCATACCGGAGACACATACTCACCTTCTGCATTCAATTTGAATTTATCAACATCTGCCAACTGAGCATCCCATCCACCAGCTGCTGCATCACCAATCAAGTAAGGCTCCGGTTCAGAAAGAACAATCTTTCTGTTTATGCTCTTCTTATCCGCAGAAAGTGTACATATCACTACTATCTGATAATAACCTGATGTACTGATTACCAAATTAGCTCCACCTGCCGGATATTCGCCATACCCTTTGGGTTCTTCGTTTTCAGCTCCAAAGTTGTCACCAGTATCCCAGCTCATTTCATTATTGAACTTAACGCCTTGACCTGCTTCAATATAATAGATTCCCCAGAACATACCATCGTGACTATGTACCGGTATCATTTCCGGTGCATTTTCCCACTTCCAATCCCATGGTGCACCAACAACAAACATCTTTTCGGGTAACGTAGCACTTGAAGTGTCTTCTGCCGTACAAATAGCCTGAGCAGAAAAAACACCGGTGCGTAAATCCAGTTTCAATGTAACATCATAAATGCCAGCTTTACCTACAGTAAAGTTATCCCCTCCACCTTTACATTCACTGAATGCCTCGGAAATAGCACCTTTTGCGACGGCTCCCATATTTGAGTGCATCTTCACTGTTGCCCCTTGATAAGGAATATCCACGCCCCAATTATGCAAGTAACGGAACTTCATTTCTTTCTTATCCAGTGTTACATCTTTTATAGTATACTCCACAGTAGCCTGAGCTTCATTCAAAGCACCCGCCATAGCAGTTTCATCATTCCACTGCTGAGGAGTTGCATCACCAATAATACCAAAATCAGTAGGGATAACCGTGAGCTGATTATCAGCCTTATTAAAAGCTACATAATATAATCCGTCTTTCGCAACCGTGAACGGGCTACCACCTACGGTCAATCTATAAGTCGGAGCCGGAGTCGTAGCAACAGATTCTCCACTGCCATAATTGATTTCATTGCCTTCAGAATCCACCTCCAACATAGTGAAACTCCCTGATGATTTGAGCCATGTATAGATTCCTACAATATTAGTTCCTTCCGGAGCATTGTCAAACGCTGGAGTTGTCAATTGAGAGGAAGTGGCAGCCGCACTATAAATTGTAGCATCACCCGTAATATACAATCCTGTCGGAACAGCCGTAATCACCTTCCAGTTATCATTTCCTTCTTCACAACTTGTCCCTACTGCCAGTAGCAATAAGAGTGTTGCTATATATTCAAATACTTTTTTCATTTTATCAAGTATTAAATCATTAAACATTAGTAACCGTAATTCTGAGTCAACTTAGTATTCAGACTTAAAACATCTTCATGGATAGGAAACACGGTAGTATATCCGTTAGCTTCACCCTGTAGTTGAGGTCTGTCAGTGTAGGCACGTGTAAACTTACCAAAGCGTACCAAATCTTGGCGGCGCAAACCTTCCCAAGCAAATTCCCTCAGACGCTCTGCCAACAATGTTTCAAGGTTAGCTACTACATCTGTACTTGCTCCAGCGCGAGCACGAACTTCATTCAGTTCAACATTTCCACTTTCGCCATTTCTTACCTTTGCCTCACTTATCATCAATAATACATCAGCATAACGGAACAAAACGATGTCATTCGTTTGCAATTTACCATCATTGGTTGCAGCTGCATCCAGTTCGTATTTTTTCATGCGTGCACCGGCAGTTTTTTCAGAAGCCTTACCAGACATATCCAATGAAATTTCAGCAGGAAGATACTCCAAATCTGTTCCATCATCCAATTTAATAATACCTTTCGGTCCTTCTACTTTACCGGCATAATAGGTAACATCAAAACGTGGGTCTACTGCATTTGTTCCATATCCAAAAGCATCGAGAGCTTCTTTGGTAGCCGAAGAGCCATTCCATCCCCCCTGTCCATAAGCATTACCATGATTATAATGACGGGAACGGATCAAGTTATAGAACTCATTTTTATACAAATTAGGATCCATGGGAATAGTAAGAATGTTCTCTACTGAAGTTTCATTTTTCGTAGAGAAGTTGGAAGCAAAGTTATCGGCCAACTGATAGCCCAACTCTTTAATCTTAGTACCATAAGCAATTGTAGCTTCCCAAGCATTTTTTTCTGCTCCATCCACAGTAAACTTGATAGTTTTCCCATCGGGCTTTGAACCGTCAGTCCAATTATCGTCTGTATAAATTTCGGCATTCAAAGCCAATTTTGCCAATAGAAAGTAAGCAACCGGTTTCGTTATTCTACCGTAATACTCACCCGGCAAGTTGCTATGAGCATCACTCAAATCAGCTACAGATTCCTCAAGTTCTGTTTTCACAAATGTGAATACAACGGAACGTTCAGACTGTTCGACATCAGCCATTGCCGTAGTAGAAGAGGTAACCAACGGCACACGAGCAAACATATCCAACAGATAATAGTAATACAAAGCACGGAATGCGCGAACCTCGGATATATACTTGGGCACAGATGTATTTTCGGGGTCTTTCGCCAAAATTTCATTCAACTTATCCAATGATTTATTGGCTTGAGCAATTACCCTATAAAGATAATCCCATGAACCTTTTACCAAGTCGTTCTTCGTTCCCCATTTATGAAGGAATACATCCTGCCACAACCCTCCATCATACCAGTCACCACCACGTGTAGGGAGAACAGCCTCATCGGTAGTAAAAGTATTCAAGTCATAAAGACCACGGTCAGTACCTTGTAAACCCGATCCACCACCATTAGCACCTACTTGGGTATAGAGCGAAGCTACTGTATTTAAATAGAGTAGCGTAGAATTTTGATATGCCTGTTCCTCCGTAATCTGATCTTTCGGATTCTCTTCCAAAAAAGCATCGCAAGAAGACAAACCGACAGTTGCCACTGTTGAAATCAACAAGCTATATAATATATTTTTTTTCATAATATACATCTAATTAAAAGTTAACACTAAGTCCTAAAGAGTAAGTACGAGACAACGGATAGAAACGTTTGTCATCAACACCCAAATCACCACCTACGGTAGTACTGTTAATCAAAGGAGAAAGCCCTGAGTAGCCGGTAATTGTAGCCAAATTATTTACAGAGAACGTGACACGCAAGGACTTGATAGCTTTCATGTTCTTTGTATTAAGATTCCAGCCCAATGTCACATAATCAAAATGCAAATAGTCACCTTTCTCCAACCAATAGTCTGTCACTGTCTGGTCTTTAATATTCTTCTCTGGAGCTCCTTGCATTACGTTGTATGTGGGGAACTGATTCATATTCATGTAGGATAAAGAGGTACCGTTATATATTTTGTGCCCGAACGCACCATTCATTTGCACCTGAATATCAAATTGTTTATAACGGAAGCTAACATTAGCACCCAATAAAGCTTTAGGCATAGCCTGACCTGCTATATAGCGATCTTTTCCATCTGCAAGGTCAACCCCTTCAACACCATCAATGTCTTGGATGTGGTAAGTATAGTCACCAAATCCATTATCGACCAAACCGTCGCATTTAGGTAAATAGAATACACCCACCGGCTGCCCCACCATCTGATAGATAATCTGATTGTAGCCACCAATGAAGCCAGCACCATTCATGCCACCCAAATTCATATATTCTTTGGCGGTCATAGCTTCACCCATATATGTGCCATTCAACGAGAGCAACTTATTCTGTTGGAAAGCTATGTTAGCGTTGATATTCAACTCCATATCTTTGGTTTTCAGAGGAGTTCCACCCAATGATATTTCAATACCCGTGTTACGCATAGCTCCCATATTGGCAAGCAAAGTAGGATAGGTAAAAGGAGGAACCTTCACATCATAATTGTAAAGCAGGTCGGTTGTCTTTGAATTATAATAATCAAAACCCAAAGTCAAACGTTCGTCAAACATTCCCAAGTCAAAACCAACATCAAAAGTTTTCTTAACTTCCCATTTCAAATCCGGATTATAATTGCGGGTCACCCCCATAGTTACTACAGGAAGGCCATTTACTGTAGTTGTACCATTCGGACTCATCAAAGGCAAAGACATATAGGAACTGATAGCATCCTGATTACCAGCAAGACCATAACCAGCTCTAATCTTCAAATTGCTGATAATATCAATATCTTTCATAAATTCTTCTTCAGAAAGCACCCAAGCCAAAGATGCTGACGGGAAGAAAGCCCATTTGTTGTTTGCTCCAACTTTAGAAGAACCATCTGTACGGGCGTTCACAGTTACAATGTATTTATCGGCATATGAATAATTAACACGTCCCATGAAAGATGCCAAACTCGGATTATTATAATAAGAAGTGTTATTACCCCATTTTAACACTGCACCTGCTTGCAAATTGTTATATAAAAAATCATCAGAACTAAATCCATTCACTGTAGCTCCAAAACCTGTGTTAGTTACCCTTTGAACTTCAGCCAAAGCTAAAGCATTGATGTAATGCTTGCCAAAAGCCTTCTTATAGGTCAACATCATATTCGCCAACATAGATTGCGACTTATTGTCACCACGATAAGCTTCACCACGATTACTCAACCCTGCTTTAATAGAAGTAGGGATGTACTTCTTGTTCTCCTTTACATTGTATGTATAAGAACCAAATGCACTCAATTTCAAATCATCTGTAATGCTATAAGTAATGCGTGCATTCGCATTAATAAATGCATTCGTTTCGCGGTCATCAATATCCAAACGACCTAGCGGATTATGCACCTCATTAGCATTGGCATTTTCATCCCACATTCCCGTCTCAGGATTCTTCACATTCGGGAAAGTGGGGTTATAAGAAGCAGCAGAATAAAATGTTTTTTGATAGTCATTCACATATCTGTTTTCTTTCAATGAACCAAACATGCCGAATTCTAATTTCAATTTATTATTGAACATATTTTGCATTGCATCAATCTTTGCTGTATAATTGCGCATCGTATTGTTCTTTATAATACCTTTCTGGTCAATAACGCCAATAGAAGCGCGATAATTGGAATCCTCATTTCCATTTGAGAAAGACAAACGATGATTCTGAGTATAACCGGACTGTTGCATTTCTTCTATAAAATTCGTATCATACCCTTTATCCAGGATACTGATACCCAAATTTTGAGCAGCAGCTCTATATTGACTCGCACTCAACATATCCAGATTCTTATAAACAGTTTCAATACCGAAACTTCCATCGTAACTCAAACTCTTCACACCATTTTTGCCCTTGATAGTAGTAACTACAATTACTCCTGATGCACCACGTGAACCATACTGAGCTGTTTCAGAAGCATCTTTCAATACTGTAAAATTCTCAATATCGGCAGGAGAAATGGCATTCAACATGTTCAAATCGCCAAACACACCGTCAATAATAACCAAAGGGTCATTGCCTCCGGTCAGAGAAGTAGTACCACGAACACGAATAGCGGGGGCAGCTGTAGGGTCACCACCTGTTTTTTGAATATTTACACCAGCTATTTTGCCCTTGATAGCAGCCAATGGATTAACCACTACACCTGCATTCATTTCTTCACGGCCTACTTTTTGAACGGCACCCGAGATAGTTCGCTGACTACCTGTAGCATAACCAATTACCACAACATCACTAAGTAACTGGGAGTCTTCTTGCAAAATAACATTCACATTAGGAGCTGCTTTTACTTCAGCTGTTAAGAAACCGACAAAAGAGACCTGAAGTATTGCACCACGAGAGGTTTGCAACTGAAAATTACCATCAATGTCGGTGATAACGCCATTAGTTGTACCCTTTTCCAAGACATTTGCACCGATTACCGGTTCGCCTGTCGCATCAGTAACAGTACCTTTCACGGTGATGTTCTGTGCATAAGCGCCAACTGACAAGAACAGCCCTAAAACTAGGGTAAGAATCGTTCGATAGATTCTAGGATTTACTTGCTTCATGCATTTAATAAATTAAAGTTAACAATATTAATTACCTATATATATTATTCGTAAAAATAATTTCGTACTTTTGCTTTCTAATGTCTTTCAAGTACCTAAAGCATGACGCCACAAAAATATGCTTTATTAATTTAGTAAAGTATAAAGAATGTGTAAAATGTGGGGAGCAAACAATGCAAACGATTGCATGCAGTTGCACAATACGAAAAAGTCATTTGATTTTGGCTACTTTGCACCATCATACAATGCATCTGTACACTCCACATACGGCATTCCTGCATGCTATGCATATGTTTATTCAACTGAACCACAGAACTTTTCACCGCCTAACGGCCGTAAAGCAATCTGCCAACGGCCGTCAACAAATCGCCTAACGGCCGTCAACAGATCGGATGATGGCCGTTAAGCACTACACAACATCAAGACAAAACAAAAGAAACACAAAGCTTTTACTGAAGAAATGCCATGCATGTATAAACCAAGCAACATACTTTCAGGATATGAATAACGTGTCTGCACAATATTAATATGCCATTAACACGATATTAACAAAATGGTCGACATGATATTAACTTGTTACATTACAACAAGTTAACATCATATCGGCCCTAAAAACAGAGGTGGAAGCAAAATTTGCTTCCACCTTTTTCTGTTGCTTCCACCGCACCTCAAACACCGATGAACAAAGGGGTACAGAGCAGGTGTGGTAGAGTGGAAGCAAATAGTGCTATTTATTTCTCTGAAGTATAAAGTACCAGCTTTCCGGACTTCAATCCTTTAGCCCTTGCCTCAAACACAATCTCACCGGCTTGCTCGCCACTCTGCACAATAGCCGTCAGCTGACCGCTGAAAGCCGGCATCTTGGGCAAATGGAACAAATCGAGGCTGGTAGCATCTCCATTGGCAGCAGCGCGATATTTTCCGGCACCCTTCACCGAGAAATTTACCATGCGGCTGTCTGCCGGACAAAGGTTACCGTCCTTATCCACGACACGGACTGTGATATATGCCAGGTCCTTACCATCGGCAGACAAGCGGGTGCGGTCGGCAACCAGCTCCAGATGATGGGGCTTGCCAGCGGTACGAATCACCTTTTCTTCTGCAGGCTTGCCGGAAGCATCATAAGCCACCACTTTCACTTCGCCCGGTTCATAAGGAACATCCATCCACATCAAGCGATAGCGACGCTGCAAAGCAAGGGAGTCCCGGCCTTCCAAAGCACGGCTTTCATCAGCAGTAAGTTTCCGTTGTTTGCCATAACTCTTTCCGTTGACGAACAGTTCGGCACTGGGATAGCTGGTGTAAACAAAAACCGGAGTATTCTCCCCTTCCCTGCCCGGCCACGTCCAGTGCGGAAGGACATGCAAGGTATTTGCCTGCTTGTTCCATAGGCTGCGGTACAGATAGAAACGGTCTTTGGGGAGGCTTGCCAAGTCTATGATACCGAAAACGGAGCTGTGGCTGGGCCAGGAATCCGTACTATAAGGAGAAGGCTCACCCAAATAATCAAAGCCCGTCCAGACGAACTGTCCGATTGTCCAGTCATAATCATCAGCCAAAGCAAAATCCTCATCGGGAAGATTCGACCAGGAACAACACTCCACATCATAACCGGAGCACTGATGGTCATCATACATCACACTGGCACCCTTCTGTACGGGAAATTTATAGACACCACGAGAACTTACAGTGGAAGCCGTCTCCGAACCGAGCACAATATTCTGTGGAAGAGTCTCATAAGACTCCACATAACGGTGAGCCCGATAATTAAGACCGGGTACATCAATCATTGCCGCAAACCCGTTGGCAAGCACGCAAGTTACCTGGTCCATACCGCAAGTAACGGGGCGTGTAGGGTCTTCGCGATGGCAAATATCCTGCAGGAAAGAAGCCACTTTGTAGCCCTCGGGACTACATTGGGTAGGAACCTCATTTCCTATACTCCACATTACCACACAAGGATTGTTCCGATAATGATGCAGCATGTTTACCATATCCTTTTCTGCCCATTCGTTGAAATAGCGGTGATAACCATTCTCACATTTGGCAATATCCCATTCATCGAAAGGTTCCAACATCATCATAAAGCCCATCTCGTCACAGAGTTCCACCAATTCGGGTGTAGGCATATTGTGGGAGGTACGGACTGCATCACATCCCATATCCTTCAATAATGTCAACTGACGGCGAAGAGCAGCCACATTGACAGCCGCACCCAACGGGCCCAAATCGTGGTGATTGCATACCCCCTGGAATTTACGGTGCTTACCATTCAGGAAGAATCCCTTATCAGCTATAATCTCAATGCTGCGGATACCAAAACGCGTGGTATATTCGTCAGTCTGTTTGCCATCTACATAAATCTTAGATACTGCCTTATATAAATAAGGTGTCTCAGGGGACCACAGAGACGGAGCATTTATCAGAAAATTCTGCTCAAATGGCTGTCCGTGATTAATTTTCCGGCTATTATCCTTACGGGCTACTATCTTACCGTCCGGCGCAATAATATCAGTAGAAATACGAACATCCGCATCACCGGCATTCCGTATTGTAGTACGCAGACGCACGGAAGCGTATTCAGCAGAAACATGCGGTGTGGTGAGCTGTGTACCCCAAACCGGAACATGAACACGTTCCGTAGTAACCAGGCGGACATTGCGATACAATCCCGCCCCCGGATACCAACGGGAGAACTGGGGTCTGTTTTCCAGACGGACAGCCAGCACATTGTTTTTACCGTCGGCATTCAGCAAACCGGTAACATCGCAATGAAAAGAGTTATATCCGAAAGGCCAGAAACAAGCTTCTTTCCCATTGACATAGACCCGAGCCTCACTCATAGCACCATCGAAAACCAGAGTGACCTGCTTGTCTGCAGAAGCATCAAAAGCCGTACGATACCAACCGACACCCACATAAGGCAACCCTCCGGTACGCCCGGTCTTTACGGAAGCTTGCTTTTCAAGGTCTTGCGTAACCGCTACCTCCTGCAAATCGTTGTTACGGTCGAACGGACCAAAGATGGCCCAATCATGAGGAATGGTCACTGTTTCCCACTTACTGTCGTCGAAATTTGTTTGTGTTGCTTCGGGAACATCTCCCTTGGTGAACTTCCAGTTCTTTTCCAACAATGCTTCTGTACGCTGCGCCATTGCCGCCAAGGCAAAAAAAGCGCAGCAGGAAAAGATAAGTATTGTCTTTCTCATTCTTCTTTAAAAGATTTTGTTAATATAATTATTTAAAAGCATCCATTATCACAGTGGGGCGGCCGTCTTCAGTGAATGCCCCCAGCCGATATTGGTTCGGCCTGCATTCCGGTTCCCAGTAGAACACGCCCTTGCAGCGTCCGCCGGTATTCTCCTTGCACTCTTTCAGGATACGTGCCAGTTGGCGTTTCCCTTCTGCCAGCACGGAAGCACTTGCCAGATTCCCTTTGTCGTCGGCACACTCCATGCCGGTTTCCACCACCATCACATCACAGTTGTATTTCCGGGCTACACTATTAATATTGGCAATACACTCGGTGATAGTTCTATCAGCTGTATATTCCTTGTGCTCGAGCATCGTCCAGTAAGGATAGAGCGACATGCCTATCATATCCCACTTACCGCCATTGGCTTTCAGTTCATTAAAGAACCAGGTATACAATTCGTTGTCATATCCATTGTCCAGATGGACGATGACAATAGCATCGTCAAAGACGGACTTTACCGCATCGTATCCTACATTGATAAAAGCAGCCAGATTGGCAAAGTTCTTACGGTATTTCACTTTCTCGGAAGTGCTGTTGGAACCCTTTACATCACATTCCCTCACATCATAGGACGCACCACTCAATGCAGCATCTTCATCCCAGAGCATCCCCGAACGGATTTCATTACCTACCTGAACCCACTTGGGAGTAACTCCTGCCGCTTTCAGCGCATTAAGTACATCGGCAGTATGACCGGCGACGGCTTTCTTCAAGTCGGCCAAGTTCAGTCCTTTCCATGCAGCAGGCTTATGCTGCTGTCCAGGGTCGGCCCACCAGTCACTGTAATGGAAGTCTACCATTACGTCCATGCCCAGCTCTGCGGCACGCTTGGCTTTCGTCACCAAATCGGCCGTATTGCACCAGTTATCGTGTTCTTTGGGGTCGACCCATACTCTGAGTCGAACCGCATTCAGGCCCAAATCCTTCATCAGCTGGAAACAATCGGTCTCCACACCGGAGGTATTGTAAAATTTCATACCCTTATGTTCCATCTCCGTCACCCAACTGATGTCGGCACCTTTAGCAAAGTCTGTAGCCAGAGGTTCCTCCTTATCGGGAAGTCCACCAGCATTGGGGTCTGTCTCATTATTGCTGCTGCATGCAAATACTGCAAAGGCAATACAAAAAAAGAAAGTCAAAAACTTCATGTGTTTCATGGCGTTATCATCATTAATTGCGTACTGCAAATATAAGCATTTAGGGAATATAGAACTATATATCACCTTAATTTGTCAAAATACGGGTATCTGCAATCGTTTGCACAAACTTACAACCCGATAAACCTCAACAGATAAGCACAATTTACCTTATTACGTTATTTTTGCAATCGGATTAGGGAAGTTTACCTTATCTTTGTCCTCAAAACTATACCATGAATAAACCGCAGATTACCATCAAGGATATTGCCCGGGCGCTGAATGTCTCCCCCTCCACTGTGTCGAGGGCGCTGAAAGACAATCCGGACATCAGCAAGGAAACACGTGACCTTGTCCATGCCTATGCGCGCGAGCATAACTACAAGCCCAACGTACTTGCCGTAAATCTCCGCGCAAGCCGCAGCAATACCATCGGCGTCATTGTCCCCCAACTGGTACACCACTTCTTTTCCTGCGTATTGAGCGGAATTGAGAAAGCAGCGGCGGATGCCGGATATAATATCATAGTGGCGCAGAGCAGCGAATCGTACGAGCAGGAAGTGAAAATTGTACATTCGTTCCTTGCCGCCCGTGTCTGCGGAGTCATCGCTTCACTTGCCAAGGACACTTCCCAATACGACCATTACCAGGAGCTGCTGAACAACGATATTCCCATCGTCTTTTACGACCGTATATGTACGGGGCTGAAAACCGAGCGAGTGGTGGTGGACGACTATGCCGGCTCCTTTGCAGCCGTGGAATACATGATACAGACCGGATGCAAGCGTATCCTTTTCTATGGTGCGGCTCCCCACCTGGAGATTACCAAGAATCGCCGGAACGGCTACCTGGATGCCATGAAGAAGTATAAAATTCCGGTGGACGACAGCATGATTCTGTTGTGCGACACCCGTGAACGCGCCATCTCCATCACTCCCGACCTGCTGGAAAGCGAAAACCGCCCTGACGGTTTCTTTGCCATCAACGACGAGACAGCTTCGGGCATACTGTATGCCTGCAAACTGGTCGGCGTAAAAGTTCCCGATGAAGTATCCATCTGCGGATTCACCGACGGAGCCATTGCCCAAAGCACCGACCCGAAGCTGACTACCGTGGAGCAGCATGGCGAGGAAGTAGGTAAAAGCGCTTTCAGCATTCTGACCGGAAAGCTGGAGGGAGAAGAGAAAAGCAACAACAAGATAGTACGTACCAATCTGGTGATAAGAGGAACTACGAAATAATAAAACATATTAAACCATCATGAAAGTAAAACCCGATTTAAGTTTCTGGAAGCTGTGGAACATCAGCTTTGGTTTTCTCGGCGTACAGATTGCATATGCTTTGCAGAGTGCAAACATCAGCCGTATCTTTTCCACTTTGGGTGCAGACCCGCATAATTTGAGTTATTTCTGGATATTACCGCCGTTGGCAGGTATCATTGTACAACCCATCGTGGGAGCCGCCAGTGACAAGACCTGGACACGCTTCGGGCGGCGCATCCCTTATCTGTTTATAGGTTCGTTGGTGGCCGTACTCGTCATGTGCCTGCTACCCAATGCCGGAAGCTTCGGCATGGCAGTAAGTACAGCCATGATTTTCGGACTGGTATCGCTGATGTTCCTCGACACCTCCATCAATATGGCCATGCAACCCTTCAAAATGATGGTGGGCGACATGGTGAATGAGAAACAAAAAGGGCTCGCCTACTCCATCCAGAGTTTTCTCTGCAATGCAGGCAGCCTGGTGGGATATCTCTTCCCGTTCATCTTTGCATGGATTGGCATCAGCAATACAGCTCCCCAAGGAGTAATCCCCGACTCGGTGATTTACTCATTCTACATCGGAGCGGCCATCCTTATCTTCTGCGTCATCTACACTTCGGTCAAAGTAAAAGAGATGCCGCCTGCCGAATATGCAGAGTATCACGGCATCACCGAAGAAGAGGAACATGAAAAGACCAACATGCTGAAGCTGCTCATCAAGGCTCCGAAAGCATTCTGGACTATCGGACTGGTACAGTTCTTCTGCTGGTTTGCTTTTATGTTCATGTGGACTTATACCAACAGCAGCATCGCTGCCAATGCTTTTGACGCTCCTACAGTAGAGCACCTGGTAGATGGTGTCACCAAAGTGGTACTCGACACCAAGAGCCTGCAATATCAGAATGCCGCCGACTGGGTAGGCGTACTGTTTGCCGTACAAGCCATCGGCTCTGTGCTTTGGGCCATCTGCATACCGATGTTCAAGGACCGTCGCCGGGTCTACTCACTCAGTCTTGTTCTGGGAGGTATAGGTTTCATTTCCACCTATTTTATGCACAATCCGTATATGTTGTTCATTTCCTTCCTGCTGATAGGTTGTGCATGGGCTGCCATGCTGGCACTGCCGTTCACCATCTTGACCAATGCACTGAGCGGAGGACATATGGGTACCTACTTAGGTCTTTTCAATGGTACCATCTGTATTCCGCAGATTATTGCGGCAGCTTTGGGCGGCAGTATTCTGTCCTTGTTTACTCCAAAAGGAGTACTGCCCCCCGAAATCAATATGCTTGTATTGGCAGGAGTGATGCTGATAATAGGTGCTTTCTGTGTATATTTAATTAAAGAGACTAAGGGAGAGAAATAGAATCAAGCTCCTACTTCTGCACACAGATGACACAGATAAGGCAGATGAATACGGATTATTAGACAAACTTATCCGTGTTCATCTGCCTTATCTGTGTCATCTGTGTGCTATATTATCTTTTTTAATCCCCTCCCTTCCCCTTTCACTATTTTTGTCCTCACTTTTCTCTTTTATTTCCGCATATTGCGTATCTTTACGGCGATAACTACAGAAAACACGTCGCCATGAAAAAATACCTCAAGACCGATGAATGGAACATCATCGAAGACCAATTCCACCCCGACCGTCAACGGATGTCGGAAAGTATATTCAGCCTCGGAAACGGACGTTTCGGACAACGGGGGTATTTTGAGGAGCCTTACAGCAGTGACAGTTACCGTGGTTCATTTGTGGCCGGCATCACTTTCCTGGACAAAACCCGCGTAGGATGGTGGAAGAACGGATTTCCACCATATTACACCCGTATACCCAAGGTTGCCGACTGGAGCCGCATCAACCTGCGCCTCATCGATGAGGAACTCGATTTGGCAGGCTGGGATGTCGATAGCTTCAACCGCCGCCTGGATATGAAGGAAGGTATCTCCTACCGGGACATGGAGGTGACGTCTCCTCGCGGAAACCAGCTCCGCATCCATGTAGAGCATATCACAAATATGGCAAGACCCAACCTCTGTCTCATCAAGTACAGCGTGTCTTCCATCAACTATACCGGCAGAATCTCACTCGTGCCCATCCTTGACGGGAATATAGTAGACGATGCCGATCTGCCAAACCTGAAAATATGGAACATACTGCGTTCCGGTTCTACCAGCAGCTGTGCCTATCTCTGGACACAGACCCGCCGGGAAGATGCACAAGTGTGCTACGCCATGACTTACCAATTCTTCAAAAACAACAAGGAAACCACTGCCAACCCCATACGGATAGAAAAGGAAAAGCAGACCGGTTTCAGCGTAGGTGCCGACGTGAAACCCGGAGACAACGTGACACTCATCAAATACACCGCCATCGCTTCTTCTCTCTACCACGAACGGAGTGAATTGGTGGAACACTCCGTGGCCGAGGCACGCGAAGCCAAGAGCATAGGCTGGAATACGCTGGTAGAAGAGCATCGAAGGGCCTGGCAGGAAATCTGGGACGAAACGGATGTCGTCATCGAAGGGGATCCGGAAGCGCAACAAGGTATCCGGTACAACATATTCCAGCTGTATCAGACTTACCGGGGAGATGATCCGCGCCTAAACATCGGCCCCAAAGGATTCACCGGAGAAAAATATGGCGGAAATACTTATTGGAACACGGAACTGTGTTGTGTACCGTTTTTTCTGCTCTCCACTCCCAAAGAGATTGCAAAGAACTTGCTGGCATATCGGTACAACCAGCTTCCCAAAGCCATCGAAAACGCCCGTAAACTGGGTTTCAAGGACGGTGCAGCGTTGTTTCCGCAGGTAACCAACAATGGAGAGGAATGCCACAGTGAATGGGAAATAACCTTCGAGGAAATCCACCGTAACAATATCATTGTCTATGCCATCGTTCAGCATGCAGCGCTGACGGGCAATATGGACTATATCGCTAAATATGGCCTGGAAGTAATGATTGCCGTCAGCCGTTTCTGGAGCCAACGGGTATCCTTCTCCCAACCCAAACAGAAATATGTCATACTGGGGGTTACCGGCCCGGATGAATACGAAAACAATGTGGACAACAACTGGTACACTAACTATTCCTGTATACAGTGCCTCAAGATGACCCTCCGTTTTCTGGAAATGGTGGCACAGCAATATCCGGATGAATATGCCCACATACGCCGCATCACCAATCTCGACCAAGTGAAGGAAAGTGCCCGGTGGAGAGACATCATCGAACACATGTATCTGCCGGAAGACAAGGAACGGGGTATTTTTATCCAAAATGACGGCTATATGGATAAAGTACTGGAAAGTACAGATAACATTCCTGCCGAAGAACGCCCCATCAACCAACATTGGTCATGGGACCGCATTCTGCGCTCTTGCTACATCAAGCAGAGCGACGTGTTGCTCGGACTTTACCTCTATTATTTCTATTTCGACACGGAAACCGTCCGCCGCAATTTCGAGTTCTATGAGCCGATGACCGTACACGAATCCTCCCTTTCTCCCCACATCCATTCCATCCTGGCTGCACGCATCGGCAAAGTGGAAAAAGCTTACCAGCTTTTCCTGCATGCCACGCGGCTTGACCTGGACGACTACAACAACGAAGCGGACCAAGGTCTGCACATAACCAGTATGCCCGGCAGCTGGCTGGCCATTGTACGCGGATTTGCAGGTATGCAGGTGCTGAAGGAGACGTTGTGTTTCTCCCCTGTCATACCGCAAAAATGGGACAGCTATTCATTCAAGGTGAATTATCTGAAAAACACACTTCACATACGGGTAGGAAAAGAAATCGAAATCTCGCTTACAGCAGGCAGCAAAGTGGACATACAAGTCTACGGACACCCATATACGCTGGAACGGGGGACGGAATTGAAAATTAATATGCCAATGTGCCAATGACCTGCGGCGTGATAGCGCAGCATAAACATTGCGCAGCCAATTAGCACATTGGCACATTAAATCATCATTTATCCTATAACCGGGAGAACATTTGGTTGTTTTCCCGGTTTTATGTTTTTATATATACCTGAACGAATAACTATATACTTGTTTACCAATGAAAAAAATGTTTCTTTTCGCCCTGGTTACGACGTTGTTCATCACGTCGTGCGGGCAAAAACAAAAGGGTAGCAATACCCTTATCCGACCGGTGAAGACTGCGCAAATCAGTTCACAGTCGGTTATCCGCAAAGACTTCTCCGGAATAGTGGAAGCCGTGGAATATGTGAGACTTGCCTTCCGCGTCAGCGGACAAATCATCAGCCTCCCGGTTGTAGAGGGACAGCGGGTAAAAAAGGGGCAACTGATTGCCGCCATCGACCCACGCGACATCTCCCTGCAATATGCAGCCGACAAGGCTGCCTACGAAACAGCTGCCGCACAAGTGGAACGTAACAAACGGCTGCTTGGCCGCCAGGCTATCTCCGTGCAGGAATACGAAATCAGCGTAGCCAACTATCAGAAAGCAAAATCCACTTACGAGTTGTCCGGCAACAATATGCGGGATACGCGGCTGACAGCCCCTTTCGAGGGTTCCATCGAAAAACGGCTGGTAGAGAACTATCAGCGTGTCAATGCAGGAGAAGGGGTTGTACAGCTGGTAAATACACAGAAGCTACGAATCAAGTTCACCGTACCGGATGATTATCTCTATCTGCTCCGTGCCAAGGACGTAAAGTTCAAGGTGGTGTTCGACAGTTACCCTGCAGAGGCTTTCGATGCCAGACTGGAAGAGTATCTTGACATCTCCACAGCAGGGACGGGTATTCCGGTGACAATAACAATTGACGACCCGCACTTTGACCGTACACGTTATGACGTAAAACCGGGATTCACATGCAAAATAAAGCTAGCATCGGATGTCGCTCCCTTTCTGGAAGAAAAGCTGATGAATGTACCGTTAAGCGCCGTATTTGGCGACAGTGAAAACCGGAAAACGTATGTATGGGTGGTGGAAGGTAATAAAGTCAGTCGCCGCGAAGTGACCGTTTATTCTCCAACGGGAGAGGCAAACCTGCTTATCTCTAAAGGGTTGGAACCGGGAGAAACCGTTGTGACGGCCGGAGTATACCAGCTGACAGAAGGAGAAGCAATAAAGGTACTAATGTGATTAATCACATTGGCACATTACATTCCCCATTTATCTAAAAAATATTCATTATGAATCTAGCCAAATATTCATTAGACAACACGAAGATAGTCTACTTCTTTCTGGCTGTGCTGCTTATCGGCGGCATACTATCATTCGGCAGGTTGGGAAAGAAGGAAGACGCACCTTTCGTCATCAAGTCGGCAGTCATCATGACACGCTACCCGGGAGCGGAGCCGGCAGAAGTGGAACGGCTCGTCACCGAACCCATCTCCCGAGAAATACAGTCGATGAGCGGCGTCTACAAGATAAAGTCAGAGTCTATGTACGGACTCTCCAAGATAACCTTCGAACTGCAACCGTCACTCTCTGCCGCATCCATTCCGCAGAAGTGGGACGAACTGCGGCGTAAAGTGCTCAACATACAGCCCCAACTGCCCGCAGGCTCTTCTGTACCGACCGTCTCGGATGATTTTGGAGACGTTTTCGGCATCTATTACGGCCTGGTGGGTGACGACGGTTTCTCTTATGAAGAAATGAGAAACTGGGCGGAACGAATCAAGACACAAGTCATCACGGCAGACGGTGTGATGAAGGTAGCCCTTTTCGGTACACAGACAGAGGTCATCCATATATTCATCTCCGTAAACAAGCTGGCAGGAATGGGTATCGACCCCAAGCAGCTGGCCAGCCTGCTACAATCGCAGAACCAGATTATCAATACGGGTGAAATCAGCGCCGGAGAACAACAGTTACGCATTGTGGCCAACGGTACCTACACGACTGTCGATGATATCCGCAACCAGGTTATCACTACCTCCGGCGGACAAGTCAAGCTGGGTGACATCGCCATCATTGAAAAGGGATACATGGAACCTCCCGGCAATATCATGCACGTCAACGGAAAGCGCGCCATCGGTATCGGCATCTCCACCGACCCGACAAAGGATGTGGTAAAAACCGGTGAACTGGTAGACCGGAGGCTTGCCGAACTCATGCCCCTCATCCCCGTGGGACTGGAACTGGAAAGTCTGTATCCCGAAAACGTGATTGCCCAAGAAGCCAACAACGGGTTCATCATCAATCTGATAGAATCCATCCTGATTGTGATTGTAATCATCATGCTGGTGATGGGCATGCGTGCAGGAGTACTGATTGGCTCTTCCCTTATATTCTCTATCGGAGGCACACTGCTCATTATGTCGTTTCTTGGCGTAGGTCTGAACCGGACCTCCCTCGCCGGATTCATCATAGCCATGGGAATGCTGGTGGACAATGCCATCGTGGTGACAGATAATGCCCAAATTGCCATTGCCCGCGGCATCGACCGCCGGAAAGCGCTGATAGACGGTGCCACCGGTCCCCAATGGGGATTGCTGGGAGCAACGTTCATTGCCATCTGTTCGTTTCTGCCACTGTATCTGGCTCCCTCTTCCGTAGCCGAAATCGTGAAACCGCTATTCGTAGTGCTGGCCATTTCCCTGGGATTAAGTTGGGTGCTGGCGTTGACACAAACCACTACATTCGGCAACTTCATACTGAAAGCAAAGGCTAAAGATGGTGGTAAAGACCCATACGACAAGCCTTTCTACCATAAATTCGCCTCCATCCTCGGCACACTGATACGCAAGAAGGCGTTGACCCTTGGAAGCATTACAGCACTGTTCATCCTCTCCCTCATCGTCATGGGGCTGATGCCCCAGAACTTCTTCCCTTCTCTGGACAAGCCCTACTTTCGGGCAGATGTATTCTATCCGGACGGGTACAGCATCCGCGAAGTAGAAACCGAAATGAAAAAGGTGGAAGCGCATCTGATGCAGCAGCCGGAAGTGAAACGGGTATCCGTCACATTCGGCAGCACACCGTTGCGTTACTATCTGGCCTCCACTTCCGTCGGCCCCAAACCTAACTTCGCCAATATCCTGGTGGAAGTAACGGACAGCAAATATACCAAGAAGCAGGAAGAGAATCTTGATGCCTACATGAAGGCCAACTATCCCAATGCCATCACCCGTACCATGTTGTTCAAGCTCTCTCCTGCTGTAGATGCCGCCATTGAAATCGGGTTCATCGGCAATAACACGGATACGCTGGTCATGTTGACCAACAAGGCTCTGGACATCATGCACCGTGACGGCGAACTTATCAACGTGCGCAACTCCTGGGGCAATAAGATACCGGTATGGCATCCCGTTTACAGTCAGGAGCGTGCACAACCGTTGGGTATCTCCCGTCAAAGCATGGCACAGAGTATCCAGATCGGTACGAACGGCATGACACTTGGAGAATACAGGGAAGGAGACCAGGTACTTCCCATTCTGTTGAAGGATAAAACTATCGACTCTTTCCGCATCAACGACTTGCGTACACTCCCCGTATTCGGCACTGCACGCGAAACAACCACTCTGGAACAAGTCGTCAGCCGGTTCGACTTCCAGTACAAGTTCTCCAATGTGAAAGACTACAACCGGCAGATGGTGATGATGGCGCAGGCCGACCCACGCCGCGGTGTGAATGCCATTGCCGCCTTCAACCGTATATGGAAGCAAGTGCAGGAGGAGATTGAAGTGCCCGAAGGTTACACCATGAAATACTTCGGAGAACAGGAAAGCCAGGCAGAAAGCAATGCCGCACTGGCAGCCAACCTGCCGCTGACATTCTTCCTTATGTTCGTCACCCTGCTGTTTCTGTTCCGCAGCTACCGGAAGCCGATTGTTATCCTACTGATGCTGCCGCTCATCTTCATAGGCATTGTATTGGGACTGGTGGTATTGGGGAAATCATTCGACTTTTTCTCCATCCTCGGCTTGCTGGGGCTGATTGGAATGAATATCAAGAATGCCATCGTGCTGGTAGACCAGATTGATACGGAAACCGCTGCCGGAAAAGCACCGCGTGAAGCCGTTATCAGTGCAACGACCACCCGTATTGTCCCGGTGGCCATGGCATCGGGTACCACTATCCTGGGAATGTTGCCGTTATTGTTCGATGCCATGTTCGGTGGCATGGCGGCAACCATCATGGGCGGTTTGCTGATAGCTTCGGCATTGACTCTATTCGTGCTGCCGGTAGCTTATTGCGCCATTCATAAAATCAAGTGAGAGAACATTCAACAATTTACAGTTTACCAATTGAATGATGAAAACAAAGATACTTATTCTATCATTACTGTGCTCCGGACTGAATGCCGGGGCACAACAAGCATATCTGAGCCGCGAAGAATACCGCGACAAGGTAGAAGCATACAGCCAGATTCTGAAACAACAGCATCTGAAAACATTCGCCAGTACCGAGGCACGCAAGATTGCCTCCACCGGTTTCCTGCCCCAGATTGACATCACCGCCGAGGGTACCGCCAATCTCAATCATCTGGACCAATGGAACAGTCCGAAAGGAGACTACCGCCCTTATACCTATCAGGCACTTGCCACCTTGACGCAGCCGCTTTATACCGGAGGTTCCCTAATAGCCCAAAAGAAAGTGGCGCAAGCCGACGAGGCACTGGCTCAACTTACCACAGAGCTGACCCTCGACCAGATACACTATCAAAGTGACGCCGTCTATTGGAATGCCTCTGCCGCCCGTGCCGGTCTGAAAGCCGCGGCTACCTTTCAGGATATTGTACAACAGCAGTACGACATCATCCAAGACCGCTTTGATGACGGTGCCATCAGCCGCACAGACTTGCTGATGATTTCCACCCGGCGTAAGGAGGCCGAATTGCAGTACATCAAGGCACGCCAAAACCATACCCTTGCCCTGCAAAAACTGAATATCCTTATGGGCTCGGAACCGGACGCTCCCATAGACAGCATAGCCGAAATAGATATACCGACTGCTCCCATCATCCCTTTGGGCCTGGATGATGTGCTGCCCCGCCGGGCAGAATATGCCAGTACCTCCGTGAACATCGCCCGCAGTGAAGCGCAACGACATGCTGCCCTCAGCCGCTACAACCCACAAGTCAGCATGTTCCTCGCCACCGGTTGGGATACGGGAATCGCCTATATGGGGCAGGATGTACCTCATACTCCCGTCGCAGGGGTCAACGTCAGCATCCCCATCTTCCGTTGGGGAGCCCGCTTCAAGACAAACCGCCAACAGAAAGCCTATATCGGCATACAGAAGCTGCAACAAAGCTATGTAACGGACAATATTCTGGAAGAGCTCTCCGCAGCCACCACAAAGCTAACGGAAACTGAACAGCAAGTCAAGACGGCCCGGGAGAATATGACACTCGCCGAAGAGAATCTGGGCCTTGTCACCTTCTCTTATAATGAAGGAAAAGCCAGCATGGCAGATGTGTTGTCCGCACAACTCTCGTGGACGCAGGCACACACCAACCTGATTGATGCGTATCTGGCGGAGAAGATGGCGATGGCTGAATATTGGAAGGTGGTTAGTGAATGAAATGCCCCTCAAAGAAAAACATACAAAAAACTCCGGCATAGCTTTACAAAGCCATACCGGAGTTTCTTTATATTTTTCCTACTGACCGTTTATCCCAGGAATGAAATCAGCACACCCGCCGCAACAGCCGAGCCGATTACGCCGGAGATATTACTGGACATACAGTAATTCAGTACATGGTTCTTAGGGTCATACTTCGTTGCAATATCATTGCAGACACGGCTTGCCATTGGCACGGCACTCAGCCCGGTAGCACCAATCAACGGATTAATCTTCTTTTTGCTGAACAAGTTGAACAGCTTCACAAAAAAGATACCACCGGTAATGGACAATGCAAATGCAAGGAATCCACCTATTACGATACCAATGGTCGTCCAGTTCAAGAAGGCCTCACTGGTCATGGTGGCACCCACGCTCAGTCCAAGGAAAATAGTAGCAGCATTCATAATACTGTTGGCTGCCGCATCAAACAGACGGCTTGTATCGGCACCGATTTCCTTAATCAGATTACCGAACATCAGCATACCAATCAAAGGCACTGCCGTGGGCACAAACAAGGCAACAATCGTAGTCACTGCAATCGGGAAGATAATCTTCAACACACGCAAGTTCTTTATTTCAGTCTTTGAAGGATAAAGCTTCTCTTGCTCCTTCATATTAATCATCAGTTCCTTCTTGGTGCAGAACAGTTTCACTACCATCGGAATGATAACAGGCACCAACGCCATGTACGAATAGGCTGCAATGGCAATAGGACCCAGCAAATGAGGAGCCAGCTTAATGGTAGTAAAGATAGCCGTAGGTCCATCGGCACCACCGATAATACCCAATGCGCCTGCTTCTTTCGGAGTAAAGCCCATCAACACTGCACAAAGCAATACGGTAAAGATACCCAACTGGGCAGCCGCACCGAATATGGAGAGACGCAAGTTACGGAGCATCGGACCGAAGTCTGTCAGCGCACCCACACCCATAAAGATAACAGGCGGCAGAAAGCCGGTCTTAATCAGCATATAATAAATGAAGTTCATCAGTCCGAGGTCGTGCGCAATCTCGTGCAACGGCATCTCCCAAATATTCTTCATCACCCCGCCTACCATGACCATTCCGTTTTCATCTGCCTGAATCACCCCCATCTCGCCGCCGGGAAAGTTGGCAATGAGCACACCGAAAGCGATGGGTACCAACAACAATGGTTCATAGTGTTTCTTGATACCTAAATAAAGCAGGATGAAAGCGATGGCATACATCACGAGGAACGACGGATCAGCAATGATGTTACTGAAGGCCGTCATATCATAGAGTTTTGCAAATATATCTTCCATTATCCTATCTTCATTAATACATCATCTTCAGAAACAGAGTCACCCGGATTGACACAGATGGCAACAACCGTTCCATCAAAGTCTGCGCGGATGGCATTGTATGTCTTCATAGCTTCGATATAGCAGAGGAGGTCGCCACTCTTCACCTTGTCACCCACTTTCAACGGGGTTTCCTGCGCATTCTTTGTCAGGAAGAACTTGCCTTCGAGCGGAGCCGGAACGTCCTGACCTTCGCCTACGGGGGGAGCTGTCACCTTTTCGGTGGCCGAAGCGGGCAGGTCGATGTCACCGTATGCCACCGTCACGCGGTAAGCCTGACCGTCCACCTGCACAGTGAGCGTCTTGGGTTTGGCATCGTCCAGCGGAGACTTGTCACGTTCGGCACGGCGTTTCTCCACATCCTCCAGGAAGTCCTGCTTGGCCTTGCCACTCTTGTAAGCCTCGTATTGAGCCGGGTGCATGGCGTATTCGAAGAGCTCTTCGTCGTCCTCGCCCAGTTCCCACTTGTTCTCCTTCATCAGCTTGCGGTACTTGTCCAGAGCATCGGGATAGTTGTCCTGCGGATTGCCGGTGAAGAACTTGCGTCCTTCGCGTTCGGCCTTCTCTATGATTTCGGGAGCCAGCTGACCCGGCAGCTTACCTGCCTTGCCCAACAGCATATCCCAAATGTCATCGGCAATCATACCCCAGCGTTCCTTGCCTTTCTCCATAGCAATGACGTTCATCATGGAAAGGTTCTTGACGTACTGGCTGAACGGAGTCACCAACGGTGGATAACCCACGCGCGGCCAAACATATGCCACTTCGTTGAACAACTTGATGAGCAGTTCATCCTGCTTCATGAAGGGCAGGTTGCGTTTTGCCTTGTATTTGTTGATGGACTCCAGATTGGATTCCAAGTCTGCCATCAGACTGCCCATCATGCCACCCGGCAGTCCGGGACCAATCAGCAGGGAGTTCATCAGGCGGTTGCGCGGGCTGATGTACAAGCCAAGGAAGTCGTCCATAAACTCCTGGATGAGTGCGCGTACCTTCATATATGCCTCCATATTGACTTCGGGCACCTGGAAGCCTGCATCCTTCAGCATGGCCTGCACACTGAGCAAGTCGGCATGTCCCGTACCCCAGGAAAGCGGCTCCATGCCTACGTCGATATAGTCGCAACCCGCTTCGCACACTTCAAGAATACTTGCCATATTGAAACCGGGACCCGCATGACTATGATACTGGATAGGAATATCGGGATGCGCCGCCTTGATATTGGCCACAATCTTGCCCAAAGAAACCGGACGTCCGATACCTGCCATATCCTTGATGCAGATTTCGTCGGCACCTGCCTTGATAAGCTTCAGTGCCATCTCCGTGTAGTATTCTACGGTATGGATGGGTGAATGGGTGATGCAGAGCGAGCATTGGGAAATCATTCCGGCATCGTGTGCATAGCCAATAGAAGGAATGATATTGCGGGTATCGTTCAGACCGCAGAAAGTACGCGTGATGTCCGTACCTTGCGCTTTCTTCACCTTATAGAACAGCTTGCGCACATCGGCGGGCACGGGACTCATGCGGAGGCCATTCAGGGCACGGTCCAACATGTGGGTCTGGATACCGGCTTCATGGAACGGCTTCGTCCACTCGCGCACGGCTTTATTCGGATTCTCCCCAAACAGCAGATTTACTTGTTCAAAACCTCCACCATTGGTTTCCACGCGCGCAAAACAACCCATCTCAATGATGGCGGGAGCTACTTTCACCAGTTGGTCAACACGGGGTACATATTTTCCGGCACTCTGCCACATGTCCCTGAATACCAAACTGAACTTAATTTCCTTTTTCATACTAAATTATTCGGTGTGTTTTTATATAAGATTATTATTTCAGATTTTTTCTACCTTAGCAACTTTACCCTTACCTTGTGTCACTACTGTTACGGCTGCACTGATAGCTGCCAGAATATTACCGGGGACAGGTGCGGGACCATTTGCCGCAGCTTTAGCCGGTGTCACCTCTTCGGGCGCATATTTATTCACCAATGCAATAAGAGATTTTCCTAAGTTAATAACAATCAGCAGGATAGCGAAGACTGTTGCCATACCTACCACCATCAGCAAAAGTGCTGTATTCAAGTTTTCCATATTATAAATTATTAGTTATTCAGCCGAATTTACGAAAAATCGCTCGAAATTAGCGATAATCCATTAAAGAAAGGCAGAGAAGAATGATAAAAGATGCTAAAAAGTAAAGCTTCCCGCACAACCAATGAGGCGGTACAGGAAACTTTTAGCATAAAACGGTGTCAGTCATCAATTGCTTTCAAGGAAGGAGAATCAGCCCAACGGATTCTCACCCTGGTCGCCGTCGTTGCCGCCGGGGGTTCCACCGGTATTGTCGCCGGGAGTAGTACCGGTGGAGGTAGAAGTCTTACCCCACTCTTTCCAAACAATCTTTGTATTCACCATGCTGCGGGTAGTCACCTGATTGCCACTATTACGCTCCACTTCGGGCAGGAAACGGACACGTACTCCGTTTATCAGCGAAGCGCTTACCTCCTCAGCCGTCGGCACCCCTCTTTTGGTAGAGGTAGCAGTATAGTAGAAAGTGCCTATACCGTCTATCTTCACAGTACGTCCCTGCCCCATGAAATTGCTCAATACACGCCCCAAGTTCTCCATCACCGCATACGTGTCACCACGGGTCACGGTAGAAATGAAAGACAGTTCATCTGCCACTTCACGGGTAGTAACCGCCTTGCCCCAGGTTACTGATTGAGGATACCACAAATCGTTTACTTTTTTTTGAACTCTTTTAAAAAATGCCATAATCGTAATGTTTTAAATGATTAATAATAGGTATATTCTGTTTCTCTTGTCTCACCCGAGAAGCAGAAGTTTTCATCGTGAGGCCTCAACGATTCAGCCGTCTGCTTTTCTCAAATTCGATGTTGCAAAGTTAGGGTGGGAAACAAGGGAAAACAAGAAAATGGCATCTACAACCGATTTTCACAAATCACTCAAAAACAAAGGATTACAAAAACCATATCTCTACAAGAAGAAGGGGGGAAATAAAGCTTAAATAAGAGGAATAAGGTGATAATCTCTACAAGCGACACACGCAAACCCCTGATAATGAAGCCACCTGTATCTTCCTATCTCTACAAGGTAATTGTTATAAGTTATTCTTTGCAATATGACATCATTTATGAGTTTATGCCAGTGAAAAGAAAGAATAAACACATAGAGAGAATGTGCCTCTCTACGTGTTTGGCTGATTTTACTTTGTTACCGCATTATACAAATCCTGATAGGTTTTCACCACACTATACACCAAAGTTCTATCGGCAGGTTTCGAGCAGGCTGTCAGCCCCAGAAGGAGAATCAGCAGGAGAAAAAGGAAGGTATGTTTCATCTTGAAATTTCGTGTTTATAATAAGTAAGGTGTAAAATCGGTAAGGAACGAGCTTACTTCAACAGTTTTCATAATCAATGCATATTAATCGTTGCAGAAACAAAGGTAACACTTTCTTCCCACAATAAATAAAGAGGTACAAAGTTTTTCATTACTTTGTACCTCCTCTTTTTCTTCGACTTGCATCATTTATAGCCGTGAGTCAGCAAAAATCGTATAGCTTAGAACTCGCTCGTAAAGTGGAACTTGATATGCTTGAAGTCCATCTGCGCCATCTGCAACACATATCCGCTGTCCGCCAGGAACACATCCCTACCCTCGCGGTCTTTCGCCATGTACTGGTATTTGCGCTTCTTGAAGGCTTCCAGTTCAGCCGCATCATCGCTCTCAATCCAGCAGGCTTTATACAGACTGAGCGGCTCCCAACGGCACTTCGCACTGTATTCGTTCTCCAGACGATACTGGATGACCTCGAACTGCAACTGCCCCACCGTACCGATAATCTTACGCCCGTTGAACTGGTTGACGAACAACTGCGCCACACCTTCGTCCATCAACTGGTCGACACCCTTGGCAAGCTGTTTCTGCTTCATCGGGTCGGCATTCTCAATGTACTTGAACATCTCCGGCGAGAAGCTCGGAAGTCCCTTGAAGTGGAGCGCCTCGCCTTCGGTCAGCGTATCGCCAATCTTGAACGTACCGTTATCCGGCAGGCCGATAATATCTCCCGCCCAAGCCTCATCGACAGTTGTCTTGCGCTGCGCCATGAACTGCGTAGGCGACGAGAAACGCATCGTCTTGCCATGACGTACATGCAAGTACGGGGCATTGCGTACAAACTTCCCGGAGCAGATTTTGCAGAAAGCGATACATGAACGGTGATTCGGGTCGATATTGGCGGTTATCTTGAAGATGAATCCGGTAAATTTAGGTTCTTCCGGCTCCACCTCACGTTCTTCCGCCTTCACGGGACGGGGACTGGGAGCAATCTCCACAAAGCAATCCAACAGTTCCTGCACACCGAAATTATTCAGTGCCGAACCGAAGAATACGGGAGCAAGCTCTCCTTTCAAGTATTCCTCCTTATCGAATTCGGGGTAAACACCGTCTATCAGTTCCAATTCTCCGCGCAGCTTATCGGCCAGCTGGGCACCAATCCGGTTGTCCAATTCCTCGGTATGGATGTCCACTTCCACCTTCTCCGTCACTACCTGCTTGCTGGGCTGGTAGAGGTTGAGGTTATGCTCGTAGATATTGTAGACACCCTTGAAACGGACACCGCTCTCGATAGGCCACGTCAAGGGACGCACGTGGATGTGCAGTTCCTCCTCCAGCTCGTCCAACAGGTCGAACGGGTCTTTGGCTTCACGGTCCATCTTGTTGATGAAGATAATCACCGGCGTATTACGCATACGGCAGACCTCCATCAGCTTGCGTGTCTGCGTTTCCACACCTTTCGCACCGTCCACCACGATGATAACGCTGTCCACCGCCGTCAGTGTGCGGTAGGTATCTTCGGCAAAGTCCTGGTGACCCGGAGTATCGAGGATATTCACCTTGTAGTCGTGGTAGTCGAACTCCATTACAGAAGTGGTAACAGAAATACCGCGCTGTTTCTCAATATCCATCCAGTCCGACGTTGCCGTCTTCTTTATCTTATTGCTCTTTACGGCACCCGCCACCTGGATTTGTCCACCAAAAAGCAACAGCTTCTCGGTCAATGACGTCTTACCGGCATCCGGATGCGCGATAATCGCGAATGTTCTTCTTCTTTCTATCTCTTGATTTGCCATATATCAATTAGTCAGTAATAATCACTCTTCCAAATTCTTCATGCAGACGGCAAGGCTCGCCTCCCAATGGGGTATATCGATGCCGAATGTCTTCTTTATCTTTGTCTTGTCCAACACGGAATAATGCGGACGCGGCGCCTTGGCAGGAAACTCATCCGTATGCAACGGGCTTACCTTGCAGGTCTTTATGCCGGCCAGGCGATGGATAGCCAACGTGAAATCATACCAAGAGCACACTCCCTCGTTGCTGAAATGATAGACACCGGGAACAATCCCCCGGTTGACAGCCGCAAAAATGGCGCGTGCCAAATCATTGGCGTATGTCGGCGTACCTATCTGGTCGAATACAACTCCCAGCGTCTCGCGCTCGCGTCCCAAACGGAGCATCGTCTTCACAAAATTATTTCCATAAATGGAATAGAGCCACGCCGTACGGATGATCATGGCACGGCTGCAATACTTCATCACCGCCTGCTCACCCGCCAGTTTGGTAAAACCATATACTGAATTGGGACAAGTAGCCGCCTCTTCCGTATAGGGGGTGTGTCCGGTTCCGTCAAAAACATAGTCGGTAGACACTTGTATCAATGCAGCACCGCAAGCTTCGGCAGCGGCAGCCAGATAGCCCGGAGCGACATGGTTCAGCTTGTCGCAAAGCTCCTGATTGTCTTCCGCCTTGTCTACAGCCGTATAAGCGGCGCAATTCACGATTACATCTATCCGGTTGTCCTTCACAAACCCGTGCACAGCTTGTTCGTCGCAAATGTCCAATTCCTGCACGTCAGTGAAAAAATAAGCATGTTGTCCGTTTTCTTTCGACAACACTCGCATTTCATTGCCAAGTTGACCGTTGGCACCGGTTATCAGAATATTCATTTAATAAAGTTACACTTATATATAGAATGTTACGATGAACAATATTTTCCTCCATAATTATCAATTATCCATCAACTCCAATTCTCCCCGCTTCTCCTTGTCATAATAGTTGGCAAGCAACGAGACGAAACCGCTGATGGCCTCCATAGCCTTTGCCGTGCCCTGACTGATTTCCTTCTTCTGCAAGCGCAACAGCAGCACTCCATAAAGCGCCTCGAAACAAGTGTCTACCTCAGGCTCCTCTTTCCGGCCGCTCTTCTGGCGCAGCTCCACGATAAAAGGCAGTGCCTTGAAATAAGCCGCATTATAGAACGGATATTTCGTAGAAGCCAGCAATTCGCCATGCAGCTCCGTCAGGTTCAGAATGACATTCCGGTTGATTTGCAGATGTCCTTTTTCCGTTACGCCTTCCGCACGCATCATATCTGCCAGATTTCCATACCATTCTTCCAACGCAGGCCGTTCCTCCTCCGGATAGCGCAAAATGATGTTCTGGCGTATCCGGTCTATGTCACAGCCGTTGGCACGGAGCAAATCCTCCACCTGCCACATATATATAAGGTATTCGGCTATATTCTTTTCTTTCAGTTGTTGCGCAATCTTCACGATAAAATGTATGAATTATGATTTTTCACCTTCCCACTCAATACAGCGATTCACCCATCAGCGTAAACACCAATCCCACCACAGACACCACAATGACAATGCTCCCGATAATACGGTTCAGCATCCAGATGCCACGCAAGTTGAATTGTGTACGGACTTTATTGACAAAAAAGGTAATGCCAAACCACCATGCCAAAGCGCCCAATGCGATGGCCAAGTATCCGGTAACGGCCTCGAATACCAGCACTCCCTCACTTACAAAAGCGAAGCGGGCGAAAAGGCCTACAAAAAGGAATATAATCAGAGGATTGGAAAGCGTGACGGCAAACGCCGTTATGAAGTTATGAAAATAGGAACCCTTGTTGATGGATACCGGACGGATGGACTGTACCGGATTGCTGCGGAACGTATAAACGCCAAACGCCAACAGAAGAATGCTTCCGAAAAGTTGCAGGTAAAAGATGTTCTTGTTGACATAATCAAAAACGAAACTCATCCCGTAGCCCGTCAGCAAAGCATATGCAATATCGCTTAGCGAAGCTCCTATCCCCGTTACGAAACCATACCACCGTCCTTTATTCAAAGTACGCTGAATACACAATACTCCTACAGGACCCAATGGCGCGGACACAATGACGCCGATAATGAACCCCTTCCACAATATGTCAAATATGGTCTCTATCTGAATCATGGCTGCAAATATCGGACTTTTTTATGAGACGAACGAATAGTGTTAACGTTTTTTCGACGGAAAAGGATTTTAAGAAGTAAAGATTATCCATTTTACATATTATTCCGTATATTTACCTCCGAACTTAACAATACCCCCTTATGAAACGAATAAAAAAAACTCTAACACTCGTTTCCATGGCCGTCTTACTACTGACGGCATGCGAAGCCCCCAAGGAACTCGGTGTGGTTCCATATCCGCAGTATGCCCAAACAACGTCAAAAACAGTAGAACTGCCATCTACGGTAACCTTCTCGACTAATCTGGCGAAATCCGACATGAATGACCTGCTGGCCTATCTGCCGGACTTTGCCATCCCCATGAAGCTTGTCGACAAGAACCCTTTTGTAACGATAGAAATAACGGACGCAACGGATAATCCAATCACTGCCGAAGGCTACAACCTGACAGTCAGCAAACAAGGTGTAAACATTCAGGCCTCCTCCGCTGCAGGTGCCTTCTATGGACTGCAAACCCTGGCACAACTTGCCCGTAACGGGAAGAAACTGCCAGTCACGACCATCAAGGACGAACCCAGATTCCCCTATCGTGGGCTGCACCTGGATGTTTCAAGACACTTCTTTAACACGGACTATGTCAAGAAACAAATAGACCTGGTAGCCACCTACAAAATCAACCGCCTGCATTGGCATCTGACCGACGGTGCCGGATGGCGGCTGGAGATTCCGGGCTATCCCCGCCTGACAGAATTCGCAGCCTGGAGAAAAGCCGCCAATCTGCAGGATTGGGGGAAATATGACCATCACTTCTGCGAGAAGGATGAAGAAGGAGCCTATGGAGGCTACTATACGGAAGCGGATGTACGTGAGGTTCTGGAATATGCCCGCTTGAGGCATGTCACCGTTATCCCCGAAATAGAAATGCCGGGACACTCGGGAGAAGTACTGGCAGCCTATCCACAGCTGTCCTGTACCGGCAAGCCTTATACATCCGGTGAAGTCTGTATCGGAAACGAAGAGACCTTCAAGTTCTTCGAAGATGTGCTGGATGAAGTGATACGGCTGTTCCCTTCCCTTTTTTTTTTTAATGATACGGCGACCACCGAGATCTACACTCTTTCCCTACACGACGCTCTTCCGATCTGAAGGGCTCAAAGATGAAAGTGAGCTGCAAAGCTATATGATAGTCCGCATAGAGAAGTACCTCAACGACAAAGGGCGTGAAATCATCGGCTGGGACGAGATACTGGATGGAGGCCTGGCCCCCAACGCAACCGTCATGTCGTGGCGGGGTACGGAGGGTGGCATTGCCGCCGCCCGCATGGGGCATTACGCCATCATGACACCGGAGAGCCACTGCTATCTGGACCACTACCAGGATGACCCTGAGACACAGCCGCTGGCGTTTGGCGCCTGCATCCCCATCGGACAGACCTACTCCTACGACCCGGCTCCCGATTCATTGGGAAGTGATATCTGCAAATACATATTAGGCGTGCAAGGCAATGTATGGGCTGAATATCTGCCCACTTACGAACATGCCGAATATATGATATACCCACGCATCATCGCTCTGGCAGAAGTAGGCTGGACTCCCATGGAGAACAAGCATCCGGAGAGTTTCAAGAGACGTATCAACAACGAAATACGATACATCCGGACGAAAGGGTACAACCCGTTCACCTTGTCGGAACAAGTGCAGACCAGCCAGACCGTTGACTATGCCAAGAAAAAAATCATGCTGTCCCTCACCTCCGAAAAACATCCGATTGACATCCGCTACACAACGGACGGCTCCGAACCGACTGTATCTTCCAAGTTATACAAGAAACCGTTTGCCGTAAAAGACTCCATATTGCTGACCGCACGCCTTTTCGACGGAGAAAAGCCTATCGGAAAAAGCCTTCACCTGCGCACCGACTACCATAAGGGCATAGGCAAAAAGATAACCTATGCACCGGGCGGCAGATACTATCAGCATAAAGAAGTATACAAAGGCGGCGGTGACGCCGGTCTCCTCGACGGACTTCGCGGCGGCAAAAGCTACATGGACGGACGATGGCAGGGCTTCTGCCCCAATGATTTGGATGCCATTATCGACCTGGGCGAAGTGACCGCCATACATCGGGTCATGGCCAACTTCATGCAAATCCGTACCCCACAAGTATTTCTCCCTGCCAAAGTGGAAGTATGGGCATCTGTTGATGGCAAGAACTTCACCCTGCTGGGCAGTGATATCTGCAGCGAGGAAGAGGCCGGAAAGGACGTGATATTCCGTGATTTCGGCTGGATTGGCACCCCCACTGAGACACGATATGTACGCTTCCATGCCATACAAGGGAAGAAGCAATTCTTATTTACGGATGAAATCGTCATACAATAACACACATCCGGTTTTTATGAAACAGAACAAAAAACGCATACGAGTAAAATTGCATGCGTTTTTTGTTTTCCTTTTTTTCTCCTCCCCACCGATTTTACGTATCTTTGCCCCCAAGAAGAAAAGATGAAGATACTCAAAGAAGTAACTTCAATCGTAAAATCGTAAATCGTAAAATCGTAAATATAACTATGATTCTTTTTTTCAGAACCCCATCCAAGAGTGTGATTGCCGTAGAATGTAATCATGAACTCCCCCAGGCAGACAGCGACAAACTCTGCTGGCTTTTTGGAGAAGCCACCCCCGAAAGTGAAGACAACCTGAAAGGACATTTCGTCGGCCCGCGCCGTGAGATGATTACTCCTTGGAGTACAAACGCCGTAGAAATCACCCAGAATATGGGGCTGGACGGCATCATACGCATCGAAGAGTACTTCCCCGTAAAAGATGAGAACGCAGACCACGACCCGATGCTGCAACGTATGTACAAGGGGCTGGACCAGAATGTATTTACAACCAACCGGCAGCCGGAACCGATTGTACACATCGAAGACCTGGAGGCATACAATGAAAAGGAAGGTCTGGCACTTTCCAAAGAGGAAATGGATTACCTCAAGAAGGTAGAGAAAGACCTCGGGCGCCCTCTGACAGACTCCGAAGTATTCGGCTTCGCGCAAATCAACTCCGAGCACTGCCGTCACAAAATCTTCGGCGGAACATTCATCATCGATGGAGTGGAACAGGAATCTTCACTCTTCCAAATGATAAAGAAGACCACACAAGAGAATCCCAACAAGATTATCTCTGCCTACAAAGACAATGTGGCCTTTGCCGAAGGTCCGGTTATCGAACAGTTTGCTCCGGCAGACCACTCCAAGCCCGACTATTTCCAAGTAAAAGACATCAAGAGTGTCATCTCCCTGAAAGCGGAAACACATAACTTTCCCACAACAGTAGAACCGTTCAACGGTGCGTCTACCGGTACGGGCGGTGAGATTCGCGACCGTATGGGCGGCGGTAAGGGCTCTTGGCCGATTGCCGGAACAGCCGTTTACATGACCTCCTACCCCCGTACGGAAGAAGGACGTCCCTGGGAAGAGATTCTGCCGGTACGCAAATGGCTGTATCAAACTCCCGAACAAATACTAATCAAAGCCTCCAATGGTGCCAGTGATTTCGGGAACAAATTCGGCCAACCGCTAATCTGCGGTTCCGTGCTCACTTTCGAACATAAGGAAAAAGATGAAGTCTATGGTTACGACAAAGTGATTATGCTTGCCGGAGGCGTAGGCTACGGTACCCAGCGTGACTGTTTGAAAGGTACACCGGAAGCCGGCAACAAAGTGGTTGTCATCGGTGGAGACAATTATCGCATCGGTTTGGGCGGCGGCTCCGTATCTTCCGTAGATACCGGACGCTACAGCAGTGGCATCGAGCTGAATGCTGTACAACGCGCCAACGCCGAAATGCAGAAACGCGCCTACAACGTGGTACGCGCACTTTGTGAGGAAGAGACCAATCCGGTGGTTTCCATCCACGACCACGGCTCTGCCGGACATGTAAACTGTCTGTCCGAATTGGTAGAGGAATGCGGCGGTTTAATTGACATGAGCAAGTTGCCCATCGGTGACACGACTCTGTCTGCCAAGGAAATCATTGCCAACGAAAGCCAGGAACGCATGGGCTTGCTGATTCAGGAAGAGGCCATCGAACATGTACGCAAGGTAGCCGAACGTGAGCGTGCCCCGATGTACGTAGTCGGTGAAACGACCGGCGACCATCGCTTTGCCTTCCAGCAAGCTGACGGTGTACGTCCGTTCGACCTCGCCGTAGAACAGATGTTCGGCTCTTCCCCCAAGACCTATATGGTGGACAAGACCGTGGAACGTCACTACGAAATGCCCCAATACGAAGTTTCCCAACTACACGAATACCTCACCAATGTGCTCCAACTGGAAGCTGTGGCTTGTAAAGACTGGTTAACAAACAAGGTGGACCGTTCTGTAACAGGCAAAATTGCTCGCCAACAGTGCCAGGGTGAATTGCAGTTGCCTCTGAGCGATTGTGGTGTGGTAGCTTTGGACTATCGCGGCGAAAAGGGTATCGCAACCTCTCTGGGCCATGCTCCCCAGGCGGCACTTGCCGACCCGGCAGCCGGCTCCGTTCTTTCCGTCAGCGAAGCATTGACCAACTTGGTTTGGGCACCGCTTGCCGAAGGTCTGGACAGCGTTTCCCTTTCTGCCAACTGGATGTGGCCTTGCCGTTCGCAAGAAGGTGAAGATGCCCGTCTGTACACGGCAGTAAAGGCCTTGAGTGACTTCTGCTGTTCCCTGCAAATCAATGTACCGACCGGTAAAGACTCTCTTTCCATGACACAGAAATACCCCGACGGCAGCAAAGTAATTTCTCCGGGCACGGTAATTGTTTCTGCCGGTGGAGAAGTTTCCGACGTCAAGAAAGTCGTATCTCCGGTGCTGGTTAACAATGAAAAGACTACCATTTATCATATAGACTTCAGTTTCGACAACCTGAAACTCGGCGGTTCCGCCTTTGCTCAGACCCTGGGCAAGGTAGGTGACGAAGTTCCCAGCGTGCAGGATGCCGAATACTTCCGCGATGCTTTCCTTGCCGTGCAGGAACTGGTCAACAAGGGACTGATTCTTGCCGGACATGATATTTCCGCCGGTGGTCTTATCACTACACTGCTTGAAATGTGCTTTGCCAATGTGGAAGGCGGTATGGAAATCAACCTGGATAAAATCAAGGAGCAAGACCTTATCAAGATTCTGTTTGCAGAGAACCCGGGTATCGTTATCCAGGTGAGCGACAAGCACAAGGAAGCTGTAAAGCAAATACTGGAAGATGCAGGCGTAGGTTACGTGAAGCTCGGCAAACCGACAGACGAACGCCATATTCTTGTATCAAAAGGCGATGTTACTTATCAGTTTGGCATCGACTATATGCGTGATGTATGGTACTCTACTTCTTATCTCCTTGACCGTAAGCAGTCCATGAACGGCTGCGCCAAGAAGCGTTTCGAAAACTACAAGATGCAACCGGTGGAATTCGCCTTCATGCCGGACTTCAAAGGCAAGTTCTCACAATACGGCATTAATCCGGACCGCCGTACACCGTCAGGTATACGCGCCGCCATCATCCGTGAAAAAGGAACCAACGGCGAACGCGAAATGGCCTACTCACTCTATCTGGCAGGCTTCGATGTGAAGGATGTTACCATGACCGACCTTATCAGCGGCCGCGAGACGCTGGAAGATGTAAACATGATTGTTTACTGCGGTGGTTTCTCCAACTCCGACGTTCTTGGTTCTGCTAAGGGTTGGGCAGGTGCTTTCCTCTTCAATCCGAAAGCAAAAGAAGCGCTCGACAAATATTATGCACGCGAGGATACGCTTTCACTGGGTGTCTGCAACGGCTGCCAGCTCATGATGGAACTTAATCTTATCAATCCCGAGCACAAGAAAAACGGCAAGATGCTTCATAATGACTCACACAAGTTTGAATCCAGATTCCTCGGTGTTACCGTCCCCACCAACCGCAGCGTAATGCTCGGCTCACTGAGTGGCAGCAAACTGGGTATCTGGGTAGCTCACGGTGAAGGAAAATTCTCCTTGCCATACGACGAGGACAAATACAACGTCGTGCTGAAATACTCATACGACGAATACCCTTCCAACCCCAACGGCTCAGATTATTCCATAGCCGGATTGGCAAGTGCCGACGGACGTCATCTGGCCATGATGCCCCACTTGGAACGTGCCATCTTCCCCTGGCAGAACGGTTGCTACCCCGCAGACCACGTAAACAGCGACCAAATCACTCCTTGGGTAGAAGCATTTGTCAATGCACGCAAGTGGGTGGAAGCCAATAAAAAATGAGCTGAACTTCCTTCTTTATAGAAATGTAACAAGCGCGGGTTATGAATAATCCCGCGCTTGTTACATTTCTATTCTTCGCTTTCTTTTTTTGCTTTTCTCAAACAAAAGCATTATTTTTGTGTTTATTTTCAACTCTCCCTCAGTACAACATTCAAAAAAACCGCTCGACAATTATGAAAAAGTACTTCTTTTTCTGCATACTACTATTATTGCCAATTATAGGCATTGCACAAACATACAAATACATCGGTGTGGAAGACGGTTTGAGCAACAGACGGGTATATGCTATTCAAAAGGGACCCAAAGGTTACATGTGGTTTCTTACCCACGACGGCATCGACCGATACAACGGAAAAGAATTCAAGCCGTACAAACTGATGGATGGAGATGAGGAAGTGAATTCCATGATGAACCTGAACTGGCTCTATGTGGATTCCAAAGGAACCATATGGGAAATTGGCAAGAAAGGACGCGTGTTCCGCTATGATACAAAACACGACCGTTTTGTCCTGGTATACAAGCTACCCGAAAGCGAAGTGAAAGGACGTCCAACCCCTATCAGTTACGGTTTTGTGGATGCCAACAGCGTAATATGGCTTTGCAATGAAGATGCTCTATATCTGTACGACAGCAATACCCAGAAGGTGACATTCATTCAAAACGAAATAGGAGAACGAATTACTGATATCGCACAGATTGATTCGACCCACTTCTTCATCGGGACCGACATCGGCATACATTATGCTGAGCTGGCCAACAACACCCTCACCCTCAGTCCCTGCAACCAATTGGACACCTTGAAGATACAAATCAACGAACTATACTATCATAAACCGTCTCACAAGGTTTTTATCGGTACTTTCCAACGGGGAATATTTACCTATGACCTGAATGAGCACAAAGTCATGCATATCCCATCCGGACTGATGGACGTTAGTATTAACTGTATCCGTGCCTACAATAACAATGAAATCCTCATAGCTACAGACGGGGCCGGTGTCTACAAAATGAATACCGATACCTATGAATCTATACCATACATTGTTGCTGACTATAACCGGTACAACTCAATGAACGGAAATACCATCAATGATATCTACATTGACAGTGAACAACGCATCTGGATGGCTAATTATCCCATTGGTATAACTGTACGCAACAACCGATATGCCGATTATCAATGGATAAAACACTCTATCGGCAATAAACAGTCACTCATCAATGACCAGGTAAATGCCATCATTGAAGACCATGACGGCGATTTATGGTTTGCCACCAATAACGGCATCAGCCTTTATTATAGCAAGACGAAACAATGGCATTCTTTTCTCAGCAGTTTCGACACCGCAAGCCATAGTAAAAACCATATCTTCATCTCATTGTGCGAAGTGGAGCCCGGCATCATCTGGGCCGGAGGATATAGTTCCGGCATCTACCAGATCAACAAGAAACTACTGTCCACAGAGTTCTTTACTCCGTCTTTATTCAGTAATCTGAATATCCGGCCGGACAAGTATATCCGTTCCATTATGAAAGATTCTTCAGGAAACATCTGGTCCGGAGGGTATTATAACTTAAAAGAAATAGATTATTCCAGAAAAAATATACGCCATTTCCCGGGCTTGAATGGTATCACTGCCATCATAGAGAAAGACTCCACACATATGTGGATAGGCACTTCCACCGGCTTGTACCTGTTGGAAAAAGCAACCGGTAAGTATACCTATATCCAGATGCCGGTAGAATCCTACTACATCTACTCCCTATGCCAAGCTTCCGACGGAATGCTGTATATCGGTACCAACAATGCCGGTTTACTGGTATATGATACGACCAAAAACACATTCAGACATTATCATAGAGACAACTGCGCCTTGATTTCCAATAATATCTATACACTATTGTCTGATGGTAAAGGAAATATCTTTCTGAGTACAGAACACGGTCTGTCCACCTTCTATCCTGTCGAAGAGACATTCCATAACTGGACCAAAGAACAAGGACTGAAGTCTGACCATTTCAACGCAGCCTCAGGCACCTTGAGGAAAAACGGCAATTTCATTTTCGGCAGTACGGATGGAGCCATAGAATTCAACAAAGACATGATCCTGCCTCGCGACTATAAGTTCAAAATGGTATTCAGTGACCTGCGGGTATTCTATCAGACCGTTTATCCCAAGGATGAAGGTTCTCCACTTATTCTGGATATTGACGAGACAAAAACCTTGCGTTTGAAGTACAACCAGAACATCTTCTCATTGCAGGTCTCAGACATCAACTATGACTATCCTTCCCTAATTCTGTACTCCTGGAAACTGGAAGGCTTCTATGAGGGTTGGAGCCGTCCGGGAGAGGAAAACGTCATCCGTTTTACCAACCTGAGTCCGGGCAACTATACCCTCCGCGTACGTGCCATCTCCAACGAAGACCGTCGTATTGTCCTGGAGGAACGCAGTATGGACATCATTATCGAGCAACCCCTCTGGCTCAGTTTCTGGGCGCTGATACTCTATGCAGTGATTATCATATCCATTGCAAGCATCACTCTACGAATAATAGTCTTGAGAAAACAGCGGAAAGAATCCGATGAGAAAATACGCTTCTTCGTCAATACGGCGCATGATATACGTACTCCACTGACGCTCATCAAAGCACCCTTGGAAGAAATCACCGAACGCGAGCAACTGACTTCCAGCGGACAGAGCAACATCAATACAGCCCTGCGAAACGTAAATGCCTTGTTGCGCCTGACCACCAACCTTATTAATTTCGAACGCGCAGACACCTATTCCGGAAGTCTATACGTATCCGAATACGAACTGAGCACATATATGGAAGAGACGATCGATGCTTTCCGTTCATACGCAAACATAAAACACATCAACCTAACCTACGAAAGCAGCTTCCGTTATCTGAACGTATGGTTAGATAAGGACAAGATGGATTCCATTTTGAAAAATATCATATCCAACGCACTGAAATATACACCGGACGGCGGCAATGTACATGTCTTTACTTCCGAGACAGAAGATACCTGGAGTATTGAGGTGAAAGATACCGGTATCGGAATTCCGGCTTCAGAACAGAAAAAGCTGTTCAAGATGCATTTCCGTGGCAGTAATGCTATCAATTCCAAAGTTACCGGCAGCGGCATCGGACTACTTCTGGTAGGGAAACTTGTACGCTTACATAAAGGAAAGCTCAACTTCAGCAGCATGGAAGGGAAAGGCTCTTGCATCAAAATAACGTTCCCCAAAGGGAACAAGCATTTCCGCAAAGCAATCCAACGCCCTCAACCCAAAAACGAACGGATTGTTTATTCGGCTTCCGGAGTGCCTATCAATGCCTCTACTACATCATCCCCTGCTTCCAGTGGAATCTACGACAAGACGCAACAACAGTCACAAAACAACAGTAACCACCAGAAAATTCTTATTGTAGAGGACAATGACGAATTAAGGGAATATCTGCGCAGAACATTGTCTGAACAATACAACATACAAGTATGCTCCAATGGAAAAGAAGCACTGACCATTGTCAAGGAGTATATGCCCAACCTCGTCATTTCAGACATTATGATGCCGGAAATGAGAGGAGACGAATTGTGTCATATCCTGAAGAACGACATCGAGACATCACATATCCCCATCATCCTGCTCACAGCACTGAATACCGACAAGAATATCATCGAGGGACTGCAAAGCGGAGCGGATGAATATATTGTGAAACCCTTCAATATCGGTATATTGCGGGCAAACATTGCCAACCTGCTGACTAACCGGGCACTGTTGCGCCACAAATATGCCAGCCTGGACCTGAACGACGAGAAGAACAATACGGATTGCATCAACTGCTCCAACGACTTGGACTGGAAATTCATTGCAACCGTCAAAAAGAGCGTCGAAGACAATATGGACAACCCAAGCTTCAACGTCGACGTGCTCTGCAACCTGCTGAATATGAGTAGGACCAGCTTCTACAATAAGATAAAGGCACTGACCGACCAAGCTCCGGCTGACTACATCCGGCTGATTCGACTGAAACATGCTGCCCAACTTCTGAAAGAACAAAAGCATACCATCACCGAGATTTCAGAGCTGACCGGTTTCAGTGATGCGAAATATTTCCGTGAAGTATTCAAGAAACATTTCAATATGAGCCCAAGCCAGTATGCCAAGAGAGGGAAGGAAGGGAAAGATGATAAAGAAATAAAGTAAACGCAGCAAGAAAAAGCAAGGTTGATGATAATACAGCAAGAATGCAGTCTATTAAGCAGTTAGGTGTTTAACTCATAATACTGCACAAGCTGAAAAAGGAGGTCCGCTAAAAGCTGCGAAAGACTTCAGTTCCCATATCGTTACTGATATAACAGGAACAAGAAACGGCACAACAGATTCTATTTCAGTAATTTGCACAGTTTTTCATACCTGAGGACAACTCGCTTGATATTAACTTTGTAACGATCAAAAAAGTATGAAAACGAGTATGAGCAGATCGACTTTCAAAATCCTCTTCTA
>OJSA01000386.1_pt1 | contig 49680 bp, 42 predicted proteins | sample 1599341 | NCBI WGS metagenome assembly OJSA01 (sample SAMN04168657, study PRJEB22393) | human gut metagenome | biome: human gut microbiome; feature: stool | host: Homo sapiens | collected 2014-03-20 | reverse complement strand
ATCATCAAAGCTTCTCGAGTTATAGCCGTTCTTCAACAACGGATCATCCACAATTGTAATTTTATCACTGAAAATCTGTTTCTCAATACTGTCATTCAATAATGAAATACCTTTGTAAGCATTTTCTCCGTCAAACATACCGCTAAAGGCCGCCAGCAAATCTGCCATTGCCTCATTTTCAATCAGAACCGGATACTGTGCACTCTGCACACTTTCAGCAGACAGCTTATCCAGCACCTTACGGCTCACACCTGCTGCAAATTTTTTCGCGTCGAAGCAAACATCATCATACAGATACTGCCAGTCACCTGCAATCTTTGTATCCTCTTGATCCTTCGCCATAACTGCTGTACTGATATACGCCGCATGCTGTGCATCATGCAGATGAACACCCAATGTATTATCAATGGCAATTTCCACATCGACTTCGCCATAGCTGGTATTCATAACCTGAGCGATTCTGGCATCCGATTCCTTTATATACTGCTCCACCGTCTTCAGCATTTCGATCTTTTCTGCATCCGGATGTGCATTCCATGTACAGCTGCGCAGCTGCAGCTGGGGATACGCAGAATCACCCGCATAAATTTCCACTTCATCCCTGCTTGTAATCACCTCCGCATTTTCCTTTATCCTGCAGAGCGTGTCCTCCAGTAAGGCATCATCATCCTGTTCCAGAAAACAGATACCCATATTTCCTTTATATATACCACGAATCGCAAATCCGTTACACTCACTGATGGTGTAGCCGTCCACACTTCCTTCAAACAGCCGTATGGATGTGGATCTGCTTTTCTGTTCATAGATTTCCAACTGTTCGATACCCGCAGCCTTTGCCGCGTCAAGCCAACGTTGCTTATGCATGTTCCTTGCCTCCCTTACTGCCACCAACCGTCATTTCACTAACTCGTATTGCCGGCTGACCGACATCTGTAGGTATGCTTCCGCTGCTGGATCCGCACATTCCCTGTGCACGCGCAAGATTACCTGCGACTCGGTCAATTTTCAGCAATGTATCCGAGCCGTTTCCAATCAGTGTTGCGCCCTTGACAGGTGTTGTTATCTTTCCGTCCTCGATCAAATATGCTTCTCTGACAGCGAAATTGAAATCACCGGTTGCCTGCACACTGCCACCAGCCATTGTCTTTGCATATAGTCCATACGAGGTTTCCTTTATCATATCCTCCAGCTGATCCGTACCGTTCAACAGGAAGGTATTGGTCATTCGGGACGTTGTTTCATATTTATAGGACTGCCGTCTGCTGGATGCCGTGGAAGGCATGTTCAACCGGCGCCCATTCAATGTATCCACCAGATAGCTCTTCAGTATTCCCTTTTCAATCAGTACCGTGCGTCGTGTGAAATTTCCCTCATCATCGATATTTGTACTTCCCCAGGCATTGGGAATCGTACCGTCATCCACAGCCGTTACACATTCACTCGCAATTCTCTGTCCCAGCTTTCCTGCAAAATTGGATTGATTTTTCGCAACTCCGCGTGCCTCCAGAGAGTGTCCGCAGGCCTCATGGAAGATGACACCGCCAAAGCCGTTGTCGATAATAACCGGCATAACACCGCTAGGACACGGCTGTGCATACAGCATCGTCATCGCAATGCGCGCCGCCTCTTTTCCAATATCCTCCGGTTTGTGTGTATCATAAAACTCCATTCCTTCACTGCCTCCGGGAGAACAGCTTCCGGTTTCCCGCAATGCTCCATCCTGTGCAACGGCAGATACCGCCATTCTAGTCCGAATCCGGACATCACGAATATATTTTCCTTCCGAATTGGATATTGCGACATGCTGCTCATCATCCTGATAATTCACAATCGCCTTCGTTATATGCGCATCATAGGACTGTGCAGCTTCGCTAGCACGCCTCATGAGCGCCACTTTATCCTTTAGCGCAGTTTCGCGCGGTATGCGCCGTATGATATGAGCATTTTCATACGTTATTTCCTTTAATTGCACAGGAATATGCTTTCCCTGTTCCCCCAGACTGTCCGCCAGCTTTTTCGCAAATTCCTTCAGATTTTTTTCATCTGTATCATTGGTATAGCCGTACACGGATTCCAGTCCATGATAAATCCGCAGACCCAGCCCGCAGCGAATACCACTGTTGGTGCTTTCAACCTCGTCATTCAGCATGGATATTCTGGTACTGTAATTGACTTCTTCAAAAATTTCTGCAAAATCACCCGTCGTACTGCAGGCGATTTCCAGTACATCTTCCAATATGTTTTTCTCTAACATAACGTCACCTCTCATCTGTTCATCATTATACGCCATCTCAAAGAGAGATTGCAAACAAAAGAGCCTGCATATATGCCTTTCCATGCACTTACGGTATTCCTGGTATGAAAATTAGGGATACTTGCACACAATTTTTATATAGCGTATAGTTTACAAAAGAGCGCAGGAAAAGCGAGGATTAAAAAAACGTATTGGAATATCCTATACGCAAGGGAGGTAAAGAAATGGAATGGTTAAGAAAGCTTAGTGATGCCATCGCATACATAGAGCAAAATCTTGATGCAGAGATATCGTACGAGGAGGCAGCCCGTATCGCATGCTGCTCACCCTATTATTTTCAAAGAATGTTTTCCTATGTCGCCGGCATATCGCTGTCAGATTATATCCGAAGACGAAGAATGTCGCAGGCTGCCTTCGATTTGCAGCGCTGTGATGCCAGGGTGCTGGATGTTGCCCTCAAGTATGGCTATACCTCACCAACCGCATTTAACAGAGCCTTTCAAAAGGTTCACGGTATCCCTCCGACAGCCGCAAAAAATATCGGCAAAACACTGCATGCATATCCGCCGATACAGTTTTCTGTCAATATCACAGGAGGAAGTCCTATGGCCTATCATATAGCAGAGAAAAGGGAGCTGCGCTTTGCGGGCATCCGGATACGCCTATGCGAGGAGATGGAGGAGAATCATAAAATTGTCCCCCATTTCTGGAAGGAAACAATGCAAAGTCCGCAATACACAGAGCTCTGTCAGCTATCCGATACCGGTACGAATGCAATCTTCGGCATCAGCGTATATGAGGATCCCGATCACATTTTCTACTATATAGCAGTTGCCACAAGCAAAAAGATTCCATCCCGGTTTCATGAGCTGCGCATTCCTGCCGCGACCTGGGCTGTGTTTGAAAACAAGGGGAATTTCAAGGAAAATGTACAGGATATTTTCCGCCGGTTTTATACCGAATGGCTGCTGTTTTCCGGTTATGAATATGCACGGCTTCCCGATATCGAAGCATATCCTGTGCAGACGCAGGCACCATACGACAACCAATGCAATGTATGGATTGCCATTCATAAAGAAGAGGAGAAGAAACATGGAATATAAAATCGAAATACGAGAGATTGAGCCGCTTTGTGTGGCATACATGAGTTATGAAGGAGATGTCACAAAAGCAAACCGGGTATTTCCCAAGGTGTTTCAATCAATACACGGGAAAACAAACGGGGCACCGTTTTTCAACTATCTGTCTATGAATCCGGAAACAAAGCAGGGAGCACTGGAGCTCTGTGTTCCAACGGATGAAGTGCCATGCACTCAGGATATTGAAGTAAAGCAAATGCCCCGCATCAAAGCGGTATGTGTTACCCATATCGGCTCCTATGCGACACTGCCGCTTGCCTATGCCGCAATTGATCAGTATGCGGTCAAACACAGCCTAAAGATTTCTGCGCCCTTTCGGGAGGTTTTCATCAAGGGGCCGGGAATGCTGTTCAAGGGAAATCCGAAAAAATATATCACGGAAATACAATTTCCGATTCTGGAGGAAGCATGAGCGCCATACAGGTAAAGCAGGTAGTCAAGCAGTATAAAAACGGCGTACAGGCACTGAATGGTATATCTCTTTGCGTTGAACAGGGAGAGATTTTCTCTTTGCTTGGACAAAACGGTGCCGGTAAATCCACACTGCTCAGAATACTGACAACCTATTTGCAGCCGACATCCGGTAGAATAACGATGCTGGAGAAGGATTTGTGTAGGGATGCAGCCTCTCTGCGCTCGCAAATTGCCTGCGTTGCCCAGCAAACCTCCATTGATACGTATTTATCTCTGGAAGAAAATATGCTGCTTCAAAGCCGTTTGTACAGAATCCCCAAAAGGGATGCCGAAAAACGGATGGAAACGCTCATTGTTGATTTCGGTCTGGAGCCGTATCGGCGTTATCCAGTATCCTCTTATTCCGGCGGTGTGAAACGGCGTCTGGATATTGCCCTGAATATGATGACGAATCCGAAAATTCTGTTTCTGGATGAGCCTACGGTGGGAATGGATGTACAGTCCCGTATTGCGATGTGGGGAATGATGAGAAAAATCAGAGATGATTTTGGTGTCACGATTTTTCTTACGACACATTATCTGGAGGAAGCTGATCAGCTCAGCAATACCGTCTGCATTATGAAGGATGGCAAGGAAGTAACACAGGGATCCCCCGCACAGCTGCGCTCTTTACTGCGGCAGAATTCGATAGAAATCACCTTTTCCTCTGAAGCAGAGGCAAGAAAAGGCTGTGGCATCCTAAAGGAGCAGATGTCAAAGGAAATCCTTCTACGTGCTGAAAAGCTTCTGATTTATACGCAGACCCCGCAAAGCGATATAGAAGCAGCAGCGGCAGTATTATTGAAAAGGCATGCGGCATTTCAGGGAATAGAAATCGCGCAGCCGACATTGGAGGATGTGTATCTGAGACTGACACAGAGTGAAAGGAAGGAATGTGTATGAGTGTTTTTACCCTTTTATACAGGAATATAAAATGGAGATTCCACAACAAATTCACCATTGTTATGACAGCTTTGCAGCCGATTCTGTGGCTGATACTTTATAGTGCAATCGCTTCTTCAACGATGCAGCATTCCGGCATCGAAAATTATACGGCGTTCATGCTTCCGGGACTGATTGTCCTAATCAGCTTCTCGACCTGCAGCAGCAGTGGAATTATGAATTATCTGATGAAATCGGATGGCAGCTTCGATCGGATACTGATTGCTCCGCTCACACGCAGCTCCATTGTGCTTGTACAGCTTTTTGAAGCCGTATTGTGTACCTTTCTGGAGGTAGGAATTATGATAGCTCTCAGTCTTCTGTTTTCTGTCAGATTTTCCCTGCCACTCTCTGGATATCTCATCTTTATTTCACTGATTTTTCTGACCTCATTTTTTATGGCAGGGCTGTCTTATGGAATCAGCATGCTCCTTCCGAATGAGGTGATATACGAAACTGTTATGAACGCGATTGTACTTCCGGTGTTTTTTCTCAGCAATGCACTGTTTCCCATGACAGGTATTACCGGTTTCTTACATACTGCAATCAATCTCAATCCGTTTACCCATATGATCCAGGCATTGCGTTCTCTGATTCTATATGGCAGAATAGACACAGGGAATCTGACAGCTGTTTTGCTGCTGTTTATCCTTATGGGAAGCCTCAGCTTTTTATGGGCGTGCCGGCAGCTGGAAAAAAAGACAAATTTGTAGCTGAGGATAGTGTGATTACTTATGTATGCATGTTCCGTATCTCTATGTCATCAGGAATCATGTAATACCGGAAGCAATGTTGTGCTATTTTTTAAACCCAGGAATAACCTTTAACAATTGTAAAAAGACGAGCGGTATATACTCGTCTTTTCTTATTTATAGGCGATTTTGTTTGATAGCCTCAAGAGAAGTCTAGCTCAATCATTCCTTTTATCTTCAAATTATCATACATAAATTTAGATATATAATCCTCGAGGAGAGGCTAGACATTTGTCAGATACAATTGAAAAAGGAGCTGCCAGAATTTAGATACGCTAGTCTCAGGAGAGGCTAGACCAAAGGCCAAAAACAGCATTCATCCATAATAAAATTAGATCCATAGGATTAGAATAGCATGACTTACTAACAATTACCATAGCAGCTGAATCTCACATAATCTTTTGCTGCCTTGTTTATGCTTCCATTTGCTCAACACGCTTTCCAGCACCAAATTCACCGGGATTCACATCAATAACCACCCGACTTGGAGAAACTAATGCATCCTCGTGCTGACAACGCCATCGCTCCTGTGAATTCCTACCATCCATAGTATCTCCGTCTTTGATAATATCTTCTCCCTGTGCATAGAGATAAGATGTAAAATTAAACATATAGCGAATAATAAAATCTATATCCAAATTATGAAAGTGACACTGCAAATCACACAATCCTATCGCTGTCAACCCGGTCGTATCCACAATCTTTTCCGAGCTCTCCGCAATATTGAACAATCGCACATTGACACCGCCATCAAGAAAATGCAGCGCAGGATTGCTCCAGCTGCTGTTTAACCAGTCAGCTCTTGGTACAATCTTTCCTGCATGCGGCCAGTACATCGCCACTGCCTCCGGATAAACCTCCATCATAATATCCGCAAATGCTGCAAGTATTTCACAACGCTCCCGCACAGGAAGCCCACTTGCCATAAAATCGGAAAACATGATTTCATATTGACAGTCTTTGAGCAGCTCCTCAACATTTTCACAGCTCCAGCATTGTTGCAAAACCAGTTCCGGTATCGTCGTTTTATCAAACGCAATCATCTGCGTTATAAACAGCTGCGATGGCACCTTCACATCATCCTTATAGGTTACTTTATGATTACAGAGTGCATAGGAATACATACCCTCCTGCTCTATAACATCATCTACCTCGTTAAACCTCTTTAGCAGTCGCTCCCTGATTGCAAGAGCACGACTTTCAACCGGCTCCTTCAGCAGCAGCTTTATGTAATATACACCCGCATACTTCCCCATGAACGCATCCATGGACACACTTTTTCTTTTTTCCATAACGTCTCCTTATAATCCAAATACATCGTGAATTGCCGCATTATCCATAATACGTGCACTTTTTTCATTTGCATGCTCCAGCATCATTTCCACTTTATTCCCAATCGCAATGTCGATAAATTTAGCTAAATCAATTCCACGCAGTGTAAAAAACAAAAACGGATTTTCATCCAGACGGTTTCCTACTCCATACAATACTGCCGCAACATGCTTGCACATAATCGCCCAGTCAGGGCAGCTGCATTGAAAGCTGATTTCTCTTGGACTTGGGAAGAGGCCGCTTTCACCGGTAAACAGCTCCTGCAGACTCTGTGGGAATTCACCGCTGAGCAGTGCTTCCAGATTTTCAATCTGATTGGCACAAGCCTGCATTATGCGCTGGCAGTCTTCTTCCTTTAATGGTGATATGTGAATTTCCACCTTGTACGGTGCCTTCCGCCGTCCCTGAACCCGAGCTTGAATTCTTCCCGCGCGAATCTGTAGATCAATCACAGTTCCCGTACGCACATATCGCTTTCCACGCTCCAGCCGTGATGCGAAATCTGCATATTTTTCAAGATTCTCACACCATGCCTTTCCCCACCAGCTGACGGTGATTGCCCTTCCTTCTATCGTGACCGGCTCCATGCTGCGGCCCTTACTTTCTGCTTTCCTCATACTTTCTTCAGCCTTATATCGCAGCTCCTCTGCCGATAGCTGAGAATATTCTGCTGTTTTCCAATATCTGCTCATATGCTCACCTCGCATCCAGACGAAGAAGATTCATCAGTTCCTCATTGTTCATCTCCGTAATCCATGTTTCTTTACCATCTCCGATTACCTGCTGTGAAAGCTCCACCTTGGATTTTATCAGTTCGTCAATTTTTTCTTCCACCGTTCCCTTACTGATCAGCTTATGTACAATTACATTCTTTTTCTGACCGATGCGAAATGCCCTGTCCGTTGCCTGATTCTCAACAGCCGGATTCCACCAGCGGTCAAAATGAATCACATGATTTGCGGCTGTCAGATTCAATCCGGTTCCAGCTGCTTTTAAGGAAAGAACGATATAGGGAACATAGGCTTCCTGTTGAAATGCGGCAACAATCTCTGAACGTTTTTTCACCGGTGTACCGCCGTGCAGAATATAGCCCTCCTGATGGAAAATTTTGGCCAGAGTAGCATGCAGGTACGGAATGATTTCTTTATATTGTGTAAATACCAGAACCCGTTCTCTTTTTTCATATATCGTTTCACAGATTTCTTTCAGCATTTCCAGCTTTCCGCTATCCTTTATCCGGTACGATTCCTCTCCAAGATACTGATCCGGATGATTGCATATCTGCTTCAGCTTTGTGATGGTGGACAGCACTAGGCCACGGCGTTCCATTCCTTCAGACTCTTTGATTTTCTCTTCCATATCGGCAATCAGCTTCCGATATAAGACAACCTGTTGTTTGCTGAGTGTGACATACTCATCGGATTCCAGCTTTTCAGGCGGATCCGATATAATGGTTTTATCCGTTTTCAAACGCCGAAGCATAAACGGAGCAATCATTGCCTTCAGTTTCTGATATCCTTCCGGATGTTCCTCCAGACGTTTTACAAAGGCTTTAAATTCCGTGGCTGTGCCCAGCAGTCCCTTATTCAGAAAGTCAAACAAGGACCATAAATTTGACAAATCATTTTCAATCGGTGTACCGGTCATGGCAATTCGCATCGCACCCTTAAGCTCTTTGAGTGCCCTGGTCTGCTTGGTCAGTGGATTTTTGATTGCCTGCGCCTCATCCAGAATGATACAGTCCCATTCCTCATCCTTCAGGCAGCTCAGCTTTGCGGCCATTCCATAGGTTGTGATGGTAAGGAACACACGCAAGTCTGCATAATCCATACTGAGCTTATCACTTGTTTTGCCATGCAATATATGAAAATCCATCTTTGGTGTAAAGGAAATGCTTACCCTCACTGCTCCAGTTCCCCAGCAAAGAAGCAGGGACAATGAGTAGAACTTTGCTATCCGGCTTCTCCAGACGCAGCTCCTCCAGAAAGCTCAATACCTGAAGCGTTTTACCAAGCCCCATGTCATCTGCAAGACAGGCTCCGAAATGAACCTGCTGCATCTGCCGCAGCCAGCTGTAGCCTGCCTTTTGATAAGGGCGAAGCACTGCCTGAAGTGTCGCAGGCACATGATCGCTCTGATGTTCAGCAGGCTTGTGAAGACTTTGGAGAAAAGACTGGAGCCATTCCCCATTGCATATGCTTATATCATCCTCTGCTTGCTCTTCTTCTTTTAGATTGGTTCTTAAAGCTTCCATTAACGTAATACTTTCATTTTCTGAATTTTCCATCTGCTTTAAAAGAGCCTGCAGCTTTTTATGGTTGACCTCAACCCATTTCCCCTTTAAAAAGGCAAGACCCTCACTTTGCAGAAGCAGCTGTTCGATATCTTCCTTGGTTAAAGCAACACCGTCCACACTGAATTCCGGTTGTATTGACAATAGAGAATCAAAACCGAGCAGGGAAGGCTTTTTCTCCCCCATCTTCATGGTTACAGAAACACTGGCATATTTTTTCCGCCACCAGTTCGGGATTCTGCATAAGATTCCACAGGCTTCAATTTCTTCTGTATGCTTCAGGATTTCATAGGCCTCCTGTGTCTGCAGGCGCAAAGGATGAAACAGCTCTCCATGCGCAATAAAGGAATCCAGTAAGTCACATGTCTTTGCAGCCTTGTTCAGACAGGATAACAGAGTCAGCAGACGGTCACGCTCCTGCTTGAATTCTTCCAAAGCGTAACGAAGCGGCATGTGCCGGATCCTGCCTTCCTGATCCTTCGTCGCATAGGTTGCAAGAAAGGCAAATGGCTATTCCTCATCCTTGCTCTCAACCAAATGAAAGAAAATACGCTCTGCCACCTTTAGATTCTGATTTTTCTCAGCAAGATACAGCTTTGCACTTCCCTCATACCTGCTGATTTCCCTGCAAAATACCTCGTGCAGGTGAACAAAGATATTCTGTACCCATTTATAGGTAATGAACTCACTGCCAATAGCAAAAGGCAGCTCCTTCTGCAATTGTTCCCATATGTCAACTGGCAATGTGATTTGCACCTGCTCTCTGGCGATTTCCAGCTCGCTTAGGGATGTTAAAACATGGATATACAATTCTGCTGTACGATGCAGGAAACCGGTGGAAGCATGCAGTTGATGAATGCGTTCCTGAAAGCCGAAATCATACAAGGCACTGTATTTATCCTCCTGAAATCGTTGAAACCATTTAGAATCTTGCTGCTCTCTATCAACGGTATCCAACACAAACCCTGTTTCCGTAAACAGAAATGACAGATTTCTTACCTCTTCCTTTACCATAAAATCCCTCCATTTGTTATGTACAGTATATCGTATTTTTATTGCTGCATATATACTTTTTCATGAAATTTGAAGATTTTATCATAGCCAATGCATTTATCTGTGTTTCGGAAAATAAATTCTCACACACGATAAGCATCTCTTTTCACCATAACAATAGAATATACGAAAACTGGAGGCATATTCCGATTTTCAAAATCACTGCCTCCAGCTTTTTATATGTGTTTTTCCAATAAAATGACCTCATCACAACGCTTCGCAAGCACAGGATCATGCGTAACCATAACAACCGTCTTTCCTTTCTGATTCAAATCACGCAGAATCGAAAATACCATATCCCGATTTTCCTCATCCAGATTTCCCGTAGGCTCATCCGCAAGGATCAGTTCACAGGGCTTTACCATCAGCTTTGCCAGTGCTACACGCTGCTGCTCTCCACCAGACAGCTGACAGATTTTCTGTTGTTCGATACCGTACAGTCCCACCTTTTCCAGCACCTGCGCAATGCATTTCTTTTTCTCTTCCTTACCGGTCTTCACATATTCCATGGCACTCATCATATTCCACAAAACCGTATCATTATCCGACAATCCGTAATTTTGAAACAGGAAGCCGATTGTGTAGCGGAGCTTTTTCACCGCTCTGCTGCTGTTTGCGCAAACCTCCATTTCATCATACTGCACACTTCCCCTGCTCGGACGCTCCAGCAAGCCGATAATATTGAGAAGCGTTGTCTTTCCACAGCCGCTTGGACCGCATATCGCAATCATTTTTCCTATGGGCAATGATAGGGTGACATCATGTAGAACCGTATGTTTTCCGTATGTGTGTGTAATATTCTTTAACGTGATCGACTTCATCCGATATGCACCTCCCTGCTTTGATTTCGTACACCCTTATCTTTTACATAGACAAACAGCATCGACGCAATCAGACTGATCATCAGAAATACACCTGTGATTTTCCATTCCTCCTGTTGATGAAACAATGCGATTACAAACACAAAGGGTGCTGACAGCTCAGTAAACAACCGTAGATATACCCTGAAAAAGGAGGTTCCCTGTACCCGTCTGACAAAAATACGCTGTTGAAAGGAAAGCAGATACAAATGTGTATACTCTGCCATAACCAGCAGAATCAGCAATGCGGAGGGAACAAAATGCTCCCCGTTATGAACTGAGGTCAAAGTGCTCAGCTTATCCATATCCATATATACATAATTTGTTACCTTCTTCCCCAGACGAAAGGCATCATCACTATATACAACATAAAACATCGGGGAATCTGTATCCAGCATACTGTCCAGCAAAGAAAAATCCACAGCATCCACCTGCTCATCCTGAATATACAGCCTCTCAATCCGATTGCCGTATGTTTCAAGATAGCTGACATCCACAGTATTAAGCGATTCAGGAAGCAGGATATACACCGTATCCTTTTTGTCCGTTAATTCAATAAGGCTGCCATCCCGTTTTCTAAGAGGAAAGCGCTTTGTATAATTCAGATTCACTTCCGCATACGGCTGCAGCTCCTCTCCTTTTGGGATAACATCCTTTCGATAATAGATACCTCCTTCTCTATTTATCTTTTCGTATTCTTTCAGATGTACCTGATACATTTTATTCTGAATAAGCTTTTTATTTCTGTAATCCTCCTCTACGGACTCCTCATCATAGCCGTCAAAGCGATATCCGTCCTGATAATCAAACGCATACACATACGATTCCAGCATATCCTGTTGGCGCAATAGCGCTTGAAAGGTAGGCAGATTCAACTGCATCTGTTCCCATGCAGTCGAGCAAAGCGGCATCAGAATAAGAAGGGCGAGAATGCCATATAGATAATTCAGATTCATAAACCATCTGGTAAAGCTTCTGTTTTTTATAAATGCATAGACAGGACAGCGCAGAATCAACAGAACCGTACCTGCAAATGCAAGAAACATACCGATCGAAAACCCAATCCAGAAGAAAGAAAGCAAAAGGATCGCCTCATAGGTCTGTCTGGCGACAAAGCCTATCATCCAGATATAAGCAAGAACAATACTGAGTAACGATACAGCCAGGATTTGAAAAAACAGCCTCTGATACAGTAACCTTCCAATGCGCAGCCCTGACATTCCCATACTTTTCAATATGCCGATGGTTTTTAATTTCTGATTCACCAGCATGATGAGAAGCAGCCCCAGCAATAGGAATGTTATGATTCCCATCGGAATTATGTTCTCTTTCAGATAGGATGAAAGCGTAAATGCATGTCGTTCAAAAGCTCCCATATCCTGTATTGCACCTGGATACTGCTGAGAGATATCGGTAAGAAAGGCATCTTTATCTGTATCCTGATCAAAATACAGGATATAATCTCCTGCGAGATTTTGAAATCTCTGATTCAGATTTTGAAATGGCTGAATAACCAGACGAATGTCCTGATTGAATAAGCGCAGGCTGTTTTGTTTTGTATCATAGCGCAACTGATTCTCATATACAAGATCATGCTCACTAATCTTGGAAATATCCATGTATTGAAAAATATCATAGGGACTATAGAGATACCAGATATAATCAGAATCATGCTGTTCTGTTCTTATCACCGTACAATTAAATTTTTGAGATAAGGCCTCCATGGTATTTATCATTTGTTTATGATCGAATTCATTGCTTTGCGGGGTTATTTCGAAAAAAGTCGCTTCCTTTTCTCTTTCCAATCCAAAGAAGCCCTGGATATCGGAAATATCGCGTTCATAAAATGCAAACTTCACGCAATAAACAACAAGAATTTGAGAAATACAGACCAATATGCATATTATTTTTTTCATATCGTAGCAAGAAAAACGGTATATATTTGTACCGTCACTCATCTATGCTTGTCCACCTCCATGCGTATGAGAATCATAATCTAGAAACAAGCTTTAAATATTGGATATCTATATTTGTTTCTACTGTGCGATTTGTAACTTTAATTGTTGATTTGACCTTAATTCTGCCATTAACGCTATAGGAAATCCAATGCTTACGGATTAAAGTCCTTCCCTTTGACTTCTTATATTCTATATACAAAAATAATAGAAAGCATATCGCGTCATAATTAATAAAACAAATTGAATCATCAGCTGTTTTTCTTGTGAAAGTCGCTGAAAAAGTATCATTACAAGCGTAAAAATGAGCCATTCTCCGATTGTATATAGCATAATAACTGCGATAGATACACGAATAGCTTTGCTATTATATTGCAAAAAGATTCTAAATAAACATAAAATCATGCAAGACATACCGCTGTATTTTACATACCATGTATACATCCCATGCTTTTGAAGTCGAATTGCCATTCCATATTTCATACGAAAATAAGGGAGTAACATATCACTATAGAAAAGCATATCACAGATAAGCCATAATAACATGGCATACATGAGCTGTATTTTTGGTATACCAAACAAAATCATCATGATATCTTCAGCCTCAAGAGCAGAAAACACTATTAGCAAAATAACTTTTATATACAGGAATCTTCCTTTCTTTATAATTCCATTATCTTTCCATTTTCTACACATAGTTTTCTATCAAATTCAATTTCATCCATAACATCATGTGATGCAATGATTACGGTTTTCCCTTCCTCATGGAGTTCCTGTATTATTTCATAAAACGTTTGCTGCGCCTCTTTATCCAATCCACGCATCGGTTCATCAAGCATAATAAAATCTTGATGTTCCATGATGGCCTGAATGATTCCCACTTTCTGAAGCATCCCTACGCTATACTTTTTTAAAGGTTTTTTATTGTACAGAGCAAGATTAAATCTATTAACCAGCATCTCTACTTCCTGTTTATGAAAGGGTGAAGTTAACTGATATAAAAAACGAAGATTATCAAATAATGTTTCACTTCCCATATACTCAGGATTCTCAATTAACGCACCTATTTTCACCTTTTTCATCCAATTCAATGTACCAGTGTCCGGTTCTAGTAAACCGGCTATGATTTTAAATATTGTAGATTTACCACTTCCATTCTTCCCACACAAATAAAGAAGCTCACCTTCATAAAACGTCATATTGCCATCTGATAAAATGCTTTGGTGTCTAAATGATTTTGAGACATGACATATTTCCAAAATCGCCTTTTTCATAAGAAAGCCTCCTTTTTCATTTTTCTGCAGGCAATAATTAAAATACTGATTCCACCTCCAAAATACACAATGGTTCCGATAATAAAATTATAAAATCCAATAGCTTCCATTAAACTACCCGGCGCAAATAAAGCAATCGGCAATATGCAGGATGGCATAGCCATAATCTCCGAATTTTGAGCATACCATGAGAATTGTAACAGAAATGGGTGTAAGAAACTGGATATGGAAAATATACCAATAAATAACAGTAGAGGCGTAAAGAAAACATATAGATATCGATTGCGTATGACATAACAAAGAGAAAACATGAAAATAGAATATATGCATATTCCTATAACAGTCGTAATAAAATAAATGAGAAAATCCGGAATATCATATGTTCCCAGAAAATAAGATAAAAGCTCTTGTCCAGATGGAATACCGTTCGGCTGTATGAATGCAATTACATAGCTGTTGAATAAAACCACTGCATATAACAATATCGAGAAAATTAATGTATATTTTGTGATTTGCTTAATGGAATAGAAAAACATCTGTTTTATTCCCACTCTAATCATCATTTGATGGATGTAACCACTACTTACAGCTTTATGATAATCCATCAATATTACATAAGGAAATAACAGCATCAAAAGCATTTCAAACCATATACTTCTCGGAAATGATGTTGTGAAATAAAACTGATTCAGCGGTGTCGCTTCTTGGTAAGCCTCCATATAGGTTATCACCCATTGCAATATGGTAAGGATAACCAATATCGTCGCTACTCTAAAACAATATTTATTTTTAGAAAGCATCATGTTTGCCCCTTTCTATAAAAATGCGACTGGTATGAATATATAATGAAAAAAAAGATTTAAGACAACAAGCAATAATAACATTATTTTATGAATATCTTCTGTAATGCTATAGATAACAATTCCTTCCAATAGAAGAAACAGAATGAAATTTGCAAATAGAAACAGTATCACTAAAACTGTATTCTGAATATACTGAACATTAAACGAACAGAGAACGATATAGTTTGAGACAACAAACAGGCTTGCATCTGCAGCTGCATTTCTCCATAATATCCTTTCAAATTTGTGCTTCATTAATCGAACAATTATGGATTTATGTATAGATTTATATATTGAATATTTTCTATATAAATAATAGATGATGATATTATTTGATATCAATGTGATGTAATGGATTCTCATAAGATAATCATCAATTGATATATCTCTTGTATATGCGCAAATATAATATACAATACTCAGCAGATAAAAAAATGCTAGCAATATATTTTTTTAAAATATCTCGTTTTTCCCCACATCATAATTAACCTTCTCTCTCAATAAATGAGACAGAATTCCTCTGTCTCATTTATTTTACCATGGTGTAAATTGTACATCGACAGTAATATTATTTGGTTCAGCGCCCTGTGAGAAAACTCTTCCTCTGAACAAACTACCTGTTAAATAGACGCCCTGATCAATATCCAGAGGTTGGAGACTACTATTTAATTTTTTTTGTCCCTGTCTCGCAGCAGGATTTCCATCACTGTGACAAATTCTTCCATAAGCACCAAGCCAGGCACTGGTAACACCACTCATCTTTCCATTATTCGTAGCATTTACCTTCATTCTTGAACCGGTCATATCTGAACTTCCGCCACCAGGAATAGACAGTCTACCTTGATAATATTGAGCAGATGCTGCACCGACACCTATTGTTGTGAAAAATAACATACCTGTAAATATCAATACGTATAATTTTTTCATAAATTTTTAAGTGCTTACTCTGGATGAAGGCTGCCCTTTCCTCCTTTTTATTCCTCTATAATAATACCTCCACCTCTAGGTTGTATGCCTGGCCTTGTTATTATTCCTGCATCTGAATACAGAAACGCCGGGCATACAAACGGTAAAATAAGTTTTTTCACAGCTATCATTTTATTTTCCTCCTTATTTTATATAATTATTATAAATTACTCCTTAACGACATACAAGACATGCAGCTAATCATAAAAAATCTTCTTATTTTCCTCGTTTATTCATGATTCTCATCGATTTTTTCCGCACATATACATGATAATCATAGATTGCTTTATATCCTTTCCCGTTATCACACAATAACTCAAGCTCCTCCTCTAAAATTTTAAGATAGAGTTTATCATTTATTTCAAGAAATGGTAAAACCTTTTTTATTAGATATTTCTTTTGTTCTTCATTATTAACTGTTTCAAGATTATAAAAGAACACATATAATAACCAATCAACCATATCGCCCTTTGCAACATCATCCGTTATCAAGTATTGATGCGGTATTGGAAGCCTCAACATGCGATATGCATGAGAGATACAGATTTCGCAACGCACAAGCTTCCTGTCAGAAAGCTTAATAGCTTCCTCCAGATATTCAATACTATCCTCATATCTACCTGCATATAACAAAAGTGTCCCCATATTCATATAACCGGTACTTTTTTGACGCAAAGATAGTTCATCATTGGTCAATAGAAAATTTTTAATTTTCTCTATATATTTACATGCCATACTGATATCAATATCAATATAAGCTGCTATTAACTTCATATATAAATAATACAATTGAATCTTATTATTTGTTTCCTGAAACAGTTTCTCCAATTCTTTTCCAGTATCTAAAAAATTCAGTATTTTGCCCTTTCGTAAATCTGCATTCATTGCAAACAACTGATTGGATAACAGTTGCGATGCATGATACTCATATTTATTCAACACATATCCTATTTTTTCATCTTCATTATGATTCGCATATACATATAGATAATACATTGCCAATTGCTTCAAATCATTATGAAATACGGTAGTAATCGCATCAAGATGATAGAATTCACTTTCAGTGATGACTTGATCCATAGCACTGAAATATGCTTTTAAAATTTCAAACAGCCATAAGATTTCTTCATAGTAGAGAACCCCTCTACAAATTTCAAGCCTTCTACATGCTTTTTCCAACACATTTATGCTTTCCTTTTCTTTTCTAAAATCCATGAGTTTACATACCTGATGCGCTGTTTTATCTATAATCTGATTCCATTCATCGTCTTCCATCACTCGTTTGTTTAGTTTTTCTGCAGCAAATTCGTATATAACATCCCGTACCAACATACGTTGTTTTTCCAAACCGCAGTATAGCTTTGAAGAACATACAGGAAGCTTTGTATCGCTATTTGTATAAAATGCTGACTGTTGCCAAATACCTTCCCCTGTTTCCTTCAAATTCTGATTCCTATAATAGGGTATCAATATATTTAATTTCTGTTTATATGAATCCGTTAATTTCATATAGCATCATCCCTTTCCCCAAGCTAAATATAACATATAGCATATATAAAAAAAAGACAGAATTTTCTGCCTTACTCTATTAATACTATATTTAATGCTGTTAAGCTTTCATTATTTTATTAGGCGATACCATAATTTACTTCATGAAATCCTCTGCAGCTTCGCCATATAAAACCCATCCGTATGTGCAGTATACGGAAATATTGTTCGTTCCTCTATCAGGGTGAAGTTCTCATGCTCCTTTAAAAACGCCTGCACCTGCTTTTCGTTTTCTTTTTTATTCAGCGTACAGGTGGAATATACAAGAATCCCATGTTCCTTTACATGCTCGGCACTCTTTGCAAGGATCGCCTTTTGAATCGGAATCAGCGTATCCATATCACCGCTTTGCATATGAACCTTGATATCACTTTTTCTGGCTAATACCCCATATCCGCTGCATGGCACATCGCATAATACACGATCAAACAGAATTCCTTCGACTTCCTTGAGCTCTGTCGCATCCATAACCTGCGGTTTTAAAATCGTGATACCAAGACGCGCAGCACCCTCCCTGATCAGTTCTACTCTATGCTCATGAATATCGCCGCATACAATGCTGCCATCATTCTGCATCAGCTCAGCCATATGGTTCGCCTTTGTACCCGGTGCACTGCACACATCAAGAATCTGTTCTCCTTTTTGCGGATCCACGATACGTGCAATCAGCTGACTCGCTTCATCCTGTATGGAAAGCAGTCCCTGCGCATACCATGGTGTTGCGGCCAGCGATGCATCATACAGCAAAGCATCCTCACTCAGATATCCCTTTTGAAAGGAGGAATCCTGCTTCATCAGCTCATCTCTTGTTATTTTCCATGTATTTACGCGGGCAGCGTTTGGCTTTGTTTCCATATCCGCTTCACAAATCTTTTGTGCGTTATCCCAGCCGTACTGTGCCTTCCACATCTGTACAAGCCAGGTTGGATGAGAGGTCCTGATTGCCAGAGCTTCCTCCTCTTTGCCTGTGATTTCCCGCTTTCCTCTGCGCTGTACAGCGTGCAGTACAGCATTGACAAGCTTTGCCATGTTCCCATGAATCTGCTTCTTCGTGATTTCTACAGCATCATTGATAATCGCATAGGCGGGCAGCTTGTCCATGTAAAACAGCTGATACACACTCATATCCAGTAAAACACAAACCTCATCACTGGGCAGCTTTTTCACACAATCTTCCCACTGATAGCGGCACAGCCGGTAGTTTTGCAGAGTACCGTAAACAATCTGCGTGATCAGCCCCTTATCCTGCGGCTTGGCCTGATTCAGTCCCTTGCGCAGCAGCAGATTACTGTAGGTCTTATGTAAACAGATATCCCTCAGCATCGTATAAGCGATTCCTCTTGCGTTCATAAATATCCCCTCTTCCTGAAAAATTGTCGATAATACAGATAGCAGCCATAGGTGATCAGAAAGCCCATCGCTGTATCACTCAAAAAATGAGCACCCATAATCATGCGTGTCAGCGGCATGAAAAGAATTGCCGTTCCAATCAGCAGATAACGCCAAACGGACGGTTTCTCATACGGATTCTTTTTCCATTGCAGCCAGCACATAAGGGTTGTAAAGGCTGTTGTGTGACCGCTTGGAAAGGAATTGCTGCCAATCGATCCGCATGGCTTATACCATACACAAAACTGTGCGGCATCCTGCATATCGCGATAGCGGATACGTCCCCACGCCAGCTTGAGAATCGTCGTAATCAGCACCGCACTCAGCAGTACAAGTGTATAAAACACAAAAAATGAAAGATGCTTCTGTATCCAGTTATAGGGAATACGCTGTATCACTAGCTGCACAACAGCGATTAGTCCACCGCTTCCTGCAAGCAGGAGCAGTTGTACACCACTGTTCTGCAGGGAAACCCAGTAATGTAAGGCATCCTGCAGCATATAGTAGGATGCCGCATAGCCGATTAAAAGATAAAAAGCATTTTTCTTTACACGAAACAGCATCGCCATGGCAAGCACGGTCATCATTTGTACAGGTAGTAGTAAAAAGCGTTCAAATATCATACCTGTCATTGGAAGCGTCTGGTACAAGGTATCCGTGATCTGATAATCATAAACTGCACCGAAAGCTAACAGAAGCAGGGCCGCTCCCACCGGTATCCATTCTTTTTTCTGCATAACAGCCTCCTTAATCCAGCGCGACCGGAGATACATCGATATCCAGTCTGGCCTTTTCCTTTGCGGCGAGATGTGCATCATAAACCTCTCGGACACATTGCCCCAGCAGCTCCTGCTGTTTTCCCTTCAGCAGGATGCGCATACGCATCTCATCCTTGCGCTTTGTCAGCTGTGCCGGTCCCAGAATTCGATATCCCGCATGCGCTTCCAGCAGCTTTTTTGCTCTGGCGGCAGCCTTTGCGACCTCCTCCGGTGAGGTATGGGAAAAAATCATGGAGGCCAGATAGGTATACGGTGGATAGCCTGCAATATGCCGGTATTTCATTTCGTTCTGAAAAAAGGCTCGATAATCATGGTGCGCCGCACACTGTATGGCATAATGTGTTGTATCGTATGCCTGAATAATGACCTCCCCCGCCTTGGCACCGCGCCCGCTTCTTCCCACCGCCTGCTCCAGCAGATCGTAGGTCAGCTCTGCACTGCGATAATCACTGCGATTCAGCATGGCATCCCCGTTGATGATACCAACCAGTGTCACATTTTCAAAATCCAGCCCCTTTGCAATCATCTGTGTTCCCATAAGAATATCCGCCCTGTGCTCACCAAAGGCAGCCAGCAGCTCCTCGTGGGCATTTTTTTTCCCTGTCGTATCCGCATCCATGCGAATAATCCTGGCATCCGGAAATTTGATCTGAACAAGCTCCTCCAGCTTTTGCGTACCCAGCCCGAGATACCGCCAGGTATCACTGCCGCATTCGGGACAGTAATTCGGTACCGGCATCGTATATCCGCAGGTATGGCATTTCAGCTGTTTATCATCCTTGTGATAGGACATCGCCACCTCACAGTGCGGACACATTACGACATGGCCGCAGCCGATACAGCGAAGGATCGGTGTATAGCCTCTGCGATTCAGAAGCAGAAGTATCTGTTCCTTTCTTTGCAGCCGCTCATACATTGCAGCCAGCAGCTCATTGCTCAGCAGATAGCTCTCTCCCCGACCGACCGCCTTGCGCATTTCCACCAGCTTTACATCCGGAAAGCTGCCATTGATGCGGCTTGGCATTTCAATCAGCCGATAAACCCCCTTAATTGCTCTAGCATAGGTTTCCAGAGAAGGCGTGGCACTTGCCAAAACGACCAGCGCATGATGATGTCTTCCTCTTTGCAAAGCGATATCGCGACAATGATAGCGTGGAGAGGAATCCTGCTTATAGCTGGTATCGTGCTCTTCATCCATGATGATGACACCCAGATTATCAAACGGCATAAAAACCGCACTGCGTGTACCGACCACGATCTGCACCTGATGCCGGCGGACAAGCTGATACTGCTCGTATTTCTCCTGTGCATTCAATCCGGAATGATAAATTGCCACATGACTTCCAAAGCGCGCCGTTACCCGGTTTACCATCTGCGGAGTCAAAGAGATTTCCGGTACCAGAATCAGAACCTGCTTTCCCTGCTGCATGACAGACCTTGCCAGCTGCAGAAACACCTCTGTTTTCCCACTGCCGGTCGCACCATGCAGTAAAACAACCTCATGCCCGCTTACCTTCTGCAGGATATGCAGCGCCTGTCGCTGCTCCGGGTGAAGGGGCAGATCCTGCTGTGTGATTTCCTTTGACAAAAGTCGTGCCTGCACTTCTTTTTCATATACCTGTGCCAGCCCGAGCTCTACCAGCTTTTTACCAGGTGTTTTATAAATCTGATAAAACTGTGAGCGAAGCATTTCCTTTTCTTCCTGCAGTGCCTGTAATGCGGCACGCTGCTTTACCGTCAGCCCATCCCCATCTTTCACATAACGTATCCAGGCTTCCCTCTTTGCATGTCCATGCGTTGATTTTGGTTTCAGCTTTGCCGGAAGCATGCACTGGAAGCAGCTGATCATCGGTACGATACAGGTTTTCGCCATCCATTCACCGAGAGCAAACAGCTCCTCATTCAGCAGCGGTTCCTCATCAATCACCTTGTCAATCGGACGTATGGTGAAGCCGTATCCGGCAGCCTGCTGCTCCGTGATCGTTTCCACCTGCATAACAAAGCCGATAATCGAGGTTTTCCCGAATGGCACCTGTACACGAACTCCCCGCTGTACAGAAAAGCCGTCGCAGGCATAGGTAAAGGTATGGTCCAGATGCATGATGGGATGTTCAACAAATACCTGTGCTATTTTCATATGCCGCCTCCTGTTCGAATGGTATTATTTTATCACAAACCAAAGCAGAATCCTATGCTGCATACCATATTTATATAGGAACAATATCACACTGAAAAAAACAGATCTGCATCCAATGTCATTAAGTTAAGAGGATGAAAACAAACAGGATGCGGTTTTATTTTATCTCATTCTGATAGGATTAAGAGTATTCTGAAAAAAATGCATGACAAAAAGAAGATTTTTCAAGCAATTTATAAACTTTTGAGTTATAATTATATCGTATTAAGAAAAGCGGTAGTTGAAACATACTAGCGTTTGTGATTTCATAAGCCTCTTACATTTTCGATTTTGGCGGATTGGTAAGATATCTTGTGAAATGAGAGTTTCAAGATCAGGCGGGTGACCGCCTTTTCTTTTATAATGCTGGATAAAATAGCGACAATGATGTATCGCCATTTTTTTGTTTATCGCATAAGAATACTTTTTTTCTTACCCTTTCCCTTTGGCTTTTTATTTATTATATGATGAGCCATAATAAAAGATATATTATACAGTATCATCCTTGCCCAAATCTCCTGTTGGATGCTTTCTCGTTTTTTCGCATGAACAGCACACAGATCCGCTGAATATTTAAGGTCACGGAACGATAATTCTATACCCCATCGAGTATTGTATATTTCTTTTATTTCATCCTTACTAAATTCATCCCGGCTTAAATTTGTGATGATGGATTCATATTCTTCACTACCATCCAGCTTAAATCGAACTACACGGAAATGAAGTACATACTCAGGATTATGTTCATCAATAAAATCAAACGTAGATGTAGTAGATAAGAAACGATATTTCTCTGGTTGAGATTTTATATCTTTGGTCTGTTTTCTTGTCAATGTGATATGTAAATCCAAATCAAATTCTTCATCTGGCAGATTGAATTTTCTTAAAAGACTGGAAATCGAGTGTATATCTTTCACACGTATCAAAAAGGACTTACCCGACTGTATGATATGTGCCATAGTATTCCAGGTTGCATAATTTCTATCTGCGATAAAAATAGCATTATCATCGTGAAAACGTTCAACTATTTTCCACATGGCTTCGACCTCGTTCTTACTATGAATCCCTTGAACGATCGTATCTAAATAACGATGGTTTAAAACATCATAGCTGACATTAAGATGAAAAGCAGATAGAAATTTTCCTTTCGATGCACTTTTATGTAACGTATCGGGATCACTAAAATCAAGTGGTATTTGCATTTCAGACCCATCGACCGCAATAAGATGATAGCCCTTATATAAATTATCAGGTGGAAATGCTTTATTCAGTTCATTCAAAATATATTGAAAAACACGTGAAGAAATTTTAGAACGTGCCTGGACAAGTGCAGAGGCAGTTGGGGGATTATTTGAGTAATGGAAAAAATCAAGTAGTTCTTCCCGGATAGGCTTACCCGCCATTGATAAGATGAATGAAACAGTATCTTTAAAAGATAGCTTTCTAGATTTACGAGTGAAATCAGAACTTTCATGTGTGACAAAATGTTGATCATATTTCAAACGATCCGCCTTATTTAAAATCTTATCCAAAGAATTGAAAAGTGTTTTATGGATAGAGATCATACCACAATCCCCTCAATTCTTTTATCAGATATGAAGGTAGAACAAGCATTGAAATTATTACTAAGGATCATATAAGATCACCTCCTACACCTTACAAAAGCGCGAAGTGTAACGGAGCGCACGATTTTTCTGATTTTGTCAAGCCTAAATAAAAAAGACACCTATACTTTTTGTATAAATGTCTCTCATCTATTTTTCTTTAACTTAATGACATTGAGAAGCTTATATGTAAATTTTACAATATAATACCTGATTGTCATTTAGACATACTTCCTTTCATCAATGATGGTTTTCCATTTTCCGGCAATAAAAGCTCGATTATTTAGAAACCTCTATATCAAAAGCAAAAGGACTGCATAATCAGTCCCTTTGTACGTACATTCTTGCCTGTTTCCCACAATGCGCCAGTCCTATTTTTATCACCTTCTGCATAGGATAGCCATATTGCTTTTCTGTAATCTGGATACATGCCTGATGTGCTAAATCCTGTAAACCTTTGCTTACATCCTTCGTATATTTTAATTCAATGATGATGGATGGATCTTCTGCATTCCTGTTTTTTAAACAAATATCGAATCTTCCCTCTCCCTGTTCCCGATTACTGATAATCTCATAACGGTTATCTAAACGTATGAGCATTCCCAGTAACAGCGTTTGATATGAATTTTCATTAATTAAATCGAAATAGCTCATTGTTTTCATCAGTATTTTCTGATAACCGTCTAAAAATGCATCCCAATTCTGTTGAAGGAATTTATCTAGTATTTTTTATAGAATGTTTTCGATAATAAAGTGATGTTTCTTATAACACAAAACGTATTAATTATTAAAAAAATATCATTTTATCCAAGAGAGATTCTCCCTCCATATAACTCTTTTTCTTTAAATTAAAATTATCCAAGATTGTCATTCCAATCACACTAAAACTATCTGCTTCTTCTAAAACCCCATATTCTTTCATAGTTTTAGAAAACATAAGGCAAGGCACACATTCTCTTGTATGATTATAGCCTTTGAATGTTGGATCATTTCCGTGATCTGCAGTTACAATTACTAATGTATCATTAGATATAGTATTTAATAATACTTGTAATAAAGAATCAAATTTTTCTAATTCATTAGCATAACCACGTACATCTCTTCTATGTCCCCATTTTGAATCAAAATCTACTAAATTTACAAATAATAAACCTGTAAAGTCTTCTTTGGCCTGTTCAATGGTTTGCAACATGCCTTCAAAACTTGTCTTTGAATGTGTTTCTCTACTAATACCATTGCCACAAAAAATATCATTTATTTTTCCAATGCTCCAAACATCATATCCATTCAGTTTCAATATATCGAGAACTGTTTCTTGTGGAGGTTTGATAGTAAAATCGCGACGGTTAGCCGTTCTTTCGAATGTGTTTTTATCGTTTCCAATATAAGGTCTGGCAATTACTCTACCGACTTTATATTCTTCTCTCATTGTTAACTGTCTAGCAATTTTACAACAACGATATAACTCATCTAGCCCAGTAACTAACTCGTGTCCACATATTTGCATGACAGAATCTTCTGAAGTATAAATTATCAATTTCTTACCTTTGGATCTTATTTCCTCTTCTCCAAGTTCTTGTATAATTGATGTCCCACTAGCATTTTTGTTACCAATAAAAACATGATTCGTTAATGACTCTAATTCTCTGATCAAATCAACAGGGAATCCTGTATCTGTAAAAGTTTTTAATGAGACCGTTGTTTTTATCCCCATCATTTCCCAATGCCCTGTCAGCGTGTCTTTAGAATAACTGCTTTCATTTAGTTTTAACGAATATCCCATCTTTTGTTTATAATTTACAGATGGATGTAATTCACCCAGTCCCAAATCATATAAAGTTGGTAATTTGATATTCGGAAACTGTTCGAAAATATGACCAAAAGTATCAGCTCCTTCATCATTGTAAAGAGCAGCATCCTTTGCTTGTCCGATGCCAAAAGAATCAATAACAATAAGTATAATTTTCTTGAATTTTAGATTATCCTTCATTTACAAAGACCTTATACTTTCTAAAGCTATCTCGATCATGTTTAAAAATACTGTTTCTCTTTCTTTACTAGTAGTTTTCTTTTTAGAAACCATGCTATCAGAAATTGTTAATATACATGCCGCTTGCTTGTTAAGTACATTTGCATTATGAAATAAAGAATATGATTCCATTTCAACACATTTGCATCCTTGCTTTTCTATTATCTCATTCAATAGTATCTGCTGTGCATTTTGTTCCCTTTTATAAACATCAGTACAATATACTTTTGCAGGCAAGATATCTTTTTTCATTTTTTTAGCGGTAGCTAAAATAATATCATTCAACTGTATAGAAGGTTTTTCAATATGACCTTGTTTTAGTGATTGAACATAGGAATAGTTTGAATCACTGAAACATTCAGTGACCAAAACAGTATCAAATATATCCAATTCTTTCGTATATGAACCTGCTGTCCCTATTCTGATTATATAATCTACATCATATTTATCAAATAGTTCATAAGAATAGATCCCCATACTTGGAATACCCATTCCACTTCCCATCACAGTCACTCTAATGGTTTTATAAACCCCTGTATATCCCAACATATTTCTAACTGTATTGATTATTTTTACATCACTTAAATATGTTTCAGCTATCATTTTCGCACGCAATGGATCTCCGGGCATTAATACAATATTAGCTATTTCATCTTTTTGAGCTCCGATATGTGTACTCATAACATTAATTCCTGCCTTTCATTAAAATCGAAATAAAAGTTGAATAGTTAGCAGATTCAATTAATTGATTGTATTTGTCTTGATTATCAATAGTATCTAATATTAATTCATAGAGCTTCGGTATTTGATCAAATGTTTTATCTAAAGCGAATAAAAACACCAATCGAACATTATATTCGTTCCAAGTTACAGGTTGTTTCAGAATAGCTACACAGACACCACTTTTTAATGCAGATTTTTTTATACTATGCGGAATTGCAATTAAATCAGAAAAACATGTTGGTGCTATACTTTCTCTTTTATACACTTGCTCTATAAAATCTTCTCTTACAAAACCATTTTTATATAAATTTTCACACATTATATTTATTAGGTCATTTTTTGAATTTACTGAATCTATACGCAAAAACAAATTTTCATCAAAACATTGCATTATAGTTAAATTACGATATGCCGTATTAATTCGAATCTGCTTTACTAATTTTTCAATCAATTTATATTCATTTGGATTTAAATAATCTTCAATCTTATATACCTCATATGGTTGATACAAATCTAAATTTACTAAAGTTAATATTAAATCTGGTTTATCTCTAGTAATCCCTTTGGTATCAAGAAAAGAATAGTTACCACAATACTTAACATTTGTAATATTTGAAAGCTTGTCAACTATAATTTTTTCAACTGCTTTTCCATATGGACTAACTAATACTACCTTTAATTTTTCTGTATTCAGTTTTTGAAGTGCTCCTAATAAATGCATTGCAATATAACTAACTTCATTTTCATTCAAATGTAGAGAAGTTTTATCTAAAAACTTCGCAGATATATAGGTTGCGATATCATAAACTAAAACATATTTTTTTTGAAATTCTTTCAACAGAGGATTTTTTAGCTGCATGTTCATTTTGCATCTTTGAACTGCATATTTTAAATGTAAAGCTAAACCATTAATTAATTCATTATTGTTACTAAAATCTATTGAATAGTCTTTCTTTATTTCATCAAATACACTAATCAGAAAATTTTTATAATCTAGACAATCGCTTGCAAGATGATTGCCTAGACTTAATTTAAATGATTGATCAATCCTTGATGCAACTTCTTTATTCAAAAGCATACCTGTTTCAGAATAAAGATACTTCGAAAATCCATCCTCTAAATCATACTCTTGAAATTTTTGATTCAATTGAGCTGTAAGTACATGCAACAAAATAGACATCAACTCAAAATCAGTAACAAATATTTTGTTTTCACTAACATATTTATAAATTGTATTTCTGATAAACTGAACATCTAATGAAGAAAAATAAGACTCTAAAATTGCTAGGTCAAAATTAGAAGTTTCACTTTCTTCTAACAAATAATAGACAACTACTTTCTGCTTATTTACGTTCTCCCCTTTAAAATATAGCTTATTCATTTTTCTCATTATAAATACATTAAATCTATCGGAGATTTCTTTATTCAATTCTTTGATATGTTTGTTAAGTAAAGAAGTACTTATAGATAATTTGTCTGCCAATTCATAATAATCAACTTCATTTTGCATGATCAATTCTTTGACAATAGAAATTTTTCTATTATCATTCATTATTCTTTTCTGTTCATCATTATAAAGAATAGACTTGTCTTTGAGCCAATATCCTTTCCCTTTTTTAGATTCTATTACTCTTTTTTTATACTTTTTATTTATATCTAATATTTCGTTTTGAACTGTTTTTGAACTTATTGAAAGTTTTTTTGCAATTTCAGAAGAAGTTAAACATGACTCTTGTCTCTTTAACACTTCAATAATTTTAAATTGTCTATCATTTAAAATAACTTTCATATTATTCAAGTCCTTTCCAGATATAAATAAATTACTATGTATTTTATAACAATCAATCAATAATAGATAACGCTTTCCCTTTATCTAGTAGGAATGGGCGATAATATGCAACCATATTTGATAAAGGGCAAACATCTTCATGAAGTTCAATTCCTAGTTGCTCCTTTATATATTGCCTTCTAGTTTCAAATCTTCTCCACATTTCGTAATCTTGATTTTTTATTCTTTCTCTTAGTTGTTCATTCGCTAATAATATACCATTCTCACAACATGGCTTACTATATCCCTCAACACTAGGGATAATATCTATCTGTAATATCATGCCGCTTTCTAATGATTCATTGCTATCTTTATATATTGGTGAGCATAACCATTCCTCATCGGCAGCCAAATGACCTGGATTTAAACTCCATCGATATATTTTTTTTGGTAAACACCGATCAATTATAGAATATAATTCTTTCCCTGACATTCCAACATGAATATTCTCTAACCAAGTTCTTACCGCATTAAAATACGGAGCAGCTACTTTTTCAATATAATCACTTTCTGTTTCTGATAACTGATTTTTATCAGAAACTAAATAACCTGTTCTGCTAGATAAGCCTCCTTTATAGCCTACTGTCATCGATATTGCATCCCCCAATATCATTTTTTTCATTGAAGGATACAGATTTGCTTTTGCAAAACGTTCTCCAGTTGAAAATATCGTTACAACATTATTGCGCTGACCTTCGGACTCAAGAATTGATGCCATCTCAATTTCTGTTTTGCCTATTTGTAAAGAATCTAAAGCCTTCAACATATTTGAAGCCGCTAAAACTTGTCCATACTCATAATGTCTAATTTCATCCACTGTGTTTATTCGTCTTACGCCTACTTCACCAATCATAATATTTGTAGCATTCGATACAGATAATGCAATTGTTTTGATTGCTTCAACTATATAGTGAGGAACATCAAACATATCTTTATTGATTTTATACAAAGCTTTCCAACCAATAAGACCTACCTTTTTATTTGTTATTTTTGCTTCTTTAAAATAATCGACCATTTCTTTTTTTCCTTCTAATGGTTGATCAGGCAAAGAGAACTGTGGCACATGTAATGGCGTATTTTTTATTCGGCTATGTTTTGACATTCCAAGAACTTCATTTCCTAATAATAGATAACAATCTCCATTTTTGTGAAGAACAAGACAAGCTTCTTCAAATCTTGGAATAAATCCTGTTAAATATTCAAAATTTGCAGAGTGCTCAACATCCGCATATATGATAATGCAGTCGTACCCTTCTTGAACAAATGTCTTAATTACTTTCTCTTTCCTTATTTCCATTGTTTCATCGCTTAAAATTTGGGGAGAAATGTACTCAATTTGTGGACTTTCTACATTTTTTAAAACTACTCTCATTTAAATTACCTCACTTATTAAAGGAATAGTCTTTTTTTCTTCAGTCAAAACGATTCCTTCATCTGATATTTTTACATATGGACAAACTAATAAAGACAATATTGTAATACGCGATAAAGGGTTCTCAATATATATATTACCCAGCTTTACATTTGCCTCATTCATATTGTTAATTTCATTAACAACATCGGCAACATTTTTATTAGACATTAATCCTGCGATTGATAAAGGCATAGAAGCTATAACACAACCACTTTCTACTGCACAAAAGCCTCCTTTTTGCTTTTTAAGTTGACGTAAAGCTACAATTGCATTTTGTGGATTGTCATATACGACAGTTACGTTATGTGCATCATGACCTACTGTGCTCGCTATTGCACCATGATTTATTCCAAAGTTTTCAACTACTCCTAAAGTATGAGTTCCCTTATTATATCTATTAATAACAGATACAAACATATACTTCCCCTTTGGAGACAACTCAACTTTTCCATTCTTGATTGGAAAAGTTTGTTGAATCAAATTTGTTATTGAAGAAGAAAAGCTTTCAAACTTTATAACATTCATTGTAACCTTACTACCTTTAGAATAAACCAAAAAATTCGTCTCGTCCAAATCTGGTATATTAACAGTTTGATTCAATGCCTCTCTAGTATCTTCATAATGTGAAATCATGTCGCCATTTTTTACAACACATTTTCCTTCAAAGTACACATCTTTGACATGAACATTTTCTATATCATCTAAAACATTAAAATCAGCAATATATCCTGGTGCAATTGCTCCTAAATTTCCTATATTCGCTTCTAAACAAGGCCTATATGTAGCACTAATATATGCCTCAATTAAAGGCATTCCACAAGAATGAGCATGACGTATAATTCCATCAATATGCCCTTTTCTTGAAATCACATCACATCTACGATCATCGCTACTAAAAGCAACTCTATCATAATTGCCAATTTCAGATAAAGCTTCAATAATCTTAGGCATATTATGATTAGTATTTGCATCTCTTATATCTATCCACATACCTTGTCGATACTTTTCGATTACTTCTTGAACGCCTCTAGCTTCATGGTCACTTTTGATGCCATTACATAGATAAGCAGATAATCTATTTCCTTGCAAGAGTGGAGCATGACCTTGAATATATACTTTTTTATTCTTTGCTTCATCCAAAATTTTAGTTATTCTTTCATCAGAGCATAATACTCCTTCATAATCCATAACTTCACCAAGTCCAACTACATAGTCCTTTTCTAAATATGTTCTATAAAGTGAATAATCAAATATTGCACCACTATTTTCTAAATTTGGAACAGAAGGTACACAAGAAGGTATTGTCAAAAGTTGACGCATTGGTATATTCCCGTTACTTTCTAACATATATTTCAAGCCTTCTTCTCCGCATACATTTGCTATTTCATGAGCATCTTCCAAAACCGTTAACGTTCCGTGTGGAACAACTAATTTTGCATAATTTAAAGGTGTTAACAAACTACTTTCTATGTGAGTATGTGAATCAACAAAAGCAGGCGATAGATATAAATTATCGCCATTTATTATTTGTTTGCAGTCTAATATTTCCTTATTGACGTCATATTCAACATGAGATATCCATTTTTTATATACATACACATGTGCTAAAATCCATTGTTTTGTAAAAACGTTCAAAATTTTTATATTTCGAAAGACTTTATCATTAACAATTTTCCCTAAACTTGCCTCGGATAATCTCTTTCTGTCATTGCAACTTAAATCAACCATTCCTATTCCTCATCACTATTTTCCAGTTTCAATTGTTGTTTTTCATACATCTTCAAGAATGGATAATACAAGATCATGTCAATGATCAATAGAACTACTACCAATACCAAAGCTTTCATATCTCCTGTCGATAAAAATGACCCAAACACACTTGGCATATTAAACGATAACATCGCAAATGTCTTATCGATCAAATTCGTGCTCATACATATATAGGAGATCAATGCATTTATCGTTGGTACCATCGCACATGGTACAAAGAAGATCGGATTCAACATCATAGGCAAACCAAAGGTCACTGGTTCACTTATCCCAAAAAATGCCGGCAATACACTGATTCGCCCTACCGTTTTTATTGTCTTTGACTTGGAGAAACAACATAGTAGTGCAATGGAAAGACATGCTCCTGTTCCCCCAATACATACAAAATATACCCAAAAGGATTCCGTCAATATTGAAGTGGCTGCCAATCCTGATGCATGTTGTGCTGCATTGGTTGAAAGATTCATGAACATGATCGGTCCCATCAATCCCCAGAACGTAGCGTTATGAATACCAAAGAACCATGCCCCATTGATGATAAACGTCATTATCAGGATAAATACCAAGCTATCCGTCGCTTCTACCTGTGGTGAAATCAATCCTCCGATCCAAGCTGCCAATGTCGTTCCCATTGCGTTGAATATCGCAAATATTCCTAAATACAGTAACATTATCAAAACAGCGATCGTTAGCGATGAAAACGTCTCACTCAAAGAAGGTGGAACACTTTCCGGCAATTTGATTTTCCCAAAGTTTTTCTCTTTTAATACACGATATATATCTACGGTGACGATACCTACAAAAAGACCAATGATGATTCCTTTCCCATCCAGATATGTCAGATCCGCCAAAGACATCCCATAAACCAATTCTTCCGGATTTACATTCAAGATAAAGATGCCAAAACAACTGATAAAAAGAGGGATCAATGGCTCGATCTTATATGATTTACATAGGTTATACGTGATCCCTATCACGATATAAAGTGTCGTAAAGCCCAGCCCTAATACTGAGATCCAAGAAAATATCTTACTATTTGAGGCAACAAAATCTGCCCATACCCTCATGAACCCTGTTGCATCTTCTGTAGCTGGAGCTGAACCAATCACGGCAAACAAACCTCCAAAAATCATGATTGGCAACATTGAAATAAATGTATTCCTAATAGCAGATAAATGTACTTCATTTCCTAATTTAGCCGAAATATCCAATATTTTATTTTCTAACTTTTCCATGATCTAACCCTCCAATATCCCTTTGATCTGTGCTATAACATGATCTACTTTCATCATTCCGTAATCCACAGGATTAATATAACTTACAGGTATTCTATTATTGACCACTTTTTTTATAGAGGGAATAAGGTGTCTGATTTGGGGCCCTACCAAGACAATATCGAAATCTTCAATATGTTCTTCGAACTCTCCCTCACCAAAAGCCTCTACATAACAATATCCATCTGAATATTTATTGATCTTTTGTGCCAACATGGCTGTAGACATTCCTGCATTACAAATCAACATGACCCTAACCATTGTCTCTACCCTCCTTCTTATCAAGAATTTTCAACATTCCCTTGACAACCGACAAAATCGTTTCGGAACTCATCATTTGATCTTCTGCGTGTACCACGAACAGATTGATCTTCATCTCCTCATTTCTCACAAAAGTTGAGAGAATCTGAGCATGGATCCTTTGTGCTCTTAACAAACTTTTTTCTGCTTCTTCTAACAAAGAAGCAGCCTGATTGAAATCCTCATCCCTAAAAGAATTCATGGCCTCGATACACAAAGATTTACAATCTCCGCTATAAGAGATCATCTGCATCAAAAGAGTTTCTAACTTTTCCATGTACTTCTCCTCCTTATCAATATTCTATAACTTTGAAAATTAAAAAAATTTCTCTTTTTTTCTTTATAAAGAGAAATTTTTTATCTTATTTTTTATAGAATGTTTTCGATGAAATGATAAATTGATTGTCTACAAGGCAAAATCGAACCGCACCTATACCAACCTGAAACACTTTATATGAAGTAACTAAATTCTTTAACAAGATAGTTTATTTATTAGAAAAGCAAAAACAATTTGGTGAGATAAAAGATTATAAATAGAAAAATAGAAGCATCTGCACTAAGTGTGGGTAGAAATCATCTAAGCTCAATAGTTCCAGGAGGTTTACTTGTAAGGTCATACATTTATACAGCTATCTCTCCTATCCCGCTTTCTGCATCGGCTGGTGAGGCAACTCAAAACATTGCCTATACTTTCATGAAATCTTATGCCGGAGTTTGTCTTGAAGGAGTAATGATCGTGCTGGTATGTGTGATCCTCTCAGCTTTTGCCTCAGCACCACCTGTCATTGATACCGATGCAAGTGCTGTCAGTATGTTATGGAGCTATATTGGCAAGATCGTATTTAATATGCTGATTCTTGTCGGAACCGTTAAGATGAGTGATCGGTTAGTAAAAGACATGATGGGGTTATAAAATAATCTATCCGTATCAAAATCGAATCAAATTGCATCGCGAAATTGAATCAGTTTGACTCGATTGACCCGATTAACTCGATTTGATACAATATCTGTGTCAAAACAATGCGAAGGAGGCCTTTAATATGCTTTTTAGGGAAAGTGAAACGATTGAATTAAAAGAAATCGTTACGGACGAAATCAAAAAAGAAATTATTGCTTTTGCTAACTGTAATGGCGGAAAACTGTATATCGGTGTTAAAGATGATGGCACAGTGATTGGTGTAGATGATGCGGACAATGTTTCTTTACAAATAAGTAATATGGTTAGAGATACGATCAAACCAGATGTGACAATGTTTGTTCATTATGAAACCATCGAAGAAGAGGGAAAAGAAATTATTGCCATAGATATTCAGCGAGGAACAGACCGGCCTTATTATCTTGCTAAAAAAGGAATGCGCCCAGAAGGCGTATATGTCAGACAAGGTTACTCTTCAGTGCCGGCCACTGATAATGCCATTCGACGTATGATCAAAGAAACAGATGGAGATTGCTTTGAAGCGATGCGCTCTTTAAATCAAAATCTTACCTTTGAAGCCACAAAAAAAGAATTTGATCTTCGTAAGATAGAATTTGGCTCAAAACAAATGCAAACTTTGAAATTAATAGATCAAGACGGTCTTTACACTAACCTAGGTTTACTTTTATCTGACCAATGTGTTCATACGATCAAAGTTGCTGTTTTTCAAGGGACAGATCAAATGGTATTTAAAGATCGACGAGAATTTAGCGGCTCACTTCTAAAACAAATGAATGAAGTATACGACTTTATTGATTTACACAACCAGACCCGTGCAACGATAGAAAAACTTTTGAGGATCGATGTCCGTGATTACCCTGAAGTTGCAGTAAGAGAAGCGCTTTTAAATATGTTGGTTCATCGTGATTATTCCTTTAGTTCAAGCGCCTTGATCAGCATTTACACAGATCGGATTGAATTTGTATCCATCGGTGGGCTCATGCCGGGGATCGATCTTGAAGATATAATGGTTGGTCTTTCTATATGCCGCAATCAGGATCTGGCAAATGTGTTTTATCGTTTGCATCTGATTGAAGCTTATGGCACTGGAATGAGAAAAATAATGAAAGCGTATGAAGGCAAAGAAGAAAAGCCTAAAATTGAAACGACAAAGAACGCCTTTAAAATTATTTTGCCTAACATAAATGCCAAATACGAAACAGGAAATATCACCAGCTCAAATATAAAAGCCACTACAAATTCAGTTACTGGAGATAAAAATATCCTAGATGACAAAGAAAGAGTGCTCAAATATGCTAGAGTTCAAGGTGTTTTAACAAGAAACGATGTGATGGCATTACTTAAAGTAAGTGCGTCTACCGCAACAAGGATCCTTCAAAGATTAGTGAAAGAAAACCTGTTAAAACAAAACGGGAAAGCGAGAAACACTCACTACTCTATAATAAAGAAATAAAAACTATATTAAACACATCCAGCATTCTAAAAGAAACTAAACTATACAGAGAATATTTCTAAGTAAAAAGGATCCTGTAATACAGAATCCAGCTTTCATCCTCTTGGGTGGTTTTTTTCTGGTGTCCGTTTTACAGGGTCCATTTTAACGTTTAGGTGGTTCTTTTATTTAAAGGCATGACAAAACTTGTAGTGTTGCCACTACATTTTTAAAAATATATAATATAAGCGTTAGTCATATCGATAGTTGAACGATACTGGTGATTTGGGTTTCACTTTCCGCTGATTCTGGCGATTACGGCGGATGGGCAGGATCTCTTTGGCTATCATTGACTCAATATGGAGCGGGATCTTCCTGCTCTTTTCTTTTAAAAAATGCCGAATGATGTGGTAGGCTCTTACGAAATTCAACTGATATTCGTATTTCCGCTTCTTTTCCTTGATTTCCACCTCTCGGGTAATCCGCCTGCAGAAGTTGTACAAGAGCAGTTTCGCATAGATCTCCTGTTGTATGAGATTCCTTTTCTTGGAATGCAGTGTATTCAGATCCAGATCGTACTTTATTTCCCGGTAAGCCGTCTCGATACCCCAGCGCATACGATACAGCTCTTTGATCTCTTCTAATGAGAATTCATCTTCATCCAGATTGGTCACGACACTTTCATAGGTGTCATCACTGATCTTGAATCGAACGACCCTGCACTCAAATTCAAAGTAAGGACCATCACCAAAATATTCGAATCTTTGATTTCTGGGTACGAATTTATAGATCTCAGGATGCTCCTTGATCTCCTTGGTTTGTTTATAGGTCAGTATTCTTTTTACACGGACATCGAACTCTTTATCTTCGAACGGACCCAGGCTGCGTAAAACACTGGTTTTTGAATGGATATCCTTTACACGTATCAAGAATTTGTTCTTCGATTTTTCCACCTTCACAAAAGAATTGAAGGACTCATAGTTTCTATCCCCGATAAATATGGCTTTCGGTCCATGGTATCCGTCCACCATATGGTTGAAGGCCCCATTCTCGTTCATTTGTGCCTACCCCTGGATCAGGACATCATCATAAGTGTGTTCTAGAAGATCATAGCTTGTATTGATATGGTAAGCAGAAAAAGGGACATCGGTATGATTTTGTTTCAGGACGGTCGTTTCTTTGTCCTGCATGGCATTACTGACAGGCAACACAGAGCCATCGATTGCCAGTAATCGAAAACCCTTATGTAAGACCGGTGTATGAGTTTTTTCGTTGAATCTTTTGAACAATGTGCAAAAGGCATCCGGACGAATCTTATCCCGGGCCTGAACAAAGGAAGAGACGGATGGGACATCCAATGTATATCCGAACAGGCCGAAGAGCTCGTCCTTCAAGGAACCGGCCTCGAGCAGCAGGACATTCATCATCGTGTTTCCGAAAAGATGTTTTCTTCTTCTGGTAAAATCTCTTTCAGGATTGACAACAAACAGAGAGGAAGAAGTTTCCATGGATTGAATGCAGAATTTTAATTGTTTTTTGATCGATTTGAATTTGTTCATAAGTACCTCCAAGACGTATACCTATAAACAAAGGGCCTATTATTCATATTGGAATGAATAATAGGCCTCACGGTTTTAACTTTTTGTCAACAACTTTTGCAGAATTTTTATTGAAATTCTGAAGAATAAAAAAAGAGGGCATATCTTCATGCACCCCTTATATCCGTCATTAATCTTAACTTAATGACATTGGCAATGTCACCCTCCTTTTACAGTTGAATTCTTAATTTAGGGGAGCAGGAAATTTTTGATCATTGGTTAATCCTCTAAATTCTCCCCTAGATTTCTGGCCGAGTCCCCTAAATTATTTGGTTACCCAAACAACTCCGCTTATAATGAATGGCTAAAATCATTTTCGTTACAACTCTTTTTTCAAATAGTAGAATATGAGATCATATCAATTCAAATCCACTAATCTTTAATCTAGCATTGATAAATCAAAAATATGGGCTATTTGAATCCATGCTTCAATTAGATCATTCACGATACAATCAGCTTTGGATTGATCTACCGAAAATCTATTTTCTTTAAGAGCAATCACATACAGTCTAGCATTGATCGCAGCTTGGATACCGACTAAAGAATCTTCAATTACAATACAATCATTAGAAGGAAGTTCTAAACGCTTTAACGTTTCAAAATAAATATCCGGTGATGGCTTTTTTGCTTGAACATCATTTCCACTAACAATCACATCAAAATAAGAATCTATATCATTTATGGATAGCATTTTGTAAATAATGTTATAAGGAGAGGATGACGCTATTGCAATCTTAATATTATTCTTTTTTAAATGTGATAGGATAAACCGAACATGTGGAACTAACATGTCTTGAAAAGAATCAGAGGGATATTTACATCCTTCTTTTATTTCTTCAATCGATGGTAGCGGAGATACCGGTTTCCATATCTCTTGCAAATGTCCAATAAATGTTTTTGCATCTAATCCAACAAACTCACTTAATTCATCGTTTGTTAAATTTTGGTTGTGTTTTTGAAGAAAAACTCGAAAATCATATAAATGTAATGCTTCTGAATCGATTAGAACTCCGTCCATATCAAATATTACTGCTTTCATAATTTTAATTCCTTGATCTGTTCCCATGGAAACCGAGGATCCCCAAAGTGTCCATAACAACTTGTTTTTAGATAGATTGGTCTTCTAAGATCCAATTCTTTTAAGATGTTATCAACATTGAAATCAAAGTTATTCTCAATGATCTCAAGGATCTTCTCATCTTCATATTTCCCTGTTCCAAAAGTATCCACACATAATGAGATCGGCTCTTTCTTTCCAATCGCATACGATACCTGTATCTCTGCTCGTCTTGCAAGCTTATTAGCTACGATGCTCTTTGCAACATATCGGCAATAATATGCTGCACTTCTATCAACCTTGGTTGGATCCTTGCTGGAGAAACATCCTCCTCCGATCCTTCCTCGTCCTCCATATGTATCACATACGATCTTTCTTCCAGTCGTTCCAGAATCCCCAAATGATCCTCCTATCACGAAACTTCCGCTTGGATTGATGAAATATTTCGTATTCTCATCCAATAGTTTTTCATTGATACATGGTTTGATAACCTCATTCATGACGATCTCTTTGATTTCTTCTTGTGATACATCGGCTGCATGTTGAGTAGATACAACGATCGTATCGATCCTTTTGATCTCATCATTTTCATATTCTACCGACACTTGGGTCTTTCCATCTGGTTTCAACTTTGGATTTTTCTTTCTCACTTTTGCCAGCTGCATCGCCAATTTATGTGCATAGTAGATTGGCAATGGCATATATTCTCTACTTTCATCACATGCATAGCCAAACATGATTCCTTGATCCCCAGCACATACATCATCACGATTGACCGCATTATGGATCTCTGGACTTTGCTGGTTCACCACTACATGAACATGATATTCCTCTTCATAGCCAATCTTTTTGATCATTGCCAAGGCTATCGCCGCATAGTCGATATTGGCCTTGGTATTGGCTTCTCCATAGATTAATACAAAATCATCTTTAATTGTACATTCTACGGCCATATTAGAATATGGGTCTTGTTCAAGAGCTGCATCTAAGATCGCGTCCGCAATTTGATCACATACTTTATCCGGATGTCCTTCGGTAACGCTCTCACTTGTAAAAATATAGTTTTTCATACAACTCAAACTCCTTAATCTTTGTTTTGATCATCCTCCTGCTTGAGTATGGATACCTTTAGAATTTCCGTAGTCCACTAGATCTTTTAAATCTTCTTTCGATAACATCTTAGATCCTTTAAGATCATATTCTTTACCAAGTTGATCATATTTAGATACACCTAAAGTATGATAAGGTAACAGATGGATTTGACTTACTTTTAACTCTGCTCCAATGTCTATAATTTTGCGAATGGTTCTTTCATCATAATTATAGTTTGGTATTACTGGTACTCGTAGAGTGATTTTTTCTGGAGCTTTTGAAGCAAGCTTCTTTAGATTCTCTAAAATTCTTTCTCCATTTCCTTTCGTCACTAAACTGATTCTATTAGCAGTTGGAAATTTAAGATCAAATAGAAAATAATCAATATACGGAATCAGGTCTTCAATATTTTTCCAGTGTGTATCACCTGTCGTCTCAACTGCTACAGAAATATCTTTTTCAAAAAACTTATTCAACAATGCTTTTAAAGCATTATATTGTACAAAAGGTTCTCCTCCTGAAATCGTAACGCCTCCATTAGATTCTTCATAAAATGGTTTATCTTTTAATACTTCTGTAACTATGTCATCGATACTTACTGCATCCCCTATAAAATTAATTGCACCTGCGGGACAATTATTTTCACAAGTTTTACAATGAATGCAAGCGTCACGATCAAATACTAATTTGAAGTTTTCTATTTTTATAGCATGTTGAGGACAGTTCCTTACACATGTACCACACCGTACACACTTTTCTTCGTTATACATCAACTGAGGTTTGATTTCTTGTGATTCCGGATTTGCACACCATGGGCATCTAAGTGGGCATCCTTGTAAGAAAACAACGCTTCGAATACCGGGCCCATCATGGATTGCAAATCTTTCGATTTCCATAATATTAGCTTTCATCAATTAAAACCTCGCATTTAAAGTTCGACTAACAAGTTCTTTTTGAACTTCTTTATCTAAATTGACAAATACTGCACTAAATCCGCTAACCCTTACAATCAGATCTGGATATTTTTCAGGATGCACCATTGCATCTTCCAGTGCTCCAGCATCAACAACCGTAACCATCAATTGACATCCACCTAGTCGATCAAAATATGTTTTAAATAATAACTTGATCTTATCCATATTATTTCTAAAGAAATCTGTCTGGAATTTAATATTTTGAACCGATCCTAAATGGAAACGAGAGTCAATTTTAGATATTGATTTTAGAACAGCCGTAGGGCCTTTTTTATCTGCTCCACCTTGTGGATTATTGCTTGGATTCAAGAATACCTTATTCTTTCTACCATCGGCAGAAGCACTTGTGAGCAATCCCCATTCTGTATTTGTTTGATTGTTGATAATAACGATACCATAATGATGCAATCCGTTGTTGATTCCAGCCATACGTGTATATTTTGAAATATGATTATATAAATCTAAATATACAGAATCGGCATAATCATCATCATTTCCATATTTTGGACAATCTAACATGTCTTTACGCATTTTTTCATAGCCTTCAAAATCAGCCAATAATGCATCATTGATTTCAGTTAATGAATATCGTTTTTCTTCAAATACCAGTTTTTTTATTGCGACCAATGCATCCGCTGCATTTGTATTTCCGAAGGTTTCACAACATCCGCCTAAATATTTAACACCGCCGTCTAATAAAGGTTTTCCTTTAGCCAAACAATCATCCATTAGAATGCTATTAAACACAAAATCCACATCTTCATTCATAACTTCATACGATTTAGCCTGGCTATACGCTAAGATATCTAAATAATGATCAACTAACAAAAGATAATAATGATAGAATTCATCATATGATTTGATGTCTTTCATCTTTTTTAATGCTACGCCATCTCCTTTGTAGACATTATCATATGGATCCACACCATCATTCATGAAAATATTCAGTGTCTTTAAAAGATTGATCGTTGCATTTGGGGTACCGACTGTCTTTCCGACAATATTCATTTCACCACATCCAAACATTGCATATTGCTCAGCTTCTTTTTCACTGATCTTCATGCAATGAGCTAAACCTGGAACATGTACCTTATCATTATATAAAGTAGGATATGTTGCTCCATCTGCTAAACATTCCATCGCTTTATCAAAAATATCATCTGGTGTATCTTCATATAATCGAAGTGTAAACTGTGGTTCTACATATCGGCATTCATGACATACATCTAAAGCTATTCTAGTAAAAATATCGGCCGCTTCAGGATCTTTTCTTCCTCTACCTCCAACGATAACTCGACCATTAACAGTAGTACGTTTATTTTCAATTAATGTCCATAAACATTTTACATATGCTTTAGCTTTGCTATATGTAATCAGACCGCTATCTAAATCATGTTTCAAGAAAGTTCCTACAACATCATCCAATCTTCCGTAATTGATGATTCCAGCTAAAGCTGTATATAACCAGATCATCTGAAGTGCCTGATGGAAAGTTTCTGGTGGATCATTACGAATTACCTGTAGAGATTGAATGATTGTTTTTAGATCTTCTTGAGCCTCTGGATCTTTTTCGTTTTCTAATTCTTTTTCTGTTTTTTCAATATAGAAATCACAACATTCAGTAAACAGATCCAAAGCATCCAATACAGCTAAATAGAATTCATTATCCGGATCATCGCACATCCTTGATAAAGTTTCCTGTCTTAATCCGGCGATTCCTTTCTCAACAAGTTTATTGTAATCCAACATCATACCGCTCAATCGCGCAGAACTTTCACAAGGAGCCGTCAAGGCTGTATTTGAGAATACTTTATTGATAACTTTGTCATTATATTTGCTAGCAAATTTACCTTTTACATCATGATCTACCCAATAATCAATCAACTTATTAATTCGTTCTTTATCTTTAGGATCTTTCAATTTCTCCTGAAAAGTATTTAATTTTCCAAAAACACAATAATGTCCTACTCCACCTAAAGAAGTAACAGCACCAAACCCAATTGGAAGAGCATCATATCTACCAACAAAAAAATCCTCTTTTTTCCTTGTCCTAAACATTCTAGGATACAAAACTTTCATACATTGAATTTCTCGGATTCCTTTAGGCATACCATGGGTAGCTTTATGAACTCTTGTATATTCTTCCATTACTTCCAATTGTTCTTCAACACTTTTTTCACATGGTAATTTCGACTCAATTTCAACATTATTTCTTCCAGATAAACCTTCATCAACTTGTTTTGTCATATATTGCTCCTTTCTAATTTCCTTCAATTGACTTTACAGAAGGTTTCCTCTACATAAAGACACATATCTATGTAGAGGAAACAATTTATAGATTATTTTTCTAATTTAGTAATTGGTCCTTGCCAAGCTCGTTCATCATCTCTCCAATTTGAATCTTTAGGGAATTTGTTTAGTAGATCCGTAAATCTTTTTACAATAAAATGTGGGCGGGTAATAGCACTACCAACTACTACAGCATAACATCCAAGATATAAACTCTTCATAGCAGACTCTGGATCATATACATGTCCTTCCATAATAACAGGAACATCTACAGCTCTACACATTTCTGCAACTTCTCTATATGCTGGCGGTTCTGTAATATATGCAGTAGCCTTTGTATATCCAGCAAGTGTTGGAGCAACAAAATCCGCTCCTAATTTGGCAGCTTCAATAGCGTTTTCAACAGTATCAACATCTGCAAAAATAATAGCTTCAGGTAATTCTTTTTTGATTTCTGGAATCAAATTTCTTGTTGGAACACCCAAATGATTAAGCTGATCTGTTGCCTCTAATGCAATGATTCTTGCCCCAGCTTCCCACAAAGCCTTGGCATGTTCAATAGTTGGCGTCATAATAACTCTATCCATCGTATCATAATAAATCTTATCGAGCCCAATAATAGGTAGATCAACAGCTTCATGAATAGCTTTTACTTGTTCAGGGCTATTGGAGCGAATAGCGACAGCTCCACCCCATTTAGCTGCCTTTGCCATTGTTACCACTGTTCTGCCATCCTCATGGATACAATCTTTTGGCTCTGTCTGGCAAGATACAATTAATCCTCCTTTTAAACTTTCAATAATTTCCTGTTTTGTCATAATTTCCTCCTTTATTTTTTATAATTATTCAATATGACTAAAGAATTCCTACTGCATGCAATGCGATTGCAAGAATAACCAATAAAATAATAAGAATGGTTGGAGATACATTTTTCTTTTTTAATAACCAGAAGCACAACAATGTCAACCCTAGTGGTAAAGCATTTGGCAAGATTGAATCTAAGATTTCTTGTACATTGATCGTTGCACCCTCTGCCTCATATACAAATGGAATTTTTAAAGTAACCATTGTACAAGCCATAGATCCCACCATGATAAGTCCGACAATGTTACAACACTCTGTTAAAAATGGCATGATTCCATTTTTATTCATTTTGTCAAAGAAACTAGTACCTAAATTAAATCCTATGACAGGTAACAAATGTCTAGCTAAAGAAGAAGGGATATTATAAACAAGGAAATATAAAATAGGTCCTAAGATATTCCCTTGAAGTGCAAAAGATACACCAATACCAGTTGCGATTACCTTTAAAGATCCCCAGAAAATCGAATCACCAATTCCTGCTAAAGGTCCCATCAATGAAACTTTTGTTGCATTGATACTGCTAACATCATAATCCGGATTCATAGAAGCTTCTCTCTCCATTGCAGCAGCTAATCCGGCTGCCAATCCAGCTACCTGTGGTGTTGTATTCCATAATTCCCAATGTCTTTTATAAGCTTCGATTCTTTTTTCTTTATCATCCTTATAATATCTTTTAACTACAGGTACCATTGCGTATAAAAAAGACAATGCCTGCATCTTTTCATATTGATAAGGTGCACTTCCTACCATCATTCTCCATGCAACAGAATTGATCATCTTTTTATCTTCAGGATTCAAATATAAAATCGAATTTTTCTTAGTCATTGAACAAGTCATCTCCTTCCATTGCCATATTTTCATTTTGATTCATCAAATTTTTTGGAGAATCAATCAATGTATAATAACGGATGATACAATACAATACACCGGCAATAGCGATACCTAATGTTGGTACACCTAAATAAGTTGTTAAGAAGAATCCAACAAAGAAATATACAGCTAATTTTTTTGTCCAGATCATTCTTAATAACATAGCAAATCCGACAGCTGCTAACATTCCACCAGCTACTGTAAGACCTCCTGTAACAGCTTCTGGTAGTGCGTTCATTATAGAAGTAATGATATCGGTTCCTAAATAAATAGCCAAAAAAGTCAAGAATGATTCAAAGAAACATCTCATCAATAATGTTAAAGCTACCATCCAGCCAAACATTTTATCGTTTTCATCTTCAATCAATTTATCTATATAACTATTGAAGAAACTTGGAATGATAAATGTCATCATTTGTATCTGACCCATTAAAAGCCCTACTGGGATAGCTAAAGCCATCGCTTCTTCAATATCCATATCTGTTAAAATGATAAAAGTTGTGGCAATAGCGGTTCCTGTTAAAGCATCGCTTGGTACAGTTCCACCAATATTTACAGCTCCCAAAAAAATCAATTCATATGTACCACCACAGATAATTCCTGTAACTGGATCTCCTAGCAAAAAACCAACAATAGTACCAATAATAATTGGTTTATCGTTGAACAAACGGCAGAACCATTCGTTTGTAAAGTAACAAACACCTACTGCCAATGACACAAGTAAAGCATTTAAAAACATAAACTCTCCTTTCTCAAATTAAAGTAGCAATATTCTTGTTAGGATCGGTTGGCACAATTCTTACATCAACCTTATCTACTTTTTTCATAATTTCTTTTACATTAATTATGTCTTGATCAGACAAATATACGCCTTTTACAATTTTGTTATTTCCCTTAGTTCGATTAGACAAGCCTCCAATATTCACTAAAGAAATATGTTCATGAATACTATTGATCAATGCCAATGCATCTTCTGTCGTTTTTACAACAACAAACAACTTAAGATCTCGGACTCTTTCATCATTTATTAGATCTATGCCTCCCTTAAGCGAACGTATTGACATTTTCACACCCGTTGGTTTAGCCATCTTAATTGCAGTTTTTTGAATCTCGTTAGTCATAACTTCATCATTGGCTATAACTATAGCGTCCGGCCCAAGAAGGTTTAACCAGGAAAAGGCTACTTGACCATGTAATAATCGATCATCAACTCTTAGGATCACTACCATAAATTCACCTCCATTAATTCCTTATGATCGACATAGTCGTTGATAGGATATCCAAAAAATCGTATATTTTGCTTTGATGCTTCTACCGAATCTTTAATAATGGTCCTAATTTCTTTATTATCATCAGCTAAATACAATTCTAATAGCATCCCTAAATTTGCTCCTGCTATTACATACACATTTTTATTTGTGCATAATTCCAGTAACTGATTATTTACGCTACCACCAAGTAAATCTGTTAGAATCAAAAAAACTGTATCATTTTCTTGTTTCATAGCATGTTCTATATTTTTATAAATTTCATATGGTGATTCGTAATCTTCTAAATCAAAGCTATCAACTCCTTTCAACTCTCCAATAATCATTTTTGCTGCACTTAGCATTCCTGAAGCAAATCGACCATGTGATGCAAGTATGATTTTCTTTGTCATAATTTCCTCCTTCTCTTTTTTTATTCACCCTATTATTAGCAACAATTTGTGCCAACTTATAAGAGAAACGCACGAGGCTTCTCTGATTTTGATTATACACGAAACCGCATCCTCTTAAGCATGCGAAGGAATCCAGTTATCAAGGGAGTCCCAAGAGCCAGGTCTGAGTTCAAGAAAAACGTGACCAAACGCGGCTGTTACAATAAGACCAAATTAAGATAATATCAACAGAATCAATACTAGACTGGGAGATATGAAAAGGAGGGCAATTTCACCCTCCTTTTACAGCTGAATTTTTAATTTAGGGGAGTAGAAAATTTTTGATCATTGGTTAGTCCCCTAAATTCTCCCCTGGATCTCTGGCCGAGTCCCCTAAATTATTTGGTTACCCGAATTTCGTCCTTATCAAATCTATTTATTGAAAAGATCCGAAAGAATTTCATCAGTGATTTCTCTTGATCCTTCATATCTTGAATAAATATATTCATGTAAATAAGCTATTTCCTGATCTGGTATTTGTATATTGTATGTCTTCTCTATTCTCTTAAAAGATTTTTTTATCTTTTTAAAGAAGTCTTGATTATGATTGATAATTGTATCCAGTGCTTCAAATCGGTTGATTTCTTCATGAAGCAAGATTCGTTCTACCATGCAAGCCAGATGAATATACAAACAACAAGTCAAGTTCGAATTTAATTGAATATCCAATTCTTTTTGCACATCATTTACAAATGCTTGTATATCATCAATTATTTTTTGCGGTGAAATCACATTTAAATAATTTTTTAAATTTTCAATAGTAAAGTTCTTCAATAGCTCATTGCAAAACTGAGAAACTTCAGAATCACTAAAATAGTTTTTCATCAATCCCTGAATATAATTTGCATTTCTTTGATCCATGATCTCAAATATGGATAAAAATGGAATTCCTTCTAAATTAGGATCTGTTGTTCCTAAAATAAAACAAACATGATAAGTGTGAAATAAAGGTAACTTTTTCCCTTCGGCAACCAAGCTTTGATAATCATATGGAATAATTAAAATATCAATCTTTTTTGGCAAACTTTGTTTTACCAAATCCGCAATAGCATTAGCCATGCCCAATCCAGTTTCGCAAATTGTCAAAATGATCTCTTGTTTTTTCTCTTTCTCTATCAATGTATAATGACTAACATTTTGTGAGCTTGCTTGCTCCAGAACATTTATAATGGATTCATTTTGAATTAATTTTGTTCCTACTTCCAAACATAGTTTTGTCGTTACATTATCAATGATCCCTATATTAAATGGATATGATGATAAATATCTGTATATATTTTCTAATGATCCCATATCAACTAACACTATGACATCGTTTCTTTTTTTAGACAAGCCATCTAAATATATGATCAATTTATCCACTACATCTTTAAAATCACAATCTAATGGCATGTCAATAGAATCAAAAACATGTCTTTCCAACAGATGATTTACATTATTGGCCATTTCACTGGCAATGGAATATCCATGGGCTATGATCACACTCGCAGTTGTCAGATCATTAAAATCTTTCAAAAAATACACAAATAACAATAATAGGTCCAATTTAAAAATATCAACATTTTCTATCAAAACCGTATCTTTGATCAATTCATAAAAATCCTCAATAATTTTCTCGTCAACAAGAAAATAATCCAATACTTTTTTATAGCATGTTCTAACTGATTCATCGTCTAATGCCTTTTTATTCAATGTTAGGATGTCTGCTGAAAATGCAACCAATTTATAGATAATTTCAATTTCACTATTCGTAAAATGTTTTGAATGATATTTGTTTTCTATTATTTTTAACACTTGTGTAATGAAATCTAAGTTAATGTTGTTTTGATATATTTCATCTTGTTTAAGATCATAAAACAGCAAATCAATATAGATCTTAGTTTTTCCATAAATATATTGTTTTTCTGTTTCATTTAAAAAACTATGTTTATTATTTTTCAAATGATTGATTATATCATAATGAAACTGATAAAAATTATGATTTTCTTCTCTTTTATTAAGAAGCTGTTTCACGCTTAACATAACTTTATCATCTAATATATTGGCTCCCTTTTTATAAAATTTTGGTGGAAGATCATTAATATGTATATGAATAATTTCATCCTTTTGGGATTTTAAAAGACCGTTGGCAACAGCGGTTTTTATGATGTTTTTTACCTCACCAATATTCCCTGTAAAAGAAGTAGCTTGTAAAACATGATAAACCATTCTAGATAATTGAATTTCTTTACCGACATGTTTTTCTTCTTTTGTGAATAAATAGTGAATCAATTCTCTTCTTTCTTGAAGTGGTCGATCATTTAGATCTGGAATCTGAACAATTAAGGGAATTCTTCTTAATAATGTCTTTAATAACACTTGATTCGGATTTTCTGTCGTAGCCATAATTATTTGAACATTTGATTTGTACCATTGCACATTATCCCCAACCATGTGATATGAACCACTATCCATAAATTGAAATATTTTTTCTTGGCACTCTGGAGGCAATCCATGTACTTCATCTAGAAAAAGTATTCCGTTATTGGCATAATGTAAAATTCCTTGATTATCTTTCTCTGCTCCTGTATACGAGCCTTTTTTATATCCAAATACATTTGTTAAAAATAATTCTGGATTGTTGCTGTATTCAGAACAATTGACTGGTATAAAATCTCCTTTTATTCGTCCTATGGAATGCCCATGTTCATAAATCAGTCTTGCGATATAGCTTTTACCAGTACCTGAAGATCCCATTAGTAATATGGGTAGCCCATTTCCTGGATATTGAATTGCCGCAACACATTGATTTATGCAAGATTTCAAGGATCCATTATACCCTATCAATTCATGAAATGAAGAATCGATCTTGCTGAACCTTATATCTTTAAGCAATTCATCTAAGGTTTCATACACATTTTCAGAAATACTAGTATTATACTTTTTTGCCAACATTAAACGACTAACATAAATAATTGGATGGGTATTTATCCTTATAATTTTTCCATTTTTATTCAATTCAAATAAGGTCTTTTGAACTTCTTTTTTATTTCTATTTACTTCCAAAGATATTGCATTTAACGTTAAGAAATCGAGATCGTTCCAGTCAATATTCTCGGTCTGTTGATTTATGTAATTTAATATAGCCTGTTCCATCTTTACCCTCCTTATATTGAGTTTATAATAAATTATATATGTCTTTTTGACTATCTTTTTATATCTTCTTAAATGTCCGCAAAGCCTTATTTTATCGGCTCTACGGGCATTTTGCTTTTGTGGTAAACCTCACATATCTAGGTCTATCTTCTTATATTTTCGCTATCAAGCGTGGTTAAAATCGTGGTAAATACTTCTTATGCGATTAGACGCTGAACCTCTGATTTTGCGGTATCTATGGACGCATGAGCATACCAGTTCATTGTGATACTGATATTTGAATGCCCCATGATATACTGTAAATCTTTCGGGTTCATGTTCTTGCTTGCCAGCCTTGTGCAGAATGTATGGCGTAGCGTATGCGGTGTGATATGTGGCAAGGGATTGTCCTTGTGGTGCTTGTTGTATTTCTTTATCATACGGACAAATAAGGCGTTGTAATCAATCGCAACTTTGGGCTTGCCTTTATGATTGACAAATAGGAAATTGCTCCGTCCGTCTATCACAAATGGTTCTGCCTTTGGGTGTTTCTTCATAACCCGTTGAAATGCCTGTATTGTTTCTCTGCTTAATGGCACTTGCCTTATTCCGCTCTTTGTTTTAGGCGTTTCAATATAATAGCCTTGTTCCTTGCTCTTTAGTAACTGGTGGTCGATAATCACAACTTCATTCTTGAAATCAATATCGGCTACTGTCAGTCCGCACAGTTCCGAGATACGAAGTCCTGTCTTTAACAGTATCAGCACATCATCATAATACTTGTGATACACATTGTCCGTCTTGA
>OJSA01000383.1_pt1 | contig 49917 bp, 42 predicted proteins | sample 1599341 | NCBI WGS metagenome assembly OJSA01 (sample SAMN04168657, study PRJEB22393) | human gut metagenome | biome: human gut microbiome; feature: stool | host: Homo sapiens | collected 2014-03-20 | reverse complement strand
TAGGGAGGGGGGATTCGAAACACCCCTCCCTACCTCTGGCCCGCGCGGAGCGCAAAGCCATTTGACCGCAAGAGAAAAAACTGCCCCACGCCGCAGGCGCGCCCGCGCGGAGCGCAAGCCACTTGACCGCAGGAAAAAACATCCCCCGCGCTACCGGCGCGCAAGCCATCTTAAAGAAAAAACCAACCCAGCCGCAACACCACATCAAATCGTTATAACAGACCCTCAAGAGAGAAAGAGAGTATCATCCGAATGAAAATTGCGTGTATTTCCCTTGGCTGCCCGAAGAATCAGGTCGATCTGGACGTGATGGTCCACATCCTGCTGTCGGCGGGCCACGAGACGGTGGCTGACCTCGCAGATGCGGACGTCATCCTCGTCAACACCTGCGGATTCATCGAGAGCGCCAAGACCGAGGCCATCGAGAACATCCTGGAGGCCTGCTCCTACAAGCAGGCAAACCCCAACCTGAAGGTCGTCGTCACCGGCTGTCTGGCCGAGCGCTACCGCAGCCAGATCGAAGAAGAGATCCCCGAGGTGGACGCCGTGGTCGGCTGTGCCTCCAACAAGGCCATCGACTCCATCGTGGCCCGTCTGTTCAATGGTGAAGAACATCTGGAGAGCTACGGCCTCAAGAAGGACTTTCCTCTGGGCGGCAAGCGCGTCATCGGTACGCCTGCCCACTATGCGTACTTAAAAATCGCCGAGGGCTGCAACAACCGCTGCCACTACTGCGCGATCCCCGGCATCCGCGGCCCGCTGCGCAGCCGCGAGATGGCCGACTGTGTGGCCGAGGCCCGCTGGCTGGCCGGTGAGGGCGTCAAGGAGCTCATCATCGTGGCCCAGGACCCCACCGCCTACGGTGAGGACTGGGGCAAGCCGGGCAGCATCTGCGAGCTGCTGGATAAGCTGAACAAGATCCCGGGCCTCGAGTGGATCCGCATCATGTACGCTTACCCGGAGCGCATCACCGACGACTTCATCGCCGCCATGAAGCGGAACGAGAAGGTCCTGCCTTATCTCGACCTGCCCATCCAGCACTGCAACGACACGATCCTCAAGAACATGAACCGCCGCTCCAACCGCGCCGAGCTGCTGGATGTCATCGGCAAGCTGCGCCGTGAGATCCCGAACATCACCCTCCGCACTACCCTCATCGCGGGCTTCCCGGGTGAGACGGAAGAGCAGTTCGAGGACCTGTGCAACTTCGTGAAGGAAGTGCAGTTCGACCGTCTGGGCTGCTTTGCCTACTCCGCCGAGGAGAACACCGTTGCCGCCAGGATGGACGGCCAGATCGAGCAGGAAGTCAAGGACAAGCGCGCTGAGCTGGTGATGCAGATCCAGACCGGCATCATGGCCCAGAAGCAGGCCGCAAAGGTGGGCCGGACTGTCCGCGTCCTCTGCGACGGCGTGGACGACGAGAGCGGCCTCTACCTCTGCCGCACCGCTGCCGATGCCCCCGAGGTGGACGGCAACGTCTGCGTGTCCAGCGAAGAGCCGCTCTACCCCGGCGAGTTCTATGATGTGTTGGTGGACGACAGTGACCTTTACGATTTGTATGGCACTGTTGCAAAATAACAGATTGGAGGATAATTTTGTATGAATCTGCCCAATAAACTCACTCTGACCCGCATCCTGCTGGTGCCGGTGTTCATGATCTTCGTCTCGCTCGGCCAGTATATCACGCCGAGCTACAACCCGCGATACTACCTCATCGCCGGCCTCATCTTCGCCGCGGCCAGCTTCACCGACTTCCTCGACGGCCATCTGGCCCGCAAGTGGAACATGGTCACCGACTTCGGCAAGTTCGCTGACCCGCTGGCCGACAAGCTGCTGACGACGGTAGCCTTCATCTACATGATGCGGGACGGCGTGTGCAGCCCTGTGGTGCTCTGCATCATTCTGGCCCGCGAGTTCGCCGTCTCCGGTCTCCGCATGGTGGCCGCCGGCGCAAAGGACGGCAAGGTCATCGCCGCCAACATGTGGGGCAAGGTGAAGACCGTGCTCCAGATGCTGACCATTATCTTCTACTACTTCACGGTCTCCCTGACCGGCAATGTGCTGGGCCAGCAGTGTGCAGACATCGCCTCCGTGCTGTGCTGGGTCGTGGCCGCTGTCACCGCCATCTCCGGCATCAAGTACCTGTGGGATAACCGCAGCTTCATCAATACGGCAAAATAAGCGCCCGTCCGGGTGTAAAAAAGAAACGAGCGGAAAAAACCGCTCGTTTCTTTGATATTCCGGCAAAAAATTACAGATAGGAGAGTGAAACGGTGCTGAAAAACATCCTGACTGTCCTGCGGAAGCTGGCCTCGGCGGCAATGAACTTCCTGATCGTGTACTTCGAGACCATCGCCGTCCCCATGAGCTGGGCCATGGGCGGGACCATCATGTTCACGATGTACACCGAGCTGTCCAACATCTTCAACGGCGCGGTCTGCCTGCTGGTGGGTCTGTGGCAGCTGAGCTGCATCTTCACCGGGCGGGAACTGCCCCTCTGGCTCAAGCGGCTCAAGTTCATCTCCACCAGCTGCCTCGCCATGACCTTTTTAACGGTGGTCATTATCCTCGCCCCCATGTATGAGGACGGCAACGGCTGGTACATCATGCTTTTCACGGACTCGATGCTCTACCACCATTTCCTCGACCCGGTGCTGGCGATCCTGTCGCTGGTGCTCTTCGAGCGTCTGCCCCGCCTGCCGCTGGGGCAGGTCTGGTGGGCGCTGGTGCCGACGATCCTATACGGTCTGTATGATCTGCACGGCAATATTACAGGAGCCATCGACGGCCCCTACCCCTTCATGCGGGTATACGACCAGACCATTCAGGAGACGCTGATGTGGTTTGCCATCATCCTCGTCACGAACCTGCTGTACGCCTTCCTGCTCTGGTGGCTGGGCGGCAACGGGAGAAAAAGCAAGGTGGGTCTGGAATTCAGGACATAAGAAAAAGGACTGCTGCGGATGCATCAGTCCTTTTTGTATACAGTCTTACAGCAGCGGGATGCCTGCCTTCTCGCAGGCTTCGCGGGTGGCGTTGTCCCAGACGCTTGCCTGCACCTCACCGATGTGGGCGCTGCCCAGCAGCAGCATGCACAGGCGGCTCTGGCCGATGCCGCCGCCGATGGTGTAGGGAAGCTCACCATTCAGCACAGCCTTGTGGAAGGGCAGCTTGCGGCGGTCGTCGCAGCCGGCGGCGGTGAGCTGGCGGTCCATGCTCTCGGGGCTGACACGGATGCCCATGCTGCTCAGCTCGTAGCTGCACTGCAGCGGCTCGTTCCAGAACAGCAGGTCGCCGTTCAGCTCCCAGTCGTCGTAGTCGGGGGCGCGGCCGTCGTGGGGCTTGCCGCTCTTGAGGGGAGCGCCGATCTTCATCAGGAAGGTGGTGCCATTCTCCTTGACGATGGCATTCTCCCGCTCCTTCGGGGTCAGGCCGGGGTACTTATCCTCCAGCTCCTGGGTGGTGATGAAGGTGACGTTGGGGGTGTGGAGCGGCAGATCCTGCAGCTGGGGGAACATGGCGTGCAGGTTCATCTCGGTGGCGCAGACCGCCGACACGATGGAGCGCACGACGTTCTTCAGATACGTCTCGTTCCGGTCTTCCTCACGGATGACCTTCTCCCAGTCCCACTGGTCCACATAGATGGAGTGGAGGTTGTCCATATCCTCGTCGCGGCGGATAGCGTTCATGTCGCAGTAGAGGCCCTTGCCCACCCGGAAGCCGTAGTCCTTCAGGGCCTTGCGCTTCCACTTGGCCAGCGACTGGACAACCTGCACCTCGATGCCGCAGTCCTTGGTGTCGAAGGTGACCTTCCGCTCGACGCCGTTCAAATCGTCGTTCAGGCCGGTAGAAGCCTCGACGAAGAGCGGCGCCGACACGCGGTAGAGGTTCAGCGTGGCGCACAGGGTGTCGGCGAACAGCCGCTTCACAGTGCCGATGGCGCGCTGGGTGTCGTACAGGTTCAGCGCGGGCGTGTAGTTTTCCGGAATGATGATCTTGCTCATAGCAGATTACCCCTCTCTTGCTGCCTCGCGCCGCCGAATCGCCGCGCCGAGAGCAGCTTCCCTTAATCGCAAGTTTCACAGATATGCCTATGGGTAACAGCATATTTGCGATATGCAGTTTGCGGATGCTGCCAGACCATTGAAAACGCAAACTGCTATATTAAAGTAAATTATGGCACAAGTTGCGGGCGATGTAAAGGGGGAAAGCGCTGATTTGGCGATGGAGTCAAGGCTTTTGGCGCAGAATAAACCTCGGCCCTTCCGCGCCCACAGTCCCGGTCGGCACGAACCCCACCCGGTGCAGCACTGCCTGCGAGGCGGCATGATCGGGGGCGGTCTCGGCCTTGACGGCGGTGACGCCGGGCTGTTCGAAGGCCCAGCGGCAGGCGGCGCGGACAGCCTCGGTGGCGTAGCCCTGATGTTCATATTCCGGCAGAAGGCCGCAGCCAATTTCCGGCTGGCCGTTTTCGGGCAGGCCCTTGAAGCAGAGGTCGCCTACCCAGTCGCCGGAATCGTTCTGGTAAAGCCCCCATGCGGTGTACCAGACCCACTGCTCGGAGTGGGCGAGGGAAAGATTCAGCATATCGGTGTAGGGCTGGATGAGCTCCGGGTCGGTGGTGCGGGCCAGAAGGGCGCGCATCCCATCGGGCTGCAGGGGGATGAGAAAAAGACGTTCGGTGATAAGCTGCATGATAAAACCTCCGGGCTGCATTTTTGCCCAGTGTAGCACAAGCCGGGCAGGGGAGTCAAACGCTTGACTTACGCCCCGGCGGCTATTATAATAGGTTTGTAAAAGGATAAATGCGTTTATCCGGGCAGAGTAGCGCTGCATCGTCTGGGCAGAGAGAACGGGCCGTTGGCTGGAAGCCTGTTTGCAGACCGCCGCGTGAAGTGCGCCCGGACAGCACGCTGCGGGAAGCTGAGTATCGCAGCGCGGATGGCCGCCGTTATCGGCTTTGAGCGACAAACCGGAGTGGAACCGCGATTTTGAGAAAAGACCGCCTTCGATGCTGTGCTTTTGGCATGGCGTTGGAGGCTTTTGCTTTTTCGGGCAGGCTCGCAGGAGCTGGCCCTCTTTGCCAAGGGCTCTCCCTTTGGGAGAGCTGGCGCGAAGCGCCTGAGAGGGCATCACGGCTTCGGTCTGTCCCACAAAAAGGAGTATTCAACTATGCAGATCTTCAACACCCTGACCCGCCAGAAGGAAGAATTCGTGCCGCAGGTGCCGGGCGAGTACCGCATCTACGTCTGCGGCCCCACCGTCTACAACTATATCCACATCGGCAACGCCCGCCCGCTCATCGTCTTCGATACCCTGCGCCGTTACCTTGAGTACCGCGGCAACAAGGTCATCTATGTCTCCAACATCACCGACATCGACGACAAGCTCATCAAGAAGGGCCAGGAAGAGGGCACTTCCATGAAGGAAGTCGCCCAGCGCTTCGAGGCCGAGTACCTCAAGGATGCCGCCGGTCTGAACTGCAAAAAGCCCACCGTCCAGCCCCGTGCAACGGAGCACATCCAGCAGATCCTGGACATCGTCAAGGACCTGATCGATTCCGGCCACGCCTACGTTGCCAAGAACGGGGATGTCTACTTCCGCGTCAAGAGTGACCCGGAGTACGGCAAGCTGAGCCACCTCAAGCTGGACGATCTGGAGAGCGGTAACCGCGAGCTGCGCAGCCAGATGGAGGATGACCTGAAGGAAGACCCCGCTGACTTCGCCGTCTGGAAGGCTGCCAAGCCTGGCGAGCCCGCCTGGGAAAGCCCCTATGGCATGGGCCGCCCCGGCTGGCATATCGAGTGCAGTGCCATGAGCCGCACCCATCTGGGCAAGACCATCGACCTGCACTGCGGCGGTCAGGATCTGATCTTCCCCCACCACGAGAACGAGATCGCCCAGAGCGAGTGCGCCAACGGCTGCGAGTTTGCCCACTACTGGATGCACAACGGCTTCATCAATGTGGATAACCAGAAGATGTCCAAGAGCCTGCACAACTTCTTCACCGTCCGCGATGTGGCAGACCTCTACGGCTACGAGCCCATCCGTTACTTTATGCTGACCGCAGGCTACCGGATGCCCCTGAACTACACCGTGGACCTCATCGAGAGCTGCAAGAACAGCCTGGAGCGCCTCTACACCTGCCGCGAGAACCTCGATTTTGCCCTGAGCAAGACCGCGTTTGGCGCCGATGAGACCCTGACCGCCAAGGCAGACGAGGCCCGCGCCAAGTTCTGCAAGGCCATGGACGATGACCTGAACACCCCCGATGCGCTGGCTGCCGTGTTCGATCTGGTCAAGGAGATCAACACCCTGTCCGCTGCCTCCTCCAAGGCTGCGCTGGAGGCTGCCGCCAAGGCGTTCGATGAGATCACCGGCGTGCTGGGCCTGATGTACAACCGCAAGAAGGACGAGGTGCCCGCCGAGGTGACGGAGCTGGTGGAAAAGCGCGCCGCCGCCAAGAAGGCCAAGGACTGGGCCGCTGCGGATGCCATCCGTGCGCAGCTCACCGAGATGGGCTGGGCTGTCAAAGATACCGCCCAGGGCCCGCAGCTGAGCAAAATTTAACTTGAATCCCGTTATTGACCTGTACGGTACAATGCGGTAAAATGAGGGTGCGGGAACACTGTGCTGTGTGTTCCACGCACCCTTATTTTTGCATGATACAAGAACCTATATAAAAGGAGGTCTTTGGCTGATGAAAATCAAACGGCTGATCTCATTGCTGCTGGCGGCAGTGTTTGCCCTGAGTGCGGCGGCCACACCGGCGCTGGCGGCTTCGGCGGGCAGCGAACTGCCTGACCTGACCACCGCAGGCGTGGATGAGAACAACAGCGTTGTCTCGATCCGCCTGACCGCAGACGGGGATCTGACCTATGGCTCCCCCTTTACCCTGAGCGTCCAGACCACCCCGGCAGATACCCAGTATATCGGCGTGGTGATGGGCACCAGCGGCGAAGCGCAGGGCTATGTGACCCTGATCCTTTCGGGCAAGATCCGCACCCTGCTCAAAATGATCCCCCTGCCGAAAAAGATGTCGGCGAACCCTGAGCAGGAAGAGGAGTTCAACATCTACGCTTACATCAAGCAGCTGATCGACGGCAACGACGTGAGCGTGCTGCTGCGGGTGGCTGATGAAGTGGTCTCTGTGATGGATGTCCTGAAATTCTACATCCCCACGCTGAAGGATGTCTCCACCGGCATGAAGCTGTCGCTGGAGCTCATCCGCAAATATCTGCCCGAGGGCGTGTTCAGCCGCATCTATCTGGACGAGCAGCCTACGGAAGCCGGCAGCTATGTGGGCGGTGCTGTGGCGCTGGAATCCGGTGATGTGAACACCGCCGGTATGGCGTTCTTCCGCATCAAGCCCAAGAGTGCGGGGGTGCGTGTCTACTGGGCACAGGAGCTCCCCGCCAGCATGACTGCGGCAGAGGCCCAGAACTACAACGTCACCGCAGTGGTCGAAAGCGACGGTCAGGTGGTCGAGGGCGGCAAGGTGACCTACACCTATAAAAAGAAGAGCGGTCTCTTCGATTTCCTGGGTACGACCCAGAGCGGGTTCCCCACCGAGCCCGGCGAGTATGTCCAGACGGCCAAGGCCGCCGGAAACTACTCCAGCAGTGAGATCAGCCGCACCATTGTGATCCAGTAATCAAACAGCAAAAATCCCTCCCTGCCACGCCGGCAGGGAGGGATTTTTTTATTGTCCTTATATCATTTTTGTGCTTACATCCGGAACCGCCAGCCCCAGCCGCCGCCACAGCAGCAGTTGCACAGCAGGTTGAGCAGGATCATGCTCCAGCACCAGCGCATCAGGCCGCCGGGCTGGGCGTAGGTGGTCTGGGTGCGGTAGGTGCGGCCCGGGTCCTGCAGATTGCGCAGGTTCATCTGGTATTCAGTGTTGCCGGGCTCCATCTGGGCGGCGCGGCGGGCATCCTGCAGGGCATCGATGCTGTTGCCCAGGCCCTGATTGGCCAGCGAGGAGAGATAGTACCACCGGGCGGTGCGCACGGTGATGCCGTCCAGCACGCGGCGGGCCTCGGGGTAGCGCCGGTTGACAATGAAGTTGCGTGCGGCCTGCATCTCAGGCGTGTCTGCACCGTTGTAGCCGGGGCCGCGCTGCTGCTGATAATTGCCGCCAAAGCCAAACCCGAACCCGAAGGGGTCATAGCCGAAGCCGAAGTCTCCGAAATCCCCGTTGGAGTAACCGTTCTGCTGGTACCCCTGCTGATAGCCGCCGTAGGAGGGGCCGCTCTGCTGGCCGTAGGCACCGCCGTAGCCGCCGCCCATCTGGGGGCCGGTCTCGCCCTTGGTGATGGCATCGTATGCCGCCTGCACCTCCTTGAAGTGCTCTTCGGCGGTGGGGTCGTTGGGGTTCAGGTCAGGGTGCCAGCGCTTGCACTTGGCACGGTAAGCCTTTTTGATCTCGTCTTCACTGGCACCGCGCTGGATGCCCAGAACCTCATAGGGGTCTCTCATCGGTCTACTTCCTCACGTCTCTATTACCATCTGTGCGGCCGCTGTGCCGCACAAGCAATCTTTAGTGTACAGGACTGGAACGGAAAAATCAAGGAAAACCGCCGGGATCAGGCGGTTTTGTCCTTCTTTTTTGCATTTTTGCAGTGATATTTGAGCCATACGCCCGAATACAGGATGTTGCGCAGAAGGTCAATGTCCTCCACACAGGGCAGGCGCTCAAAGCTGCGGGCGCAGTTGGCCAGCAGCAGCTCAAAGATCTCCCGCATCTCTTCCTCGTACCCGGGTTCTCTGCTCAGGGTACGCAGGGGATTGTATGCGCCCTTGCGCTCGTCCCGGGCCAGGTCATCGTAGGCATCCAGCAGGTAGATATACTTGCCCAGGTTGAAGCCGATGCTGCGCAGCTCCGGCGACCAGTGGTCCTGCCTGTAATCGAACAGCTCGGCCATCAGTTCCCCAAAGCAGCCGGAAACGGCATCCAGATCCTCGCCGCCCTCGGCCTCGTACCGGGCCAGCCGATCCAGACAGGTGCGGATGGCGCTGCACTGGCGGGGCCAGCGGGCAGCGGCCTGCTGCGTGGGGGCGGCAAGCATCTTTTCAAAGCCCAGGCCCAGCAGGCTGTGGTCATCGTTCCACTTGTCCTGCGCGTTGTAGTAGTGCAAAGCCACGCTCAGGTCCGCGCAGTAATCGGTGGGGCCGCTGGAACGCCACTCCACCTTCCGGATGGGGTGGATGGGGCAGTGGTCACAGCCTGTCACACAGGCGCTTTCGCCCTCATACAGGCTGCACAGCAGCAGATCCAGAAAGGTCAGGTCATAGCTCAGGGTCAGCCGTCCCCGGGTGCCGTGCAGCGCGCCAATGCGGCGGCAGAGCCCGCAGTAGGCCGCGCGGTACCGCGCCTGCGCCTCCGGGCTGAGCGCGGCCTGATTCGGGATAACATATCCGAACATGGCTCAGCTCTTCTTGATGAACTGGGTGCCGCAGCGGGGGCAGGAGATCTGGATGCGGCCGCGGCCGCGGGGCACGCGCAGCTTCTGGCGGCACTGGGGGCAGCGGTAGTAGTGATAGACCTTGCGGTTGGCCCACTGCTCCTTCCAGCCCTTGAACTTGTTGTCCACCCGGTCCTTCAGGGTGTAGAACTTGTAGTTCTCCTCGGTGCGCTTGGAGATGTTCCGGCTGAAGGTGCGGTAGTAGCAGAAGATCAGCAGGGCCGCGCCCAGATAGGTGAACAGGTTGACCCGGCTGATGATGGCGATGAGGAGCAGCACCAGCGAGGTAATGCTCAGGAATTGGTTCAGGCCATCGGTGCCATAGCGGCCGATCATAAACTGACGAAGTTTCTCTCTCATAGATTTCCGGTCCTTTGTCCTCAAGAATAACCCTCTCAGCCACGCGGACGCATGGACAGAGAGGGCGTTTGATTGTTCACAACAATAGAATATCAGCCAACCATGATAAAACTTTGAACAGATTGCAAATCTACCATGAAAGGACGAAATTTAATTGGCATTCTCTGTACCGGAGCGCTTGCGCACAGTCAGGGCGGCCTCCACATCCAGCGCGCCCTCCATCCGGCAGTGCAGCACGGCACGGCCTGCTTCACCGGTGGTGGCAAGGTAGGTGCCCGCCATGCCGCCCCGCAGGGGGACGATGGCCGGGCCCAGGATCTTCACCGGGCCTTCCACGCTGAGCTGAACGGCCTCGCCGCAGTAGGGCAGCAGGTTGCCGTTCTGGTCAATGGCCCGCAGGCTGACCGCCGCGCAGTCCCAGGTGGGGCCGTCGGTCAGGATGGGGTTGTGCACCACGCATTCCAGCCGGACCGACTGCACCGGCTCCTTGACCACGGTGCGGACGGTGCGCCCGTGCCAGACTGCCTCAAACCGGTAAACGCTGGACGGCCCGCCCAGCACGCCGATGTATTTGTAGTACATCCGGAGCAGGTCGTTTGCGCTCAGCCGCAGGGAGAGCATCCGCGCCCGGGAGAGAGGCGAAAGGTTCAGCGCGTCCCGGCGCATCTCGTTGAGGATGGCCGCCACCTGCGGGGCCGTGCTCTGGTCAAGACCCTCATACTTTTCCAGCAGGGAGCCGACGAAATCCTGGATCTCGATGGGCGGGTGGGGCAGGGCGGCAAAGCGGCCCCGGCGGTCGGGGGTGAACTCGGCAATGAAATCGTTGCCCCGGTAGAGGCGGACGCTCTCGGCGTTGGTGAACACCCAGCAGGCCCCGGCAAAGCCGCCGGGGTGGTCGCCCAGCGCCATGCTGGAAGAGACCTCGAACACCACGTCCGAAGGGGAGCGGGGCGTTTTCTGGCTGGCGTAGACGGCGGCAGAGAGCTTCGGGTTGCGGAACAGATCCGTCACGCCGTGGTAGCAGATGCGGTCGCCGCTGCCGAACTCGCGGTGGGTGTTGTAATCGGCCATGCACCAGCCAAGGGCACCGGCCACGCCCTGCTGGGCAATGGCATCGTTGAGGACGGCGGCATGGCGCAGGGCCTGTGCCAGCCGGTGCGGCTCGTCGTCAAAGGCTTTGGCCGGGAACTGCTGGCCCCCGAACTCGCTGATGAGGTAGCCCTTGCGCAGGTCAGGCGTAACGGCAGACCGGGGCTCGCAGCCCGGGCCGCGGCCGGAGTAGGAATAATCGTTGTAGGCGTAAACATCCTCGAGCAGCTGGCTCTTGCGGGCGATCCGCACGCCGCCGGTGGGGCGGGTGGGGTCCAGCCGATGGACGGCTTCGTTGGTGCGCTTGTAAAAGGCCTCGTTGTCGGAACTGCCGTTCACCCGCACGCCCCACAGGAACACGCTGGGGTGGTTGCGGCACTGGCAGACCATCTCGCGGCAGTTCTGCAATGCCTGGGCCTGCCAGGCTTCATCCCCGATGTGCTGCCAGCCGGGCATCTCCACGAACACCAGCAGGCCCAGCTCATCGCAGGCATCCAGAAAAGCCGGGCTCTGGGGGTAGTGGCTGGTGCGCACTGCATTGCAGCCCAGCTGCTTTTTCAACAATTGGGCATCCAGCTGTTGAATGCTGTCCGGCATGGCATAGCCCTGATAGGCGTAGCTCTGATGCCGGTTCAGCCCCCGCAGCTCCACCCGCTGGCCGTTCAGATAAAAGCCCCCGGCCACGAACTGGATGGTGCGGAAGCCGAACCGGGTGCTCTTTTCGTCCAGCACCCGGTCGGGCAGGCCGCTGGTGCCGGGCCGGATGAGCCGGACGGTCAGGGTATAGAGGAAGGGGTGCTCCACGCTCCAGGGGTGCACCCCGTTCAGGGTGCCCACAATGGGCAGGCTGAGCTCACCGCTGTACAGGGCTCTGCTCCCGGCGGGGCTGCGGATCTCGGCCTGCAGGGTGCAGCCGATGGTCTCGCCCACCGTGGAGGAATAGATGCGGAAATCGCCCTCGGCCTGCGACTCGATGAAGATATCGCGCAGGTAGGCGGGCTCCTTCACGTCCAGACTGACGGCCCGGTAGATGCCGCCGTAGGTCAGAAAATCGATCTGCCCGCCGAAGGGAGGAATGTTCAGGTCCTCCCGGCTGTCGCACCGGACAGCCACCACATTTTTTTGGCCCAGCAGCAGCGATTCGGTCAGGTCCACAGTAAAGGCGGTGTAGCCGCACCCGTGGTGGAACACCCGCCGCCCGTTGCAGAACACAGTGGCATCGTGGGCCACAGCTCCAAAGGTCAGCAGTACCGTGCGGCCCTGCCACTCTTTGGGCGCAAAAAACTCCCGCCGGTAGCCGGACACCCGCTGGTATTCGTTCTCGTTGCAATAGTTGTAGGGCAGCGTTTTGACCGTGTGGGGCAAGCGCACCGGCTCCAGCTCCACCCCGGTGCATTCGGGGCGGACGATGGCGGGATCAAAGGTGGGGGCAAACAGCCAGCCGTCGTTCCAATCGTAGTGTTCCATAGCCTGTCTCCATCGCTCTGCACAAAAAAATTCTTACCCTTATGCTACCACAAAGTTGTGAACGAAAAAAGCACTCGCTCCCTTATTTTTTCCGTTTTTGCAGAAAAAGCTGTTAAAATCAAAAAAGCCCCCGCCGGGCAGGCGGGAGCGAGGGGAAACTCAGCGGATGAAATTGGTCATGGGGCGGCGGGGATTCTCAGGGTGGGTGATGCCGTTTGCTTTGCCCAGTTCGATGCACTTGAGCAGCCAGGCCATGTTCCGGCCCAGCTCCCGCATCACGGCACAGCCCTCATCGTCCTCCAGCACCTGCTCGGGCTTGGAGCCGTGGACCATGGGCCAGTAGGAACCGCTGACCAGCGGCATGTGGAAGAACTCGGGGTACTTCACCAGCTGGTCCAGCGTGGTGGTGGTGCCGGCGCGGCGGGCCGAAGCGCAGATGGCAGCGGGCTTGTAGGCCAGGTACTTGCCGCCCGCGTAGGCCAGACGGTCCATGAAGCTGGTCATGTTGCCGGAGGCGGACGCGTAGTGGACAGGTGTGCCGAACACAAAGGCATCGGCAGTCTTGGCCTTTTCGATGGCCTCGTTGACTACGCCGCCGAACACGCAGCCCTTACCGGCGGCACAGCCGCCGCAGCCGATGCAGCCGCCCACCGGCTTTGTGCCGACGTTCAGGATCTCGGTTTCGATACCGCTGGCGTTCAGCTCCCCGGCGATCAGGGACAGGGCGGTATAGGTGCAGCCCTTCTCGTGGGGGCTGCCGTTGATGAGCAGGACTTTCATAAGCAGATACTCTCCTTTTTTGGCAAAACGCGCCGCACATGGGGCGCTTTGCCCTGATTTTAGCACAATTGCACCCTGAGTGCAACGCGCGCCCTTGACAAAGAGTTGCGTTTTGACGATAATATGGAGATACGAAAACACGAAACAGCTGCTGGCCGGGCAGGGGGCCCGGACAGCGGGAGAAGGAGGCAGATACATGCGCGTTATTGCAGGAGAAGCACGGGGCCGCAGGCTGGAAGCCCTGCCCGGCACCGAGATCACCCGCCCGACGATGGATCAGGTCAAGGAGGCCATGTTCAGCATCGTCCAGTTCGACCTGCCCGGTGCCCGGGTGCTCGACCTCTACGCAGGCAGCGGCCAGCTGGGCATCGAGGCCCTGAGCCGGGGTGCGGCCCGGTGCGTGTTCCTGGACGAGAACCGGGAGGCCGTGAACATCGTGATGAAAAACTGCAAGAACTGCGGCGTGTTTGACCGCAGCCGGGTCAACATCGGCGAGGCGGCACGGTATCTCTCCGCCTGCCATGAGCAGTTCGACATCGTGCTGCTGGACCCGCCCTTCCACACCGGCACGCTGGAAAAGATCCTGCCCGGCGTGGACAAATGCCTGGCTCCGGGCGGCATCGTGATCTGCGAGAGTGAGACCGGCCTGGTGCTGCCTGCCGAGGTGGGCGGCATGACCCTGAAAAAACAGTATAAATACGGCAAAGTCCTGCTGTGGAAGTATGGTAAGCCCCGGCAGAGCGCTGGAGAGGGAGATGCGGAATGAACGTAAACGAGCTTTTGGATACCATTGAGGATACGCTGGAGGAGAGCGCCGGAATGCCCCTTTCGGGCGGCAAGCGCATCGTGGATGTGGAGCAGATCCGGGACTATCTGGACGAGATCCGCCAGAACCTGCCTGTGGAGCTGCGGCAGGCTCAGTCCATTGTCAGCGACCGTGCCCAGCTCATCGAATCGGCCAACGCACAGGCGCAGGCCATTGTAAAAAAGGCCGAGGAGCGCGCCCGTGTGCTGGTGAGCGAGGCCGAGATCGTCAAGGCGGCCCAGCAGCGCGCCGGAGAGATCGTCTCCGCCGCCCAGGCCGAGGCCCGCACTGTCCGCCAGACCGTGACCGACTACTGTGATAATATGCTCAAGACCACGGAAGAGACGATGGCGGAAAACGCCGCACAGGTCAAAAATGTCCGTGCAAACCTGCGCCAGAGCCCCCGGAAACAGCTCTGATGCGGGAATGTGAAATTTCCTGGTGAGAGCTTCCGGCCCCTGCAAGCAAAAACGACGGCTTGCAGGGGCTTTTTTTGGTACATTTTGAGAGAAAAAACAAAAGGGAAACTCTTGCAATCAGGGGCCTGTTTTGTTACAATAAAATTGTATCCTCAAGGCTGACCGGGCCACAAACTCCCGGCAGGCCGCAGGCCGCTTTCCCGGGCAGCAGCTCCGGGCAGAAAAGGGCGGCAGATGCAGGATCTTATCTGAGTTTTGAAAGGAGGCTGGGAACATGGACACAGAAAAAACAGCACAGCCCTTTGACCCGGCCTCGTTTGAGCATGTCCCGGTGCTGCTGAACGAGTGCCTGGACGGCCTGAAGATCGACCCGGCGGGCACCTATCTGGACGGCACGGCGGGCGGCGCGGGGCACTCCCGCCAGATCGCCCTGCGGCTGAACGGTGAGCAGGGCGGCAGGCTCATCTCGCTGGATCAGGACCCCGATGCCGTGCAGACGGCCCGGGCCCGGCTGGCGGGCCTGCCTGCCACCGTGGTGCAGATCAACTTCCGCTATGCCGGACAAGCTCTGGAGCAGCTGGGCATTGAAACGATCAACGGCGCGCTGCTCGATCTGGGGGTGTCCAGCCATCAGCTGGATGACGCGGCCCGGGGCTTTTCCTACCGGGCAGATGCCCCGCTGGACATGCGGATGAGCCAGGAGGGTGAGACGGCCGCCGATCTCGTGAACAGCGAGAGTCGGGAGGAGCTGGCCCGCATCCTGCGGGATTACGGCGAGGAGCCCTTCGCCTGGCAGATCGCGGGCAGGATCGTGGAAGCCCGGGAAACTGCCCCCATTGAAACGACATTGCAGCTGGCGGATATCGTGGCCAGCGCCATGCCCCCGGCGGAGCGCCGGAAGAACAAAAACCCCTCCCGCCGCACCTTCCAGGCACTGCGCATTGCGGTAAACCATGAGCTGGACGCACTGGAAGAGGGGCTGGACACCATTTTTGCGCATCTCGCACCGGGTGGAAGACTTTGCGTGATCACCTTCCACTCGCTGGAGGACCGGCTGGTCAAAAACAAGTTCCGCCGCTGGTCCACCGCCTGCACCTGCCCGCCGGAGTTCCCGGTGTGCGTCTGCGGCGGCAAGGCCAAGGCAAAGCTGATCACACGCAAACCCATTGAAGCCAACACGCAGGAGCTGGAAGAGAACCGGCGCAGCCGCTCGGCCCACCTGCGGGTTTTGGAAAAGATCTGAGGGCGGCAAAGCCCCGGAGATGTGAGGAGGAGATCACCATGGGTCAGGCAGCATACGATATGACAGAGGTTCGGCGCAGAAGAGCGCCGCAGGCGCAGCCTAAAGTTCCGCTGCGGGTAGAAAAGGGCGGCAAAAAGAGGCTGAACCCCGTGCGGGCCGCCATGCAGCACGCGCTGCAGCTGGTGGGCGCGGCTTTGCTGGTGGGCTTTGCGGTGAGCCTGCTGTGGAGCGAGGCACAGCTGGTGGAGCTGAACTCTCAGATCCAGAGCGCCAAGGCAGAGCTTGTGAGCGAGCAGAGCCAGTATACATACTACAACAGTGCCCTGAACAGCCGCACCAACATCACAAGTGTTGAGGAGACTGCCACACGCCTGGGGCTGATGAAGATCGACCAGAGCCAGATCACCTACATCCGGCTGGATGAGGGCAGCGTTCTGGTGCGCAAGGCATCCGCTGTGCGGCAGTGGTCGGATCTGCTCCACGATGGGGCAATGACCATTCTTGCCTCTGTCAGAACGGCAAAATAAACCAAACAACGAAAAGCGTGCGGCAGCGCACGCTTTTTCGGTTTTCTTCGGGAGTACGCAATGCAAACACCATCCTCCAATCCCAAAAAGAACAGTGCCCGCCGCCGCAGTGCGGACCCGCACGCACGGCTCAGTGCCCGGCTGCGTCATATCAGCTTTGGTGCCGCCGTGCTTCTTGTGGTGGTCGCCGCGCTGACCGTGATCTACAGCCTGTACAAGATTCAGATCCGCGACGGTGCCACCTACCGCCAGTACGCCGCCGAGCAGCAGCTGCTGGACAGCACCATTCAGGCCACCCGCGGTGAGATCTACGACACCAGCGGCATCACGCTGGCCTCCACCAGCGTGGTCTGGACCATCTGGGCCGACCCCTCCTACAGCACGGCCCTGTATACCACCACCACCGATCAGGACACCAAGGCGGAGACCCGCACCATCGATGAGGCCGCCATGAAGGAGGTCTGCACCCAGATCACCCTGCGCCTGCTTTCGGGCGACGGCGAGAGTCTGGACAGCGTGGACACCACTTCGGCAGAGTACCAGACCCAGTATCAGGCGGTCTGCGATGCCCTCTCCCAAAACGAAAGCTCCTATCAGGTGCTGGCCACCAAGGTCAACAACGCCATCAAGCTCTCCATTGAAGAATACGTCAAGACCTACAACAAGGCCCACAGCAAAAGCGGAAAATCCGCCGGTGCGCTGGAAAAGATCCTGGCCAAGCTGGGCCTGGGCCAGCAGGAGAGCGACGACGGCACCCCCACTGTCCGCAAGGGGCGGGTGTCGGTGTCGGCCTCCAAGGGCTTCCAGCGGGATTACCCCTACGGCCGCTTTGCCGCCGCCGTGCTGGGCTTCTGCAATGCGGATGGTCAGGGCGTGTACGGGCTGGAAAACTCCTATGAGTCCACGCTGGCCGGTGTGAATGGCCGCACCATCACCCTGCGCAACGCCTACGGCAACGCCATTGCCGATGAAAACGCCACCACCTACGCCGCCAAGGACGGCTCCAATCTGGTGCTCTCGCTGGATGTGAACATTCAGGAGGTGGTGGAGCGCTACCTGAACGAGGCCGTGGCGGCCAACACCGTTGAGAACCGCGGCTGCGCCATTGTGATGAACGTCAAGACCGGTGCCATCCTTGCCATGGCCTCCAAGCCGGACTTTGACCCCAATGACCCGCAGGATTTCAGCGCCAATCTGGCCTACCTGACGGAGCAGGTGCAGGCCGAGCCGGAGCTGTACACCATCTACAAAAAAGACGAGAACGGCAACTACCTGCGGGACGAGAACGGCCAGAAGATCGTGGATGCGGAGGCCGACTACACCGGCACTTACCGGGATATCCAGTGGAAGAACAAGACCATCACCGAGCTGTACTACCCCGGAAGTGTGTTCAAGGTCATCACCGCCGCCATGGGTGTGGACAGCGGCAAGGCGACCTATTACACCACCCTGAACTGCTCCGGTGCTTACAGCGTGGCAAAGCAGACCTACCACTGCGCCGGCAGAAAGTCGCACGGGGCCCAGAATCTGGCCGAGGCCCTGCGCAACAGCTGCAACATCTACCTTGTCCAGCTGGGTCAGCGCGTGGGTTCCAGCCTGTTCTATGATTACTTTGATGCCTTTGGCTTTACCGAGCGCACCGGCGTGGATCTGCCCAATGAGACCAGCTTCATGCAGTATTACAGCAAGAGCCGTCTGGGCGAGGTGGAGCTGGCCTCCTCCGCTTTCGGTCAGGCCATGGCCGTGACCCCGCTGCAGGTGTGCACTGCCGTCTCGGCGGCAGTCAACGGCGGCTATCTGGTCACCCCCCATGTGGTGGATAAGATCACGGACCAGAACGGCAATGTGGTGCAGGAGATCGGCACCAACATCCGCCGTCAGGTCATCAGCGAGAGCGCCAGCGAGACAATCCGCCAGATCATGGAGTTTGAGGTGGGCGACGGCACCCAGGGCGGCGGCGGCAACGCCTACGTTGCAGGCTACCGTATCGGCGGCAAATCCGGCACCTCCGAGCAGCTGAACATGGACCGCCGCGCCGATGGCGACTACAAGAAGGTGGCATCCTTTGCGGCTGTCCTGCCCGCCAACGACCCGGAGATCCTGGTCTATGTCATGCTGGACGACCCCAACAATGCCCGCACCGACTATTCCTCCATTCTGGCGGCTCCGGTGGTGGGCAACATCATCAGCGAGATCGCGCCCTATCTGGGCATCGCCACCGACGGCGTGGACCGCAGCGGCACCACTGTCAAGGTGCCCAACCTGACTGGCAAGGAGTGGAGCAACGCGCAGGTGCAGCTGAACATCAAGGGCTTGAAGCATCACCTGGCCGAGAGCGAATCCGACCAGACAGCCGCCCTTGTTACCTACCAGTACCCCCGCGCGGGGGCAGAGGTGCCCTACGGCACCACCGTTTATCTGTATACCGATACCTATGAGGGCAAGCACGCCGAGGTGCCGGACGTGACCGGCAAGAGCGCGGACTTTGCCCGGCAGATGCTGAACGCCGCAGGGCTCAACTGCACAGTCGAAGGCTCCGGCACGGTCCAGAGCCAGAGTGAGGCACCCGGCTCCAGCGTCCAGCAGGGAACCATCGTACATCTGATCTGTGGATAAAGGGGAATGAGAGTATGGAAGCAATTGCAGCAAATATCCTGTTGGAGGGCCTGGCCGTCAACGCGCTGGCCCAGTGCGAGACCCCGGTCACGCGGGTGACCACCGACAGCCGTGAGGTCTGCCCCGGGTGCATCTTTGTGGCGTTCCCGGGCGAAAAATTCGACGGCCATGATTTTGCCGCCAAGGCGCTGAAAAACGGCGCGCTCTGCGTGGTGCTGAACCACCCCGTGGAAGGCGTGCCGGAGGAGAAGAGCGTGATCTGCCCGGACAGCTACCACGCCATGATGGTGCTGGGTGCCAATTATCGCAGCCAGTTCCACCCCAAAGTGGTGGGCGTGACCGGCAGCGTGGGCAAGACCACCACCAAGCAGATGACCTACGCCGCCATTGCAGGCTTTGGCAGTACCATCAAGACCGAGGGCAACCAGAACAATGAGCTGGGCCTGCCCCGCACCATGTTCCGCATCGGCAAAGAGACCCAGTACGCCGTGGTGGAGATGGGAATGAGCCACGCCGGGGAGATCGAGCGCCTGAGCAAGTGCGCCCGCCCGGATGTAGGCATCATCACCTGCATCGGTGTGTCCCACATCGGCAACCTGGGCAGTCAGGAGAACATCTGCAAGGCAAAGCTGGAGATCTGCGCCGGTCTGCCGGAGGGTGCTCCGCTGGTGCTGAACGGGGACGACCCCTTCCTGCGCAAGGCCGTTCTGCCCGACCATGTCCGCCCGGTCTGGTTCAGCCTGGGCGATGAGAACGCTGATGTCTGTGCCCTATCCATCCAGCAGGATGAAAAGGGCATGAGCTTTGTGCTGGAGGATCACGAGGAGGGGACTTTCCTCGTAAAGATCCCCGCCATGGGCCGGCATAATGTGGCCAACGCACTGGCTGCCTACTGCGCCGCCACCCGTCTGGGGCTGAATGCCCGCCGGGTCATTGCCGGTCTGGCCGACTTTGAGCAGACCGGGATGCGCCAGAAGGTGGTGCACGTCAGAGGCGTGGATGTCATTGAGGATTGCTATAATGCCAACCCCGACAGCATGAAGGCCGCGCTGGCCATGTTCAGGGAGTATCCCTGCAAGCGCCGCTTTGCCCTGCTGGGCGATATGCTGGAGCTGGGCGATATCAGCCGCGCCGCCCACGAGGAGGTGGGCCGTCAGGCCGTGGAGAACAAGGTGGACTACCTCGTCACCTATGGCGAGCAGGCCAAGCGCATTGCCGTGGTGGCTGCCGCCAAGGGGCTGCCCACCCTCCATGCCGACACCTACGCTCAGGCCGCCGAGGCCCTGCTGAACAAAATGCAGCCCGGCGATGCCCTGCTGGTCAAGGCCAGCCGCGGCATGGCACTGGAAAAAGTGCTGGAGATCTTTTACAAGGAGTAACATCGAGCTATGATTCGTTTCGCCTTGATCGCCGCCTCAACGCTGGGGTTCTTCCTCACGGCGGCGCTCGGGAATCTGATGGTGCCACTGCTGCGGGCGTTCCAGGGACGCTGGGATGAGCCCAAGGCCCGGCAGGCACCATCACCCAAGCAGGAAGCACCGGATGCCGAGCCGGAGCGCCCGCCGCAGGCCCCCACCATGGGCGGGCTCTGCCTGATGGTGGGGGTGCTGGCTGCTGTGGGCGTGGGCTGGACAGCCGCCTGTGTGGCTCAGCCTGAACTGCTGGGGGCTGAGAGCCTGTTCTCAGTCCGGCTGCTCACAGCGCTGCTGGGAGCTTTGCTCTTTGGCGGTGTGGGCCTGCTGGAGGATCTGGCCCGCATCCGCAACCGTTCCGTGCTGGGCCTGCGGCGGTACACCCGCCTTGGGCTGGAAGCCGCTGCCGGTGCCGTGGTGCTGGTGCTGCTGGGAGCCAAAGGCTGCCTTGCAGCCGGGATCACCCTGCCGGGTGTGGGCTATATCGATCTGGGCATTGCCGCCCCGCTGCTGTGGGAAGGACTGCTGGTCGCACTGGCCGAGTGCGCCCGCATTGCCGATGGCATGGACGGCATCGTCTGCGGCACGTCCTTTGCGGCCATGCTGGGCCTGATGGGGGTGATGACCCTGCTGGGCTGGTTCCCGCTGGGCGTTCTGCCCGCCGCGCTGGCCGGTTCCCTGATGGCATTCCTGCTCTGGAACTTCCCGCCCGCAAAGCTGCGGCTGGGCAGCGTGGGCAGCCTGTTTCTGGCCGGGATGCTGGGGTGCGTGCCCCTGTGCATCGGCTGGCCTGACCTCACCCTGCCGCTGGCCCTGCCCTTCTGGCTGGAGGGCGGCATGGTGGCTCTGCAGATCCTGGTCTGCAAGGCCAGCCGGGGCCGCAGGCAGCTGTTCCGCTCGGCACCGCTCCACCGCTGGCTGGAGCTGCGGGGCCAGAGCGCGGAACAGATCTTTTATACCTTTTGTGTCATTGCCATGCTGGGCGTGGCGCTGACCGTTCAGCTGGCAAAAATCAGTTAAGGAGGGGTGCAGTTTGGCAACACTCCGCAGAAAAAAAGCAGAGCCTTTTTCCGTCTTTCAGCGGGACCCCGGCCCCTGGCCGCCCATCCTGCTCAACTGGATGGCGACCCTGGCCATCATCATGGTGTTCGGGCTGGTCATGCTGTTCAGTGCAAGCTATACCACGGGCTATCTCCGCTTTGGGGACAGCTTCCATTACATCAAATCCCAGCTGCTCTGCACGGTGCTGGGCCTGGGCATGATGTTCCTGTTCTCCTATTTTGACCACCGTTTCCTGCGCAGAATGGTCAAGCTGGGCTATGTTGTCTGCCTGATCCTGCTGGTGCTGGTGCTGTTCAGCAGCCCCATCAACGGCTGCCGCCGGTGGATCAGCTTCGGCGGCCTGACCCTACAGGCCTCCGAGGTGGCAAAGTTTGAGATGATCCTGCTCACGGCAGATATCGCCGCCAGGACCCCGCAGGTCAGATTCGGCGAGGTGCCCCTGCGCAAGTGGGTCCACCACAGCATCGTGGTGGAGCTCATCCGGCCCATCCTGTGGCTGGTGCCTGTCCTGATCCTGCTGGTGCTGGAGCCCCACATGTCGGGCATCCTGCTGACCACGGCCATCGTGGGCACCATCCTGCTGCTGGGCGGCAGCGGCGGCATCATTACCTGGGGCTGTGCCGGTGCCGCGCTGTTCCTGCTGGAGACTTTGCTGAAGCACGTGGACTCCATCGACTACCTGCAGAGCCGTCTGGACGGCTGGACGCAGGATCTTGACCGGATGACCAGCCAGACCAAGCAGAGCCTGTACGCCATCGGCTCAGGCGGTGCCACGGGGCTGGGCCTTGGCAACAGCATCGAAAAGCAGCTCTGGCTGCCGGAGAGCACCAACGACTTTATCTTCAGTGTCGTGTGCGAGGAACTGGGCTTCGTCGGCGCGGTGATCGTCATCGTGCTGTTCGTCCTCTTTCTGGTGCAGGGCTTCTGGATCGCCTTCCATGCCGAAAACCGGTTCTGCACGCTGGTGGGCATCGGCATCATGGCGCAGATCGCCTGGCAGGTGTTCTGCAACATCGCCGTTGTCACCAACACCCTGCCCAACACCGGCATTTCGCTGCCCTTCTTCTCCTCCGGCGGTACCAGCCTGATCCTGCTGCTGGCCGAGATGGGCGTTATGGTCAATATCGGACGCAACGGCGAACGGGCCCGTCTGGAACGGGAGGAAGCCCACGCCGAGCGGGAGCGCCAGCGCAAGGCAAAGACCATTGTGCTGGATACCGCGCGCAGAGCGCAGACAGAACAGTAAGGAGGAACCAAGATGCGTGTACTCATTGCAGCCGGCGGCACTGCCGGCCACATCAACCCGGCTCTGGCCATTGCGGGAGCCATCAAAAAAGCCGACCCCACCGCCGAGATCCATTTTGCGGGCCGGAAGGAGGGCATGGAGTACCGTCTGGTCACACAGGCGGGCTATCCCTTCCATCACATCGAGATCACCGGCTTTCAGCGGAAGCTGAGTCTGAACAATATCAAGCGGAACATCATTACCCTGTGGAACCTGGCACTCTCCGGCCCCAAGGCCAAAAAGATGATGAAGGACATCCAGCCCGACCTGGTCATTGGCTGCGGCGGCTATGTGTCCGGCCCGGTGGTGCGCTGCGCCGCCAGACAGGGCATCAAGACTGCCCTGCATGAGCAGAACGCCTTTCCCGGCGTGACCAACAAGCTGCTGGCCCCGGATGTGGACATCGTGTTCGCCGCCGTGCCCGCCGCCGTGGAAAAGCTGGGCGCACCCGAAAAGACCATCGTGGTGGGCAATCCCGTCCGGCCTGAGGTGTTCACCCAGGCGAAGAACCGGGAAGCCATCCGTGCCGAACTGGGCGCAGGCGACCGCACCGTGATCCTCTCCTTCGGCGGCAGTCTGGGTGCCCGCCGCGTGAACGAGGTGGTGGCCGACCTCTGCGCCTGGGAGCAGAAGAACAAAAAGCCCGTCCTCCATCTCCATGCCACCGGTCAGTACGGCGTGCAGCTGTTTCAGGATCTGGAAAAGAAAAAGGGCTTTGCCCCCGGCGAGAGCCTTGTGGTGAAGGAATACATCAACAATATGCCCGAACTGCTGGCAGCAGCGGACCTTGTCATCAGCCGCGCCGGTGCCCTGACACTGGCCGAGCTGGAGGCTGTGGGCCGTGCCGCTGTGCTCATCCCCAGCCCCAACGTGGCCGAGAACCACCAGTATTACAACGCCATGGAGCTGCAGAAGGCCGGTGCTGCTGTGGTCATTGAGGAAAAAGACCTGACCGGCGAAAAGCTGGTGCAGACCGTTTCCGGGATGCTGGCCCAGCCCGGCAAGCTGGCTGAGATGGGCCGCAATGCCCGGAGCCTGTCGGTGGACGACAGCCTGGACCGCATTGCGGATGCCCTGCTCAAGCTGGTCAAGACCCCGTAACGAAAGGAAAAAACAGAGGAAAGGAGGTGCAGCCGGATGCCGCAGAATGACCGGAACAGCCGGAACCGCAAGCGCCGCCGGGCCTACGATCAAGCCCGGGATGACCGGCGCGGCGGGCAGAGCACCCAGCGCCGCAGCAGCGCGGGTGCTGGCAGTGACCTGGGGTACAGCGGGTACGCAGGATATTCCTCCGGCGGCCACCCCATCACGAACCCCAATTATGACCCCGATGCGCCCCGCCCCAGCCGGTATACGGAGCGTACGGTGAACTACGGCGCCTACCCGGATAACAGCATCACCTTTCCCACCGGCGGGCGGAGCAGCCAGAGCGGCGCACAGCGCCCCCGCAGCGGGCAGAACGGCCAGCGGCGCACCTCCGGGGGCAATCAGCGGAACCGCCGCCCGGCCAGCGGCCAGAACCGGAACGCCCAGAGCCGCCCGCAGAACGCCCAGAGCCGCAGCGGCCAGCGGATGCGGCCGGTGCAGGGGCAGAACGCCCGGCGTGACCCCGTCCGGCGGGAGGGCAGGAAAAAGCGGAAGCTGACCCGGGCCGCCATCCGGCGGCGCAGGCTCATGCGGCGGCTCACGGCCCTTGTCATGCTGCTCTGCGTCATCGGCGCGGGGGTCTACCTCACCGTGACGATGCTGTTCAAGATCAGCTCCATTCAGGTGCAGACAGCGGACGGTGTGGTGCAGGAGGCCGGCGGCTATACCAGCGACCAGATCCTGCAGGCGCTGGATGTCCATCTGGAAGAGAATATCTTCAGTTTTGATCCCGGCAGCAAGGCCGCCGCGCTGGAAAAAGTGTTCCCCATGCTGGAGGATATCCGGGTGGAGCGGGATTACCCCGGCACCGTGGTGGTGCGGGTAACAGAAGCCCAGCCTGCCTGGGCCATGCAGACCTCCTCCGGCTGGCTGACCCTCTCGGGCGGCCTGAAGATCCTGGAAAAGGATTCTGCCCAGCCTGCCGGTCTGCCCACTCTGTACGGCGGCGAACCGGTCTCTGCCGAGCCCGGCGAACAGCTGACCTTTGCGGCAGAGCCCAAGGCCGACAGCACCCCGGACAGCGCCGCCGACAGCAGCGCCTCCGGCACTGTTGAGGAGGAGGCGGACCAGCGGCTGGAAAGCCTGAACACCCTGCTGGCTGCGCTGGATGCCGCAGGCATGAGCGCCGACGTGACCCGCATCGAGTTTGCGGATGTGGACGAGATGGCCTTCCTCTATCAGGACCGCATCAGCGTCTGGCTGGGCACCCTGAACGAGCTGGAATATAAGCTCAAGCTGGCAAAGCACGTCCTGCTGAATGAGGACGGCAAGGGCTGTGCCGCGACCGACACCGGAAAGCTGGACTTCACCCATATCAGCATGTCCAGCACCCGCAAGTTCACCTTTGCACAGGGCGAACCGGAGCTGCCCTCCGGCTACATCTTGCCTGAACCGGTGGAGGAAACACCCGCCGAAGAAGGTGTGACCGGTGAAACGGCAGAAGGCACGGCCACAGACGACACCGCCCCGGCAGAGGGCACTGCCACAGACGGCACTGCCCCGGCAGAGGGCGAAGCCGCCGCAGATGCCGCTGCCGAAACACCAACGGATACCGCCGCGGCCCCGGCAGGCCCCGAGGCCGGACCGACGGCACAGCCGACCCCCGCCGAAGGAACGACCCCGGCAGCGGGCGATGCAAACCAACCCCAAACGACCCAATGAGGAGCGTGTAATGTTATGAAGCTGGAACAATTACTGGAAGGCGTGCCCTTTACGCTGGTGCAGGGCAGCCTGGATACCGAAGTGCAGGACATCATCTACGACAGCCGGAAGGCGGCCCCGGGCCTTGCCTTTGTCTGCATCGTGGGCACCCAGCGTGACAGCCACGAGTTTGCTGCGGATTGCGCCGCCAAGGGCGTGAGCGTGCTGGTCATCCAGCACGACATCGACCTTTCTGCCATGCCCGGTGTGACCGTGGTCAAGGTGGAGAGCAGCCGCTATGCCATGGCGCTGATGAGCGGCAACCTCTTTGGCAACCCCTCCCGCCAGATGACCATGATCGGCGTGACCGGTACCAAGGGCAAGACCACCACCACCCACATGATCAAGAGCGTGCTGGAAGCTGCCGGGAAAAAGGTCGGCATGATCGGCACCAACGGCATCTATTTCATGGGCCGTCATCAGGAGACCGCCAACACCACCCCTGAGAGCTACGAGCTGCAAAAGACCTTCCGCCAGTTTCTGGATGCAGGCTGCGATGTGGCCCTGATGGAGGTGTCCAGCCAGGGCCTGATGATGGACCGTGTGGCGGGTGTGCACTATGATATCGGCGTGTTCACCAACCTTTCCCCCGACCACATCGGCCCCGGTGAGCACAAGACCTTTGAGGAGTACCGCAGCTGGAAGGGGCAGCTCTTCCGGCGGTGTGATGTGGGTGTGGTGAACATCGATGACGAGAACACCGAAGCCCTGCTGGAAGGCCACACCTGCAAGCTGGTGACCTATGGCCGCAGTGAAAAGGCCGACTACCGCGCCGAGGGCTGTGAGCTGCTGCGCACCCACGATTTTCTGGGCGTGGCGTTCCATGTCTCCGGCAGGGACAATATGGATGTCAGGGTGAACATGCCCGGCGAGTTCAGCGTCTACAACGCGCTGGCCGCCCTGGCCGTGGGCAAGGTGCTGGGCCTGCCCGATGCCGCCATCCATGAGGGTCTGGGCAAGTGCGTGGTCAAGGGCCGCGTGGAGCTGGTGCCCATCAGCAAAAAGTTTACCATCCTGCTGGACTACGCCCACAACGAGGTCTCCACCGAGAGCCTGCTCACCACCCTGCGGGCTTATCACCCCCACCGGCTGGTGGTGGTGTTCGGCTGCGGCGGCAACCGCTCCAAGCTGCGCCGCTACGGCATGGGCGAGACCTGTGCCAAAATGGCGGATTTCTCCATCCTGACCGAGGACAACAACCGCTTTGAGAAGATCGAGGACATCCTCGCCGATATCCGGGTGGGCATGAACAAGGGCAACCCCGATGCCAAGTTTGTGGAGATCCCCGACCGTCTGGACGCGCTCCACTACGCCGTGGATCACGCCCAGGAGGGCGACCTGATCGCCGTCATCGGCAAGGGCCACGAGACCTACCGCGACCGTGAGGGCGTGAAAACCCCCTTCCTGGAGCGGGAGCTGCTGGAAGAATACGCCCAGCAGATCGGGTTGGAATAAAGAACAAAAACGCGCTGTGTCGTTGGACACGGCGCGTTTTTTGCTGCTGCTTTGGCACGCAGGCCTTCGGCTCAGCAGGATCGAATTTGCAGGCGGCCGGCATTCGCACGGCCATGGCAGCACTTACGCGCCCCACACCAGCCAGAGATACACATAGCCCGTCAGGACGGCTGCCAGCGTGAACGGGATGCCGATGCGCAGGAAATCACGGGTGCGCACCTGCTCACCCTGCTTGCGCAGGATGCCGATGGCTGCAATGTTGGCCGAAGCGCCAATGGGGGTCAGGTTGCCGCCCAGAGTTGCGCCCGTGAGCAGGCCGAAATAAAACAGCTCGGGCGGGAAGCCTGCACCGCCGTTCATCAGCCCGGCAATGCCCTGCACCACCGGCAGCATGGTGGCCACATAGGGGATGTTGTCGATGAAGGCAGAAAGGCCCACCGAGACGAATACCAGCAGGGTATAGAGCCGGAAGGGATCATCACCGGAGAGGGTGTAGAACAGCTGGGCGGCGGCATCGATGACCCCGGCCTTGCGGATGCCCTCGATCAGGATGAACAGCCCGAACAACAGCAGCAGGGTGTCACAGTCCAGCTCCCGGGCCGCCAGCCGGAACGGCGCGAACGAGCGGCGGCGCAGGCAGGCGCGCAGGATGCCGAACAGGCAGACCCCTGCACAGATCAGCCCGCTGCGCAGGCCATAGAGCGCCAGCGGCAGCCCGCCCGCAGGCTGGGGCAGGAAGGAGGCCGCGATGAGCAGGCCCACTGTCAGCAGCATCAGGGTGGAGGGAACGGTGTCAGTGACCTCGGTCTCCACCGTGGCCGAGATGGGCTGGGTCTCGTGCCGGAAAGTGAACAGCAGCACGCCCAGAGAGGCCAGCGCCCCCAGCTCCACCCCGAAGAAGATGCCGGGCCTGCCCTCCATCCAGAAGAAATGGAAGAAGTTCATCCCCGCAAAGCCGCCCAGCAGGATGCTGGTGGTGTCGCCCACAAGGGTGGCGGCTCCCTGCAGGTTGGAGGAGACCGCAATGGAGATGAGGACGGGCACGGGGGAGATCCTGAGCTTGCGGGCAATGGCAAGGCCCACAGGGGCCACCATGAGCACCGTGGCAACATTGTCCACAAAGGCGCTGATGACCCCGGCAAAAAGGGCCAGCATACACACGGCCCATTTCACATTGGGCACCCGCACGATGAGCAGCTCGGCCAGCCGGGCGGGCATCCTGCTCTCAATAAAGAGGGAGACCGTGCCCATGGTGCCCGCCATCATCAGCAGGACATTGAAATCCACGGCCCGGGCGGCATCCATCAGGGTGAAGTCCCACAGGCCCGCCGCGCCCAGAGCCAGAAACAGAGCGGCCCCGCCCAGCGCGGCAAAAGGCCGGTACTGCGGCAGGGCCAGCATCAGAAGATAGGTCAGCAGAAAAAGGATCAGTGCAGGAAGCATACGCAGTCCTCAGCTTTCGGGCCTGGCATCGGTGTCCTCGTCGATCATCCGGTATCCCACGCCCAGTTCGTTCAGAATATAGGTGTTGCGCCCGGGCACGCTGCCCAGCTTTTTGCGGATGTTTGCCATGTTGACCTGCAGCTTTTTGGTGCTGCCGCAGTCGGTATCGCCCCAGATGGCCCGCACGATGGCGGCATAGGTCATCACCCGGCCTGCATGTTCCGAGAGGAAGGCCACGATGTTGTATTCGGTCTGGGTCAGCTTGATCTCGGCACCGTCCACAAAGACCTTGCGGCGCTCGTAGTTGATCTCAAGCCCCTGTGCCCGGAACACGCCGCCGGGCATCCCGCCCAGCACGCCGAAGCGGTTGGTGCGCAGGGCGGCGCGCACCCGGGCCAGCAGCTCGCCGGTGCCAAAGGGTTTGGTGATGTAATCGTTGGCTCCCAGATCCAGCGCTTCGATCTTGTCCTGCTCGGTGGTGCGGGCCGAGAGCACGACGATGGGGGTCAGGAACTTCTGCCGCACAAAACGGATGAGCTCCAGACCGTCCCGGTCAGGCAGGCCCAGATCCAGGATGATAAGGTCCGGATTGTGGGAGGTGAACAGGGTCTGGCCCATGGCGCAGGTGTTGGCAACAAGGGCCTGATAGCCGTTGGTCTCCAGCAGCGTCTCAATAAAGCTGCAGATGTTGGCCTCGTCTTCCACGACCAGAACTTTGAATTTGTTATTGCTCATCTTCGTTTTCCTCCGTCTCGATCGATTCGGTTTCCAGCCAGAAGCGGATGCTGGTGCCCTCGCCCACCTTGCTCTCGGCCTGGATCTCGCCGCCGTGCGCCTTGACGATGGCAGCACAGACCGAAAGGCCGATGCCCATGCCGTGCTTGCCGCTGTCGGCCGCGGCATCGGCGGGCAGCACACCGGTGAACAGGGTGCGCAGGCGCTCCTTCGGAATGCCGCAGCCGTTGTCCGATACCTCAAACACCGCCCGGCTGCCCAGCGTGAACACCCGCAGGGTCAGCTGGGTCATCCCCTCGGCGTGGACGGCGGCATTCTCCAAAAGGTTCGTCAGCACCTGCGAGATCAGCATCGAGTCCATGGGGATCACGATGAAGCTGTCGGGCAGGTAGGTGGTAACGGGCACCTTGGGGTAGCGCTTCTGGAACCGTACCAGCACGGTGTCGATCAGTTCGTCCAGCACGGTGGGGGTCTTTTGCACGGCTACCTGCCCGCCGTCAAAGCGGGTGACGGACAGCAGGTTCTCCACCATCCGGTTCAGCCACTGGGCATCGGAACAGGCTTCGCCAAGAAGTTTTAATTTTTGCTCTTTTTCCAGGCTGTCATAATTTTCAATGACCGTGGAACAGGCCCCGTAAATGGAAGTAAGGGGCGTGCGCAGATCGTGGGAGACGGCCCGCAGCAGGGTGGCCCGCATTTTTTCGGTCTCGCTCTCCATCCGCAGCTGTTCCTGCTTTTTGATGCGGGTGGTCAGGGTGCTGGTCATAATGGACACCACCAGCATCGCCATGCCCGAGAACAGGTTTTCCGGCAGAGTGAAGTTGAAGGCAAAGTAAGGGGAGCGGAACGCAAAATTCACGGCCAGCACGCCGATCAGGGAAGCCACCACGCCCCACACATAACCATCCGTATAGATCGAGATCAAAAAAACTGCCAGAACAAACACCATCGATGCAACGCCATCGATCCGGCCGGTGATCTGCTGCGTGCCGGTCACGATGAGAAAGGCAGCGCACAGCACAGCGGCCAGGACCAGCGCGTCGTGCCAGCGGGTCTTCTGCTTCATGGGGATCCCTCCATATCTATTCTACTCCAGATGAAAAGTATACCATACTTTTCCTAAAGATGCAGTAAAGGCTGAAAAAAGAGCTGTTGTTCCGGGGCGAAAAACGCCGGAGAGAGCGTAAAAAATGAAGGAGAAACCACAAAAGGCCCCGGAATGCGCTTCCGAGGCCTTTTGTGGTTTTGGGATATTCAGAACTTCTGCCAAGATGCGGAACTCGGCAGAAGGGGGTTGGCGCTTACTGCAGCAGCAGGCTGTCAGCGTTCTGGCCGTCGATGGTCAGGTGGACTTCAGTGCCGTTGTGGGTCAGCAGCAGGGTCTCGCCGCCGTGCTGCAGCAGGGCATCGACCGAAACACGGCTCACTGCGCCGGGGGTGTTGGTGCCGATGGTCTGGAACACGATGGTCTTTACGCCATCCTCAGCCATGGCCTCCAGTGCCTCAAAGGAGCCGGTCAGGCTGGCACCGTCCTGCTTTGTGGTGTAGGTCACGGTGTCGTCCTGACGGGTCTCATCAAACAGCACCTGCGTGCTGGCAAGGTCGATGACGTAGAGCTTGGGGGTGCTTTGGGTGTCAGCGGGCGTGTCGGGCTGCACGGGGGCAGGTTCCGGCTGCACCGGGGTGGGGTCCGGGGTAGGTTCCGGGGTGGGCTCCGGCTGCACAGGGGTGGGGTCCGGAGTAGGTTCCGGAGTAGGTTTCGGTTCCAGTTTGGGCAGCACCTCATCGTGCACGGCCGTGCAGCCGGGCACACTGCACTTATAGTAAACGTGGCCCTCATGCTCCAGCGTGGGCTCTACCCGCTCCTTCGTGTCGTCCAACATCCATGCATGGGTGGTGTCGGTGGAAGGCTCACTGGTGAAGCCGTTGTTCACCCACCACTGGGCATTATGAAGGAGCTTATACTGCTGCCCTAAAACCTGATCCTTCAAATCCTTCAGGTATTCGATGGCTTTAGGGGAATTTTTGTAGAATCGAACAACTACACCATTTTTCTCACCAAAAGAGGAAGCAGAATCAATGGCATCACCATTGTCTTTTCCACCGCCGATGGCGCATTCCTGGTCGAGTTTACAAGCGGCATCGATCGTAGTGTTTCCGGTGTCACCTGTGACTGTAACAGAAACATTTGCAGAACTATCATTTCCACGTCCAATAGCTGCGGAATTGCTTCCTGCAACAGCGGTGATCGTTCCGCCGGAAATTTCAATCGTTGTCTTGCCGGTGTTATAATAGTCAAAAGCATAACCTGTACCAATGGCTGCAGAATCATAAGAACCTATTGCGGTGACTTTTGCATGATCTTTGATCCGAATGGTCGTATTTGCACGCTCTCCAACTGTCTTATAGTAGTGTTCGCCGCCGGAACCGATAGCGGGTGCACCGTTGTAAGAAGCATCTGCTTCGACCGTTGCATTGCCGGAAATGGTAATGTCAGCGCCGGTTCCGTAGCCGCCGCCAATTGCTGCACCTCTTTGTCTGCCGTGTGCAGTTACAACAGCATCTCCGGTGATTTCAATATTGTCGGCGTAACCATATTTACCGGCACCAATTCCTGCGGCATCATCACCACCGAAAGCATTGATCGTGCCGCCGGTAATTTTAATGTTGCGGGTATCAGCAACTGTAGGGTCGTCCCATTGATAGCTTCCACCAATGGCTGCTCCATCTTCATCACCAACGGCGGTCAGACTTCCTGCTTTCTCGTTATCGTCCTTGATCGTAAGAGAGCCCTTTCCATCGTGGTCGGTTTTTTCAAGGGCGGCATAACTGTAACTACCCTTCAGGATGTTGTCTCCGTCCAGTTCGATCTCCGTATCGCCATCACCCTTTACCGTGAGAGCAGCACTCCTATCGGAGTCGGTTTTTTTACTGCGGTCAATATTCACATTGTCCAGCACAAACGAAAAAGCCTGCTCGGCTTTTTTGACAAAGTTGTTGACAATGGTGATGACATATTTATCGGTCGGCTCTGCGGAGGTGCTGGTGCTGCTGTTGTCCGCCTGTGCTGCGGGGGCAGCAGAGGGAACGGTCGGCTCATCTTCCTCCTCCTGCTCTTCCTCCTCCTGCTCTGCGGAAGGCTCCTGCGCGGCCTTGGGGGCTTCTGGCTTTGCCTTGGCAGGCTCCGGGATCTCTTTCTCTTCGGTTGGCTCCTGCTGCTCCTCTTCTTCCTCTTCCTCTTCGGTTGGCTCCTGCTGCGGAGTACCCTCTTTGCGTTCCCCGGCGGCTGTGGTTTCCTGCTTCGGTGCAGTGTCCCCGGCGGTATTCTCGCTCTTGGGCGCTTCCGTCTCGTTCACCGCGGGGGCGTTGCTCCCGTCCGCTTCCTGCGTGGCGGGGGAAGCGCCGACCTTGACGCGGTCATCCGTTTCGTCCTTACTGCGAGTTCCGCCCCGGATGACGACGCTGTCAAGGCCGTCTTTGTAGGTCTCGTCACCTTGTTTGACGGTGACTATACCGGCTTCGCTGACGTTAACATCCACACTGCCCTCATTGATGTAGTAGGTGGCCGCGAATGCGGGGGCCGCAATGGATGTCACAATGGACAACATCGCTGCTGTAGAAAGCACCCGCAATGCAAGATTCTTCGCTCTCATAAACAGTCCTCCCAAAAATTACACGGTGTCGATCCATGACAGAAAATGTCATAAAAAAATCGCAGCTTCAATATAGTTCGGGGGGGGGAGGTCAAGAGAAAAATTGTGATTTTGTGCAGAGTGGCGAACAATTTTGTCAAAAATAACAAGAAAAATTTTCAGAAAACGAGACCGTTCTCGCAAAAACCGGGAGCGTTACCGGAACCGGTACCAGATATACGGAACAGAACAGGGCGGCGGCACGGGAGAGGAAAAGGCACTGCACCGGCACAGAAAAGTGTGCGCAGAGCATCCCGGAATGCCCAAACCCATGGATTCTTTTCCGGTTTTATGCTATTATAAAAAGTAAGAGCAAGGAGAGAGCGCTCTCAGGGATAAGAGAAAACGTAACGTTGCAATAGAAGGAGAAGAGGATTATGGGAAAATATTTTGGCACCGACGGCTTCCGTGGCGAGGCCGGTGTGAATCTGACCGCCGACCACGCCTACAAGGTAGGCCGTTTTCTGGGCTGGTATTATAATGCACTGCGGGAGCGCAGCGGCAACAACGAGCCTGCCCGCATCGTCATTGGCAAGGATACCCGCCGCTCCAGCTATATGTTCGAGTACAGCCTGGTGGCAGGCCTGACCGCTTCCGGCGCAGATGCCTACCTGCTCCACGTCACCACCACCCCCAGCGTGGCCTATATTGCCCGCGTGGATGATTTTGACTGCGGAATTATGATCTCCGCCAGCCATAACCCGTTCTACGACAACGGCATCAAGCTCATCGACTGCTACGGCGAAAAGATGCCCGAGGAGACCCTGCTGCTGGTGGAGGACTACATCGACGGCAAGCTCCATGTTTTCGATCAGGACTGGCCGGAGCTGCCCTTTGCCCACCGGGAGCATATCGGCTGCACCGTGGACTATGTGGCGGGCCGCAACCGCTACATGGGTTACCTGATCAGCCTGGGCATCTACTCCTTCAAGGGCATCAAGGTGGGTCTGGACTGCGCCAACGGTGCCAGCTGGAACATTGCCAAGAGCGTGTTCGATGCGCTGGGCGCAGACACCTATGTCATCAACAACCAGCCCAACGGCCTGAACATCAACCTGAACGCAGGTTCCACCCATATCGAGGGCCTGCAGAAGTTTGTGGTGGAAAAGGGTCTGGACGTGGGCTTTGCCTATGACGGCGATGCAGACCGCTGCCTCTGCGTGGACGAAAAGGGCAATGTGATCACCGGTGACCACATCCTGTACATCTATGGCTGCTACATGAAGGAGCGCGGCAAACTGCTGACCAATACCGTCGTTACCACGGTTATGTCCAACTTTGGCCTGTACAAGGCCTTTGACGAGCAGGGCATCGGCTACGCCAAGACTGCCGTGGGCGACAAGTATGTCTACGAGTATATGGCCAAGAACGGCTGCCGCATCGGCGGTGAGCAGAGCGGCCACATCATCTTCTCCAAGTATGCCAGCACCGGTGACGGCATCCTGACCAGCCTGAAGATGATGGAGGTCATGCTGGCCAAGAAGAAGCCTCTGAGCGCGCTGGCCGCCCCGCTGAAGATCTACCCGCAGGTGCTGGAAAATGTCCGTGTGACCGATAAGAAGGCCGCGCAGGATGATGCCGCTGTGCAGGTCGCTGTCAAGGCGGTGGCCGAGGCACTGGGCGATACCGGCCGCATTCTGGTGCGCGAGTCTGGTACGGAGCCTCTGGTGCGCGTGATGGTAGAGGCCCCTGACCACGACACCTGCCAGAAGTACGTTTCTCAGGTGGTGGATGTCATCAAGGCACAGGGCTACAGCGTCTGACGCTGAGCCGGAAAGAGAGCGCAGGATGAAGAAGTTCAAACGGATGCTGGCGGGGCTGGCCTGTGTGCTGGCGGTCTGCCTGTGTACCCCCACCGCTTTTGCGGCAAAGGTCATCGTCTATTTTGATGCCAACGGCGGTATCTGTACCTCTGCTGCGGAGCGCACCAATGCCGACGGCCAGCTGACGAGCCTGCCCACCGCCACCATGGAGGGCTATACCTTCGATGGCTGGTACACCACCGGTACGGATGATGTTACCGGTTTTCCCATTGATGTGCAGGTCAAAACCAACGATACGGCGTTTGGTGCGGATACCACCGTCTATGCCCACTGGTCGGCCAATGGCGGCAGTGCGGAAGTGGTGGAGGAGAAAGAGGTAGACCCGGACACCCTTCTTACAACGATGGGGCTGGCGGCCGGAAGCGTCGTTCTGGTGCTGCTGGCAAGCCTGGCACTTTGAGAGGAGCGGACATGCAGCAGAACTTAAAATTTCCGGCGCAGTGCACCGTCATTCCCGCTGAGGAGCTGGAGCAGGTCTCCGGCGGCGCTCCTGCCTGGGTGGGAGCGCTGAAGGATCAGATCCGCCCCTACTGGCAGAAGGCAAAGCCCTATCTGGCCTTTGGCATCGAGTGCGGCAAGGCCTTTGTGCAGGTCATTGCGGCGGCATACAGCATCTACATCTATGGCCGGATCATTCAGGACTCCATGCACGGCATCAAGGACAGCCTGAACTGGTTCAAGGGCCTGAACTGAAAATATCGGGATATGAAACGTCCCCCTGCGCCGTTCGTGGTTTGAACGGTGCAGGGGGACGTTTGTTTGTATCGCTGTCAGGCAGGTTTCTTATCTGCAAGTGCTTTTACTTCGTCGAGAGAAAGCTCTGTACACTCAGCAATCGTTTCCAGATTCAGCTGCCCCAAAGCCAGCATCTTCTTTGCTGTCCGTACAGCCTTTTGATACTCGGCATCTCTTGCGGATTCTCGCGCAACCTCTTCAAATGCTCTGCACATCTGTGATCTCCCTCCTTCGGTTTCTTTCAGATAGCGTACCTCTTTGGCAAGAAGCGGGTTCAACATTTTGTTCGGGTCGGTACAGTTCATGTCATGCATCAAACGTCCAACGGGATGCTCCAAATCACGGAATGCGCCATTCACATAAATGATATGAGCTCCATCACCGAACGCGGTGTGTTGCAGCTCTGTGACGGTTCTCTCTACATGATATAACGGCAGGCCTGCACCATATTTGTCATGCTCAGTGATGAAGATGACATAGGTGTCCACCAATGCGTCAAAATCTTCACCTTTTTCCAGTAACGTCCGGTCGATGACACTGCTGTGGAAGCGCGCCCGGCGGACGCTGGCACCCTTGTCTGCCCGCTGGACCTCGATGTCCAGTACGCGGCCCTCGGTATCTACAGCCCGGATGTCCAATTTGATGGAGCGCTTGGTTGCGCTTTTGTATTCCACCTGAGCCTCGGTGCACTGAACCTTGATGTCGTTGCGCTCAAGAATCGTGCGCAGGATATATTCCACAGGCTCGATTTTTTCATCCAATGCTTCTGAAAAGAAATCATCGTCCATCAGCCGCAGTCCCTTCAGGAGCTCGAGATAATGCTGATACTGGTCCTTCATGGCAGGATACCTCTCTTTATAAGGTGTGCGGCTGTTTCTGATTCTAAATTATCATAATCCTGTTGAAAATGCAAGTAGCAAACCCCTTAGTCATCCGTGCTGTCGAGCTTCAGCACGGCGGTAAAGGCTTCACTGGGCAAGGAGACGCTGCCGAGCTGGCGCATCTTCTTTTTGCCCTCCTTCTGCTTTTCCAGCAGCTTCTTCTTGCGGGAGATATCGCCGCCGTAGCACTTGGCCAGCACGTCCTTGCGCATGGCCTTGACGGTCTCGCGGGCGATGATCTTGCCGCCGATGGCGGCCTGCACCGGGATCTCAAACAGGGTGCGGGGAATGTTATCACGCAGCTTTTCGCAGATGCGGCGGCCCTTGGCGTAGGCGTTGTCCCGGAACACGATCATGGAGAGCGCGTCCACGGGGTCGCCGTTCAGCAGGAAGTCCAGCTTGACCAGATCGCTCTCGCGGTACTCCTTGAACTCGTAGTCGTAGCTGGCGTAACCGCGGCTGCGGCTCTTGATGGCATCGAAGAAGTCGTAGACGATCTCGCCCAGAGGCAGGGCGTAGTGCAGATCCACGCGGACATCGTCCAGATACTTCATGTCGATGAGCACGCCGCGCTTCTGCTGGCACAGATCCATCAGGGCACCCACGTAATCGTTGGGGGTGTAGAGGTGGACATCCACAAAGGGCTCCTCCTGCTTGACGATGTTGGAGGGGTCCGGGTAGCTGGACGGGTTGTCGATCATCTCCACAGTGCCGTCCGTCATGGTCAGGCGGTAGCGGACGCTGGGGGTCGTGGTGATGATATCCAGGTCAAACTCCCGCTCGAGACGCTCGGTGATGATCTCCATGTGGAGCAGGCCCAGGAAGCCGCAGCGGAAGCCAAAGCCCAGAGCGGCACTGGTCTCAAGTTCAAAGGTCAGGGAAGCGTCGTTCAACTGCAGTTTTTCCAGCGCGTCCTTCAGGTCGGGGTACTTGGCACCGTCGGCGGGGTAGATGCCGCAGAACACCATGGGCTTGACCTGACGGTAGCCGGGCAGGGCCTCGGAGGTGGGGCGGTCTGCCAGTGTGACGGTATCGCCCACGCGGGTGTCCTGCACGGTCTTGATGCTGGCGGTCAGGTAGCCGACCTCGCCGGCCTGCAGCTGGCTGCAGGGGGTCAGGCTGGTGGCACCCATGTGGCCCACCTCTACCAGCGTGAACTCTGCCCCGGTGGCCATCATCTTGATGGTGTCGCCGGGCTTGACGGTGCCCTCGAACACGCGGATGTAGACGATAACGCCCTTGTAGCTGTCGTAGATGCTGTCAAAGATCAGGGCCTTGAGGGGAGCGTCCGGGTCGCCGGTGGGGGCGGGAATATCGCTGACCACCCGCTCCAGCACCTGATCGACGTTCAGGCCAGTCTTGGCAGAGACGCGGGGCGCATCCATGCAGGGCAGGCCGATCACATCCTCCACCTCCTGGGCTACTTCGTCCGGGTGGGCGCTGGGCAGGTCGATCTTGTTCAGGATGGGCACCAGCTCCAGATCATGCTCCAGCGCCATGTAAGTGTTGGCCAGCGTCTGGGCCTCCACACCCTGGGTGGCATCCACCACCAGAATGGCACCCTCACAGGCGGCCAGACTGCGGCTGACCTCGTAGGCAAAGTCCACATGGCCCGGGGTGTCGATGAGGTTGAACTCGTAGGTCTTGCCGTCCTTGGCAGTGTAGTTCAGGGTAACGGCGCGGGCCTTGATGGTGATGCCGCGCTCCCGCTCGATGTCCATGTTATCGAGGATCTGATCCTCCATGATGCGCTCGTCCACGCTCTTGGTCAGCTCCAGAATGCGGTCCGACAGGGTGGACTTGCCGTGGTCGATGTGTGCAATGATGCAGAAATTTCGGATGTTGTCTCTTGCCATGTAATTCCTCCGGGAGAGTGTGTTAGTCGTTCAGGATCCAGTCCTCCACGGCAGCGGTCGTGCCGTGTTCCAGATAAACACGGGGCACCCGGCGGGAAACGCCGCAGAGCACCTCGTAGGTGATGGTATCGGTCTTGCGGGCAATGTCCTCCGCACTGTCGCTGACAGTGCCGCCCCACAGGATGGCTTCGTCCCCCTCCTGCACCGTGCCCGGTACAGCGGAGACATCCACCATCATCTGATCCATGCAGACCCGGCCCAGCACCGGGCAGGGTCTGCCGTGGATCTCCACGATGCCCTTGCCGCAGCTGAGCTGGCGGGGGTAGCCATCGGCGTAGCCGGTGCAGAGGGTGGCCACCGGCGTGGGCCGCTCTGCTGTGAACCGGCGGCCATAGCTGGTGGACTGGCCCGGCTGCAGCACCTTGACCATGCTGACCACGGTCTTGAGCTTCATCACCGGGCGGAACAGCCCGAAGCGGACTTCATCGCTGGGGTCAAAGCCGTACAGGATGATGCCGGGGCGGGCCATGCAGTGTGCCCGGGGCAGGCCCTCGGGCCAGTCCGGGTGGAGCATCACACCGGCCGAGTTGTCGCAGTGGACGATGCCGGGCTCGTGCCCGGCTGCCGTCAGGGCGCTGCAGGCCTGCACAAAGAGCCGGTGCTGCTCGGCGGTGTAGGCAATGTTTTCCTCGGCGGTGTCATCGGCCACCGAGAAGTGCTGGAACAGGCCGGTCATTTCCAGGCCGGGCAGGGTGCAGGCGGCGATGGCCTCGGCAATGGCAGCATCAAAATTGGTGCGCAGAGCAAAGCCGATGCGGCCCATGCCGGTATCCACAGCCAGATGCACTTTGACCCGGCCCCCGGCGGCCTGTGCGGCCTCGCTCAGGGCTTTGGCCTGAGGCAGGGAGTAGCAGGCCGCGGTGATATCGTCCCGGATGAGGGCGGCAGCGTATGTGGGCTGCACATGGCCCAGAATGAGGATGGGTAGGGTTTGGCCGCTCCTGCGCAGCTGCAGGGCCTCGGCCAGGCAGCTGACAGCCAGCCAGGAGGCGCCCTCCTGCGCAAAGACCCGGGCGCACTGGACGGCACCGTGGCCGTAGCTGTCGGCCTTGACCACGGCACACAGGGGCAGGCTGCCTGCCCGCTGCTTTACGGTGCGGAAGTTGGCCCGCAGGGCATCGAGATCGATCTCAGCCCAGACGTGTTTTTCAAAGTTCTGCATCTGCATGATGCATTCCCTCCTTTGGGGATGGATTGGATGTGCGTCCTGTATGGACCGGCCGCCAGCCGTCGATGCCGCTCTCCTGCAGAGCATGGAGCGTTTTTTGCCGGAAAGCGTGGTCGGTGCGGCAGCGCTCCCGGACAAAATCCTTGGTCTGCTCCCGCACGGTCACACCGTCGGCGGGACAGCGGCTCTTGACGATGGGGAAGTCCTCCTCCTTTACCGCACAGCGCACCTCGTGTTCGGTGGCCAGCAGCATGGGGCGGATCAGGGTCAGGCCCCGGCGGTCCAGCTGGGTGACTGGGGAGAAGCAGCCAATGCGGCCCTCCCGCCAGAGATTCATGTAAAAGGTCTCGACAGCATCATCGAGGTGGTGGCCCAGTGCTACTTTATTGCAGCCCAGCTCCTGCGCCGCCGTGTGCAGCGCGCCCCGGCGCAGCCTGGCGCAGAGGGAACAGGGGTTCTTTTCCTGTCGGTATTCAAACACGATGGGGCCGATCTCGGTGCGGCGCACCTCGTAGGGGACCTCATACCGGGCGAACAGCGCCGCCAGCGGGCTGTAATCCACAGCCTGGTGGTCAAACTGCGGGTCAAGGGTGACGGCCACGACCTCATAATCAAAGCCGAGGTACCGGCGCAGCTGAGCCAACCCGATGGTCAGGGCCACGCTGTCCTTGCCGCCCGAAACGCCCACCATGATCTTATCACCGGGGGAGATCATCTCGTAATCCTGCACGGCCTTACGCATCAGGCCGCAGAGCCGCTGCATGGCGTGTGGATCACTCATGTCAGGCTCACGCTTTCCACCAGATTGACGATATCGCTGATGGAGGCCAGCTTGGTCAGGCCGGAGACATAGACTACATCGCCGCTGTCGTATTCAATGGTGGCCAGCACGGCGTAGTAGGCCTGGATATCACAGCGCACGGCAGTGACAGTGGCACCCTCCACCTGCAGCTTGACCTTGCGGGGGCTGATGACACCGTAGGCTGCTTTCAGGTCGGCTTCCGACTGGCCGATGAAATCTTCGTAAGTGGCTTTGTCCCCCCGCTGGAACAGCACCACCTGATAGTTGGCGTTGGCACTGTCCTCACCGGAAGCCAGCTGCAGCGCATGGCCCAGCGCAGCATCCTCGGTCATCTGACAGACGGGCCAGACGGCACTTTCGTAATCCACCGAGATGCCATTCTCCGCATCAAAGTGGGTGTCGGGGTTGGCAGGAGTGCGGCGGTTGACGGCCAGCGTCAGCCCAAAGTAGGCCAGCGCACCCAAAAGCACGATCACGCCCATGGCGAGCAGCAGCCTGGAGGCCCGCTGCTGGGAGGAATCCTGCGTGTGAATGTCTTTCGGCATGGGAAAAATCTCCTTTTTACAATATCTTATATAGTATAACACACTCGGCGGCAAAATTGTAGCGCCGCCGGGACAATTTTGCCCCCCGGAGACTGAAAAACTTTTTGAAAATGAGATTTTAGAAAACACGAGATTTCGAGAGAATTCAAGAGATTTTGAGAGGTATAAAAATTTCCGCTGAAAAAATCGCAAAAAGATGTTGACAGGCGCTTTTTTGTGTTGTATACTGACACTCGCGCCCCAAAGGCGCCTGAATCGTACCAAACACTTATCAGGAGGAAATAGATATGAGCACTACTCTCGTAAAGCCCGCTGAAGTCGAGCGCAAGTGGTATCTGCTCGACGCAACCGGCAAGAGCCTGGGTCACGTCGCTGCTGAGGCCGCTGTTCTGCTGCGCGGCAAGCAGAAGGTCAACTACACCCCCAATGTCGATTGCGGCGATTACGTCGTTGTCGTCAACTGCGACAAGGCAGTTCTGACCGGCAAGAAGGCTGAGCAGAAGTTCCACATCACCCACAGCAAGTACATTGGCGGCCTGAAGAAGGTCCAGTACAGCAAGCTGATGGCTGAGAACAGCGACCTGGCTATGACCTACGCTGTCAAGGGCATGATCCCTTCCAACACCATCGGTGCTAAGGCTCTGACCCGCCTGCACTGCTACCAGGGTGCCGAGCACGCTCACGCAGCTCAGAAGCCCGAGAAGATCGAGTTCTAAGAAGGAGGCAATCGAACATGTACGAAACCAAACCTTATTTCTACGGCACTGGTCGTCGTAAGGATTCCGTTGCCCGCGTGCGCGTCTACCAGGGCACTGGCAAGGTCACCATCAACGACCGTGACATCGACAACTACTTCGGTCTGGAGACCCTGAAGCTGATCGTCCGCTCTCCGCTGGTCCTGCTGGGCCTCGAGGGCAAGTATGACGTCGTCGTCCGCGTTTCCGGCGGCGGTGTTTCCGGTCAGGCTGGCGCTATCCGCCACGGCCTGAGCCGCGCCCTGCTGCAGCAGAGCGATGAGAACCGCACTGCTCTGAAGAAGGCTGGCTTCCTGACCCGCGATCCTCGTATGAAGGAGCGCAAGAAGTACGGTCTGAAGGCTGCACGTCGTGCTCCCCAGTTCAGCAAGCGCTGATTTTACCGTATTACGGCTTTTACGGCTCTGCTTCGGCAGAGCCGTTTTTGTTTAACAGAAGTTTCCCGGCGAACTGGGGAGCACGACTGCGCATATCCGGCGGTTGCCCCGGAGGGGCGAGCCGGATGCGCATTTCGAATAATTGCTCAAGCATCGCGTGGGCGGCGGAGCCGCCCCAGCGATGCTCCCCAGTTCAGCAAGTGCAACAGCGACGACCACCGCCAGCGGCGGAAACAGGGAGGAGCTGTTGGGGCCGCGGCCAGCAGGATATGAGGCCCGCCCAAGGGCCGAAATAGACGCTGGGAGCCGCAACCCGGGGAAGTTGGCCGTACGATGCCGCTTCAGTAGGGCGATTATGTCCTAAGCATAAACTTTTATCCAGACAGCTTGACTTTTCCCCCCATCGGCATATAATAAAGATAGCCAAAGGAAGCTGGCTGGAGAGCTCATATTGCTCACAAAAAACCGAACCCCCTCGGAGAGGCCACTCCGAGGGGGTTCTTTTGGGCTTACTTGCCCTTGCGGTAACTGTCAAGCCACTTGCAGATGTAGTACGAGACTACATTTGCTCCGACAGTTACGAGGAAGCTGTTGAACAGAGAACTCATGTTGCTCACCTCCTCCCTGTTGCCAGAGTAGAGAAGGGCAGCGAGATAAGTATAACACAGGATGAGGGTAGAAGCAAACTTTGTTGAGAGTGGTCGGAGAACAGAAAACTGAACTTCCTTCATCTCCCTCTTGACAAAAACTGCAAAAGAGACTATTATACTAAGCAGACAGACAATGGAGCCTGGGGTGTGTTCACCCTAGGCTTTTTTCTTTGGAATGTCTTGGGAAATGCATCGCTGCGGGCCGATAGAGGGGGTCCGCAGCGGAAAATTGGGATGCGGGCTGCGGCAGAATGGTGTCTGCCGGGCCGCAAAAGAGAAAAAGGAGAAGGTATCATGAACGAGAATGTTGACGGTATGATGATTCGTCTGGTCGGCCTTGCACTGGCTGTCCTGTTGATGGCTGGCATGACCATCTACACGGGCCTTTTCCCGAAGGCATCTGCAAAGGCCGCTGACACCCACGCCGCTGTCATCAGCGTACAGGACGGCCATGTGGCCGCAGAGGATGTTCAGTGGAACGCCTGAGATAAACTTTTCTTCAAACACAACACAGCGCCCCGGAGCAGACTGCTCCGGGGCGCTGTGTTCGTTTAAGCGTTTATCGCTTCTGCTGCTTCAGGCGGGTCATGAAGTCGTCGGCCTCGATGGCCTCAGGGGTGAAGCTGTTGTTGTTCCACCAGCTGGCGAGGGCGGCGGCAACGGTCAGGCCGCTGGAAATGAGCTGTTCCAGCTGGGCGCTCTCGATGGGCAGCATGGGCTTGCCCACGGCGCTGAGCACCTGATTGGTCAGGGCCAGCGCCAGCGCAGCGGTGCGGGCCAGGGTGGATGCGGAAATCTTGGGATGGGTCATAGTCAGTACCTCTCTTTCTGTTTCAGGATATGTGTTCGGTGTGGTTCAGGTCTCCTGCAGCACGACGGTGCCGGAGAAGATGAGGGTGGTGTCGTCGCCATAGTAGGCGCTGCCGTGGGCGATGTCGATGCAGTCGTTTGCTGCGACCCAGGAGGGCTGGACAGAGGGCGGGTAGAAGTTGTTGGAGGCGGCGAAATAGAGCTGGTATTCGACGCCCTTTTCCAGCGCGATGCTGCCCATGTCCAGCACCACGTCGTTGTAGCCGCGGACAATGTCGGTGAACTTGTCTGCCAGGGCGGTCGTGGAGCCGTATTTGCGCAGGACGGTGCGCATCGTGCCCGGCACATAGCCCTTGACACGGAATTCCAGCGAGCGGAGCAGCAGGCCCGCTTTCTTGGCCGTCAGCGGCATGAAGAATTCGTACTTGGCGGGATAAGTGTCCCACGCGGGGATGTCGCCGCTGTCGGTGTGGGCCGTCTCGATGCGGTAGACGGCGGGCGTCACCGTGACGGTGCAGCTGTCGCTCTTGCTGTCGGAGGTGGCAGTGACGACGGCAGAACCTTTCTTGAGGGCAGTGACGCGGCCCGCATCCACCGAGACGATGTCCGTCGGAGAAACGCTCCACAATACCGTCTGGTCGGTGGCATCCGGGGGCGCGATGGAGGCGCTGAGGTCGGCAGTGCTGCCCCGGCTCAGTTCCAGCGTGTGCTGGCTCAGAGTCACCTTCTCCACCGGGATGATGTCCGGGTCGGGCAGGGGAGTGGGCGGCGTGGTGTCCCACAGTTTTTTAAGGGCTTCGAGGTCATCTCTGGCGCTGCTGTCGGTGTAGCTGGCAGAACTCAGCAGCTTGAGCAGAAGAGCTTTTTCTTCGCTGCCCAGCCCGCTGAGGCTGTCGGTGCTGATGGTGTCGGCGGTCAGTGCGCCGGTGGAGGCATCGACCTTCACCACCCGCACCAGCTGGCCGACTTTCGGTGAGACAGGGCGGGGCAATGCCCAGACGTCCAGTGCGTTCAGCCGGACGGTACCGCCTTTGCCGTTGACGCTCAGCACAGCGCCCTCCGAGGGGGCATAGGCGGCGGCACGGTCAGCAGCGGCTTCGGCCTGCTCGGCATAGCCGGAAGCCAGGGTGGCGCTGGCGGCGGTCTGCTGGGCAGAAGAAGCGGCCTCGCTGGCGCTCTGCCTGGCGTTCGCCTCGCCGGAGGCGGCGCGTTTGGCGGCCTCTGCGGCGGCGTTGGCGCTGGCCATCACCCGGGCGATGAACTGCTCGTAGACCGAGGGGGTCAGCTCTTCGCCCGCGCCCTCGGTGGGGAGGATGCCGTGGACATCGTACTGGCCGGGCCGGGTGTAGGCGGTGTAGCCACTGCCGTTGGCAGCGGCCAGCATCCACTCACCGCTGGCCCAGCCGGTAAAACTCCGGCCCACGTTGACGCAGCCTGTTTCGTCCAGCGCCAGCGGCTCGGCCAGCGTGCCGTCCGTGTGCCGGATGTGGAGGGTGACGACACACCCGTTCCACTGCTCCGGCAGGCTGAATTCCAGCCGGTCCACACCCTCGGCTTTCTGTGCGCCCAGATGCAGCCGGTGGGGCTGGGCGAGGAATTCTGTGCCGCCGAAGTCCCGGGCTGTGATGTTGATCTGCATGGTAAAAACTCCTTTCGTTTGGTTTTGCGTTTGCCTCTGGCCCGATTGTAGCGCAGAACGGCAGTGGGCGGAAGTACATACTTTTTTATTGAGAATTTGGCGGGTTAGGCATTTTGCCAAACGGACTTTTTCGGAGAGAAATGACCCCCTGATTTTCGCTTGAAAACAGTCCGAAAACAGTCCGTGATTTGTGTCGAAAATAAGCTTGTTATGGCCGGTTTGACGCCGCAAAGCGGGCTGGAGATACTGCAAAAAACACCCCGGAAATACCAACTCAAATGTTAAAAATATATGAACAAGTATGACTTTATTTTTGCGAAAAAATCGGAGAGAAATCATTGAATTTCATGAAATCGAGAGTAAACTATGTACAGAATGCACAAAAAACTATGTGAAGGAATTGACGAGCGCCTGACCTTCGATTTGACAAAACGGCCTCAGTCTGCTAAAATAACGTCCGCTCAACACACGTTGCAGCGCATAAAATTCATCACGGTGAAGTGAAAAGCCGCTTTTGCGGCACCCGCTGTGCGGGGCATTTACGCACAGTCTGACGGGCCTTGAGATACAGACCCGCTGTCCATTCCAAAATCTGAAAAGAGAGGAGTTGTCTCGTATCGCTTCCGTCAAATTTAAGAAAGCATTGCCCGGCTGCACCCGTGCAGCCTCATCCCGTGTGCTGGCGTTCTGCGTCATGGCTGCGTGTCTCGTGTTCACGCTGGCTGTGACCGCCGCGAATCTGCGGCTGACCTACGTCACAGACTCCCACGGTGCGCGGCAGGTGGTCCTCACTTCCGAGAGCGACCCTGCCCGCGTTATGAGCCTTTCCGGCATCGAGGCCGAGGAGGGAGACGAAGTCTATTACACTGCCTTTGCCGGCAGTCTGGCATCCCTGAACATCGAGCGCGCCTTCAGTGTCACCATTGAGGCTGACGGTCAGGAGTACCCCGTCAAGATGGTGGTGGGCACCGTCGCCGATGCTCTGGAACGTGCCGGTATCACTCTGGAGGGGGATGACTACACCGAGCCCGCCCTCAGCGCGATGGTCACGGCTGGCAGCAAGATCGAAGTCCACCGCGTCGAGTATCAGGACAAGGTGGAGACGCAGGCTGTCCCCTACGACACGGAGTACGTCTACACCAGCCTCTACTTCCGCAATACCAACCGTGCCACCACCCTGCAGCATGGCTCTGAGGGCCAGCAGACCGTCACCACCCGGGAGCGCTGGGTGGACGGCGAGCTGGAAAACAGCGTCGTCACCGATGTGACCACCACCGTGGAGCCTACCGACCATGTGGTCAAGACCTATGGTGCCGGTGCGCCCGTCTCGCCCCTGACCGGCCCGGACGGCACCACCAACGCCCCCGCCAGCTACAGCAAGGTCCTTACCGGCAAGGCCACCGGCTATTATTCCAAGTCGGGCAAGGGCTCTTCCGGTCTGGGTCTGGGTTACGGCACCGTGGCCGTTGACCCCGACGTCATCCCCTACGGCACCCTGCTGTATATCACCTCCACCGACGGCAGCTTCGTCTATGGCTACGCGGTAGCCACCGACACCGGCATCGCCGTGCAGGATGGCCGCATCCTCGTGGACCTGTTCTATGAGACCTATGCGGAGTCTGTCATCAACGGCGCCATCAACGTCAACGTCTATGTCGTGGGCTGATGCGCTTTTGAAAAACTGAAGTAAAATAGTGGAAAAACATCCGCTCTGATTTTTTGCCAAATGTGCAAAATTCGGGGCGGATGTTTCTTTTTTGTCTTTATTCTGTTAAGTCTGCCGATATTTCTTGTCTAAAATTAGGGATATTGTATATATAAGAAAAATATCGACGAAAAGATTATGGTATATTCTACAAGAAAACCCTTGAAAAATCCGACGAAATTCTTTAATATAAGAGAGTAAAAGGCACAGGACTGCCCATGCGGCCTGTGCGGGGAGGAGCTGTTTATGAAACCGACTGAGGAAAAGACCCGCAGCAATCCATCGGACCTTCCGGTGTATTTGTTCAAGCAGGGCAATAACTGTGAAGCGTACCGCTATTTTGGCGCACACATCGAGCAGCGGGCCGGGGAGACAGGCGTGGTGTTCCGCGTCTGGGCACCGCACGCGACGGCCATCAGCGTAGTAGGCGATTTCAATAGCTGGAAACCGGGCAGCCACCCGATGCGCAAGGTGGACAATGACTCTGTGTGGGAGCTGTTCATCCCGGGCATGAAGGAATACGACGTTTACAAATATTGCGTGACCACCCGGGCGGGCGACCTTGTCTACAAGGCTGACCCCTATGCGTTCCACGCAGAGACCCGCCCCTCGAACGGCAGCAAGGTCTACGATCTGAACGGCTTTGTCTGGCACGACGAGGCGTGGCAGAACGCCCAGAAGAAGGCCGATGTCATCAACGGCCCCATGAACATCTACGAGATGCACGCCGGCAGCTGGAAGCAGAAAGAGGGCGGCCTGCCCTACAATTACTCCGAGCTGGCCGACGAGCTCATCCCGTACATCACCGAGATGGGCTACACCCACGTGGAGCTGCTGCCCGTCATGGAGTACCCCTTCGATGGCAGCTGGGGCTATCAGGTGACGGGCTATTTCGCCCCCACCAGCCGCTACGGCACCCCGAAGGACCTGATGGCTTTCGTGGACAAGATGCATGAGGCAGGTATCGGCGTCATCATGGACTGGGTGCCGGCTCACTTCCCGAAAGACCAGTTCGGCCTGTACAACTTCGATGGCGAAGCCTGCTACGAAGACCCGAACCCCAAGCGCGGCGAGCACAAAGAGTGGGGCACCATGGTGTTCGACTTTGGCCGCAGCGAGGTGCAGAGCTTCCTCATCTCCAGCGCGCTCTACTGGCTGGAGCAGTACCACATCGACGGCCTGCGTGTGGACGCTGTGGCTTCCATGCTCTATCTGGACTACAACCGCAAGCAGGGCGAGTGGGAGCCCAACAAGGACGGCGGCAAGGAGAACCTTGAGGCTGTGGCATTCCTGCGCAAGCTCAACGATACGATTCTGGGCCGCCACCCCCACAAGTACATGATCGCAGAGGAGTCCACCGCCTGGCCAATGGTCACGAAACCCGCTTCCGACGGCGGTCTGGGCTTCAATTTCAAGTGGAACATGGGCTGGATGAACGACATGCTCAGCTACATGAAGACTGACCCGCTCTTCCGTTCGGGCAACCACAACAAGGTCACGTTCAGCTTCTTCTACGCCTTCAGCGAGAACTTCGTGCTGCCCATCAGCCACGACGAAGTCGTCCACGGCAAGGGCAGCCTCATCAACAAGATGCCCGGTGACTATGAGGCCAAGTTTGCAAACCTGCGCACCTTCTTTGGCTACATGATGGCTCACCCCGGCAAGAAGCTGCTGTTCATGGGTCAGGAGTTCGGCCAGTTCACCGAGTGGAACGAGACCAAGTCTCTGGACTGGATGCTGCTGGGCTACGACAAGCACACCGAGCTGCAGACCTACGTCAAGACCCTGAACAAGTTCTACAAGGACCATCCCGCCTTCTGGCAGATCGACTACAGCTGGGAGGGCTTCCAGTGGATCGTCCCCGACGACTCCCGTCAGAGCGTCGTGGCCTTCCTGCGCAAGGATGCAAACGGCAAGCAGATCCTCGTGGTCTGCAACTTCAACCCCGTCCTGCGCGAGGGCTACGCCCTGGGCGCACCGAACTCCGGCACCTACAAGGAGATCCTGAACAGCGACGACGAGGCGTTCGGCGGTGCCGGCACTGTCCACAACAAGGCTGTCCGCTCCAAGAAGAAGCCGCTCCACGGCTTCGAGCAGAGCATCACCATCACTCTGCCTCCCATGAGCGTGCTGTATTTCGAGGTGCCTGCAAAGCGCACCCGCAAGACCGCCGAGGAGAAGGCAGCGGAAAAGGCTGCACCCAAGAAGGCTTCCAAGACCGCAAAGGCCAAAAAGGCTGAGGAAAAAGCCCCGGCAAAGCGTGGCCGCAAACCCAAGGCAGAAGCTGCACCTGCGGAGGAAAAAGCCCCCGCAAAGCGCGGCCGCAAGCCGAAGGCAGAAGCTGCATCTGCGGAAGAAAAGGCTCCTGCAAAACGGGGCCGTAAGCCCAAGGCAGAAAAGGCAGCGGAGTCGGCTGAAAAGCCCGCCCGCAAGCCCTGCGCCAAGAAGGCGGACAAGGCCGAAAAATAAGGCCGGGCCGAACCAACATTGTTGAACCATTTCCACCAAATATCAGGAAATGTTAAAGGGGAGAATAAAGCTATGGCAAAAGAAATCGTGGCAATGATCCTTGCCGGCGGACGTGGCTCGCGTTTGTACGCGCTGACACAGAAAACGGCAAAACCGGCGGTGTCCTTTGGCGGCAAATACCGTATCGTGGACTTCCCGCTGTCCAACTGCGTCAACTCCAACATCGATACCGTTGGCATCGCAACGCAGTATCAGCCCCAGAAGCTGAATGAGTACATCGGCAACGGCCAGCCCTGGGACCTGGACCGTCTGTACGGCGGCGTCCATACCCTGCCTCCTTATGAGCAGGCAAAGGGTACCGACTGGTACAAAGGCACTGCAAACGCCATCTACCAGAACATCAGCTTCATCGACAGCTATGATCCGGAGTACGTCATCATCCTGTCCGGCGACCAGATCTGCAAGCAGGATTACGCCGACTTCCTCCGCTTCCACAAGGAGAAGGGCGCAGAGTTCTCTGTGGCCGTCATGGAAGTTGACTGGAAGGAAGCTTCCCGTTTCGGCCTGATGGTCGCAGACGAGGACGACAAGATCACCGAGTTCCAGGAGAAGCCCCCTGTGCCGAAGTCCAATCTGGCTTCCATGGGCATCTACATCTTCAACTGGGATATCCTCAAGAAGTATCTGGAAGAGGACGAGGCAGACCCCAACTCCAAGAACGACTTCGGCATGAACATCATCCCCGCGCTGCTGCGCGACGGCCGCAAGATGTATGCTTACCACTTCAACGGCTACTGGCGTGACGTGGGTACCATCGACAGTCTGTGGGAAGCCAACATGGAGGTCCTGGACCCCGAGAACTCCGGCATCGACATCTTCGACGAGAAGTGGAAGATCTACAGCCGCAACCCCGTGCTGCCCGCCCAGAAGATCGGCCC
>OJSA01000324.1_pt1 | contig 55171 bp, 49 predicted proteins | sample 1599341 | NCBI WGS metagenome assembly OJSA01 (sample SAMN04168657, study PRJEB22393) | human gut metagenome | biome: human gut microbiome; feature: stool | host: Homo sapiens | collected 2014-03-20 | reverse complement strand
GCGACCACCGAGATCTACACTCTTTCCCTACACGACGCTCTTCCGATCTCCTGTTGACGGTTTTTCTGAAAACGAAAAGCCCGGATCATGTTCCGGGCTTTTCGTTTTCGTCCTCCGCTCAAGAAAAACACAGGACTAAAATACATTTCTGGCGTTATCCTTTCATCCGACAGGGACTCCCTCCGCGCGGCCTCCCCACCAGTCGAAAATTTTTGGAGGGAGAGAGGAGGGGTTTGGGGAGGGGAGAGGGGCCCTTTTTGAAAAAAGGGCCCCTCTCCCCTCCCCAATATTCTCTTCCTTACCCCCTCACAAATTCCACAAAATACGCAATGACGGTCCCAAAAAGGATCACAACGAGCATCCACTTGAGAAGCACGGGCGAGATGCACTTCTGGAATTTCGCGCCGAAATACATGCCGAGCAACCCGCCGAGGCTGAGAAGCAGGGCCATGCCCCAGTCGGGGGCGATGCTCAGGTCGGGATAGAGGGGCGAAATGGCTATGTAGAAGAGAACGCCGGCCAGCGCGTTGACGAAGGTCGCCGCCAGCGTCGCCCCCGCCACCGTGTAGATGGGCAGATGGAAGACGGAAACGAGGAACGGCGCGATGATCGCCCCGCCGCCGATGCCGTAGATGCCGCCGACAAGGCCGACCGCAATGGAATAGAATAAGAGTATCGGCACGGAAAAGGAATAGAGATACCCGTCAAACGTGTAGGATACGCGGGACAGGTTCCGCTCCACGACCTCGACATAGGGCTTGGGAGGAGATTGTTCGTATTTTGGGGCGGGCTTGAAACGCATCCAGCCGAGCAGGTCGCGGATCATCTCCAGGCCGATGCCGAGCAGCACGAGCGCCACGAACAGCTTGAAAGGCCGGACATCCGCCAGCCAGTTGATGCGGACAAGGCCTCCGATGACGACCCCCGGCACGGCCCCGGCCATGACGATCCATGACAGAGGCCAGAGCATCCGTTTTTCGCGGTAATAGCGGAACACGCCGCCCGGATTGGAGAACACGTTGTAGAGCTGGTTCGTCGCGCTGACCGAGGTATTGGTGTAGCCCAGAAAGGTCATCTGAAAAGGCAACAGCAGGAACGCGCCGGAAATCCCGCCCATCGACGTGAAGAAGGAAACGGCGAACGCGACCAGCGGCGGTACGAACGGCGAAACTTCGATTTCCGCAGTGGGGAAATACATCTCAGACATCCTCCCATTCGGGCGGCAGGTGCGCAACGCGCCACGGACCGGCCCACGGCGGCAAGGCCGTATAGGTTTCCTCTCCCACCCGCAGCCGCACGGCATGGAGCTTGAGCCCATCCCCGCAGCGCGGGCCTCCGTACTTCACATCCCCCACGAGCGGAAAACCCCGCTCCGAAAGCTGTACGCGGATCTGATGCGTCCGCCCCGTGTGCAGGCGGATAAGGACAAGGCTCCGGCCTTCGCACACGGTCAGGCAGCGGACCGTCAGGCTCGCGGGCTTCTCGTCGGGCCCACCCGTGCGGGATTTCCCGGCAACGACCTTTTCGCGGCCCTGTGCGCCGACTGTGCGTTTTGCCAGATGATCCTCAAGGCGTTTCGGGCGGCTCCACGGGCATTCGCCCTGCACCCACGCAAGGTAGTCCTTGGCGACGCTCCCATCATGAGCCGCCAGCGCATCCGAAAGGCGGCGTACGGCGGCATACGTCTTGCCGACGAGCAACAGGCCGGAGGTATCCCTATCCAGACGGTGTACCGGAGCGGGGATAAAAGGCGATCCGGCAAACGCCGCTTCAAGCCGTGTAGTCAGGCTGTCCGTGTGTCCCGTGCCCGGATGTACGGGCAGGCCGGACGGCTTGCAGAACACGATGACGTCAGCCGTCTCCGCAACGATGGGGGGCAATTCCTTGCCGCCCGACGACGCGGGAACGCGTTCCGCTTTCGTTCCGGCCCCGGCAAAGGGCGGAACCCGGATTTCATCGTTCAGTTCCACCCGGTCGAACGGTTTGGCCCGCCCGCCGTTGATCCGGACCTGCCCGGTACGGATCCAGCGGTGCAGGACGCTCTGCGGCTCTTCGAAACGCCGGGACAGGAACTGCAACAGCTTTTGCCCGGCTTCCGCCGCCGTCACTTGCAATGGTTCAGGCATGGCATTCCTTTGAAAAATACGGCCTCTCCCCCTGCGGAGGGGGAGCTTCATGTCCTTCGTGTCGCCGTGCCCGCTCAGGAAAGGCTGAGGGCGGATTTTCATGCGGCGCGCAAACCGGAATCTCCCGCCCGCAACGCTTCTGACGGGCGGGAGATTGGGCAAGGCATCCGATCGGCTCGGGCTCACGATCGAAACCGATCCGATGCCCGCTTACAAACGCTTTGGAGGATGAGGGCCTCCTTGACGAGAAGGAGGCCTTTCCGTGAAAAGGAGTATTCCCCCTGTTCCCTCTCTTGTCCATTTCCATTTTGAAGCGCGTTTTATTCCAGAGGCAATCTGTGCCGAAAAAGATTGTAAGCAGGGACCGGATAGCCACAAAAATCTTTGGAAAGGGAGGGCTCCGCTCTGGCGGAATTTTTTGGGAGGGAAAACTTCTCTGAAAAAAATTTCCCCTCCCCAAAACGGCTTCACATCATCTGAAAGAGCATCCGCTCTAACTGCGGTAATCGGCGTTGACGTTCACATATTCATGCCCGAGGTCGGAAGCGAGCAGCGTATAGCTGCCGGAACCGGAACCCAGCACGATGTCGATGGGCAGATCGCGCTGCTTGAGGGGCTCTTCGAGCAGGGCGTCGAAATCCTGATCGGTGGGCTGCCCCTTGCGGAACAACTCCACGCCGCACAGGGTCACCACCACATCGTCGGGATTGAAGTCCGCCCCGCTGCGGCCCACGGCGGCGACGATGCGCCCCCAGTTCGCGTCGCGCCCGTACAGGGCCGTCTTTACCAGCTGCGAGTGCCCCACCGTCCGGGCCACGCGCTCGGCATCGGCATCGGATGCCGCCCCGGCCACATGGATACGGGCAACCTTGGACGCGCCCTCGCCGTCCTTTACCAGCATATAGGCCAGATCCCCGAGTACGGAGGTCAGGGCGGCGGACAGCGCCTTGAGCGATTCCTCGTCGGACGCGGACACGCCGGATGCGCCGTTGGCAAGGCCATACAGCGTGTCGTTCGTGGAGGTGTCGCCGTCCACGGTCACGCGGTTGAAGGTCAGCTCCACGGCGTCGCGCAACATTTTTTGCCAGACGGAGGCTTCCACCTGCGCATCACACAGCACGACGGACAGCATGGTCGCCATGTTGGGGCAGATCATGCCAGCGCCCTTGGCCATGCCCACAAGCTTCACCACGCCGCCGGGAAGGGAGACTTCACGGTGCGAAATCTTGTGGAAAGCATCCGTGGTCATGATCGCCTTGGCAAAATCCTCCGGGGTCGCCTTGCCAAGGTTGGCGGCGAGGGCGGGGGCGGCCTTCTCCCAAAGATCCATCTTGAGCTGCGCGCCGATAACGCCCGTGGACGCGGGCAGGATATCCGACGCCTCAAGGCCGAGGGCGCCGGCCACCAGCTCCTGGGTCGTGCGGCAGTTTCGCATACCTTCATCACCGGTGCAGGCGTTGGCCTGGCCGGAATTGATCACGACGGCACGAGCGGCGGGACGCTCGGCGAGCATGGCCTTGGCGACGAGAACGGGTGCCGCCGGAAAACGGTTCTGCGTAAACGTCCCTGCGGCGACGGCGGGGACATCGCTGACGAGAAGGGCAAGATCCGCGCGGCCTTCCTTACGGAATCCGGCACACGCGGTGGCGAAACGAAAGCCTTTGGGAGCGGTGGACATGTTGCAATCCTCACAAACAGATAGGTATAAAACAAAAGTATGCCACGCTTGCATCCCACAATCAAACAAAACCGGAGCATCCATCCCGGCGAAATTCAAGGGAATTACAAAAGACTTCTCTAGCCCCTTGACCGTAGGGGGGCATACACACTACAAAACTCCAAAGCACTTGTATCAGACAGGAAGTTCGCACATGAGTCAGTCCGCGTTTTACGACCTGGCGGTTATTGATAATGTTCCCTTCGGGCTCACCGGATCGCAGGGACGTTTTTTTGCCCTGCGCCTCGAACGGCCCGATTGGAAGAGTTGGGCGCCGGGACAATTCGTCATGCTCCGTCCTCAGGGCTGGGCGCTCGATATGCCCTGGGCCCGTCCGTTCTCCATCTGCCGGGTGAGCACCAACGAGCTCGTCATCTTTTTCCAGGTGGCCGGCAGAGGCACCGAAAAAATGGCCAAACTCCGGCGCGGCGACAAGGTGCACCTCTGGGGGCCCCTCGGCAATCGCTTCGCCGTGGAAGGCGGGACCCCGACGCTGCTCCTCGCGGGCGGCATCGGCATCGCTCCTTTCGTCGGGTATGCGGAACGCCACCCCACGCCGGGCGTCCTTTCGATGGTCTTCGGCCACCGCTTGCCCGAAGACTGCTATCCCGTGGAAAGCCTCGGGGAGCGCATCGACGTGGAATCCTTCCACGAGAACACCAGCGAAGACCTTGAATGGTTCCTCAACCATGTCCGCTCGCGCATCGAAGCCTATGCCGAACGCAACGGCCTCGTGCTCGCCTGCGGCCCGGCCCCGTTCCTCAAGGCGGTGCAGGGATTCGCTCTGGCGGCCAAGGCGCGCTGCCAGCTTTCTCTGGAAAGCCGCATGGCTTGCGGCGTAGGCGCTTGCCTCGGCTGCGTCACCAAGACGACGGAAAAGTGGCCCGTCGAAGAAAAGGCCGGAACGCCCGTGCAGACATGCACCCATGGTCCCGTGTTCTGGGCCGATCAGATCACCCTGGAGGCTTAGTCATGGATCGCTTCACCGTACGACTTTCTTCCTCCCATAAGCCTTCCGGGAACACGAAACCGCTCGTCTTCAAGAACCCCATCCTGACGGCCTCGGGCACGTTCGGATACGGCGTCGAGTTCGCCAATTACGGCGATCTCACGCATCTCGGCGGCATCGTGGTGAAAGGGCTTTCCCTCAAGCCGCGTCCCGGCAATCCGCTGCCCCGCGTGGCGGAAACCCCCTGCGGTATGCTCAATGCCGTGGGTTTGCAGAATGACGGCGTGGAATCCTTCCTCAAGAACAAACTGCCCCGCCTGCCGTGGCATGAAACGCCGGTCATCGCCAACCTCTACGCCACCTCGCCGGCTGAATTCGCGGAACTGGCGGGTATCCTCGCCGCCGAGGAAGGCATCGCCGGTCTGGAAGTGAACATCTCCTGCCCCAACGTGAAGAACGGGGGCGTGCTGTTCGGACAGGATCCGGCCCTCGCCGCCGAAGTGACCCAAGCGGTCAAGAAACACGCGGGGAACCTGCCCGTCATCGTGAAGCTGTCGCCCAACGTGACGGACATCACCGCCATCGCCAAGGCCGCCGAGCAAGCCGGAGCCGATGCTATCTCCTGCATCAACACCATTACCGGCATGGGCGTCGATGTGAAGACCCGCAAGCCACTGCTCGCCAATGTGGTGGGGGGGCTCTCCGGCCCCGCCGTGAAGCCCGTGGCCCTGCGCTGCGTCTGGCAGGTCTGCAATGCGGTCAAGATCCCGGTCATCGGCATCGGCGGCATCACCTGTGCGCAGGACGTTCTGGAATTTATCCTCGTCGGTGCGCACGCGGTGGAAATCGGAACCATGAACTTCGTCCGCCCCGACGCCGCCTTCCGGATCGCCGAAGAACTTCCCCATCTGTGCCAGCAACTTGGTATCAAAAACCTCGCCGAGTTCCGCGGCACCCTGCAACTGTAATTCATTGACTGGTTAAGTTGGGAGGGGCGGGGGAACCTTTCTGAAGAAAGGCTTTTCCCGCCCCTCCCATACCCTCTCCCCCATTCAAAAGCTTTCCCTTTTGGGGCAGCCCCTTTTTCTATCAGAGGTTTTCCCCGTCAAACGTGACTATATAGTCACGTTATGTGCCCAACAAAAATTTCTTTACGTATCCTCCCCACTTATCAGCGTTTTTAAGGGTGGGGACCAGGGAGGAGACGCTTTTTCCAAAAAGCGCATTCCTCCGCAACTTTCAACCTCACCGACACACTATGCCGCCGAAAAAACGTTACCAGTGGGACACAAAAGATTCCGAATTTGAGGATGACCGCCCCAGCCGCTCACAGAAGAAACGCGACAGCACAGCACTCCAGCGTATGGGTGAAGAACTCACCACCCTCGGCTCATCCGTGCTCGCCAAGATGCCGCTCACTCCCAACATCCGCGAAGCCGTCCTCGAATGGCAGCGCCTCAGCTCACATGAAGGCCGCCGCAGACAAATGCAGTACATCGGGCGCCTGATGCGCGAAGAGGCGGATCCGCAGGCCGTGCGTGACGCGCTGGACGCCATCAAGCTTGGGCACACGGGCGAAACCGCCAGCTTCAAGCGTTCCGAGAAACTGCGAGACGACCTCATGAACGCCACCGATGCGGAAATGGATACACTGCTTGCCGCCTTCTCAGCCGAAGACGCCACCGAAATCCGCGATCTCACGGCAAAGGCCCGCAACGAACGCGAACACAGCCGTCCTCCGCACGCCTATCGGGCATTGTTCCGCAAGCTCAAAAGCCTCCCGGCCGAACAATGATCCGTGACGCCATCATTCTCGGAGCCGGGGCCGCCGGGCTCATGTGCGCCATGACCGCCGGGCGCCGGGGCTTTTCTTGCGCCGTCATCGACCATAGCCCGGTTGCGGGGCGCAAAGTGCGCCTTGCCGGAGGAGGCAAAGGGAACGTTACCAATCGGTATATATCTCCGGAGTGGTATGTAGGCACGCAGAAAGGCTTCCCTGACACCCTGCTTAAACGCTGTTCGACGGACTTTGTCCTGAGCATGTTGGCGTCATTCGGCATCGAATGGGAAGAGCGAGAGTACGGTCAGATTTTCTGCACGGTACAGGCGGCCCGGCTTGTGGAATCGATGGCAGCCGCCTGCCGCAATGCAGGGGCGGAATTGCTGTTTAACCGTACGTTCGGCGAAATCCGGCACGAGGACGGCCTGTTCTCTGTGGAAACGTCCGGAGGCACCCTACAGGCCCCGCGCCTTGTCATCGCAACAGGGAGCCCCGCATGGCCCGCTTGCGGGGCAACGGATGGGGGGATGCGCTTGGCCCGCCAATGGGGCCATAAGGTCGTCCCCGTACGCCCGGTGCTGGCACCTCTGCTGCTCCCCGAGTCCTGGCCTCTGCACGGCCTCGCAGGCGTCAGCCTGCCTGCCGCCGTATCCGTGGGCGGGCGCACTTTCCGCTACCCGCTCCTGTTCACCCACAAAGGGCTCAGCGGCCCCGCCATCCTTCAGGCATCCTGCTTCTGGCGGCAGGGCGAAGCGCTGCATATCGACTTTCTGTCCGACCATCCCGCCTTGGAGCTTATGCACCAACCCGAGCACGGCAAGAGTACGGTTTTGGGGCTGTTCAAAAAGGTGCTCCCCACCCGCCTGGCCGAACGGCTCATACCGGGATCGCTGGCTTCAAGAAAAGTCGCTCAGCTTGCCAAAAAAGACAGGGAATACCTTGCGCTAGCAATACATGACCATATGGTAACACCAAGCCGTTCGGAAGGTATGGGACACGCTGAAGCCGCAGCCGGGGGGGTGGATACGAGTGACGTAAACCCACGCACGCTTGAAAGCCGCAAACAGCCCGGCCTATACTTCGCCGGAGAGGTACTCGACGTCACAGGGTTACTAGGTGGTTACAATCTGCACTGGGCATGGGCGTCCGGTAAGGCCGTTGGGGAAAGCTGGAAGAAATAGCCTCAGTTAATCGAAACGAAAATCAAGCACCTTATGCCCCACGCGCACGTTGTAGCGGCAGGGGAAAATACGGGATTTCACTTCCTTGAAATCGCCATGCGGCCAGTCGTTGAAAAAAAGATACATTCTGCCACCAGGCGCAATATAGTTTTTCGCGATGTCGTCAAGGAAGAAAAGCCAATCCTCCCGATCCCAACGCCCTGTCCATTCGCCATTTTTTTCCAGCTCATGAAAACAAATGGCAAAAGCGGTGATATAATCAAAACGCCTTTCTATGGGCGGCAATGGCTGCTGAGGCTCAATTCTATGCACCATACGGGGGATATGAAAACGGGGGATCAAGTAATCAAATATATCAACACCCGAAAGATCCATTCCCGTCACATCATATCCCAACCGTTTACAAAGCAGGCAGAAAAAACCGGCTCCGCAGCCTATATCCAGCAGACTCTTTTTTCCGGAAGGAAGGAAGGAAGGAAGGAAGGAAGGAAGGAAGGAAGGAAGGAAGGAAGGAAGTCCCAATCTATAGATACGGCGCAAATTGATGGCAAAGTATCTCTCAAAATCCGTATACTTTGCATATAGTTGACCTTCCGGGAAAAACTCTTTCGCCTCGCGCTGCAAAGCGGCCAGCTCAGGATCTTGTATGAGGACGGCGGCTTCCTTCTTTGCCTTTTGCTTCCAGAAAAACTCTCTTGGGTCTTTCAAATAGCTCAGGGCATTTCCCAGCCGCTCGTGAAGATAACCATAATCTCTAAAATATCTTTCAATACCACTCAATTGTGCTTTCCTCCAGACTCGTTATAAAGAAAAAAATAACAGATAACATTGGGTGTGTCCATGTCAGCAGAACAGCTCAAACAACGGGACGCCATGCAGCGGCTCACGGATTTTCTCAACGAGGTGGGGATGCTCCGCCATACGCCTCGGAGTGGTTACAAGTTTCTTGGGTCCGGCCAAGAAACCGTGGCCGAACATTCGCACCGGACGGCCGTCATCGGCTACGTATTGGCAAAAAAGACGGGAGCGGACGCGGCCCGCACGGTCATGCTTTGCCTCTTCCATGACCTGCCGGAAGCCCGTACAGGGGACTTCAATTACGTAAACCGCCTCTACGATACTTCACGCGAGCGCGACGCGCTGGAAGACGCGGTGGAAGGCACAGGGCTGGAAGAAGACATCATGTCCATATGGGACGAACATGCGTGCCGGACCACGCCCGAATCGCTGCTTGCCCATGATGCTGACCAGCTTGATCTGATCCTCAATCTGAAACGCGAAAGCGATCTCGGGAACCGTTACGCCGACAAATGGCTCGAAAGCGCCGTAGAGCGGTTGCGCACGGATATCGCCAAAGAACTGGCTCAGACCATCCTCAAAACCGATCATACGGATTGGTGGTATCTCGGCCCCGATCGCAACTGGTGGGAAAGGAAGAGCTGACCATCCCGATTTTCCACTGTCTTTCATGAAATAAAAAGGCCTCCGTATGGAGGCTTTTTTTATTACGGTGGGATACGCCATATTGTTCCTTCTCTCCACTAATGTGCATAATATTGTTCATATACTGTTCGTAAAATAGGTAACACATTTAAATAACATGATATAATTATATATTATATTGTTGCATTCTTCCGGCATTTCCGAAAAACACCCCTCCCAGAGAAAATGCCACTCTGGCTTCTGTTCGTAACTCTGTTTCTTTTCTGTGTATAACATATCAATCATACTTAAATAACATAATAAATTTTATAGTTTCATGAGGCATCCAGTATTTTGATGAAAGGCCCTGCTCACTTTTTGTTCATAATCCTGAGCATATTTTGTTCATAAGTACAATAATTATGCAAAATAAATAATATTTTTTACAGTTTCTTAAAAAAGACTACTCATTGATACACCCTCAAAAAAAGCCCTCCTTTTTCTGCAAAGGGAGGGCTTTTAGTTTTGTGCATAATATTGTTTATATTTTGTTCTTAACTTGAATAACTATTAAGAATTATAATCTTTTTCCATCGTTTTTATTGCGTAGTTCTGCTTCGTGAAGCTCCTTGGGAAGGGCTTCAAGTCCGTCTGCCTCAGGACGCATTACAATGCCGTGCCGCTTGGCAAGCCACAGAATCCCCACAGTGACGGCCAGCACGACGATAAGAATTATAGCCTCTACCATGACGCCTACTTGACGATGAGATGGTTATCATCCTTCTTCTCGGTTTCCGCACGGGGAACCGCCCGGACGCCTCAGCCGCAGGGCATGATATCCAACCCCGCCTTCTTTGCCAGCCGCAGCACCACCAGAGCCGCGGCGATAGCCAGTATCAAAAAAAGCGCTTCCCACATACGGGCCTCCCTTGTGACAGGTTGCTGGTCTTCCAAAAGATAACTCAGGGAAACATTTTGGCAAATTCAGCGGATGAGCATGGCGTCGCCGTAGGAGAAAAAGCGATACTCCATTTTCACGGCCTCGGTATACGTCTCAAGCATCCGTTCCCGGCCCGTCAGCGCCGAGACGAGCATCAGCAGCGTGGATTCGGGCAGATGGAAGTTGGTGATCAGGCCATCAAGGACATGAAAACTGTATCCAGGCCAGATAAAACAGTTGATCCAACCTTGATGCGCCGTTAGCTCACCTCCATGCGCGCCAGCCACGCCTTCGAGTGTCCGGGCGGAAGTGGTGCCTACGGCTATGACGGGCCGTCCTTCGGCCTTTGCCTTTCCAATGGCGTCCACCGTGGCTTGCGGCACTTCCACGAACTCCTCATGCATGACGTGCTCGCGGATATCCTCGCAGCGTACGGGGCTGAACGTGCCGTATCCGACATGAAGGGTCACTTCTGCCCATTCGACGCCCTCAGAGGCCATTTGCGCGCGTAATTCCGGGGTGAAATGCAGGCCCGCCGTAGGCGCGGCCACGGAACCGGCCTTGTCGTCCCGGGCATAAACGGTCTGGTACGTTCCCCGGTCATCCTTCGTATCCTCTCGCTTGATATACGGCGGCAGCGGCAAATGCCCCCGGGATTCGAAAAGCGCGCGGATATCGCCCGTCCAGTGCAGCCGTACCCGATGCCGCCCGAATTCCCCCTTGGCAAGGACTTCCACGCGCAGATCATCGCCAAAAACAAGATGATCCCCTATCCTGGCATTCTTGGCGGGCTTGATCAGCCCGTCGGCCTCCGCGCAATGCCAGCCGTCCCCTTCTCCATGCTGTTCCAGCAGAGGCATGGGCGTAAGCAACAGAAACTCCATCTTGCCGCCCGAGGGGCGCTGGCCGATCATCCTCGCGGGGACCACCCGGGAATTGTTGGCTATGAGCAGCGTGCCCTTCGGCAAATATTCGAGCAGATGGGAAAAATGGGAATGTATGCGCTTCCCGGTCTCGCGGTCCAGCACGAGAAGCCGCGACGCTCCACGTTCACCGGGATGCTGGGCTATACGCTCGGGAGGCAATTCATAACGATAGGAAGAAAGGAGAAAATCGGCTTCGGACTGTTGGATGGAATACATTGAAATCCTTGTATTTTATCTTTGAAAAAACGGTATCCGGCAGGTGTGGTGGGCGCGCTCCTCGAGCGGCATCCTGATGCGGGGCACTCTTCAAAAAGGCTTTCATGGCGTAGTGAAAGATGCATTTTATCACCCAAGCCGTACTTGCGGAAGACCTAAAAAAAGGAACCTCTCGGTCCCTTTTGTATCATCTTCCAGAAAAGTTCTTTTTTATCTACTTTAAATATTTTCTCTTTTATGAACTAAATATGACTCGCTAAATATCATACCGTGTAGTAACAATTCTATCTCAGCCTCATCCCCAAGAAGAAATCTGTGCATTGGTGGACTTCCGTCGAACCTCAATTCGCCTTCAACATGCCGGGAAGCCCTTGCCGCATCACCGCTTATAGTCGGACAGGCTGCGCTTGCCGCTCAAGTATTCTCCGATCAAAGCTTTCCTGTTCTTAAAATCATTCATCCGATTGCGGGGGATACTGCCGCCGCGCGGCGCCACAACCTTGGCGGGATTCACGTATTTACCGTTCTGCTTGAGGCGGAAATCCAGATGCGGGCCGGTGGCATATCCGGTTGCGCCCACATAGCCGATGACCTGCCCCTGCCTGACCCGCGCCCCGCGCTTGGCACCGGACGCAAACCCGGAAAGATGCGAATACATGGACTCCAGCCCGCCGGAATGCTTGAGAATGACCATGTTCCCAAAACCGTTCCCCCACCCGGCCTTTTCGATCGTGCCGTCGCCGACGGCCTTGACCGGGGTTCCGGTGGGAGCCGCGTAATCGACGCCCTGATGCGGCTTATGTGTTTTAAAAATCGGATGCTTGCGGTTCATGGAATACCCCGAGGAAATCCGCGTGAACGCCAGCGGAGCCTTCAGGAGGGTCTTTTTGAGGCTTTCGCCCTTGGCGTTGAAGAAGGCTTCGCCGTCTTCCGTGGCGAAGTTATAGGCTTCGTACGTTTTCCCCTGGTTGGTGAACGTCGCCCCGAGCACTTTGCCGTAGCCCTTAAACTCGTTTTCCCGGAACCGCTTTTCAATCAACAGGGAAAAACTGTCACCTTCGCGCAAGTCCTTGATGAAGTTGATCTCCGAGCCGAAAATATCCGCAATGCGCACGGCCAGAATGGGCGATTCACCGGTCGAGGCCAGTGTCTCGAACAAACTGGAACGGATGGTTCCGCTTACGCGCACCAGACTGAAATCATAGACTATCGGCTCGACGTGGGCGACAAGCCCTTCATCCGTTTTCGTGACAATGAGCTTCTTGCGATCGTTGATCTCGTATTCGAAGCGCTCCATGTCCCTGCCGTCCGGGGAGCAGACCAGCGTGTAGGGTTGCCCTGTGCGGAGGTTGTTGAGCGGGTGAAGCTTTCGCGTCACATTCAGAAGCTGTTGGACGGAACTCGCGGACATATATGGCGAAAGCAGTTCTGAGGCGCTGTCCCCCTTGGCGATGACGCCGTTGATGACGGAAGGATCGGACGGAGGTTCCTGCTCCAGCGGAACCTGCTGCATCTCGGAAACGATGGCCGCTTCACCTTCCGGCATCTCCTGAGCGGGAAGCTCCTCAGGAAGCACGGCAACAGCGCTCTTTGCCCTTTCCCATAAGGCAAAAAGGGAAGGAGTCACCTGATCTTGAAGGCGTTGAGCCACAGAAGACACCGCGACGGGCTGGCTCTCGGGAATCAGCAGAGAGGCTTCCCGCCGACTGTTGACGAGATACATCCCGCCTACAACGAGGAAGAGGCAGATAAAACTGATGAGTATGGTGCCTGCGGAAAAGGTATTTCGCAAGGGAAGAACCACGCTGTCAGAAGTGGATTGGCATACGCCGGGATACGGCACAGTTCAATTTTTTGTATGAGAAAAACTCTTATCTTGTATTGTATCAACCTGTTACGCTATTGTCCAGATCCGGGGCCCGCAGGAGACATGCCCTGCAATACGGGGAGCTTCCGGGCTGTCTCCGCTCTCTTCTGCGCTGAAACGTTTTCCGGTGGTGCCGGTTTCCCCTCCTCTCCCGGGAGCCAGGATGAAGGCATCCCGCACAGGAAACGCCAGGCCCGTTTCCTGTGGGAATTCCACATTTCCTCAGGGAAGGTTCAACAACTTATCCACAGGGGCTCTTTGCTTGTGTAACGTACTTTTTTCTGATATGTTTTCTCCGTTGGAAACAAAGCGTTTTCGCCTCCGTTTTTCACCATCTTTTTCAGCCTGACTCAGGCTCTGGCCCCTGTGGAGCTTCGCAACGCCGTGTCTAAAGAAACGTTACGCAAATACCTCCTCACTTCTTCAGCCGAAGCGATCCCTCAAGCGCGCCCGTCCCTGCTCTCCTGCTTCACCAACGCCGAAAACCCCAAACCCCAGCTTCAGGATCGCCTTTCCGCCGCTGGCGAAGCGTTGGAATCGTGCTCGGAAACCGCGTTGCAGAGCTGGTTTGATCCCCTTGAAATCCTGTTGGATCAAGAAGCGGGAACGCTGGCTGTCCGTTTCCCCCACGCCTTCTTCGGCATACGCTTCTCCAGCCTGTTCCAGAAACTATTCGAAAAAAAGGCCCGGGAACTCTGGGGGAAAGGGCTTTCCATCACGTACGGCGCGGGAAAGTTCACTCCGTCGCCCCCCGTGCCCTTCGTCCAGCCCGCTCCCGAAAGCCGGCAGGACGCCCTCCATCCCGCCGTGGCCAACCCGATGCCTTTTGGGGAAGAATGGACCTTCGACACGTTCATCGGCAACGGGAAGCACAAATGGGCCTTGAGCCTTGCCCGCGACATCACCCGGCGCGCCGTCTACCGGGCCACGCATGGCCGTGCGCCTTCGCTCGACGACATCGGCGAAGCCCCGGGCCTGCTGGTGCTCTGCGGCCCTCACGGGACCGGCAAGACCCATCTGCTCCGGGCCATTGGCAACGAACTCTTCCGCACGCTCGGGAGCGATCTCTACTACGCTTCCCTGAGCGATCTGGAATTGCTGTTCGCCGGGCGTTCGGTCCTCGCCGCCCGGCAGGAACTGCTCTCCAAAGAAGCCGTTCTTATCGATGATTTCCAGCACCTGAGCCGTATTCCCGACAAGACGCCCACCACGGCGTCCCGGTTCCGCGCCCAGCTTGTCGCCGAGCCGGAGCAGCCCGCCGGGCCGTCCGTGCGCGAGGAGCTCTGCCTCCTGCTGGATCGCTTCATGGATCAGGGCAAACCCGTCATCGTGGCGGGCGTGGGGCGTCCCAAGGAATGGAGCCTCGGCAAGGCGCTGCTTTCGCGCCTCGAAACCGGCCTCTGGGCGGAACTCCCCGAGCCGGATCTCGACGTGCGCCTGCGCTACGCCCAGCAACAGGCCAAATTCCGCCGCCTGCCCCTGTCCAGGGAGCAGCTGCTGCTCATCGCGCAGCACTGCCCGGATGTCCGGCGGCTTTCCGGCGTCATCCTCCGGGTGGCGTCCCACCGCTCCCTGCTCGGCCGCGATCTTTCCGAACAGGATCTGCTCAACATCGTGCGGCAGGGCGGCGACAGCTCCGCGCTGACCCCTCAGCTCATCGTCAGTATCGTCGGTGAGCACTGCGGCGTCCCGGCCAAGGAAATCCTCGGTGAGAAGCGCCGCCCGGATCTCGTGCAGGCCCGCCAGCTTGCCATGTACTTGTGCCGCGAACTGCTTGGCCACTCCTACCCCGTCATCGGGCGCATGTTCGGCGGAAAGGATCACAGCACGGTGATGCATGGAGTAAAAAAAATCAAATTATTACAGGAAAGTGATCGACTTGCGCACAGCATGGTGACAGAGCTGACAAAAGCGTGCCTCGAACACCGCGGCTGAGGTTACGAACACGGAAGCTGTTCCCGCCGTTCCTAACCAGCCGAACGAACTGTAACTAAAAAACAGAGCGATTCCAAGAAGTTAATCAGGATACGCACATTGCGCGTCTCTTAATAATCTACAACAAGGATCTTCTACATGCTTTTTACCGTAAAGAAAGAGAACATCATCGAAGGCCTTCAGAAAGCGGCGGGCATCATCCCCACGAGAGCGGGGGCGGCTTATCTGCGTTCGCTCTGGATCAAGGCCGAAGGGGAAGTCCTGACCATCATGGCGACCGATGCGAACATCGAGTTCACCGGCACATATCCCGCCGATGTGAAGGAACCCGGCCTCGTGGGGGTGAACGGCCGGAACTTCGTGGATCTCGTCCGCCGTCTTCCCGCCGGCGAATTGCGTATCCGGCTTGACGACGCCACGGGCACGGTGATCCTCGAACAGGGCCGCCGTACCTATAAACTTCCCGCCAATGACCCCACGTGGTTCCAAAGCCTCGCTCCGTTCTCCAGCGAAGGCGCCGTGGTGTGGTCCGGCGATTTCTTCCAGGAGATCATCGACCGCGTGTTTTTCTGCGTGAGCGACGACGAATCTTCCGACGCCATCGCGTGCCTCTACTTCAAGCCCGTTGGCGAAGGCCATATCGAAGTGTGCGGCCTGAACGGCCATCAGTTCGCCCTGACCCGCTTCACGCACGACGATCTGTCCGCCCGCCTTCCCGAAGACGGTGTGCTGATCCAGCGTAAATACGTCGGCGAACTCCGGAAGTGGCTCGGCGGCGATGAGATCGAAGTCAACCTGACGGACAAGCGCCTTTTCGTGCGTTCGGGCGACGGGCATGAAACCCTCAGCCTTCCCCGCGCCGGATACGCCTACCCCGATTACTCGCCGTTCATGACCCGTCTGGCGAGCCCCGACGTGTCCCTGCTCAAGCTGAGCCGGAAGGACTGCCTCGACGCGCTCGATCGTATCAGCATCTTCAACACGGAGAGCGATCGGTGTACGTATTTCGAACTGTCCAGCGCCGAGGCCATGCTTTCCGCACAGGGGCAGGACACCGGGTCGGCCAACGAGTCCCTTGAAGTCTCCTACAACGGCTCCATCGGGCGCATCGCGTTCCCGACCAAGAATCTGATGGAAATTCTCACGCATTACCAGTCCGGCGAACTTACCCTCACCCTTACCGGGGCCGAGGGGCCCTGCGGCATCAACGGCACGGAAGATCCCGACTACACCGTGCTGATCATGCCCATGAAAATCGCCGAAGAAAGCTATTACGAAGAAAACTAGAGCGTGCTATACTTGGAGGAGCGCTTCGGGATGGAAGCGCTCCTCAATTCCCCTTTTCCTGAACGCTTGGAATAGGGGGATGGTCCTCTCATTCCGTCTATGGTATTGTTTCTTTCTAGTCACAACCTTTATCCCCGCTTTGGAACGTTCAGCTTTGAAGAGGGACATCTTCAGGAGCCGCCTCATGCCGCATACCTTCCCGGGCACGCGGCATGAGGCGGCCTCTGAGGGGCCCGGGGGCTTTTCCCGGGTAAAGGCCGAAGGGGCGTGGCCTCGCGGAGGCCGCGTTTGCGGACCGTCTGCGGCCCTTTGCCGCCGGAGGCGCCACAACCAACATATGGATTCACGAGCCTATGACAGCCAACGCGAACGCTTATACAGCTGATTCAATCACTATTCTTGAAGGTCTCCAGGCCGTGCGGAAACGCCCGGCCATGTACATCGGCAGCACGGATTACCGTGGTTTGCATCACCTCGTGTACGAAGTGGTGGACAACTCCATCGACGAAGCGATGGCGGGCTACTGCACGCGCATCGAAGTTGTGCTCCACATGGACAACAGCGTCACGGTCCGCGACAACGGGCGCGGCATCCCCGTGGACATCCACCCCAAGGAAAAGGTCCCCGCCGTTCAGGTGGTCATGACCAAGCTCCACGCGGGCGGCAAGTTCGACAACTCCGCCTACAAGGTGTCGGGCGGCCTGCACGGCGTGGGCGTCTCCTGCGTCAACGCGCTTTCCGAGCGCCTTGAGGTGACCGTCCGCCGGGACGGGAAGCGCTGGAAGCAGGTGTACAGCCGGGGCGTGCCGCAAGAGGAGCTCCAGTACATCGGCGAGTCCGACAGCCACGGCACGACCGTCCGCTTCAAGCCCGACGAAACCATCTTCGAGACCACGGAATTCTCCTACGACACCCTCAAGAAGCGTTTTGAGGAGCTGGCGTATTTGAACAAGGGCCTCCAGATCGAGTGCCGCGACGAGCGTACCAGCGAAGTCCATCTGTTCCATGCCGAGGGCGGCATCCACCAGTTCGTGAAGGATCTGAACTCCGGCGAAGTGGGCATCCACGCCATCGTCGACGGGGAAGGCGTGGCCGACGGCGTTTCCGTGGAGTTCGCCATCCAGTACAACGCGGGCTACAAGGAAAACATGTATACCTTCGCGAACAACATTCGCACGAAGGAAGGCGGTACGCACCTTGCCGGGTTCAAGACCGCGCTGACCCGCGCCATCAACAACTACATCAAGAGCCAGCCCGATCTGACCAAGAAGATGAAGGGGCAGGCCCTTTCCGGCGACGACGTCCGCGAAGGGCTGACCGCCGTGCTCAGCGTGAAGCTCCCCCAGCCGCAGTTCGAAGGCCAGACCAAGACCAAGCTCGGCAACAGCGAGGTCGCGGGCATCGTGGGCGGCGTGGTGTACGGCAAGCTCGACACCTATTTTCAGGAGAACCCCAAAGACGCCCGCCTGATCATCGACAAGGCCGTGGACGCCTCCCGCGCCCGCGATGCGGCCCGCCGCGCCAAGGAGCTTGTCCGCCGCAAGGGTGCCCTTTCGGACAACGCGCTGCCCGGCAAGCTGGCCGACTGCCAGAGCAAGGACCCGGCGGATTCCGAACTGTTCATCGTGGAAGGTGACTCCGCAGGCGGTTCGGCCAAGCAGGGCCGCAACCCGAACACGCAGGCCATTCTGCCCCTGCGCGGCAAGATCCTGAATACGGAACGCACCCGCTTCGACAAGATGCTCGCCAATAAGGAAGTCAAGGCGCTCATCACCGCGATGGGCGCGGGCATCGGCGAGGAGGACACCGATTACGACAAGCTGCGGTACCACAAGATCGTCATCATGACCGACGCCGACGTGGACGGCGCGCACATCCGTACGCTCCTTCTGACCTTCTTCTTCCGCAACTACGCGGGACTCATCGACCGCGGCTACCTGTACATCGCGCAGCCGCCGCTGTACCGGGCGCACAACAGCAGGATGGAGAAGTTCATCAAGGACGATTACGAGCTGAACGCCTTCCTGATGCAGCGCGTGAGCGACGACATGGAAGTAGAGGCCCCTAACGGCACACTCTTCCGTGGTGAGGAGATCAAGGCCCTCATGGGGCAGATCGAAAACATTTCCCACCGTGTGCGCGACGCCGAGCTGGCGGGCATCAACCGGGATCTTTTCCTCGCCCTTGTCGACGTGGAGGACCGCGTCACTCCGGATTGCCTCACTTCCGGAACGCGTTGCTACGACTTCCTCAAGGAGCGGGGCTACGAGCTGACGACGGAGACGGAAGCGCACGAAGACGGCGATCGCGTCTTTGCGCTCATCGAGAACGCCAACGGCCACCGCACGCGGGTATCCGTCGAGTTCTTCATCTCCAAGATGTACCTCAACTCATGGGAAGCCCTCGACGCCATCCGGCAGAAGTGCGGCGGCCTCAGCTTCATGCTTCGCAACAAGGAGCAGGAGTACGCGGCGTCGGACATTTTCGACCTGCACGCCCTGACGCTTGAGGAAGCACGGAAGGGGCTCAATATCCAGCGCTACAAGGGCCTCGGTGAAATGAACCCCGAACAGCTCTGGGTAACGACCATGAACCCCGAGAACCGTACCCTGCTGCGCGTGACCGTCGAGGACGCCGAAGCCGCCAGCGATACGTTCGAGCAGCTCATGGGCGACCGCGTCGAGCCGCGCCGCGAGTTCATCGAGCGCAACGCCCTCACCGTGCGGGATTTGGATATTTAGTGAAACCGGGGGAGGAGAGAGGGGAACCCTTCTGGAGAAGGGCTTCCCTCTCTCCTCCCCCGGACCCCCTCCTCTCTCCCTCCTAAGACTTTTACGTTCAGGGCGAGGGAAGGGCGGCGATAGGGGATGGTTTCATCCTTCGTGCATATTTGACAAGCAGGTACTTGGGTGGCGGAACGATGCCGGAAACGGTCTGTTCCGACGCGCTCGGGGCGGTGGACGGAACGGCGTAGCCGTTGCGTCCACCGCCCTGAGGGGGTCCGGGGGGAATCATTCCCCCCGGCCGCCGGAGGCGCTGCCTTCGAGGATACTATGTCTCAGAATGTGAATATCGAACACGAAATGCGCAAATCGTACCTGGAGTACTCGCTCAGCGTCATCATCGGGCGAGCCATCCCGGACGTCCGCGACGGCCTGAAACCGGTACACCGGCGCATCCTGTTCGCGCAGCAGGAACTGGCGAACAGCTACAACCGCCCTCCGAAGAAGTGCGCGCGCATCGTCGGCGACGTCATCGGTAAGTACCACCCGCACGGCGACTCCGCCGTGTACGACGCCCTCGTCCGCCTGGCGCAGGACTTCTCCATGCGCGATCCGCTGGAAGACGGGCAGGGCAACTTCGGCTCCATCGACGGCGACGCCGCGGCGGCCATGCGTTACACCGAAGTCCGCATGTCCCGTCTGGCGAGCGAATTCCTCAACGACATCGACAAGGAAACCGTCGATTTCCGGCCCAACTACGACAACACGCTGGCCGAGCCCGTGGTCCTGCCCACGAAGGTTCCCAACTTGTTACTGAACGGTTCGTCCGGTATCGCCGTCGGCATGGCGACGAACATCCCGCCGCACAATCTGAGCGAGCTGTCGGACGCCCTGCTCATGCTCATCGACGCTCCGGAAAGTTCCGTCGAGGACCTGATGGACGTCGTGCAGGGGCCGGACTTCCCCACGGGCGGCTACGTCTACGCCGGTCAGGGGCTGTACGACGCCTACACCACCGGGCGCGGTACCGTGAAGGTACGCGGCAAGGTCGAGATCGAGGACCGCAAGAAGGGCTTCCAGTCGCTGATCATCCGGGAGATCCCGTTCGGCCTGAACAAGTCGAGCCTTGTGGAAAAGATCGCGGCGCTGATCAACGACCGCAAGATCGACGGCGTGTCCGACCTGCGCGACGAGTCCGACCGCCGGGGCATCCGCGTGGTCATCGAGCTGAAGCGCGGCACCATGCCCGAGATCGTCATCAACTCGCTGTACAAGTACACGCCGCTGGAAACCTCGTTCGGCATCAACATGCTGGCCGTGGTGGACAACCGCCCCGTGCTGCTGAACCTCAAGACCGCGTTGGCCTATTTCCTCGACCATCGCCGCGAAGTGGTGGTCCGGCGTACCAAGTTCGAACTGCGCAAGGCCGAGGCCCGTGCCCATATCTTGGAAGGCCTCCTCAAGGCGCTCGATCATATTGATGAGGTTGTTTCCCTGATCCGCTCCTCGGCGACGCCGCCGGAGGCCAAGGAACGTCTCATGCAGCGCTTCGAACTGTCCGAAGTGCAGGCGCAGGCCATTCTCGACATGCGGTTGCAGCGCCTGACCGGGCTTGAGCGCGGCAAGATCGAAGAAGAACTGCGGGATCTGCTCTCAAAGATCGCGTGGTACCAGTCCATCCTTGGCGACGCCTCCGTGCTCTGGGGCGTCATCCGTGATGAAGTGGAATACATCAAGCAGACCTATTCGACGCCCCGCCGTACGGAAGTTATCCGCGAGGCGCTTTCGAACATCGACATCGAAGACCTGCTGCCCGACGACGACGTGGTCATCACCCTTTCGCGCCGTGGCTACATCAAGCGCACGAGCCTCGGCATCTACCAGCAGCAGCGCCGTGGCGGCAAGGGCGTGGCCGGAGTGCATACCGGCGAAGACGATTTCGTGCAGGAATTCATCACCACGACGAACCACCAATTCTTGTTGATGTTCACCAACAAGGGCCGTATGCACCAGCTCAAGGTCCATCAGGTGCCGGAAGGCAGCCGGACGGCCAAGGGCGTGCATATCGCCAACCTCGTGCCCATGGAAAAGGACGAGTGGGTCAACACCATCCTGACCGTGCGCGAATTCGCCGAGGACAAGTCGTTCCTCTTCGCCACCCGCCGGGGCATGGTGAAGCGCTCCAGCGCCGCGCTCTATGCCCGGAGCCGCAAGGGCGGCCTTATTGCCGTGGGCCTGCGTGAGGACGACGAGCTTATCATGGTGCGCGAGATCACGGACGACGATTTTGTGGTGCTGGCGACCGCTGACGGCATCGCCATCCGGTTCAGCTGCCGTGACGTCCGCAACATGGGACGCGGGGCCACCGGTGTGAAGGGCATTGCCCTGCGCCACGGCGATACGGTGGTGGCTTGCCTCGTGCTCAAGGAAGACAGCCCGGCGATCATGACCATCTCCGCGCTCGGCTTCGGCAAACGTACCAACGTGGATCTCTACCGCGTGCAGAGCCGGGGCGGAAAGGGGATCATCAACTTCAAGGTCACGCCGAAGACGGGCCCGGTCATCGGTGCCAAGTCGGTGCTTGATGACGAGGCGCTCGTGCTGCTGACCTCCACCAACAAGATCATCCGTATGGGCGTGGATGAAATCCGTTCCGTGGGCCGCGCCACCATCGGCGTGCGTCTGGTGAAGCTGGACGACGGCGCCCGCGTGGTCGGCTTTGACACGGTCAACTCCGACGCGGATGCGGAAGGCGAAGAAGCCTTGTAAAAAAATGCCTGACGGTATAGAAACATCCTGAAAAGAGGGCCCCTTGCTTCGGTTATTCCGAAAAAAGGGGCTCTCTTGCTGTGAAGTTGGAGGATGCTGCGGCCATACGGAGTACGCTTTGCATGGCCTCTGTCCGCCGTTGTGTGTTCATTGCAAAACAAGAGGAGATTGGCGCATGAAGTATTTGGGCGTCGCCGGGGTATTGCTCGGCCTGTCGTTGCTGGGCGTTCCCGCGCTGGCTGACGAAGCGAAACAGCCGGTCCCGCGCGTCGGGCAGGTCGTTATTGAGAGCATGGGTCCCGCGTCCGGCACAATCCCCAAGGGCAAGCTGGCGACCATCGTCAACTACATCCACGCCGACAAGCACACGTGGTATAAAAATGGTTCCCGGCACACGGCCAAGTATCCCTTTAATAAGGGTACGCAGCGGAATCTGCACGATCGGTTTGTCCTCAAGATGCGTTACGGGCTTGGCGACGGCTACGACGTGCGTTTCGCCACGCCCATTGTGATGAACAATTTCCGTGCCCACAGCACCCTCACGCCCAACAGCGTCAGCAGCAAGAACGGCATCGGCGACACCACGTTTGTCCTGCACAAGCAGTTTTTGAGCCAGCGGGAAGGTTCCCCCGTCGACATGGCGTGGGACCTCGGCGTCTGGACGCCCACGGGCGGCACGTCCGACGACGGCGTGGGCACAGGCGCTTGGGGCGCGATGGCGGGCCTCGGCGTGGGGCACGCCTTTGACGGCGGGCGGCAATTCGTCGAAGGCGAGGTTATGTATTTGTATCGCGGGGTAGGGCACACGTCCCGCGTAGACGTCAGCGACGTATTCCGCCTGAACGGGCGTTACGTCTATGCGCTCTCCCAACACTGGGACATGGGCGTCGAGACGCAGTTTGAATACAACACGGATTCGCGGCGCTACGGACGTTCCAACAATGACGCCAGCACGACATGGTTTGCCGGGCCGTCCGTGACCTTGAAGCTGCCCGAGTACAATGCCTCGCTCGGCGTGAGCGCCCAGTTCAGCCTCTATCAGAATTATGATGCCGTGGCCCGCATCGGGAACGTCGATTACCCCACCGCCGCCTCCCTCGGCGAGCGTTGGAAGCTTGAAGCGAAACTGGCGATAGTGTTTTAAATGATCGGGAAGTGAAGATTGGGGAGGGGAAGGGGAAACTTTCTGAAGAAAGTTTCCCCTTCCCCTCCCCAAACCCCACCCCATCCTCTTCAAAGACTTTCGACGTTATCGAATCCCTGTTCGCAGGGATTTTCGTGTGGGCCAAAAGAGGGGGTTGGTGGGCGTTTTGGGAAAAGAGGACCGTATTTTTTTAGATGGCAAAGGGAGAAGAGGGAAGGCAAAACAACAAAGGCTTGCCTCCCGTTGCTTTTTTCCTTAGGACCTCAGAAAAAGAACATAATCTCCGAATCCCGCAGAACCTCCGGAGGAAGGGTAAAGCCCTTCACGTTTCCGGCGGTACTGAGGGCGTTTTGGGGGAATTCGACCCAAAGGGCGGCGACGCCGTGGCCGTTGGGTGGGCTTGCGGGCCTTACAAGGATCGCAAGCAGAGCGATTCCCCAAAAACAGGGGCAAGGGGCGGTAGCCCTTTGCCGCCGGAGGCGTACCTCAATACGGAGCGACCATGTCCGATCAGTTTCCGACCTACCGGGCGCAGATGGAATACGTGTGCCTCGGCTGTGGGGCCCGTCACCCCATTGATGAATTGCTGTATACGTGTCCGAGCTGCGGTGGCGTATTCCTGCTTGAAGACACGACCTTCGACAAACTGAAGGAACACGGCGGCGCATATTGGCGCAACCTGTTCGACAGCCGGGCTGCCACCCGGAACACGGCCCTGCGCGGCGTGTTCCGGTTTTATGAGCTGATGGCCCCCGTGCTGGAGCAGGAAGACATCCTGTACCTCGGCGAAGGGAACACCCCGGTCGTGGACGGCGCTCCCGAACTCCAGAAGAAACTGAACGCCTCGTTCGCGTTCAAGAACGACGGCCAGAACCCGAGCGCTTCCTTTAAGGATCGCGGCATGGCCTGCGCGTACAGCTATTTGCGTGCGCTGGTCCGCAAGCACGGATGGGACGAGGTGCTGACCATCTGCGCCTCTACCGGGGATACGTCGGCTGCCGCGGCTTTGTACGGCGCGTATGTGGGGCATCCCATCAAGACCGCCGTGCTGTTGCCGCAGGGCAAGGTGACGCCTCAGCAGCTTTCCCAGCCCCTCGGCTCCGGCGCGACCGTGCTTGAGGTGCCCGGCGTATTCGACGACTGCATGAAGGTCGTCGAGCATCTGGCCGAGCACTACCGCGTGGCCCTGCTCAACTCGAAGAACAGCTGGCGCATCCTTGGGCAGGAATCCTATGCCTATGAAGTCGCCCAGTGGTTCAACTGGGATCTGGCGGGCAAGGTCCTGTTTGTCCCGGTGGGCAACGCCGGAAACATCACGGCGGTCATGTCCGGCCTGCTCAAGATGCGCCGTCTTGGCATCATTTCCGATTTGCCGCGCCTGTTCGGGGTGCAGTCCGAACACGCCGACCCGGTGTGGCGTTATTACAGCAAGCCCAAGGCCGAACGCGTGTACAATCCCGTGACCGTCCGCCCGAGCGTGGCGCAGGCCGCCATGATCGGCAACCCGGTGTCCTTCCCCCGCGTGAAGGCGCTCGTCGACGCCTACGAGGTTGCGGGCGGCGAATTCGGCGTGGTTCGGGTGACCGAGCAGGCCATCATGGACGCGACCATCCTCGCCAACCGGCATGGGCATATCGTGTGCACGCAGGGCGGCGAATGTCTTGCCGGCCTGCTCAAGGCCCGCGAAGAGGGCAGGGTGGCCGCCGGGGAAAAGGCAGTGCTCGATTCGACGGCGCACGCGCTCAAGTTTGCGGGATTCCAGAATATGTATTTTACCGATACGTTCCCGCCGGAATACGGCGTCGCGCCCGACGCGAGCCTCGCCAATCGGCCTTCGCTGGTGGTCGATGCCGCCGAGAAGACGCGGCTCTCCGCTGAGGAGTTTACCAGGGCCGCCGCAAAGGCTGTCGCCGAGCGCTTGGAACTTGCCGGAAAATGATTATTGTCTGGACAGGGCGGTGTCGAAACGGGAGAAAAGCCGTTGCCGGGAGAGCCTTGGCAGCGCGCGGAAACAAGAGCCGCAAGGCTTTCCCGTGGTTTCTCAAAACACTTGACACCCTCCTGTTCGGACGCTAAGGCAAGGATGACGGCACGACAGTGCCTGTGGTCGAGAAACTCAGGATCGTTTGATCCAAAACTTGGAGGAAATGACAATGTCTTGGAATGTTACTGTTGACGCTGACAAGTGCGTGGGTTGTGGCGAATGCGTGGACGTCTGCCCTGTTGAAGTGTACGAAATGACCGACGGCAAATCCAGCCCGGCCCATGCCGAAGAATGCCTCGGCTGTGAATCCTGTGTCGAAGTGTGCGAACACGACGCCATCAACGTTGAAGAAAACTAAGCATTGAAATGCCGCCGCCCGCAATCGCGATTGAGGGCGGCGGTTTGTGCGAGAGGAAGGAGCTTTTTTTCAAGAGGCCCCTTCCTTTTTTTACACTCTTACCTATTATAGATCCTATGATCAACATCATGCCCGAGCTTACCCCTGTGTTCACTGCGTACGAGGCACTTGTTGCTGAAGCCGACGCGGTGTTTGCCCGCGTTGGCGAGATGCACCCGGACTGCGTGACCTGCAAGCCCGGTTGCAGTGATTGCTGCCACGCCATGTTTGACCTTTCGCTTGTCGAGGCTATGTACCTGAACGCGCGGTTCATCGAAAAGTACGACTTCGGCCCCGAGCGTTCCCGCATCCTTGAGAACGCCGGGAGTGTGGATCGCAAGCTGACTCGTATGAAGCGCGACTATTTCCGCGAGCTGCGCGATGCCAAAGGTTCTGAAGACGCCATGGAGCACATCATGGAAGAGGCCGCCAAGGCCCGCATCCGCTGTCCGCTCCTCGATTCGAACGATCAGTGCGTGCTTTATGACTACCGCCCCATCACCTGCCGCCTCTACGGCATCCCTACGGCGATAGGCGGCAAGGGGCACGTGTGTGGCCAGTCGAATTTCGCTGCCGGAGCCAGCTATCCGACCGTCCATCTGGACAAGATTCAGGAACGGCTGGACCGCCTCAGCGTGGAAATCCGGGATCGCGTGCAGTCCCGGTTCAAGGAGCTGCATGAGGTCTTCGTGCCCGTGTCCATGGCGCTTCTCACCAACTACGACGACGCTTATTTGGGTATAGGCCCGGCGCCCAAGGAGTCTTGATGATTTCCGCCACCATGTTTCGAGACAGCACCAAGCAGGAGCTGACCGAGGAGCAGGAACAGCTCAAGCGCGAAATTTACGAGCGCATGAATCCCCGCCGGAGGAAGTTCATCGACCGTATCGGCTACGATGAATGGGATCCCTTCCAGAAGCCCAACGACCCGATGGATATCCGCGTCGATCCGAGCAAGCGCACCACGCAGCAGCTGTTCCGCGGGTTCATGCATTCGCTCGGCGAACGCACCGAGGGCAATGACTTCAACAAAGGCGCTCTCGACTGCGCGCTCGGGATTGTGAACAGAGACGAACGCTACCTCGGCATCTACGAGTTCTGCGTATGGTATTATAAACTCCTGAAGAAAGAGGGACTGATCGATGAAGGACCGGTACGAGAATCTTGACGAGTACATCGCCGACCTGCGGGCCGCGCTCAGCCAGAACGACGGTTGCGCCAATCACCATTACAATCTTGGCGTAGCCTTGCTCAGCAAGGGCGACTTTGTGGCGGCGGAAGAATCGTTTCTCGCCGCGGTCCGCAATTCGTCCCATCTTGCCGAAGCCTACGTGCAGCTTGGCGGCATCTGTCTGCAGCGCGGCGATCTCGAAGGCTGCCTGCGCTACAATGAGGAAGCGGCCAATTGCCGCGCCAAGTTCCCCGTGCCGTGGAGCAACATCGGCTTTGTGCATTTGCAGCGCGGCGAGCCCGAAAAGGCCATCAGCGCCCTGCAAAAGGCTCTGAAATGGGATGCCGAATTCATTCAGGCGATGGCGACTCTCGGCGCTGCCTACTACATGAACGGCCAGTACGACGAGAGCATCAAAATCAGCGAAAAGGCCATTGAAAAGCAGCCCGGATTCGCGCCCGCGTGGAACAATCTGTCCCTCGCGTGTTTTGAAAAGGGCGATTACGACAAGGCCGCCGAATATGCCGACAAGGCCATCGAATTCGGCTTCGATGTGCGCCCCGAATATCTTGAAGAAATCGCCGCCCAGCGCAACAAGTAAGGCGAGGGGGGTACCGGGGGAGGGAGCTTTTTGTAAAAAGCTCCCTCCCCCGGACCCCCACCCGCAAAATGTTGACTGGTGGTGAGGTTATACGGCAGGAGTTCCTGTTATGGAAAAAGGTTCCCGGAATATTCCGGGAACTTTTTTTATGCAGTTGCCAGAGGGGCTCAAGGGCAATGGCTTTTCTGTGATTTTTCATTTTCCCTGAAACCGCCAGCAGATATTCGATGATGTTGGGCGGCTTTGGAGAGGAAGGGATGGGGCGAGCCGTGCTGGCAGAGCAGGGGAAGGGAACACGTTTTTCCAGCAGATGTTTTCTTTCTCCAGTCTTCTCTTTCTCCAATTGGAAGACGTAAAAAATCCTGATGCGGGAGAATCGCATCAGGATTTTTGTAAGCACAACAGATGGACTGTTCTGTTCTGGATCTGTTTTCTGGGATGGATTACATGTTATTCTTGGGATTCAGACGTCTTTTTCTGTTGAGAAGCAGCGTTATCGTGCTTTTTAGTAACTTTCTTCTGCTGTTTTGTGTTTACATGTTGAGCATTTTTCTTTTCCTGATTCTTTACAGCGTGAGGAGCTTTCTTTTGCTGATGTGTGGCAGGGTCCTGTACCGCCTGTTCATTGGCAGTTGCCATGCCGTTATTGGCTTCAGCAGCGAAGGTCATTCCACAAGTTGCAGTCATACCAAAGAACGCGAGAGCCAAAAGTGCAATCATTTTTTTCATAAAAGGTACTCCTTGGGCGCGGCTTTTGTCACCCTTCCTTTGATAAGTCAATAGAGTTTTTTTTATCCGTAACATGCCGTAGCGTTACGTGATTTTTCCCGAAAAAAGGGCTGAAGGGGAGCTTGCGCGGGGAAGTTTGAGGAGGGCTCCAAAAGATAAGGTGCGGGACGACGACAGCCGCGGCGAAGTCATCCGCCGCGGCTGTCGTATCTACTTATAACTATATGGAAATTTAATACCAGATGCTCTTTAGCTGATCCTTGGTATAGCCCTTGCCTTCCATGCACCATTCGAAATAGTTGCTCCACGGGAGCTGATCGCTCCATGAATAGCGGCTCCCGCCGATCATGGAGTTGGTCTGCTCGGTGCAGGAACGCTGCGCATCCTGAAAAGCTTGTTCTTCAGGGGTAAGCGCCTTGGTGGCGCAGCCGCCGAGCATGAGGAGGGCAGTGACAAAAATGGCGGTCTTCAATATGGTATTCATAGTATCCTCCTGAAATAAATAAAAACTCTGAAACAGCAGGCTGAAAATGGCTTTTTCTGTCCGTGTAGTGGAATATACGGTGAATCTACGGGACATCAATGAAAATCATCTTAATAATAACCTAGTTGGGTGATTTCAGAAGCGTATCGGGGCGTATTTACAACGTGCCCTTTTTCTATCACACTGGAACCCTGCCTGAAAACAGGCTGTAAAAAGAAACCACTGCTCTCGGCGGCGCATGGAGCCCCGACGGCATTCCCGTGAACGGAAGGAGCAATACTGCATGTGCGGAATTATTGGTTATGCCGGACATCGTCCGGCTGTTCCGGTCATCATCGAAGGCTTGCGGCGCCTTGAATACCGCGGGTACGATTCCGCTGGAGTCGGTTTTATTCAGGGGAGGGAACTCAAGGTCATCAAGGCTGAGGGCAAATTGGCGGCTCTGGAAGAAAAGCTCGCCCACTATCCCAACACTGTCGCCATGAACGGCATCGGGCATACGCGCTGGGCCACGCATGGCGTGCCCGCCGAACGCAATGCCCATCCTCATATCGGCGGCGACAACGAACTCGCCATCATCCACAACGGCATCATCGAAAACTTTCAGGAGCTGAAGGAAGGCCTGCTCGCCAAGGGCTATGTCTTCAAATCCGAAACCGATACGGAAGTCCTGGCCCATCTCATCGCGGAAGGCCGCAAGCACAACCCCACGCTGCTTGAAGCCTTTGCCTGGGCTCTGCGTCAGGCCCACGGCGCGTATGCCGTGGCGGTGATCTGCCCCGATGAGCCGGGGACCATCCTTTCCGCGCGCATGTCCGCTCCCCTGATCCTCGGCGTGGGCGTGGGTGAGCATTTCATTGCTTCGGATATCCCGGCGTTCCTGCCCTATACGCGTGACGTCGTTTTTCTGGAGGACGGCGAAATCGTCCGCATCACGGACGCCACGTGGCAGGTGCTGTCTCTCGAGACGCTCGAGCCCGTCCGGAAGGAAGTGCAGACCGTCCAGTGGGACATGCAGGCCGCACGGAAAGGCGGGTTCAAGCACTTCATGCTCAAGGAAATCTTTGAACAGCCCAAGGTTATCTCGGATTGCCTTGCCGGGCGTGTGGACGAAGAGAAGGGTATGGTCGTGCTGCCGGAGCTCGACGGGCTTCCCGTCCCCTCTCGCCTGCGGATCATTGCCTGCGGGACCTCGTACCATGCGGGCATGTGGGGGCAGCACCTGCTTGAGAACTGGGCGCGTATGCCGGTCGTCCCGGAAATCGCGTCCGAGTTCCGGTACCGCAACGTTATCCTTGAGCCTGACGACATGGTCCTTGTGATCAGCCAGTCCGGGGAAACGGCGGATACGCTTGCGGCGCTCCGGCTCGCCAAGGAAAAGGGCTGTATCGCCATCGCGCTGTGCAACGTCGTGGGATCGTCCATCCCGCGTGAGGCCGATGCGGTGATCTATACGCAGGCCGGACCGGAAATCAGCGTGGCATCCACCAAGGCCATGTGCAGCCAGATGGTCATCATGGCGCTCATGGCGCTCTATTACGGACAGCGTAAGGGGCTGCTTGACGCCAAGACCCGCCATGAAGCGCTCGCCGCCCTGCACGGCCTGCCGAAGCAGATCGAGGATGCCCTGCCCGCCATGCGGGAAACGGCACAGATGCTGTCCCCGCTGTATGCGTCCGCGCACAGCTTCTTCTATCTGGGGCGCGGCCATGCCTTCCCCCTCGCGCTGGAAGGCGCTCTCAAGTTGAAGGAAATTTCCTACATCCACGCGGAGGGGTATGCCTCCGGAGAGATGAAGCACGGGCCCATCGCCCTGATTGAACCGGAATTCCCGACCTTTGCGCTTGCCTTCAATGATGCGTTGTTTCCGAAGGTCAAATCGAATATCGTGGAAGTGCAGGCCCGCCGCGGTCCGGTCATCGCGCTGGCCAACCCCGGAGCGGATCTGCATGTGGAGCACCTGTGGACGATTCCCTCCGCGTGGGGCCCGTTCAACGCCTTTTTGGCGCTTCCGGCCATGCAGTTGTTCAGCTATGAAATGGCCGACTATCTCGGCAAAGACGTGGATCAGCCCAGAAACCTCGCCAAGAGCGTGACTGTCGAATAACCGGCATCCGGCGAGGGCTTCCTGACCGTCGCCGGATACCTCCCAAAGGAAAAGGAAGGCGGCGGAGCATCGTTGATGTTCCGCCCTGTTTCATTCGGAACGTTTTCATGGAAAGCCGCCTTCGGAGAAGGGACTTTTCCAACGAACCTTCAAAAAAAGGAATGGTCATGCATACCACGGAAGGACTCGTGTCCAAGCCCTGTGCGGGTAGTGTGGAAACAGTCTGGAATCGTTTGCTTGAAACGCTCAAGACCTTGAACGTTCCGTTGTTCGCTACGGTGGACCACGCCGCCAACGCGCGTGCCGCCGGGTTGTTCATGCCCGAAACCCGCGTGGCCTTTTTCGGCAAGCCCGCGGTCGGGACGCATCTGATGCTGGAGCGCCCCGAGGTTGCCCTCGAGCTGCCTCTGCGCATCGTGATTTCCGAAGTTCCCGGCGAAGGGACGATGCTTTTCATGCCCGACATCCTGTGGCTTGCCCATCGCTACGGCATTGATCCGCAGCTCGACAGCCTCAGGAAGACCCTTGGTTTTATGGCCCTTGTTTCCGACAAGGTTTGTGGGGATTAGGGGATGAACCGGGGGAGGAGAGAGGAAACCTTTCTGAAGAAAGGTTTCCTCTCTCCTCCCCCGGACCCCCTCCTCTCACCTTCCCAAGACTTTTGACCTTATCGAATTCCTGTTCATGGTGGGGGAAAAAATCGACATTGTTCCCTGTGAAAACGGCTTTGAAAAGAACTCCCGAAGCAACGATGCTTCGGGAGTTTTTTTTTGAGTAAATCCAAAAAAAGAACGTGCCGTTTTGAGTTGCCCGCCATCCAACGAAATTCCTGCCGCACGGCCCTCCACCAAAGCTGAACTTCCCTTATCCTAAAGAGAATCTGCGTAAGAAAAACCGCGAACAGGGATTCGATAGGTCAAAGGTCTTGGGAAAGGGAGGGATGGGGTTTGGGGAAGGGAGGGAAAAGCTTTTCTTCAGAAAAGTTTCCCCTCCCTTCCCCAATATTTCCAACCTACTCTATCTACCCGGCAATAAAAAGGCTTTCAGCTCATCCGGGTTACAGCCGCTGAACAGCAGATGCAGCGGAAAACGGTCAAGCACGGGCGAAAGGGCCTCATTCGTGTAGGGAACGCCGCGCATGGCCTCTTCCAGATCATAGATCTCGCAACTGCTCACCTCGTCGGTCAGGCTCTTGCCCGGCCCGGCCATGAAGAAATCGCCGTAAAAATGACACTCGACCACGCTGCCCTGCCGGATGTCGTAGGAAACCTCCACCTTGCCCCAAGGGAAACGCTGCACCTTGCGCTCCGTGAATGGAGGCGACGCGCCGTACGTCCAATCCCACGTCGAGTATTTGGCGTCCCGCAGACGGGTGATGGCGACGAAATCCGCCGCGTTCATCCGGTATTCATCCCCGGAACGGTACTCCATGATCGCATCGCGCACGCGCTGCACCGTCAGCGGCGGCAGATCCGGAGAATGCACGGCCAGATACTCAGCCAGATTCCCCACGCGGCTGCGGACAGAGGCCACGCCCTTTGACTTGTACTTGGCCGGATCCACATTGAGCGCCTGAGACAGTACATCGAGGTCGCTGTTTACCAGAATACAGCCGTGATGCAGATAACGCATCCCCCGGCGGCAGTGCGCCACGCCCGCCACTTTCAGGCCGTCCAGCATCAGATCGTTGCGCCCGGAAAAAGTCACGGGCAACCCGAGCTTTTGCAGCGCCTCGGCGATGGGTTTTCCGGCTTCGCTGAAGGCGGGCAGGGCTCCTTCCTTGTCCAGATGATGGATGAAGGTATAGTTGAGCGTCCCGGCGTCGTGATAGACCGCGCCTCCGCCCGTCATCCGGCGCACCACGCTGATCCCTCGTTCGCGCACGAAATCGGCGTTCACTTCCTGACGGGTGTTCTGGAACCGCCCCACCACGATGGCCGGGCTGTTCTGCCACAGGATGGCGTAACCGGGATGGCCGGGTTCGATCCGGCCCAAGAAATATTCCTCAAGCGCGAGGTTGAATGTCGGGTCGAGGGAATGATTCACGATCCAATACATGCGAAACTCCATAAAAAAACTTTCATAATGGCGCAGTCCCATTATGAAAGTCCCAAAGGGCCGAGAAAACGGCAAAGAAAGGAGAAGGAATCCCCGACAGCGAACCGTCGGGCGTCGCCCGTAATCCTGACGACGGCGGCAAAGCGTTCTTTGCGGATCCCTTCCCCTCTCCTTGGCTGTTTCTCGTTTACATATCGCCCGTCAGAACGGGCTTGCGGGCTGCGCCGACTTCATCGACGCGACCCACTTTAGTCCGGGTCGGAGAGGCATGCAACAGGTCGGCATCGGTCTCGGCCAATTCCGCGATGGAACGCATGGCCTCGATGAACGCATCCAGATCCTCGAGATTTTCCGATTCGGTGGGCTCGATCATGATCGCGCCGTGCACCACCAGCGGGAAGTAGATCGTCGGCGGATGGATGCCGCAGTCGATCAGGCGCTTGGCGATGTCCATCGTGCTGACCCCGAACTCTTCCTGCTTCTTGTCCGTGAACACGCATTCGTGCAGGGAAGGCTGCGGGAAGGGCAGATCGTACAGATCCTTGAGGCTGAACTTGATATAGTTCGCATTGAGCACGGCCAGCTCGCTGGCACGCTTCAGATCCGGGCCGAGGGTCTTCATGTAGGCCCACGCGCGCAAGACCACGCCGAACTGCCCCCAGAAGGGATGCATACGGCCGATGGACTGCCCTCCGGCGTCGACGGAATTGTCCACCCAGTCGAGCTTGCCGTCGGTTTCGACCAGACGGGGGCCGGGCAGGAACGGCACAAGCGTCTTGCTCACGCAGATCGCGCCGGAGCCGGGGCCGCCGCCGCCGTGCGGGGTGGAGAACGTCTTGTGCAGGTTCATGTGCATGACGTCGATCCCGATATGGCCCATGTGGGCATAGCCCATAATCGCGTTCAGGTTCGCACCGTCGCCGTAGACAAGGCCGCCGCGGGCGTGCACGAGTTCGGCGATTTCCTTGATGTTGGACTCGAACAGGCCAAGCGTGTTCGGGTTCGTGATCATGATCCCGGCGCAGTCGTCATCCATCAGGGCGGCCACGTCCTCAACGGTCAGGATGCCGTCGGGGCCGAGCGGAACCTTTACCGACGAGAAGCCGCACAGGGCGGCGCTGGCCGGATTGGTGCCGTGCGCGGTGTCGGGGATGAGCATCTTGGTGCGCGTGTTGCCCTGCGCCCGGTGCCATGCCTGAATGAGCATGATGCCGGTCAGTTCGCCGTGCGCACCGGCGGAAGGCTGGAGGCTGCACGCCTCAAGGCCGGTCACGGCGCACAGCATCTGCTCGGTTTCGTACAGCACCCGCAGCGCGCCCTGCGAATATTCGGAGGGGAACAGCGGATGCGCACCGGCAAAACCGGGCAGCGCGGCGATCTTTTCGTTGATCTTGGGGTTGTATTTCATGGTGCAGGAACCGAGCGGATACATGCCCGTGTCCACACCGAAGTTCCACGTGGAAAGGCGCGTGTAGTGGCGCACCACATCCAGCTCAGCCAGGTCGGGCAGATTCAGATCCGTCCGCACCATGCCTTCCGCCTCATAGGGGGCGGCGGGCACGTCCGATTCGGGCAGGCTCACGCCCACGCGTCCGGGGCGGCCTTTTTCCCACAGCAGGGGCTCGTTCAGTACGAGACTCGACACCCCGGGCCAAGACTGATTGCTCATCAGGCGATCTCCTTCAGGATGGCGTCGATGTCGGCGCGGCTCCGGGTTTCCGTAACGCAGAAGAGGTAGCTGTCGGCAAGCGGGTACCACTTGGACAGATCCATGCCGAACATGATCTTCTTTTCTTCAAGGAGGCGCTTCCACTTGGCGTCGAAACCGGCGGGAGCGGCCATCACGAACTCATTGAAGGTCTGGCCGGAATATACGGGGCGGAAACCAAGCTTGGCGAGGCCGGCCTTGAGGTATTCGGCCTTGTCGCGGTTAAGCTGGGCCATATGGCGGAGGCCCGTGCCGCCCATACTCGCAAGGTACATGGCGCAGGTCATGGCGCACAGTCCGGCGTTGGAGCAGATGTTGGACACGGCCTTTTCGCGGCGGATGTGCTGCTCGCGGGTGGACAGGGTGAGCACGAAGGCGCGCTTGCCCTTGTTGTCCACGGTCTGGCCCACGAGACGGCCCGGCAGGTTGCGGACGAAGGCCTTGCGGGTCGCCATAAGCCCCAGATAAGGGCCGCCGAACGCCTGGGACAGGCCGAAGCTCTGCCCTTCGCCGCACACGATGTCCGCGCCCTGGCTGCCGGGGGTGGCCAGCAGGCCATAGGCCATCGCTTCGGTAAAGCCGGTGATCAACAACCCCTTGCGGGCATGGATCCATTCGGCCTGTTCGGCAAGGTGTTCGACCACGCCGAAGACGTTGGGGGACTGCACGATCAGCGCGGCGAGTTCCGCATCGTCCTTGAGGTGCTCAAGGCTGGTGCCGCCCTCTTCGGTCATCGTAAGGTCGCGCACTTCAATGCCGTTGGCGTTGCAGTACGTGTCCAGCACCGTGCGGTAATGAGGATGCAGGGCCTGCGAAACCGCCACGGCGTTGCGCTTGGTCAGGCGGCAGGCCATCAGCGCACCTTCGGCCAGCGCGGTCGCGCCGTCGTACATGGAGGCGTTGGCCACTTCCATGCCGAGCAGACGGGCGATGAGCGTCTGGAATTCAAAGATGCCCTGCAGCGTACCCTGGCTGATTTCCGGCTGGTACGGCGTGTAGGCGGTGTAAAATTCGGAACGGCCAGCAAGGGCCGGGACAACGGCGGGGATGTAGTGCTGGTAGCTTCCCGCGCCGATCCACGCGGAACCGGCCGCGGGCATGGAAGCGGCCAGCGCTTCAGCCTGCGCCGTCAGTTCCCACTCCGTCATGGCGGTCAGAGGAAGCGCGCCTTCGTGGCGGCAATCCGCCGGGATGGAGGCAAAAAGGTCCTCCACCCTGTCGGCGCCGACGACGCCGAGCATCTGCGCTTCGTCTTCCGCGGTGTGGGGGAAATAACGATGCATTACAGGGTCTCCAGATGCGCCTTGTATGCCGCGGCATCCAGCAGTTCGCTCACGCCCTCGGCGGATTCGATTTCGATGAGCCAGCCTTCGCCGTAGGGATCCTGATTCACTTTTTCAGGGGCATCCACCAGCGCTTCGTTGACGGCCTTGATGGTGCCGGCGACGGGCATGAACAGAGGGCTCACGGACTTGGTGGATTCGAGCGTGCCGAACTCCTGACCCTTCTCAAAGGTGTCGCCCACGGAAGGCAGTTCCACATAGGTGAGGTCGCCGAGGGCGTTCTGGGCGTAATCGCTCACGCCGATCTTCCACGGGGCGGAGGTGCTGATCCATTCGTGATCTTCCGAGTAACGCAGTTCGGCGGGAATGTTGGACATGATCGTGTTCCTCTCGTGCGGTTGATATTTGCGGTATGCCTCCGGCGGCAAAGGGCTGCCGCCCCTTGACCCCGCCCGGGGGGAATGATTCCCCCCGGACCCCCTCAAAACCGTCTGTATCCGCTCCGGCCGAAACAACGTTTCAACCGGAGCGGATACAGACGGCCCCGAGCGCGTCAGGAGTTCCCTCTTCGTTTTTCAACAAGGCTCACTCGCCTCCCCCGCCCCCATTACAAACGTCTTAGGAGAGGGAGAGGTGGGTTTGGGGAGGGGAGGGAGAAGCCCTTCTTCAGAGGGCTTCTCCCTCCCCTCCCCAATCTCAAAATCTTTTCCCTTCCTACAGGCTTCCCAGCTTCTTGCGGGCGGTGCGGGCGGGACGGATATCGGTCACGGTCTCGACCTGAATCTTACGGCGCGGGTCGGCGAGCGTAAGCTTGGTACCGTTCTCCAGCGGGCGGTTCACGCGGACAAAGCCGCAGACAAGGCCTTTGGGCGCAAAACCTTCCGGCTTTTCGGGGCTGGCGACGCTCGTGATCACGCCGTCGACGCGCCCGATGGACACGTCCGCCACGCAGGTGAGCACGTCGCCGATGACCTCACCATCCAGCAGGACCTGCGGATGCGTGTCGTGATCGGGAGACGTCACCTTGCGGGGGTCAAAGCCGCAGTAGGCGTAGGTATACGTGACATTGCCGGAAGCAAGCGCTTCCTCAAGGGCGGAACGGCCAAAGAAATTCTTGGTCCAATTGCCGTTTTCATCCTTGGGCAGGGTGAAGGGCCACGGGTTGTTCACGAACGCCCACGGGCCTATGTCCTGTTGCGAAAGCGGGAGCACAGCCCCGGCGCGCACGGAGTCGCGGGCGGCCAGACCGCAGGGGATGACGCCTTCGTCCTTCCCGGCTTCGAGAATCCGGTTCCAAATATCCACGATCTTGTCGTAGGGAACGAAGATTTCAAAGCCCTGCTCGCCGGTATACCCCGTACGGGACAGGAAGATCGGCGTACCGTCGGCAAGGAAAATATCGCTGTTGGCAAGTTCGATGTCGCCCTTGAAGGAGAAATAGGGCAATTTGTCGAACACGGCCTCGGGGTCCTTGAGAAGCTTGGTCATGACGCGGACCGTAGCCGGGCCCTGAAGGTCGAGCTTGCCGTACGTCCCAGCGAGATCGCGGATCGTTACGCTCTTGCCTTCGGAAACGGCCCATGCGCTGAGCGATTCGGCAATGCGTTCGCCCTTGCCCACATTGAGCACCACAAAGTAACGGCCTTCGCTCAGGGGGTATACGATGGCGTCATCCACCACGCCGCCGGACGCATCGAGGAACGCGCCGTAAGCGGCACGCGGACCGGACAAGGACAAATCCTTGGTAAAGGCCCACTGAAGCGCTTCCAGCGCGTCGGGGCCGGAAACCATGAGCCCGGCCATATGCCCGATATCGAACAATCCGGCGTGCTGGATGACGGCGAGATGTTCCTTCACCGCGCCGGTGGGATACCAGAGCGGCATATCCCAACCGCCGAAATCAACCAGCGTGGCGCCGAGGGCCTCATGCGTTGCGTGTAATGCCGTTTGATGCAACATGAATGACTCCGTTTAACAGTCCCTGTTTGTGCGAAATCCCGCGCCGCCTGTGCGACGCCAGAAAGCCGACGGGACGCCCCGCCGACTCGAAAAACTCCGCAGACCGCCGGGGCGGCTACAGAATATAGGGCACCTTCAGGCTGAATCCCTTATAGACGATAAAGGTTTCGATGGAAGACACCCTGTCGTGACACTTGGAGAACTCGTTAGTATAGAAATCCAGCAGGCCGAACTCCTCATTGAGCAGCACGGTCAGGATAAGGTCGTGCCGCCCCGTCAGGACAGCCACGGAAACCACGCCCCGCAAGTGGGAGAACACTTCGCCCTCGCCCACAAGATCCGGGGAACGCAGCTTGATCGCCACCAGCGCCAGCGTGTGTCCGGGAAGCTTTTCCACATCGACCTGACCGCAGATGTCCAGCACGCCGTCTTCGATGAGCCGGGCTGCGCGGGTACGGACAGTCACTTCGGAGAGCCCCAGATCCGCGGCGATGTCTCGAAAAGAGGCGCGGCCATTACGCAGCGCCTTGATAATTGCCAGATTGGTTTCGTCGAGCTTGGTTTTCATGACATTCCGATGGGTCGGGGACTTGCGAAAGCCGGGATACACTCCCAGAACCAGTACGCTTTTTGCAAGAACTTTTCTTTCAAAAAAGGATAGTCCTTTTCATTTTTTTATTCAACAGAAATTCCTCCTTTCTCTTTTGTTAACGATATTTTTCACAGACAATCCCTACAGGAGCGCTTTTCTCGAAAAAACAGGGGAAAAGACTATAAAAAGTATCATATCAACGCCGTTTTTTCCTTTAAAAGTATCTTTTTTGCAAAAACGGCACGAGCATCCGACATCAAAATTTTTCCCAAAACCTTTACTCCGATCGAAAAAAAACGCAGGATAATCCATTCCCCTCTTTCGGGGCCTCTCCCGTATGGGCAGCCGCTCCGCGCCGCAAGCCCCCTTCCGCCCCGACGCATCGTGAAGAGGAGCAAGCACCTCTTTCAAACGGCCAGTTCCGGCCTTATGGCGGCGTTGGAAGGTAATCATGAAACGGGCAAAGCCATCCCCTTGATATTCGTTCCTCGTTTCGGCATTCTTTCTTTCTGAAAAAGAACGCTATCATGAATACGTGAACGGACAACCGCACATGCAAAGGACTCTATGCTGCATAACGTCGATCTCATCCTGACGCTTGCCGGTGGCCTGAGCGCAGCCCTCGTGCTCGGATTCATCACCCAGAAACTACGCATGTCCCCCATTGTGGGTTACCTGTTGGCAGGCATTATTGTAGGCCCCTATTCCCCCGGTTTCGTCGCCGATGCGGACACGGCTTCCCAATGCGCGGAAATCGGCATCATCCTGCTCATGTTCGGCGTGGGCCTCCACTTCCATCTTAAAGACCTGCTGGCCGTCCAGCGTATCGTCCTGCCCGGCGCGGCCGCCCAGATCGGGGCGGCAACATTGCTCGGCATGGTCGTCTCGCACGGTTTCGGCTGGTCATGGGCCGCCGGGGCGGTTTTCGGCATGGCCATCTCCGTCGCCAGTACGGTCGTCCTGACCCGCGTCCTCTCCGACAACAAAGCGCTGCACACCACAACGGGCCACGTGGCCCTCGGCTGGCTGGTGGTGGAAGATCTCTTCACCATCCTTCTGCTGGTGCTTTTGCCCGCCATCGTGGGCGGCAACGAACAGTCCGAAAGCGTCTGGCACGTCCTTGCCGTTACGACACTGAAACTCGGGGCGCTCGTGGTCTTCGCTCTGGTGGTCGGCCAGCGGATCATCCCCAAGCTCCTTGCCTATGTGGCCCGCACCGGAACCCGGGATCTGTTTACCCTCTCCGTCCTTGTCCTGGCCCTCGGCGTGGCCGTGGGCGCGGCCAACTTCTTCGGCGCCTCCATGGCCCTTGGTGCCTTCCTCAGCGGCATGGTCGTCGGCCAGTCCGAATTCAGCTCGCAGGCGGCCGCAGAGGCCCTGCCCATGCGCGACGCCTTCGCCGTCCTCTTCTTCGTTTCCGTGGGGATGCTGTTCAACCCCGCCTCGCTCATCAGCGACTGGCCCCTCATCCTCGCCACGCTCGGAATCGTCCTCATCGGCAAACCCCTGGCCGCCTTCATTGTGGTCAAGCTCTTCGGCAAGCCTTTGCGTATGGCCCTTTCCGTCGCAGTCGCACTGGCGCAGATCGGCGAATTTTCCTTCATCCTCGCCGCGATGGGCGTGAGCTTCGGCGTACTGCCCAAGGAAGCTTCCAGCGCGATCATCGTGACCGCGATCGTTTCCATCACCCTCAACCCCCTGCTCTACCGGCGCATCAACGGGGCGGCCCATTGGCTGGAATCCAAAGGCATCGGGCTCCCCCGCCTCGATGAAAACGAACTTTCCCACCCCGAAGGCGCACAGCGCATCATTGTTGTAGGGTATGGCCCCGTAGGCAAGCAGCTCACGGGCATCCTCCGCGACAACAACCTCGACGTGGTGGTCGTGGAAATGAACATCGATACCGTGCGGCAGGTCAGCGCGCTCGGCGAGAAGATCATCTACGGCGACGCCACACAACGCGAAGTCCTGCTCCATGCGGGCGCGGAAGAGGCCGAGGGACTCATCATTTCCTCGTCGAGCGCCCCGGCCGGGGAAATCGTGGAAGTCGCCCGCGCCATCAATCCCAACCTGCGCATCCTCGTCCACACCACCTATCTGCGCGTGGCGGAAAACCTCAAGTCCGAGGGCGTATCAGCCGTCTTCTCCGGCGAACGTGAAGTCGCCGTCGCCATGACAGAACATCTGATGCGCGACTTCGGAGCCACGGACGAACAAATCGACCGCGAACGCCGCAAACTCCGCGAACGCATGGCCTGATTATCCTCAACGTACCGTATATGCACAAACCGTGAAGGCCACATAGCCTTCACGGTTTTTTCTGAACAAGACCGCCGCGTTTTGCGTTTTCCCCCTTTCCGCCCCCATTCTTTTCATCTCCCCGTTTTTGCAAAAGTGTCGCATCTGCATCAGATTTGTCGGGCACAACCATCTAAAGTCCGTGGAAACATCATGATAGCCCGTTCTTTCACAACCGGCGGGCACTTTGAGGAGAGAACCATGACCGTATCCAAGAACGTGCTGATGGCGTTGCTGATCCTGAGCTATGCAACGTGGGGCGGCGGCATGATCGCCATGAAATACGCGTTCGAGTCGTTCACCGCCATGCAGGTGGTTTTTGCCCGCGTGGCGTTCGCCGGGGTCATCTATCTGGCGCTGTACCGCCTGTGGAGTCATATCCCCTATCAAAAGGGCGACTGGAAATACCTGCTGGCGATGGTCCTGTTCGAGCCCTGCCTGTTCTTCCTCTGCGAAACCTTCGCCATGACCTACACCACGGCATCGCAGGGCGGCGTCATCGCGGCCTGTTTCCCCCTTTGCACCGCCGTAGCCGCATGGCTGTTCCTCGGCGAAAAGCTGACCAAGAAGACCATTATCGCCATGCTGCTTGCCGTGGCGGGCGTGGCCGGGGCCTCCCTCGCCGCCGAAAGCTCGGATCAGGCGTCCAATCCCATTCTCGGCAACCTGCTGATGGTCGGTGCCGTCCTGTCCGCGACGGGCTACGCCGTGTGCGTGCGCTTCATTTCCCGGCGTTACTCCTTCCTGAGCATCTCAGCCATTCAAGCGCTCGGCGGGACCATCGTATTCCTGCCTTTCGTGTTTACGACGCCCATGCCCGTCAACGTCACCATGCCCGCAATCGGCGGCCTGCTCTATATGGGCCTCGGCGTGGGTTTCCTCGTGTATCTGAGCTTCAACTTCGCGCTCAAGCATCTTGAAGCGGGCATCGTCGCCCTCTTCGGCAACCTCATCCCCGTATTCACCCTTATCTTCGCCTTTACCATCCTCGGGGAACGCCTCACGCTGGCTCAAACCCTCGGTGTCGGGCTCACGTTCTTGGGCGTCATCATTGCTGCCCTGCCAGAAAAACAACGGCAATAACCGGACAGGGGAGAGAGCCTCCACACCAACGCTCTCTCCCCTGCTTCAGCCCCCAGCTTCTCTTACTGCAACAAAGCCAATAAACGGATTTTTTCTCTCAGCCACCCGCCACGTCCTTTCGAAACGCTCACTCCATACACTCCTACCCAATCAAAGCATTTTCCCTCTCTTCCTTCATCCCTTTTCACCCGCACGCGCGTTTGCCTTTACCGATGAGGAAATCATCCTAACGCCTCCCCCCTTACAGGCCAGCACGCCCCAATCACGCACGATACATATTCCGCTACGGCCTCCTCTCCCCGCCATACAACGGGACTCCCTGCGTGCAGCCTCCCCACCAGCCGAAAATCTTTGAAGTGGAGGGGGTGGGGTTTTGGGAGGGGGAGGAGAACCTTTCTAGAGAAAGGTTCTCCTCCCCCTCCCCAATCTTCCCCGTATAACCAATCAGCTCAGCACCAAACAAAAAGCGCGGAGCCGAAGCCCCGCGCCCTTTAATCGTAAAACAAAACCAACTAAACCAGTGATGCGATGTGCAACCGCTCCACAGCACGCTGGAGAGCAAGATGCGCCCGGAGCATATCCGTTTCGGCAGTCTTGGCGGCCAAACGCGCTTCCGCACGTTCCCGAGCCGCGTTGGCGCGGGCAGTATCAATGTCCTCGCCACGTTCGGCCGATTCGGCCAGAATGCTCAGCTTGTTGTCGGAAACCTCAGCGAACCCGCCGGAGACGAACACATGCTCCGTCTTCCCGTCGACGCGGAAATAGAGGTCGCCAATGGCCAAAGCGGACAGAAGCGCGATGTGATGCGGCAGGACGCCGAATTCACCTTCGATACCCGGAACACCGACGTAATCCACGGTCTGGCTGACCACAACTTTGTCAGGTGTGACGATTTCGAGCTGAAGCGTGGATTCCATATCAGGCTCCTAGTTTTCCTGGCGCTTCTGGTACTTGGCCAGAGCCATATCAATGTCGCCCACCATGTAGAAGTCGTCTTCCGCAAGATGGTCATAGTCGCCGTTCAGAATGCCCTTGAAGGCCTTGACCGTGGCTTCCAGCTTCACATAGACGCCGGGAGTGCCGGTAAAGGTTTCGGCCACATGGAAAGGCTGCGACAGGAAACGCTGGATGCGACGCGCACGAGCCACGACAAGCTTGTCGTCGTCGGACAATTCGTCCATACCGAGGATGGCGATGATGTCCTGAAGCTCTTTGTACTTCTGCAACACCTGCTGCACGCCGCGAGCCACGCCGTAGTGCTCTTCACCCACAACATTGGGGTCAAGAATACGGGAGGTGGAGTCAAGCGGGTCCACGGCGGGGTAAATGCCCAGTTCCGCAATCTGACGGGAAAGCACGAGCGTACCGTCAAGGTGCGAGAAGGTGGTCGCCGGAGCCGGGTCGGTCAAGTCGTCGGCGGGCACGTATACGGCCTGCACCGAGGTGATGGACCCCTTGTTGGTGGAGGTAATACGTTCCTGCAGCGAACCGAGGTCGGTACCGAGAGTGGGCTGATAGCCCACCGCGGAGGGCATACGGCCGAGCAGAGCCGACACTTCCGAACCAGCCTGCGTGAAGCGGAAGATGTTGTCGATGAACAGCAGCACGTCCTGATTTTCCTCGTCGCGGAAGTATTCCGCGCAGGTGAGGGCGGTCAGGGCCACGCGGGCACGGGCTCCCGGAGGTTCGTTCATCTGGCCGTACACGAGGGCGGCTTTCTCGAGAACGCCCGCGTCCTTCATTTCATGATACAAGTCGTTCCCTTCACGGGTACGTTCGCCAACACCGGCGAACACGGAGATACCGCCGTGCTGCTTTGCGATGTTGTTGATCATTTCCATGAGGATAACGGTCTTGCCCACACCGGCGCCGCCGAACAGACCCATCTTGCCGCCCTTCGGGAAGGGAACGAGCAGGTCTACGACCTTGATGCCGGTTTCCAGCAGTTCCACCGAAGTGTTCTGCTCCACGAAGCTCGGGGCTTCGCGGTGGATGGGCAGATATTTTTCAGCCTTGATGGGGCCCATTTCGTCAACGGGACGGCCCACCACGTTCATGATGCGCCCAAGAGACGCCGAGCCCACCGGAGCCATGATCGGCTTGCCGGTATCCACGACGTCCATGCCGCGGACGAGACCTTCGGTCGCGTCCATGGCGATGGTGCGTACAACGTCGTCGCCCAGGTGCTGGGCCACTTCGCAGATCAGATCAGGCGCATCGCTATTGTTGGGGTTTTTGATTTCCAGAGCGGTCAGAATATTTGGCAAATGACCGTCGGGAAACGCCACGTCAACGACTGCGCCGATGACCTGAACGATTTTGCCGATGTTTTCACTCATAACGATTGCTCGCTCCCTTATTTCAGAGCTTCCGCGCCGCCAACGATATCAATGAGCTCGTTGGTGATGGATGTCTGGCGCGTCTTGTTGAAGAGCAGCGTCAGCGCACCCACCATTTCGTCGCAATTGCGCGTGGCGTTGTCCATAGCGGACATCCGGGCAGCGTTTTCGCTCGCGGAAGTGTCCAGCAGGCCACGGTATATCTGCACATTGACGAACCGGGGAAGGATTTCGGCAAGGAGCTTCGTCACTTCGGGTTCGTAAGTGTATTCTTCGGACACTCCCTGAGCGGAAGTGCCGTCTGCGGCGGAATCAGCCGTTGCGGGCGCAGCAGCCTCCACCGGCAGCAGGGTCTGAACGAGAGGAACCTGTCTTGCCACGGACACGAACTTGCCATAGATGAGGGTCACCTCATCCATCGCCTTGTGCGTGTAGCCGCTCACCACATCCTTACCGATACCGGAAGCAAGGGAGAAGTCGAAGCTGCCCATGACATCCGCATACGACGACAGGACTTCAAAGCCGGTCTTGCGGATAGCGTCGCGTCCTTTTTTACCCACGCAGATGAACTTGACGTTTTTTCCTTCGGCCGTCTTCGTCCGGGCGGCGTCAAGAGCCTTGGCGATGAGCATGGCGTTGAAGCCGCCGCACAGGCCGCGATCCGAAGTAGCCAGAATGATCACCGAGACATGGCACTCGGCACGGCGCTCGAGAAGCGCATGAGCCGAGCCGTCGGACTTGGCCGCAAGATCGCCGAGCACAGCCTGAAACTTTTCCGCGTAGGGGCGGAAACGCTCAATGCGGGACTGGGCGCCGCGCAGCTTCGCCGAGGCCACCATGTTCATGGCCTTGGTGATCTGCTTGGTCTTACGGACCCCGACGATCTTCATTTTGACGTCTTTCAACGAAGGCATGCGCTACCGTCCCCTAGGCATTATAGCCTTTTTTGAACTCAAGGATGGCGTCCTTCAGACGGGCTTCGAGATCGGCGTCCAAGACTTTGCGGGCAACGATGTCGTCCAGGATGTCCGACTTGGCGCCACGGATGAAGTCAAGGAAGTCGCGTTCGAAAGCCTGCACGGAGGCAACCGGCACATCATCCATGAAACCGCGGGTAGCGGCATACATGGACACGACCTGTTCCTGAGTGGGCATGGGCTGGTACTGGGGCTGCTTCAGCAGTTCCACCAGACGCGCGCCGCGTTCCAGCTTCTGCTTCGTGGACTTGTCCAGATCGGAGCCGAACTGGGCGAAAGCGGCCAGTTCGCGGTACTGGGCGAGATCCAGGCGCATCGTGCCGGCGACCTGCTTCATAGCCTTGATCTGCGCGGAACCACCCACGCGGGATACCGAAAGGCCCACGTTGATGGCCGGGCGGATACCGGCGTTGAAGAGGTTGGGTTCCAGGTACACCTGACCGTCGGTGATGGAGATCACGTTGGTGGGGATGTACGCGGACACGTCGCCAGCCTGCGTTTCGATGATGGGCAGAGCGGTCATGGAACCGGCCCCCAGACTGTCGTTCACCTTCGCCGCGCGTTCAAGGAGGCGCGAGTGGAGGTAGAAGACGTCGCCGGGGTAGGCTTCACGTCCCGGAGGACGACGGAGCAGCAGGGACATCTGGCGATAGGCCACAGCCTGCTTGGACAAGTCGTCGTACACGATGAGGGCGTGCTTGCCGTTGTTGCGGTAATATTCGGCCATGGTGCAACCGGAGTAGGCCGCGATGTACTGCAACGGGGCCGGCTCGGAAGCGGTAGCCGAAATGATAGTGGTGTACTCCATGGCACCATGCTTGCGCAGGGTGTCGGCCACGAGCGCGACAGTGGAGCGTTTCTGCCCGATAGCCACATAGAAGCAGTGCACGTCGGAATTCTTCTGGGCAAGGATGGCGTCGATGCAGATGGCGGTCTTGCCGGTCTGACGGTCGCCGATGACCAGTTCGCGCTGCCCGCGGCCGATGGGGGTCATGGCGTCGATGGCCTTGATCCCGGTAACCATGGGTTCGTGCACGCTCTTACGGGCGATGATGCCGGGAGCTTTCACTTCCACGGCGCTGAATTCGGTGGCTTCAACCGGTCCGAGACCGTCGACGGGCATACCGAGGGGGTTCAGAACGCGCCCCATGACGGCATCGCCGATCGGCACGGAGAAGATGCGGCCGGTACGTTTGACCGGATCGCCTTCTTTAATGCCGGTATCTTCACCAAGCAGGGCTACACCCACGTTGTCTTCTTCCAGGTTGAGCACCATGCCCAACAGTCCGCCGGGGAACTCGAGAAGCTCCATGGACATGGCGTTCTGCACGCCATATACACGGGCGATCCCGTCCCCTACGGAAAGCACTGTGCCGGTTTCGGTGGCATCGACACGCTGCTCGTAGTTCTGGATCTGCTCTTTGATGATCTTGCTGATCTCGCCTGCATTGATATGCATGATCCTATTCACCCCTCTTGATGATGTCTCTGAGGATAGCCAATTGAGCTCGAAGGCTCGCATCCAGCACGTTGTCCCCCACCTGAAGGACGACCCCGCCGAGGATGGAGGGATCCACTTCGAACTTCAGCGCGATCTGTTTGCTGGTTTGCTTTTCGAGTCTGGCAAGGATGCCAGCCTGCTGCTCTTTGCTGAGGCTTACGGCAGTCAGGAGCTTGCCGCGAACAACGCCCCAAGCCTCATCAAGGAGCTTGCCGAACGCTTCGGCAATCTCTTCAAAAAGAGGGAGACGTTCCTTTTCTGCCAGCAACGAGCAGAAATTTTTTATCATGGGGTCAACGTCAAGCTTGTCGAGAACCTGTGACAGGACCTTCTGCTTTTCGGCGACGCTGATGACGGGGATGTGGAAGAGCCGCACCAGCTCAGGGGAGTCTTCAAGAACCCCTTCAAGAGCGGACAGATTTTCCCCGTACTGCTCCAGCTTGGCCATGCCTTCCTGCTGCCCCAAGGCGAAAAGCGCCTTGGCGTACCGCTGTGCCACGATGTCGCCGTTCAATTGAGCACCACCTTTTTCAGCGCGTTGTCGATGAGCTTGACATGCTTCTTCATATCAAGCTTCTCCTTCAGGGTAGCTTCCACAGCCTGCACGATTTCGTCGGCCATCTGGCTCCGCAATTCCTCAATGGCTTTCTTCGTTTCGCTGTCGGCAGCGCGGTGCGCGGCGTTGCGAATCTTTTCCGCCTCTTCGAGGGCATCGGCAACAAGCGCCTCACGGATGGCTTCGCCACGGGCCCGGCTGTCTTTGAGGATGGTTTCGCACTCGGCATCAAGGCTGTCGATCTTCTCGATCATGGCGGCGAGCTGCTCTTCCGCGGCGGCCTTGCGGACGGCGAGGCTGTCGAGTTCGTCGACGATGGCGGCCCGCCTGTTGCTCAGGCCGTCAACAATCGCTTTCCCGGCGGCACGCCACAGGATGTACAAGAAGACGCACACGTTGCCGACACGGGCCAGCAAGTTGATCCACGGATTGTACGGATCACTGAAATGGGAAACGACACCCAGCAGAATCAGGGTGGCCACGGCCACAATACCGTCTCTGGACAAGAAAAAAGAGGCTAGCGCTTTCAAGGGGTCCCCCGAACTCTGAGTTATGCCAGAAGCTTCGCCATGGCGGCTTCGGTGAATTCGTGCATTTTCGCCTGAAGCGCACGGCGGGTCACACCGGCGTCGGCGCGCACGGCGGCCTGCGTCGTCCGCACTTCGGACTGGGCATCCTTGCTGGCGGCATCAAAAATGCGCGCCCGTTCCAGTTCGCCCATGACCTTGCCGTCCTTGCGGTAGATGGCGGCGGCTTCGCGCGCTTTGCGGAGTTCCGACTCGTACTCATCCAGAAGCTGCTGCTTTTCCGCGGTGAAGGCTTCGATTTCGCCGATCAGCCCTTCCACGTTGTCTTTGCGCTTACGGATGATCTTTCGGATTGGCGAGATCAAAAGATAGTTGAGCACAACCAGAGTGACAAGAAAGTTCGCCAACTGGATCCATAACGTAATATTAAGATCTACCACGCGGAAACTCCCTTCATACAAAACGGATAAACGTATAGAATGCGGGCATTATATACGAACCAGCAAAATGTGTCAAAGGTTCTCCGCAAAAGCAAAAGATCACAATCCGCTTTTGTGGGAAACGGATGCTTTACCGCACTCCACAGCGAACATTCACCATTTCAAGCGGCTAGTCGGCACATGCCGTCCGTTTTCTCCGGAACAGCGCCTTTCCCCATCTTTGTGAAAAAAATATTATTTAAGCGAACAGAACAGGCTCCGTTATGTTTTGAACAAGAAACGGCGCATGGAAATATTCAGGACCAGCCCGATCAGGGAAAAATTGACGACCGTGGCACTGCCGCCGTAGCTGATGAAAGGGAGGGGGATGCCGACCACCGGCATGATCCCCACTACCATGCCGGCGTTGATAAAGATTTGCCAAAAGAAGTAAATGAAAATCCCCGCCGCGAGGTTGCTCCCGAACCGATCCTTGGCCCCCCGCACCGTCTCGAAAATACTCAATAAAAAGAGGCTGAACAGCGCCATGAGCGCGACGCAGCCGACAAACCCCCATTCCTCACCGAACACGGCGATGGCAAAGTCGGTATGCTTTTCCGGGAGAAAGCTCAGCTTGCTTTGCGTGCCCTCAAGGAAGCCTTTACCCCATATCTGTCCGGAACCGATGGCGATTTTTGACTGGATGATGTGGTATCCCGCCCCTCGCGGATCATTGGACGGATCGAGGAACGTCATAATGCGCTGCTTCTGGTAGTCGTGCAGCGCGAACCACGCCATGGGAAGCAGCAACGGAATGCTGATGAGGCAGACGAGCAGCACCCGCTTCTTGAGGCCGTGGTACAAGATCATGCCGCCAAGAATAGCCAGCACGGTCAAGGCCGTCCCGAGGTCAGGCTGGCATACGATGAAAGCCGCAGGGATACCGCCCACGCACGAAACCTGAAAAAGCTTCTTCCACGACAACGGCTCGCCGTCCAGCGAGAGCACCTGCGCCCCCATGAGCAACACGGCGATCTTGGCCATTTCACTGGGCTGGAAGTGGAAGAATCCCAGATCGATCCAGCGGCGCGCGCCGTAGATGACTTTCCCAAAGAGAGGGATCAGGCAGAGGGAAAAGAGCACAATCAGAAAAAAAGGGAGTGCCATAGCCTGCAAATGGCGGTAATCGAAGCTCATGCAGGCGACCATGGCGATCAGGCCGAATGCCCCCCAGATCATCTGGCGCTCATAGTACGGGGCAAGGCTGATGCCGTCCTCCACCCTGACGCCGCTGGCGGAATAGAGGTTGCCGATGCCCACCCAGAACAGCAAGAGCGTGGCGGCCACAAGCCCCCAGTTGATATACGTCAGCAGTCTCCGATCTATCGCCATGTAGCAACTCCTGACGGGGCTCCGCCCCGTACCCCGGCAGGGCGCCGCCCTGCACCCGCCGGGAGGCGAGCCGCCCCCCGGCCCCCGGCACAAACGGAACCGCCCGAATATGTTTCTTCTATCCTCATAGGACGATTAACGAGATAATACTTTAGCGGAAGATGTAGTTTCGCACCCCCACCCGCCGAACAGGGATTCGATAACGTTGAAGTTTTTGCGGGAGGAGGTCCGGGGGAGGGCGCTTTCTACAAAAAGCGCCCTCCCCCGCTTCATTCCAAAATCAATCCTCGCGCACCGTGCGGGTTACCGCCCTCTGCGGCTGCGGCCCAAGCGGAGTCCCATAAAGGATGTTATACACGTCGCGGGCTACCGGACCGGCCGCCGAACTGCCGCCGCCCCCGTGCTCCAGCATGACGACAACGACCACATCCTTTCCGTCCTTGCGGCCGTATGAGGCAATCCACGCGTGGTCGCGCTCCAGATACGCCATTTCCGCCGTACGCTGCCGGCGCTCGCCGACCATGCGGATCTTGACGACCTGCGCGGTCCCCGTTTTGCCGCCGATGACGGCATCCGTGCGGCGCAGAACCTTGGCCGTGCCGACATCCGCCGTAACGCGCATACCTTCCAGCACCAATTTACGGGCCTCTTCGCTGAAAGGGATGTTCCCCCGCACTTCCGGCTTGGCATCGACCAGAAGCTGAGGCTTCATCAGCTTGCCGCCGTTGAGCAACGAACTCACAAAATTCGCCATCTGGAGCGGCGTCACCAGCGTGTATCCCTGCCCGATGGAAACGTTAAGCGTTTCACCGCGATACCACGCCTCACCCGAGCGGCGCTTCTTCCACGCCCTCGACGGCACAAGACCGGATTTCTCATGCGGCAGATCGATGCCCGTAGGCGCGCCGAACCCGCACGCCTTGGCAAAACTCTCGATGCGGTCGATGCCGAGCTTCTCGCCGAGCACATAATAATACACGTCGCACGAATGCAGGAGCGACTGGATCATATCCACGGCACCGTGCCCCCCCTTCCGCCAACACCGGAATTCCCGGTTGCCGAGCTTCACAGCGCCGGTACACACGACCCGGAACGAGGGGGAGATGCCCTCCTTGAGGAAAAGCCCGGCCATCATGAGCTTCCAGACCGAGCCGGGCGGGTACACGCTCTGGATGGCCCGGTTCTGGAGCGGGTGGAATGGGTCGTCACGCAGCGCTACCCAGTCCTTCTGGGACAGACCGCCGACAAACACGTTATTGTCGTAGGAAGGGTTCGTCACCAGCGCCAAAAGCCGGCCCGTCTGCGGTTCCATGACCACGATGCTGCCCGTCTGATCGCCGAGCAGCGCCGCGAGCTGCTTTTGCAGCTTGGTATCGAGGCAAAGCTGAAGGTTTTCCCCGTTCTGCGGTTCCTCAACCAGCGTTTTCCCCAGAGAACGCCCAAGGACGTCGACTTCGACGTTGTACAGCCCCTTGTGCCCGCGCAAACGCTGCTCAAACACATACTCAAGCCCTTGCTTGCCCACCGTGTCGCCGAGGGCAAGGTACGGATCGGCGGCAAGCTCCTGCTCGTTGGCTTCCGCCACGTACCCGAGAATATGCGCGAATTCCTTGCCTTCGGGATAATAGCGCTTGGACCGGGTGACGATTTCCAGCCCCGGCCAGTGCATGAGCTGCGCTTCAATGCGCGCGACCTGATCGAAAGGCATGTCGTTGAGCAAAAGGATCGGCTCGAAAGGCTTCACCTTGCGCCGGTCCTGCTGAAAACGGTTGGTAAGCTGTTCCAGCGGAATGCCCGCCCACTCGCTGACTTGCGCCAACGTGGCGGAAATGTCCTTGCAGTCTTCCCGGATCAGGGCCAGCCCGAAGGCGGGCCGGTTTTCGGCAAGCAACGTGCCCTTTACGTCACGGATAAGGCCGCGCGAAGCGTATACCGACTCCTGCCGCAGGTGGTTGGCCTGCGCCTGCTGCGCAAAATCGGCCCCACGATGGATCTGGAGATACCAAAACCGGATGACGAACGTGAAGAACAGCAAGCCGACGAGGCACTGCAACAGCACAAGCCCGCTCTTAGGCGGCTGATAGCCTTCGGTTTCAAGCTGTATTGTTTTCATTGGGGACCACCCACCGGCGCGCCATCATGCTGCATTGCCAAACAAACGGCGTCAGCAGCGCTTGGAGAATGCTTTCGTCGAGCAGCTGCGTCGTGTCGAGAGGAATAAACTGAAGCCGCGTCATCAGCCAGATGACGCCGTAATGCGCCAAGCCGATACAGCCGCTGAGAAGCAGCACGAACAGCCAGTTTTCCGTCTCGAACATCCAGCGCCCGATGAAAAAGAGCGTTATGACCAGAAGGTACCAGAGAACGGACGTGCCGAAATCCAGCGTGCCCACGCCTTCCTGAACGAGGATGAGCGCGAGCAGCACCACGGCAAGCTGAAAAGGGCGACGCTCCTGCAAGGCCAGAAACAAACCGGCGACCAGGACATCCGTACCGGGCAGCGCCTGCTGGAGGGCAAGGCCGAACACGAAGAAGGCCACCCACCACAGGATGTTGAGCGTCATGGACGACTCCGCAGCGGCAGCCCGGGCGGGGGCGTCGGGCCGCTCAGGAAAAACGGCGCGTCGGGACGGGGCGGACCGGGAATCGTAGAACCCTGCTGGCCGGGCTGAGGCTGTGCGCGCTGCGCGGCGGGGCTGCCCGCCGAATCAGACGAGGGCGAGCGCGGAGCTTCCAGCACACCGGACAACGAGCCGGAAACGCTGGAGCCTTCCACACGGGAAATGAGCAATAATTCTTCAAGATCGGACAACGCCGCCAACGGAGCGGCCTGAATGGACTGAAACGGCGAAAGATCCGAAGGCGTGGCCGACAGCACCCGCGCCACGGGGATCCCCTTGGGGAATGCATCGTCGAGGCCGGACGTGACCAGAATTTCACCGGCGCGGATCACATCGTTATGCGACACGAAACGCATCTCCAGCGGCTTGTCGGGGCCTCCGCCCACGAGTACGCCCTGAATGCGGCTCTCCTGGCTGATCACCGCGATACGGCTCCCGGGATCGACGAGCAGGAGCACCGTGGCCGAACTCGGCCCGGCCCGCAGCACACGGCCTGCGACGCCCTGCGGGGTCATGACCGGCGTCCCCGGAATGGCTCCCGTCATGTACCCGCGCCCGATGAGCACGGACGCCAGCGCGGAATTCGCCCCCATGCGCCCGGCGAGCACGCGGGCCCCGAGCGTCTGCCAGCCTTCCGGCGGCGTAAGCGTGAGCAGGCGGCGCAAGCGGACGAGTTCGGCACGCTCCTCCGAGGCCATCAGCAGCTTATGGCGGAGCTGTTCGACCTGCTTCTTGAGCTCGTCATTCTCCTCACGCACGTCCACGAGATCGAGATAGCGGTTCCACGCGCCCATGACCGTATCCTGCACCATGCGCACCGATTTGAGGACGACGCCCGAGGCTTCGAGCCCTGTGTTGGCCGCGAAGTTATCGAGGATATGGGTGCGCTGGTTCCAGCTGTACATACCGAGATACATCAACAGGGCGAGAGCGGGAACCAGCAGGATGTGCTTGGGAGACATGCTTTGTCCGGAGAAGGGCCCGCCGATCGGCGGCGGAATCCAGAGGAAGGCGGAGATGAACCGATCCGCAGAACCGACAGGGAGCCGGGCTGCGGACCGGAAAGCCTGCGGGGGCATCCCCCGGCAGGCGCACTATCAGTCAATACAGACGTCGCCAAGCTCATTGAGATTGTCGAGCGCGCGGCCGGTGCCCATAACGACCGTGGACAACGGATCTTCCACCACGGTGATGGGCAGAGAGGTTTCTTCGCGCAGGAGCTGGTCCAACCCCTTGAGCAGCGCGCCGCCGCCGGTGAGGACAATACCGCGATCCACAATGTCGGCGGCAAGTTCCGGAGGGGTCTGTTCAAGAGCGATGCGCACGGCCTGGACGATGCTGTCCACCTGTTCGGAAATGGCCTTGCGGACTTCCTCCGAGGTGATGATGATGTTCTGCGGGATGCCGGTCACGAGATCGCGGCCCTTGACCTCGATCTGCTGCTCGGGGTCCATCGGGTAGGCGGAGGCGATCTTAATCTTGATCTCTTCTGCGGAGGATTCGCCGATCAGCATGTTATACTTGCGCTTTACGTGCGTCATGATGGATTCGTCCATCTTGTCGCCGCCGACGCGCACCGAACGGGAATACACGATACCCGACAGGGAGATGACCGCGACTTCCGTGGTGCCGCCCCCGATGTCCACCACCATGTTGGAGGTAGGCTCCTGAATCGGGAGGTTGGCCCCGATGGCGGCGGCCATGGGCTCTTCAATAAGATAGACTTCGCGGGCGCCCGCGCTCTGGGCGGATTCCTTCACCGCGCGCTTTTCCACCTGCGTGATGCCGGTGGGCACGCACACCATGATCCGGGGCCGGACAAGGTGACGGCGGGAATTGTGCACCTTGGAAATGAAATGGCGAAGCATGGCTTCGGTCACTTCAAAGTCGGCGATGACTCCGTCCTTCATGGGGCGGATAGCCTGGATGTTGCCCGGGGTACGCCCGAGCATACGCTTGGCGTCCTGACCGACGGCCAACACCACGCTGTTGCCGCGAGAGTCCTTCTTGACGGCGACGACGGAGGGTTCGCGCAGGACGATGCCCTGCCCCTTCACATACACGCAGGTATTGGCGGTCCCCAAGTCGATGGCGAGATCGTTGGAAAACGCGCCGAGAATAAAATTCACGAGTTTTGGCATACAGGATTGCTCACTTGTCTTCTCTATGGGCCAAACAAGATCTGTCGATCTTCAATCAGTACCGGAAGTGGAAATTAGGAGAGCCGGAGGGAACTGGCGAGCCGGTCCGTTTGAAAAACCGCACGCTCTTTTCAGCTTTCCGTTTTGCGGGTAGCTTAAGTTCAGTCGCGAAGTGTTGGTCCAAAAACGCCCCGCTGTCAAGAGCAACCTCCGGCGGGTTTTGAAAACCTACAACACATAGTAAATATTTTCAATGTATAACAATCAAGGTCAAAATATATGTACCGCCACGGCGTTGGCGGCTATCCGACCGAAAGGCCCGTTTTGATGCATACATGGAATACATTCACCGTCCATCTCCGCCAACGCTTCGGCCAGAGGGTCCAAAAGATCCCTCTCGACGCGGGGGCAAGCTGCCCCAACCGTGACGGGACGCTCTCCCGCGCGGGCTGCACCTTCTGCAACGCCATAGGTTCCGGCTCGGGGCTCGGCCTTGCCGGAATGAACCTCCCCGCCCAGTGGGAGCACTGGCGCAAGCACTTCCGCAAGTCCAACCGGGCCTCGCTGTTCCTCGCGTATCTGCAATCCTTTTCCAATACCTACGGCCCCGCCTCCCGGCTCGCGGCGATGCTGGAGATTTTCCGCACCCTGCCCGATCTCGCCGGGGTTTCCGTGGGAACCCGGCCCGACTGCCTCGATCCTGAAAAAATGGCTATCCTCGGCGCCGCGCCGTGGAAAGAAAAATGGCTTGAGCTTGGCGTCCAGACGCTGAACGACGCCACCCTGCGCCGCATCAACCGGGGGCACGACGCGGCGGCCTCGGCCAAGGCCATTGAGCTGGCGGAAAAAACCGACGTACAGGTCTGCGCGCACCTCATGCTCGGCCTTCCCGGTGAAACCCCGGACGACGTGCACGCCACCGTCCGCCGCCTCAACGACCTGCCCGTCCACGGGGTCAAGCTGCACAACGTCTATGTCTGCCGGAACACGGCGCTCGAGCGGGCCTACCGCGCCGGAGAGTACGTCCCGCTGACGGAGGACGCCTACGTCGAGCTTGCCGTGGATGCCCTCACGGAGCTGCGCCCCGACATCATCATCCACCGAGTCGTCGCCGATCCCGCCCCCGGCGAACTCGTCGCCCCCGACTGGGCTACCCGCAAGGGCGACCTCGTACGGTTCATCCAGCACGCCTATCATAGGAGATGTGGAGGGGAGATCGGAAGAGCGTCGTGTAGGGAAAGAGTGTAGATCTCGGTGGTCGC
>OJSA01000233.1_pt1 | contig 65762 bp, 65 predicted proteins | sample 1599341 | NCBI WGS metagenome assembly OJSA01 (sample SAMN04168657, study PRJEB22393) | human gut metagenome | biome: human gut microbiome; feature: stool | host: Homo sapiens | collected 2014-03-20 | reverse complement strand
TGAAAGGATGGAAGCTCTTCAAAGCTTCCATCCTTTCATGCTAACTGCTTACCATTTGAAGGCAAAGAACTGCCGCTCGCTGTACGTTTCGCCGGGGCGGAGAATGGGCGACGGCATGGAGGGGATGTTGATGGCGTTGGGGTAGTTCTGCGGTTCGATGGCAAGGCCGGGGGCCGGGGCGAAGGGGGATTCCAGCCCGCGGGAAGTATAGAACGAGGCCATGTTATAGGCGTTGTACACCTGCAGGGCGCGGGCCGTGGTGTGCAGGGTGTAGGAGCGGCCCTTTTCGGGGATGCTCACCTCGGCCACTTCGCGCAGGGTGCCGCCTTCGCCGTCCAGAGCCATGATGGGATTGTACACCGCGCCCTGAGAGAGTTCTTCCATCAGCTTTGGGGTGCGCAGGTCGAACACGGTGCCTTCCACGGGGATGAAGTTGCCGGTGGGGGTGCCGGTGGCATCTTTTTCCAGATAATACGAGGCGTTGACCTTTAGGTATTCGTTCATGATGTCACGGTTCTTGAAGCCGTTGAGGTTCAGGTACACGTGAGAGGACATGTCGATGATGGTGGGGGCGTCGGTGACGGCTTCCCAGTCCATGTGGAAGCGGTTGTCGTCGTCGAGGCGGTAGGTGACGGTCACGGAAGCGTTGCCGGGATAGCCTTCTTCGCCATCGGGAGAGAGATACGTGAGCTTCAGCGTGGCGCCGGTGGCGTCGCTGTCGGCTTCGCCGGTCCATACGCGGCTGTCGAAGCCCACGAAGCCGCCGTGCATGTTGCTGCCGGCGGGGCCGCTGGCGGACAGATTATAGGTCTTGCCGTCGATCTGGAACCGCGCGCCGGTGACGCGGCTGGCGGTGCGGCCGAGGAGGGCGCCGAGCCAGGGATTGAAGTGGGCATGGTAGGGCTCGAAGGTGTCGTACCCTACGCTCATGTTGTCCAGGCCGCCCTGGCCGTCGGGGATGCACAGGGCCTTGATGCGGCCGCCGAATTCGAGGAGCTCGGCCACCATGCCGTTGGCGTTGGACAGACGGAACAGGTGGATCGGTTTACCGTTGAGTTCACCAAAAACGCTTCTTTCAACTCGCTGCATGACAACCTCCAGAGTTCGTATGTTCGGGACGAGGAAAGGTCTGGTTCGACAGCCGGAACGCCGCTTGTGTTTTTCTTCTTGCAAATTCTGTGTCAACGGGCGCAGGCCCGGAGTATGGCCGCAGAGGAAGGGCCTTGCGCGCGGTATCGCGAGAAGGCAGGGCTTTTGGAGTGGTTCGGATATGCGCTCGGGAAGGATTTCAGGCGGAGGAATGGTTTGTGATTTTAAAATGAAATATTCAAAATTGAAACTATCAAAAATGATAGGGGCGAAAAGCGGTTTGCCTGCTACACGCTTCAAGGTTACACGATGTGGTTTTTTTGCATATAAAAGGAATTTTTTTATCAAGAAGCAATATGATTTTAGAACACGATAATAAATAAGGTGTTCATATCCATATTGAATCATCGATTCATCGTGCCAAAGGATGCAACGGAACATAAAGAATAAAGGCTCTGCCATAAATAGGGCTGATACGGTTTTACAGGATGGCAAATATACAATGTTTTTTAATTCTTTTTGTTGGTCGACCCCCCTCAGCAAAGGGATGGACTTTGTAGTATACATATGAAATTTCATGAAATGAAATTTCAATCGCTTACTGTGACAGATCCTGAATAAAAAAACAATGGAACTATCTGGTGTTATATATAGAAAACTTTTTTTAAAAAAGGAAAGATATGGATAGCGGTTTTTGGGGTGCCGGGAGAAGCCCTTTGGAAGGCTGGTTCTTTCATTATCTCAAAATGAAATGGTTCAAAGTGAAACGCGTCGAACTGAAATGAAAGATGCCGCACGCTGGGCTTTCGGCGGGGCGATCAGTGATGCTTGCGACTTTTCCAGAGGATTGGCGAGGCCTGGCTGAAGGTTTTTCGGCAGAAAGGGGATGTTGGCAAACCTTTTGCACAAAGTGCTGGAAAAGAGAAATCGAAAAACCGATCCGCTCTCTATACACTCAACGAAAAGGTTGCCTAATGGAACACGTTATTATGATGCACGCCAAAGATAACATTGCCATTGTCATGGCCCCTTCCTTGGCTGTGGGAAGCGAATTTACGGTGGGAGGCAAGATGGTTTGTGCCAAAGACGAGCTTCCCTTTGCCCATAAGGTCGCCATCAAGGCTATCCCCAAGGGTGGCCAGATCGTTAAATATGGAGAGCCCGTGGGGATAGCGACCGCCGATATCGCCCCCGGCGAGCACGTTCACGTGCATAACGTCGTCAGCGGTCGCCACACCGTAAAAGAATAAGGAACGCTGTCATGCTGCCAGAAATCATGGGTTACAGGCGTCCCGATGGCCGTTTCGGCATCCGCAACCATATCGCCGTCATCGCTACGATGGACAACGCCAATCCTACGGTGCGGCGCATATGCTCTCTGGTGAAGGGTTGCGTGCCTTTTTGCCCCGGGTTCGGCCGCGGCGAAATGAACGAAGACCTTGCCCTGCACAACCTCCTCTCCATCAATACCGCTCTGCATCCCAACGTGTACGGCGTCATCGTCGTGGCTTTGGAAGATCAGACCGCCGAATATATTTCCGGCGAGATCGCGAAGGGCGGCAAGCCCGTGGTGGGCTTCTCCATCGAAGATCAGGGCGGCACCGTGGAAGTGGCGTATCGCGCCGCTCAGGCCGCCATCCAGATGCTTCACGATGCGGGCCGCCTGCGCCCCGAACCCATGCCTTGGAGCGAATTCGTCCTCGGCGTGGAATGCGGCGGCTCCGACGGTTCTTCCGGCATCGTCTCCAATCCGGTGACCGGACGTTTGGCCGACCGCGTCATCGACGCTGGCGGCACCGTCATCATGTCGGAAACGCTGGAACTGCTGGGCGGCGAGGAGATGCTCGGCCGCCGCGCCGTCACCCCCGAAGTGGCCGCCAAGGTGAAGGGCATCATCCAGCGCACCCTCGATTATGCCGCCGAGCACAATCTCGACATCATGGGCGCCAACCCCGCTCCCGATAACATCGCCGGCGGCCTGACCACCATTGAGGAAAAGGCCCTCGGCGCCATCAAGAAGGGCGGCACCAGGCCTCTGGTCGAAGTCCTCGAAGAGGGCGAACGTCCCACGAAGAAGGGCTTCGTCATCATGGACGCTCCCGCCCCCGGCGTGGAGAACCTCACCGCCATCGTGTCGGGCGGCTGCCACGCCGTCATCTTCTCCACCGGCAAGGGCAACTGCATTGGCCATCCCGTGGCCCCCGTCATCAAGATCTCCGGCAATCCCATGACCGTGAAGTCCATGCGCGACAATATCGACGTCGACGTGTCCGGCGTCATCAATCAGGGGCTCACCCTCGATCAGGCCACCGATATCGTGCAGGACAAGCTGGTGGACGTGTGCTGGGGCGCCATGACCAGCTCTGACATGCTGGGCGAGATCGAAACGGCCGCCAGCCGTCTTTTGAGAACCCTGTAAGCCAGAGGATGCCATGAAGGTCTGTTTTCTGGGGCTTGGAAGCATGGGGAGCGGCGTGTGCCGCAACCTGTTGAACAAGGGATACGCCCTGCAGGTATGGAACCGCAGCCCTGAAAAGGCGGCCAAGGTCGCCGGATGGGGGGCGGAAGCCTTTGCCACGCCTCAGGAGGCTACCCGCGGCGCCGGCGTGGTGATGAGCTGCCTGTCTTCCGTGGCTGCGCTCAAGGCCGTGGCGGGCGGCGCAAACGGCGTGTTCTCCTGCATGGGGGAGGGCATGGCCTTCTACGACATGGGCACGTGGGACATCGAGTCCGTCCTCGCTCTGGACGCGGAAGCCGAGAGGCACGGCGTCCGCTACGTGCACATGCCCATGGGCAAGGGGCCCGAAGCGGCCGAGGCCGGGGAGTCCCCCTTGTTCTTCGGTGGCTCAAAGGATGTGTATGAGCGGGATAAGGGGTTCCTCTCCGATATAGGCGAAGCGTTCTACCTCGGCGACGTGAAGGCGGCCTGCGCCTTCAAGCTCATCACCAACCTCATCGGGCTTTCCAACAACGTCATCCTTACCGAAGGCGTGTTCCTCGCGAAGAGGATGGGCCTCTCCGAAGAGGCCTTCCTCAATGGGGCAAAGTCCACCGGCGCATGGTCCTACCAGATGCGGAACTCGGGGCACAAGGTGTTCGCCGAAGCCTTCCTGCCCATGCGCGGCACGCTCGACAACGCTTGGAAAGATATGAAGTTCGGCGTGGAGATGGCGGAAAAGGCGGGGGTTTCCTGCCCCGCCTTCGCCATGCTCAGGGATCGCTACAAGGCCGCATCGGAAGCCGGCTACGGAGAGGAAGACTACATCTCCGTGTACCGCCTTCTCATGGATGCGGAAAATGACGGCGCAACTGCTGCGGAACCATGTAATTGACTAGGAGTTTGCCATGAAAGTTGGTTTTATCGGCCTCGGCAAGATGGGTGCCGGCATCTGTTCCAACATCGTCAAGAACGGCATCGACGTGGTGGTGTACGACATCAACCCCGCCAACATGCAGAAGTTCGTGGACATGGGTGCCTCTTCCGCCGCCACCGTGAAGGAACTGGCCGCCCAGGTTGACGTGTGCATCACCTGTGTGCCCATGCCCAAAGACGCCAAGGGCGTTCTGCTCGGACCCGACGGCGTGTTTGAAAACCTCCCCGAAGGCGGCGTGCATTTCGACCTGTCCACCTTGGACATCGAAACGGTGGTGATGCTCGAAGCCGAAGCCGCCAAGCTGGGCAAGAAGTACCTCGTCATCCCCATGGGCAAGGGTCCCGCCTTTGCCGCGGACGGCACCTGCCCCCTGTTCGGCGGCGGCGACAAGGCCACCTACGACAAGTATGAGGAATGTCTGCTCAAGAAGATGGGCAAGCCCGCCTACATCGGCGACGTGAAGGCCGGCTGCGCGCTGAAGCTCATCCAGAACCTCATGGGCATGAGCATCAACGCCGTCTGCTCCGAAAGCATCAAGCTCGCCAAGCTCGCCAACATCCCCAAGGAACAGTTCATCGAACAGATCTCCAATTCCGGGGCCTTCTCCTTCCAGTTCAAGAACACCGCTTCCGGCACCTTCGACGAAGACTTCGAGCATCCGGTGTTCACCGTGAATCTGGCCTTCAAGGACGTGCGCCTCGGCATCGAGATGTGCGAATCCTTCGGCCAGCGCGTGCCCATGATGTCCCGCGCCCGTGAGGTGTTCGCGGCCACCGCTGAAAAGTACGGCGAAGAAAACTTCACCGCGACCTTCAAGATGCTGTAGCCCCCCTTCCTCCATCCCCGGAAGCCGCAGCCGTCCGGGGCGGCTTCCGGGGCCCCTCCCCAATGTCGCAGCATACCCACTTCTAACCTTTCCGAGGAGTCAGACATGTCCAAGAAAATCATCTTCATCACCGGCGTCACCTCCGGTGTCGGCCGCGAAACCGCCCGCCGCTTCATCAAGGAAGGCTGGAAGGTCATCGGCACCGGCCGCCGCCAGTCCCGCCTCGACGAACTCGCCGCCGAACTGGGCGGAGATTTCCTCCCCCTCTGTTTCGACGTCGCCAAGCGTGACGTCGTGGTGGAAATGTTCGCCAACCTTCCCGAAGGGTTCAAGGACATCGACGTGCTGCTGAACAACGCGGGCAGCTCCATCGGCCAGAACCCCGCTCAGGCGGGCAACATGGACGACTGGGACGAAATGATCGCCACCAACATCAACGGCCTGCTGTACTGCACCCGCTGCGTCCTGCCCGGCATGATCGAACGCGGCTCCGGCCACATCGTCAACATCGGCTCCGTCGCCGGCAACCGCGCCTTCAAGTGCGGCAACGTGTACGGTGCCACCAAGGCTTTCGTGAACCACTTCAGCCGGATGCTCCGCTGCGACCTTCTGGGCACTCCCGTCCGCGTGACCAACATCAAGCCAGGCCATCTGCACACCGAATTTCTGGCCGTGCGTTTCAAGGGTGACCTGAAGACTTCGGAAGCCGCTTACGAAAACTTGGATCCCCTGACCCCTGAAAATATCGCCGAATCCGTGTGGTGGTCTGTGAACCTGCCCGCCCATATGGACGTGTGCGACATGGAACTCATGCCCATGTGCCAGTCCGACGGCGGCTGGAGCTTCTGCCATAAGAGCTGACCGAGCGTGTGCGGGCTCCTGTCGCGGGGGCCCGTTTTCATAGACCTGCCGCCGCTGTTCCGAAAGCGGTCGCGAAGACCATCAGGATATGCGTTATGATGACCGCCGAGGAGTACATCCAGTCCCTCCGTGATCTGCGCCCCCGCAGAGTTTATGCCTTTGGCGAGAAGATCGAGGATTGCGTCAGCCACCCCTTGATCCGCCCTTCCATCAACTGCTGCGCCATGACCTACAAGCTGGCCGAGATGCCCGAATACCGCGAGCTGATGGTGACGTCCTCCAGCTTTACCGGCAAGCCCGTGAACCGCTTCTGCCATCTGCACCAGTCCACGGCCGATCTGGTGAACAAGGTGAAGATGCAGCGGCTTTGCGGGAGCATGACCGGCGCCTGCTTCCAGCGCTGCGTGGGCATGGACGCCCTCAACGCCGTGTTCAGCACTACCTACGAGATCGATGCCCGCCACGGCACCGAATACCACCGGCGTTTCGTGGAATTCGTCAAAGAATGGCAGGAAAAGGACTGGACTGTGGACGGCGCCATGACCGACCCCAAGGGCAACCGGGGCCTCGCCCCCTACGCCCAGAAGGATCCCGACATGTTCCTGCGCGTGGTGGAACGCCGCGAGGACGGCATCGTGGTGCGCGGCGCCAAGATGCACCAGACCGGCGCCCTCAACTCCCATCAGATCCTCGTCATGCCCACGCAGACCATGCGCGAGGAAGACCGGGACTATGCCGTGGCCTTCTCCGTCCCCGCCGATGACCCCAGCATCCTTTACATCTATGGCCGTCAGGCCAGCGACACCCGCAAGCTGGAAGCCAGCAAGGTGGACGTGGGCAACGCGAATTACGGCGGCCAGGAAGTCATCATCATTTTTGAAGATACCTTCGTTCCTTATAAGAACGTGTACATGTTGGGCGAGATCGATTTCACCGGCATGTTGGTGGAACGTTTCGCCGGCTATCACCGCCAGTCCTACGGCGGCTGCAAGGTCGGAAACGGCGACGTGCTCATCGGCGCGTCCCAGACGGCCGCCGAATGCAACGGCTGCGCCAAGGCGTCCCACATCAAGGACAAGATCATCGAGATGATCCATCTGAACGAGACGCTGTTCTCCTGCGGCATCGCCTGTTCCTGCGAAGGCTCCCCCACGCGGGCCGGCAACTACCAGATCGACATGCTCCTCGCCAACGTGTGCAAGCAGAACGTCACCCGCCTGCCTTACGAGATCGCCCGCCTCGCGCAGGACATCGCCGGGGGGCTCATGGTGACCATGCCTTCCGATGCCGATTTCACGTCCGACGAAGTGGGCGAATGGTGCCGCAAGCTCATGGTGGGCGATGCCCGGTATTCCGTGGAAGACCGCCAGCGCATCCTCCGCCTCATCGAGGCCATGACCATCGGTTCCGTGGCGGTGGGCTACCTCACCGAATCCATGCACGGCGCAGGTTCGCCGCAGGCCCAGCGCATCATGATCGGCCGTCAGGCCAACATGGAAGCGAAGAAGGCCCTTGCACGCCGCCTGTGCGGCATCGATCCCGACGGCCTGTTCTGATTTGAAAACGCCTGCCGCGGCTTTTCGGGCCTTGGCAGGCCACTGCTTGAAGAGAGGGAAGGGGGTTATGTACGAGAACATCCTTTTTGAGAAAAAGGACGGCGTGGCTTACCTCACGCTGAACCGTCCCGATCAGCTGAACGCGCTGAACAGCGCCGTACTGAAGGAACTTGACGACGCCCTTGCCGCGATCGACGGCGATGCCGAGATCCGCGTCCTCGTCGTCAGGGGGGCCGGAGAGAAGGCCCTTGCCGCCGGAGCGGACATCACGGAGATGCAGTCCATGGAAGCGGAAGCCGGTATGGCCTTCGGTGCCTTTGGGCAAAAGGTATTCGCCAAGATAGAGGCCCTGCGCCAGCCCTCCATCGCCATGATCCCGGGCTTTGCCCTTGGCGGCGGCTGTGAACTGGCCCTTGCCTGCGATATCCGCATCGCATCCGAAAAGGCCCGCTTCGGCCAGCCCGAAGTCGGCCTCGGCATCACGGCCGGATTCGGCGGCACCCAGCGCCTGCCCCGTCTGGTGGGCAGGGGCGCGGCCTCCCTGCTGCTCTTCTCGGGCAACATGATCGATGCCGCAGAGGCCCTGCGCATCGGCCTCGTCGACAAGATCGTCCCTCACGATGCCCTTGCCGCTGAAGTTTCCGCGCTGGCGGAAGGCATCGCCCGTCAGGCTCGCTGTGCCGTCCAGCAGACCAAACGCTGCATACGTCATGGCCTCGAATCCGGCCTCGAATCCGGCCTCTCGTACGAAGCGCAGGCGTTTGGCCTCTGTTTCTCCACAAAGGATCAGAAGGACAGGATGCGCGCCTTCGTCAATCGCCGCCGCTGATCGGGTTCCGCTGCGCAACCCTCGGAGGATGGACTGAATGGAAGCAACGCTCTGGCAACGCCTTGATGAGATCATTACGAGGACCGTGAGGCCTATGGCCGAGCGCTGTGATGAGGAAAGCCTTTTCTGCGGGGAGTCTGTCCGAGCCTTGGCCGACGCCGGATTCATGGGGCTTCCTTATCCTCCCGAGCAGGGCGGGCGCGGTTCCAGCTATGAATCGTATGTCCGTTGTGTGGAACGCCTGTCCAAGGCCTGCCCTTCCGTGGGCGTCACCTATGCGACGCATGTGGGCCTTGCCTGCCATCCGCTCCATGCCTTCGGCTCGCCCATGCAGAAGGAAAGCTTCCTTCGTCCCATGCTCCGCGGCGACAAGCTGGGGGCCTTCGCGCTCACTGAGCCCGAGGCCGGGTCGGACGTGGGGGCCATCGCCACCACGGCGGAGCTGGACGGCGGCTTCTACGTCATCAACGGACACAAGATATTCATCACCAATGCCGGCAGGGCCGATATCTATATCCTCTTCGCCCGTACCGGCGGGCAGGGCACGGAAGGCCTGAGCGCCTTCGTGGTGTGCAGTGACGACGCCGGCCTGCTCATCTCCGCCCCTCAGCGCAAGATGGGCATCCGCGGCGCCCAGACCTGCGAACTCTTTTTGCGCAACCTCTGCATCCCCGCCGACCGCCTCATCGGCAGGCCTGGCGACGGGTTCCGCATCGCCATGGAAACGCTGGACGGCGGGCGGCTGGGCATCGCCGCGCAGGCGGTGGGCATAGCGGATGCCGCGTTCGACGAGGCGTGCGTGCGGCTCAAGGAACGCCGCCAATTCGGCCGCACTTTGGAGCATTTCCAAGGGCTGCGCTGGAAGGCCGCGGACATGTGGGCGAAGGTGGAAGCCGCCCGCCAGCTCACCCTGCATGCGGCCCGCCTGCGCGACGGGGGGAAAAGGTTCCGCGCGGAAGCTTCGGCGGCCAAGCTCGTGGCATCGGAAGCGGCCGTGTGGTGCGCTTCGGAAGCCGTGCAGATATGCGGCGGCAGCGGCTATTTACAAGGATCTGTTGCGGAACGCTTGTACCGCGATGCCAAGATCACCCAGATCTATGAGGGAACGAGCGAAGTCCAGCGCATGGTCATCGCGTCCGGCGTCCTCGGGTGATGGAAACGGGACAGGTCAACGAACGGTTTCATGCCGAAAAGGAGATGGTTATGGAGACCCTTTTTGTGATAGGTGCAGGGACCATGGGCGGCGGCATCGCTCAGGTGGCCGCGCTGAACGGTTTCACCGTGTATCTCTACGATATAAAGCAGGAATTCGTCGACAAAGGTCTGAAGGGCATCGTCGGCGCCTGGGACAAGCTCGTGGCCCGGGGCAAGATGGCCGCCGAAGACCGCGATGCGGCCCTCCCCCGCATCGTCGGCACGTTGGACATGCAGGATGCCGCCAAGGCCGACGTGGTCATCGAGGCCGCCGTGGAGGATCTGGACGTCAAGCGTTCCATTTTCTCGAAGCTGGACGGCATCGTTTCCCCCGGCTGCATCCTCGCCACCAATACGTCCAGCCTGAGCGTCACCGCCGTGGCCTCCGCCGTGGGCAGCCCCGACAAGGTGGTGGGCCTGCATTTCTTCAATCCTGTGCCCCGCATGGCCCTCATCGAGATCATCCGCGGCGCCGCCACTTCCGACGAAACCTACGAAGCCGCCAAGGCGCTTTCCGAACGGCTGGGCAAAACGGCGGTCACCGTGAATGAATACCCCGGCTTCGTGGTCAACCGCATCCTCATCCCCATGATCAACGAAGCGGTCTTCATGCTGCAGGAAGGCGTGGCCTCCGCTGAGGACATCGATACCGCCATGAAGCTCGGAGCCAATCACCCTATGGGCCCGCTGGCTCTGGCCGACCTCATCGGCCTCGACGTGTGCCTCGCCATCATGGAGCTGCTCCGCGACGAGATGGGCGAGGGCAAGTACCGCCCCGCGCCCCTGCTCCGCAAGATGGTCCGGGCGGGCAAGCTGGGCCGCAAAAGCGGTGAAGGGTTCTTCCGCTACTAAGCCGTCGGGAACATATCGCTCGCAAAGAGCGCAGCATCATCGGGCGAAAGCCCTTGGAGAGCCGGCACTGTGCCGGACAGGAGTCATTATGCGTGAAGTGGTCATCGTAAGCGCGGCCCGTACCGCGTTGGGCAGTTTCGGCGGTTCTCTCGCCTCCGTCCCTGCCGTCGAGCTGGGGGCCGTGGCCATCCGCGCGGCCCTTTCCCGGGGTGGCGTGGATGCCGGCATGGTGGAAGAAGTCGTCATGGGCAACGTCCTTCAAGCGGGGCTGGGCCAGAACCCCGCGCGTCAGGCCGCCGTCAAGGCCGGTATCCCCGTGGAGATCCCGGCGTGGACGGTGAACAAGGTCTGCGGTTCCGGCCTCAAGGCCGTGGCGGAAGCCGCGCTGGCCATCCGCGCCGGAGAGGCCCGCTGTGTGGTGGCAGGCGGCATGGAGAACATGTCTCAGGCTTCCTATGTCCTGCCCTCCGCACGCTGGGGGGGGCGCATGGGCGATGTCAAACTTGTGGACGAGATGGTCAGGGACGGCCTCTGGGACGCTTTCAACGACTATCACATGGGCATCACCGCCGAGAACGTGGCGGCCCGCTACCATCTTTCCCGTGAAGAACTGGACGCCCATGCCGTGCTTTCCCAGCAGAGGGCCGCAGCCGCGCTGGAATCGGGCGTGTTCGATGAAGAAATCGTGCCCGTACACGTGGAGCAGAAGAAAAAATCCTTCGACTTCGCTCGTGATGAGTTCCCCCGTCCCGGCACCACCATGGACGTGCTCGGCAAGTTGCGCCCCGCCTTCAAGAAGGACGGCGTGGTGACGGCGGGCAACGCTTCCGGCGTGAACGACGGCGCGGCGGCTCTGGTGCTCATGGATGCCGGACTGGCCGCTGAACGGGGCCTTTCGCCTCTCGCCCGCATTGTGGGCTGGGCCAGTGCCGGTGTGGAACCCGACGTGATGGGCCTTGGCCCCATCCCCGCCACCCGCAAGGCTTTGGAAAAGGCTGGTTGGACAGTGGCCGATCTCGATCAGATCGAAGCCAACGAAGCCTTTGCCGCCCAGTTCCTCGCCGTGGGCCGCGAGCTGGGCTTCAGCCTTGATAACGTGAACGTCAACGGTGGTGCCATTGCCCTTGGGCATCCTATCGGTGCCTCCGGTGCGCGTATCCTCGTTACGCTTTTGCATACGCTGAAGCGGAAGGGGCAGAGCAGGGGATTGGCAACGCTGTGCATCGGCGGCGGGCAGGGGATCGCCATGTTGGTGGAAAGGGGCTGACGGGTCATGCCTTCCCTCCATGTGAAGTATTGCGGGGGATGCCGCTCCGGATACGATCGCGCGGCATGGTTCAGGGGGGTGCTGTCCGCCATGCGCGCTCTCGATGGGAGCATTGTGCTCACGGACAACGAGGCCGGAGCCGATATCCGGGTGGCTGTGTGCGGCTGCCCCGCACAGTGCGTTTCCGTTCTGCCGGGGACGCACATGCTCCATGCCCCGTACATGGATGGGGAGCGTATGGAACCCTGCGATATGGCCGCATATTTGCTGGACATGGCCTCCCAGCGGAACGGGAGGGACGAATAGCATTGCTTATCAACTTGTTACAAAGGAGATGAGCGTTAAGGAGCGCAGAGGTGCTATGGCGTCAGCGATATCCCCCAGCCTCAGCGCTGTCATCTTATGCTAGCACGGTTTCCGATGTGCCTGCGGTGATTCGCCGGGATCTTGTCCTGCCTGCGCGGCATGGTGTACCTTACACACGCAAACGTAACTTCCTCATCAGCCACGCCGAGAACATAACCTTATGTGGAAGAATAGGATGTGGAAGAATGGGGCCGGCGTTATGATGGAAAGCGCCACTGTTTCCGCCGTGGTGTTCCCCTCCATCGGTGCTTCCATGATCCTGCGGCGCGTCATCGGTAAGGAACATCCGGCTCCCGCATCTGCCGTGTTGAATAAGCATTTCCGCCATCCTGCGTGAAGGAACCGTACATCATGACGGCGTCCGCACATCATGACGGCGTCCGCCTCGGCTTTTCCCTGGCGGTGCGGATCTGCTTTTCCTGCTCAGCATAGGGCTTCCTTCCGTGAAGCCTATGGATCGAGTTTCCCAATCGGCTTGGGCTTCAAACGTAGGTGATGCGGTCCCGGCCTTCGGCTTTGGAGCGGTACATGCCGTCGTCCACGCGCATGAGTATGGCGTCCATGTCGTCTTCGGGGTTGATGCGGGTCGCGCCGATGCTGATGGTGACGTGGTTATCGAGATCGCGCACGCTTTCCAGAAGGCATCTCAAGGTTTCCTCGGCGTCGCCCGGCGCATCGATGAAGCCGATGAATTCGTCCCCGCCCCAGCGGGCCACGCAACCGGCCTTACCGACGATTTCCTCAGCCTTATGCCCCACACGGGCAAGGACTTCATTGCCCCAAAGGTGGCCGCGGGTATCGTTGATGTGTTTGAAGTGGTCCACGTCGAACATGAATACGAGAGGCCGCTCCCAGAGTTTCCGGCTCAGGATGGCATTGAAGCGTTCCCGGTTCATGAGCCCGGTGAGTTTGTCCGTGGTGGCAAACAGGGTCATGAATTTGTCGTAGCGCGATACGGTCCCTGAAACCAGCAGCAGGATCAGGATGATGATGCACGCCACGACGAGGATGTCCTTCCAAAGCTGCGAAAGAAGTGATTCCTTAATGATGGCGGTATCTTTTTCCACGATGAGATACCAGTCGAGATCGTCGATGTAACGGGTGACGAGGCAGGTTTCCTGCCCGTTGTACTTGTACCACGAGCTTTCCACACGGCTCTTGGTGAAGATCTTTTTGCGGTATTCGGATACGGGCAACAGATCGTCGATGGTGGCGTTGGCAATCATGGCGTCGGACGTGTGGACCTGTACCACACCCTCGCGGTTGACGAGGAACGCCGTCAGATCGAAATCGAGCTCGAACGAGGCGAGGATCTGCTGCAATTCACGCATTTTGACCCCGACGCCCACCACGCCCATGAGTTCGCCGTGATCGTCTTCGATACGGCAATCCACGAACACGGTCAGCTCATTGCGGGCCATTTCGTCGGTGTCGACCTCAAGCCGGTGGGGGATCCCGGAAGCGACGAAGTTGTAGTACCAGACGTCGTGGGAGTCATCCCTGCTGACAACCTTATTTATCCCATTATAATGATAATAAATATTCGTCTTTGCCGAAACAAGGAACACCGAACTGTAGTCGTATTTCTTCTTCAGGCCGTTGAGGTAGTCTTGCAGTTCCGCAATTTGTTCCGGTGAATCATTCTCTCCCCGGAGCCAGCTCTTGAGGAAGCTGTCGTTGGCCATTGTCAGGGAGACGAAAATCGGCTTGGTCAGTTCGTTACTGATGGAAGAAAAGATGTTCAGGGAGGTAAGGCGGGAGATATTCCTGATGTCATCCCTGATGACGACGCTGTATGTGCAGTAGTTAATGATTGTTATACAAATGAACCCAATAAGCACGATACCCGTGATGAAGGCGTGGGTCCTGAAGAGTTTCTTTTTCATAGGAGGCCTGATTACGGGTAGCGGGCGAGGAATGGCGGAAACCGACGTTCTGTCGGTGGGATATTATGACACTGTTCGTCCAACCGATAGATTCTAATGGGATCCTATGGCTCTGGCAACAGAAAAATGGCGGTACTCTGATAGGGTTGCGCTATGGGCTTAGGCCTCCTCCGGAGGTATGTTTCCGCAGGAGGCATTCCATCATGCGCTGCCTTTTTCCAGTTTTTCGGCAAGGGCTTTGATGCTCGGGGCGACGGGGAAAGGATGTTCTGTCCCAAAGGCCAACGCCTCAAACTGCGGGATGGGCAGGGGGCGCGAATAGAAATAGCCCTGCGCATAGGCGCATCCGGCCTGAAGCAGGAAAGCGGCCTGTTCCTCGGTTTCCACGCCTTCGGCAATGACCTTGATGCTCATTTCTCGGGCGAGGGAAATGCTGAACCGGATGACCGTCTTGCCGCGTTCGGTCGTGACGACCTCGTTGAGGAATCCCCGGTCGATCTTGATGAAATCCACGGGCATACTCTTGAGCATGTTCAGGGACGAGTAGCCTGATCCGAAATCGTCCATGGAGAACTGGAACCCGAAGGCCTGCAAGGCCTTCATGGATTCGAAGAGTCCGCTTTCGTTCTCGAGGAAGGCGCTTTCGGTGAGTTCCAGTTCGAGGAGATGCGGCGGCAGCTCGTAGCGGCGCATCAGGTCGAGCAGCTTTTCACGCAGGCGCGGATCGTGGATATGCATACGCGACATGTTCACGGAGATGGGCGTGGGCGTGAGGCCGTGGTCAATCCAGCGGCGCAAGGTGATGCAGGCCTGCTCCCAGATGTATTCATCCAGCCGGATGATGAAGCCGTTCTTCTCGAACAAGGGGATGAAACGGTCCGGCGGCATCAGCCCCTCGGTGGGGTGTATCCAGCGCACCAGCCCTTCCGAGCCGATGATGCGCGATGTCGGGATGTGCACCTTGGGCTGAAGGTACAGAACGAATTGCCCCTGCAGAAGGGCGTCGTGCATCTGGTTTTCGATCTTCTTTTCCTCAAGGATCCTCTCGCGCAGCTTGCCGTCGTAGAAGGCGTAGCTGTTCAGGTAATTCCCCTTGATCGTCTTGAGGGCGAGGTTGGCCCAGTCGCAGAGCACGTTGATGGGCGTGTCTATGTTGTCGACCTCGCAGATGCCGAACGAAGGCACGACCTTGTACGGCAAGGGGTAGTCGGCGAGCCTGTCCGTCAATTCCTTGATGAGGGCGAGGATACGCTCACGGGAGTAGTCCACGCACAGGCAGAACACATCCCCGCCGAGGCGCCCGTAGACGCTGTGGGTCCCGGCCATCTTTTCCCGCAGCAGATCCGCGATGGCGATGAGGAGCTTGTCGCCTTCCTTAAGGCCGTACAGGTCGTTGATGACCTTGAAGCGGTCTATGTCCATGCGGACGATGCTGTAGCGGCGCTCGGGGTAGGCGTGCACGGCCTGTGCCGCCTGCGAGTAGAAGGTGTGCATGTTGTACAGATCGGTCAGGAGATCGAACTCGGCCCGGTACTTGAGCGCGAGCACGGAACGGGTCGCGCTGTCGACGTCGTTGAGCGTGCCGATATAGCGCTTGGGATTGCCCTTGTCGTCGTGCAGGCAGGTGAGGGCCGCCTTGCACCAGATGTACACGCCGTCGCGCTTGCGGAAGCGGGCGGTCATCTCGGTATAGCGCTGGATGCGCGAATCCTTGAGGAAGGCGGTGAGCAGGGGCAGATCGTCAGGATGGATCACGAGGTCTTCCCGCCAGACGTGCATCAGATCACGGTGGTCGTAGTTCCCGGCGAAACGGGCGACGATCTCCGGCGAGATGTAACGGGTATCGGTTTCGAGGTTCCACTCGAAGACGAGGGTGTCCGTCTGCTCCACGATGGTCCGGTAGCGTTCGTCGTCGAGGCGCTGGCGCTCAAGGAGGATGTTCTGCTGAGCGACTTCCTCCGCCTGCTTCTTGTCCCCGATATCCATGATGAAGGCGAGATAGATCTCGTCGCCGCCGTCGGGCTGGGCCACGGGGAACATGGTGATCGACGCCCAGTGGTACTCCTGGTCGTGCCAGAGCTTGCGGAATTCGCCGATAAGGTATTCCCGGCCCGCCGCGAAGTTCTGCCGCAGCGCATCGAGATTAAAGAATTCGAGGAAGCGGGTGCGGTCTTCAGGAAAGAGCATGTTGCGCGATACGAGATCGATGCACTCGCTGAGGCGGCCCTGCTCGGGCGGGGTCACATACTTGCCCTTCACGTGGTACACGATACGGTAGCTGTCCTGCGTGATGTTCAGTTCGTACAGCTCGTCGTAGATGTTGCGCAAGGCGTGATCGTACTGCTCGCTGATGCGGCGGCGCTGTTCCTCTTCACGCTGTTCGGAGATGTCGCGGACGAGGAGTATCCCCTTGTCGGTACGGCAGGAGTCGTGCCCGCACAGCGGAACGATGAAGGCGGAAACCCAGTACCATTTGCCGTCGCTGCCAAGGCGGCGGTATTCGGCGGGGACTTCCATGCGGCCTTCGCTGAACTCCTTGCGGATGTTGCTCCCGATGAAAGCGGTGAGGAAGCGTTCCCGGTCCTCAGGGTGGATGAGGGTTGCGGCTATGGTGTGGATATTGCCGTTCTTGTCGTGATCCACGGGGATCATGGGCGTGTCGGCGGCGTAGACAAGGTGGGGCGTATCGGCGCTGAGGTCGATTTCGTAGATTTCGGTATACGTGTTGCGCAGGGCGATGTTGTAGCGCTCTTCCTCAAGGGCGCGTTCCTCTTCGACGCGCTTCTGCTCCGTGATGTCCCGGATGATGAAAAAGGCGGTCATATCGTCGCCTTCTTCAAGGAAAAACACGCGGTTTTCGAGCCACAACTGTTCGTTTTCGCCAAAGAGCACCCGATACTGATCGACGAGGGTGCGGGAATGCGCGCGGCAGGCCTCGAGCAGGGCTTTGGGCGTGGTGGTGCGGTTGATGCGTTCGCGGTCGGCGGGATGGACCATCGCTATTGTTTCGGCGTGGAATGTGCGGTAGTCGCCGGAACGGGGTTCGCTGGGCAGGCTCGGCGCGGAGGCGTTGCGGTGGAACTGCCACGTGCGCAGGTTGATTTCGATGATGCAGTCCCCGGACTGGCGGAACACGGCGCTTTGACGGCGTTCGAGCCGGGCGGCGGTTTCCTCCATCCTTTTGCGTTCGTTGATGTCCTGCCAGAGGAGGAGCAGGCGCCCCGACGATCCGGGCATGGGCAGCACCAGTATCGAGATCCAGTGATAGGTCCCGTCGACGGCAAGGACGCGGTATTCTGTGGACAGCCGGGGATCGTCGGCCACTTTCCTGCTGACGTTCTCCGGGGAGAAAAGCTCAAGGAAGGACTCCCGGTCATCGGGGTGGATGTACCGGTTGGCGATGGTGCGGGTGTCCCGCGAATACGAATGGGTCAGCTCGGGTTTCGCCAACGTGGAATCTTCGTCCCGGTGCACGATGCGCATGGAATCCGTATCGAGCATGACCTCGTAGATTTCGGAATAGCTGTGCTGGAGGGCCTTGTAGAAATCGGCTTCCTCGTTGAGCCGTTCGGTGATGTCGCTCAGCAGGAGCAGGGCATGGTGGTACGCTCCGGGGATGGCCCGGATGGTGGCGTTGACCCACCGGTAGGGTTTTCCGGCGTCCTGCCGTTTGCGGTATTCGAGCTGTGGGGCCTCGCCCAGGTCGAGCCGGGCCATGATGTTCGGCACGTCGTAAAAGGTGCGGACGCTTTTGAGGTTTTCTGGGTGCACGCGGTTTTTGCCACGATCGAGGACGAATTCCTCGATGGGCATCAGGGTCGGCGAAATGGTGACTTGTTCGCTGTTGTAATAGAGGGGAGCGATAAGCCCGGCTTCAAGATCGAGGCGGAAAATTTCCGTATAGTTGCTTTGCAGGGCGAGGAGGTAGTTGTTTTCCTCTTCTTTCTTCTTGGTGACGTCGCGCAGCAGGATAAGGGCGTGCCCCTCGTTGCCGGGGACAGGCTGCGCCGAGGCCGCGATCCAGCGGTAAGGGCCGTTTTCCGACGAACGCTTGCGGTATTCACATTCCGGGCGGCCGCCGCGTTCCAGTTCCCCGAAAAGGCGGCGCTCGTAGAAATCGAGCACGCTTTCGAGGGATTCTGGGGCCACGCGGTCGACGGCGCGCCGCTTGACGAACGCGGAAAAATTGGCTTCCTCCTTGACGATGGGCACCTGCTCGCTGTTGTAGAACAGCGGCGTGACCGTGCGGCTCCTGACGTCGAGGGAGAAGATCTCGGAATAATTGTTTTGCAGGGCGAGGAGGTAGTTGTTTTCCTCTTCCTTCTTCTCGGTGACGTCGCGCACGAGGAGGACGGTCTCTCCCCGGTTGCCGGTCGGCAAGGGCACGATGAGCGCCAGCATCCAGTGATAGGTCCCGTCAAGGCCGAGCTTGCGGTATTCGACGGAAAGCTCTTCCCCGGCGTCGAGTTTCCTGAGGATGGTTTCGGCGGTGAAGAAATTCCGGAAGACCACCCGATCCCGCGGATGGACGCGGGTTTTCATGACCGTGATGATGTCCTTGTCGAATTCGCCGCTGACATCGATGGGCGCGAGCAGCTTGGTGTTGCAGAACAGGCAGGTCAGCTGGTTGGCGGCGAGGTTCATCCGGTAGATCTTGGCGTAGCTGTTCTGAAGGGCTACTTGAAGGTTTTCTTCGTCCCGCCTGTGGGTGAATTCCGCGCATTTCTGCTCGTTGATATCCCGGATGCATTGGAGGACGTGGCACGAGCCGTCGTCCTGCGTATAGGCGAAGGCGATGCGGGTACGCCAGCGGGGCCCGGCCTCCTCGGCAAACTGGTATTCGAGATGGATATTCCTGTCGTTTACGCCTGCCGCGAAGGCTGCCCGCAGCCCTTCGAGGGAGAAGTGTTCGCGGAAGGCGTCACGGTACTGTGGGAGGATATGACCGAAGAACAGCTCGAAATGGGCGGCGTAATCGCCCGAAGTGTCGGTGGCGAGGTCATTGCGGTTGGCCAGAAGCTCAAAATGGCCGGTGCCGAGATCCACGTCCACGACATAATGATAGCTCTCGCAGAGGGCGCGGGCGAAGGAATCGCGCTTGGCCTTGGCCTTGCGCTCCTCGGGCGTCAGAAGGCGCTCTGAAATGAGCACGACGTGTGCGGGCTCCTTGTTTTCCCAAAGGATACCGGAAACCGAAATTTCACAGATGCCCTTGAAGGGCGGGTGCTCATGCAGGGTGGTGAACGCCTCCCCGCCGCCGTGTTTTGTCACGGGACAGAAGGAGCAGATATTGGATTTGCCCCAAAACACCTCGAAGCAGGTCACCCCGAGCTTGACATTGGGATACGCGCGGGCGACCGTATCGTTGAAGTAGACGATGCGGTGGTTGGCGTCGATGACGTAGACCGCCGTATTGGGCAGGCTGTTGAGGATGTTGCGGGTGGATTCGTAACTTTCGCGCAAAAGGCTGGCGGAGCGGCGCTGCCGGATGTACTCCCCGATGATTTTGGACATGAGGATGAGGGCGTCCACTTCCTGCTGCGTCCATATGCGGCGGTTGCCGCGCTCCTCGAAGCCGATATGGCCGACCACGTGCCCGTCGCGCACGATGTCGCACTGGAGGAGCGAGGAGATGGTGTCGTCGAGGATGAACGTTTTTTCTTCCGGGGGGACTTCCGAAAAATCGCTGCAATAATAGATGCCGCTGGAGTCCCGTGTTTTGGGCAGCTCGATTTTGTCGATGGGGACGTTTTGGAGCTGCTCCTTGGTGCTCCATTTCGGATCGGAGCACCATTCATGCGCGATGCTGACGGCCTTCCCGTCGAGCGAGTATTCAAAGATGAGAATCTTGTCCACGCGCAAGGCGTTTCCGATGAAATGCAACGCCTTGTCGATCCCTTCGTGCATGTCGTACATGCTGAAGAGGATATCAATGATGTCCACCATGATGCTGTTGCGGACGGTGTTGACGGCGAGGGGCGCGGATGTCTGGACGCCGTCGGCGTCTCCGCCGGAGGACTGGCCGAAGAATTCGTAACGGTTTTTGCCGTTCCCTTTGGCGTGGTACAGGGCGACGTCGGCCTGCCGGAACAGATCCTCATAGGCGATGGGACGCTCGGTAACGGCGATGCCCACGCTGACGGAGACGGCGTTGTCGATATTGCTGTTTTTAAACAGGTTGCGGATGGAGGAGCAGAGGGACTGCGCGCGTGTGCGGATACCCGCGATTTCAGAAACGTCGCGCATGTAGACGTGGAATTCGTCGCCGCCCACGCGCCCGATGATGTCGTCCTGCCGGAAGGTGCGCCGAAGCTGGCGGGCGATTTCCATGATGATGGAGTCCCCGGCGAGGTGCCCCATGCTGTCGTTGACGTCCTTGAAATTGTCGATGTCGATCATGAACAGCACGCCGGAACTGCCGGGCCTTGCGTCGCGCAGGGCGATGCGGATTTCCTCTTCGGTCGTGACCTTGTTGTAAAGCCCGGTCATGGAGTCGGTGCGGCTCTTATCAAGGAGCCTGAGCTGTTCGCGCTTCTGCCGGTCGATGTCGCGCAACGCGCCCACGGATTTGACGGGCTTGCCGAGGGTGTCCAGGATGTTGGTGCTGTAGAGGGCGAACCAGCGCTTGCGGCCTGAGTGGGTGGGCAGGAACCGTTCGGGTGCGGCCTCGGTGGAGGCTTTTTCGGCGTCGAGGGCGAGAAAAGGTTCACGGAACCCCTCGCTTACGGGATCGATGGCCTCGCCTCTGCCCAGCCGTTCGCGGAAACGGGGAATAACGGGTTCGTGCCCGAAGACCTTATGGTACTTTTGGGTGTAGGCGATGGTATCCGTCTCAAAGTCGTATTCAAAGGGCAGATCTTCGGAAATGTCGGCGATGAGGGCGTATTTACGGCGCTCGTATTCGGCGCTGCGCAGCATCTCCTCCACGCAGGCGAGATCGGTAAAGGCGGAAAGGTAAACGGGGTACTGGCCTTTGTGGAGGACGCCTTCCATGCGCGTGCCGGAGAGGCGGATGCGGACGGAGGTGGCGTCTTTGCGGACGAGCACCCCTTCCCAGTCGAAAAGAGGAGGGTGCCCGGCGAGGAGCCCGATGAGGCGCACGGCGGAAGATTGTTCGATCCAAGGAAGGAGGGAGTTGCCCTGTTGGCGGCACGACTCGGCGGTTTCCCCGACAAGCGTATAGAGGGCCTTGTTCGCCGCGATCAAGGTAAGTTGCGGATCTGCGGCAACGGTGGCAGTTCCGGTGATTATGTGCGGGTTGTCGAGGAATTCCTGGAGCCTGTTCATTCCACTGTTCTCTTGGATAGGGTGTGGAGACACTCCGGGGGATGCCCCCCCCCGCATGTCGGAAAAAGTCCGGCACGCATCGTATCAAAGAATATAAAAGCCGGCAAAACATCCGATAGCATAGAGTATAGGCTTACGGGTGCCATTCATCAAGCGGAAATGCCGCTTGATGCCGGAAGTTATTCCACAACCGTTCCCGTTGCGGAGGGATACGGTTCTTGGGCGGAGGCAGCAGGGCGGTATCCTCAAGATGCCGCCCGCTTGTTGTGGTCAAGAGACGCTTGGCTTGCTGATGTGCCCGCTCTGTGCGGTAGAGCCGGGTGCTCTGGGGGTATGATCGGCCCGATTGAAAAGGTTTCTCCGCCGGGCGAAACAGGGTGGCGGGTTTCCGCGTATGGGGTGGCGTCGGGAGCTGCACAATGCATCCAGCCGAAAGAGGTGTCCCCTTCGGGGGGGCGGGCCGCCCTTTCCGCTTCCCGATTCTGAATAACATACCATCATCTCCGCAAGTTGTTTCGTTCTTTTGCCATGTGAAGAAAAGATCCTTGCTGAATGACTCCATTCCACTCAAAACCTTTGTGGCTCAAGGGTTTTCGGCCAATCGGAGCGTTCATTTTTTTTATCATAAAAAAGCTAATAAACATATAGTATTATACTTTATAAACGGCCCTGTTCCGGCTTCTCGATTCCTCCGGAGCTTTCGTGAAAAAAATCGGAAAAGGTGAAAAGTGTCTCTTGGGAGACAGAAAATGTCCCTGAAATCCGTATTGTGAATGCAAGAACAAGGTCGCACAGCGACCCTCCAACCCTCTCTACGGAAGGAACCGCCATGAAAGAAGACCGCAAGATCAAGAACGTCGTGCTGATCATGCTCGACACGCTCCAGTTCAACTATCTTGGCTGCTACGGCAACAAGGTTGTGAAGACCCCCAATATCGATCGCCTCGCCCGTCAGGGCTTCCTCTTCGAAAACGCCTACAGTGAAGGCCTGCCCACGGTGCCCGTGCGCCGCGCCCTCATGACCGGCCGCTTCACCCTGCCTTACGGCGGCTGGCAGCCTCTCGCTCCTGACGACACCACCGTCGCCGACATCATGTGGGGCAAGAACATGCAGACGGCCCTCGTCTACGACACCCCGCCCATGCGCCTGCCCAAGTACGGCTATTCCCGCGGTTTCGACTTCGTGAGCTTCAACCCCGGCCAGGAGCTCGACCACACCAGCTTTGCCGATGTGCCGCTGGATCCCGCGCTGAAGCCGGAAGACTACACCTCCCCCACGATGGTTTTCAATGAAAAAGGCGAAGTCATCGACGACGACAGCACACAGCTCCTCGACGAAATCGGCTGCTTCCTGCGCCAGCAGCAGTTCCGCAAGCCCGAAGACAGCTATATTTCCCGCGTCATGACGGATGCCCAAAACTGGCTGTCCAACCGCCGCGACAAGACCCGCCCCTTCCTGCTCTGGGTGGACTCCTTTGATCCGCACGAACCTTGGGACCCGGAATCCGTGTGGAAGGGCGAACCCTGCCCCTACGATCCCGAATACGTCGGCAACCCGCTGGTGCTCGCGCCGTGGACGCCCATCGAGGGCCGCATCACGGAACGCGAATGCGAGCACATCCGCGCCCTGTACATGGAAAAGATCACGCAGGTGGACAAGTGGGTGGGCGAACTGCTCGACTCCATCCGTGCTCAGGGGCTCTGGGATGAAACCCTTATCGTGCTGATGTCCGACCACGGCCAGCCGATGGGCGAAGGCGAGCACGGCCACGGCATCATGCGCAAGTGCCGTCCCTGGCCGTATGAGGAACTCGTGCACGTACCTCTGATCATGCACGTCCCCGGCATCGAAGGCGGCAAGCGCATCAAGAGTTTCGTGCAGAACGTGGACGTGACCGCGACCATCATGGACGCGCTCGGAGAGCTCGGCACGCCGCAGAAGGCGAGCGATTTCGGCTTCCCGACCTATGACACCTCGGAAATGCAGGGCATCAGCCTCCTGCCCGTGATGCGCGGCGAGACCGACACCGTGCGCGACTGCGCCATCGCCGGGTACTACGGCATGTCGTGGTCCCTCATCACCGAGGATTACTCCTACGTGCACTGGCTGGTGAGCGAGGATGTGAAGGACAGCGTGGACTGCATCGCCGGTTCCGGCACCGAAATGAAGGAAGAAATGTGGACCTGCACGGCTGGCGCGAAGGTGCAGGTGCCCGATCATGATGAATTGTACGACCGCAAGGCCGACCCCTTCCAGCTCAACAACATCGCGGATCAGAATCCCGACAAGGCCCGCGAGATGCTCCAGCAGCTCAAGCTCGTCATCGGCGAAATCCGCACGAGCTGAGGATAGGAAGAAAGGGAGAACTGGGGGAAGGGTTTCCCCTCCCTTCCCCAACCCCCCAATCCCTCCCCTTCCTAAGGTTTTTGTTTTTAGCGAACCCTTGTTCTCTGTGTTGGGGAGGTGCCGGATCCTTGCCGGGCTGCGGGGCTTCCTTTTCCATATATCTCACTCTATTCCATGCACTGCGCGGAGCGCATATGACAACTGCCGTTGCGACCAACAAGCTGTCCGGAAAGTGGATAGGCTGGCTGACGAGCCTGCTCGGTGGCCTCTTTGTGGCTTGGTGCTTTTATGACCCGAGCACGCCGAAAGTGAACCTCTACTGGTTCGGGACGATCATGGCGATCGGCATGTTCGCCTTTGACCTGCTGCCGAACTTCGTCACCGCCGTCCTGCTCCTGATGTACTACATCCTGACGGGCATCGCGGCTCCGGATGTGGCTTTCGTCGGCTGGACCACCCCCATCCCGTGGCTGTGCATGTGCGGTATGCTCATCGGCGTGCTCATGGAAAAGACGCGCCTCGCCAACCGTATTGCCCTGTTCACCATCAGCCGCGTGGGGACCACCCCCATTCGCATGTACATCGCGTTCCTGCTCGCCGGATTCATCGTCAGCGCGATCATCCCCGACGTCATCACGGTCGACATCCTGTTCATGGCCATCGCCACCGGCATGTGCCAGAGCCTCAACCTGTCCGTGACTTCCCGTTCCGCGACCACCATCGTCCTTGCCGCCTTCTTCGGCGCGACCATCTCTTCGGCTGCCTACCTGCCCAACAACACGGGCATCATCGGCCTGCTCATGGTCAAGGACATGGGCGTCCCGTTCACATGGCTGGGCTTCTACAGCGAAAATCTGCCTTACCAGATCGGGCACGCGCTGCTGGCCTATACCATCCTGCACCTTTTCGGCGGGCGTGAGCTTGGCGAGCACATTTCCCGCTGCCGCGCTTGTGCCGAAGCGGAACTCGCCACTCTCGGCAAGATGAGCCGCGACGAAAAGAAGACCCTCGTCCTGGCCTTGCTCGCGCTGGTGGCTTTTATCAGCGAACCGTGGCACGGTATCCCCGGCTACTTCGCCTTCTGCAGCATGGTCCTGCTTGGGTTCACCCCTGTCTTCAACTTGATGGAAGCCAGCGATCTCAAGAAGGTGCAGTTCCCCATCCTGTTCTTTATCGCGGGCTGCATGGCCATCGGCATTGTGGCGGGAACCCTCGGCATCCCCGCATGGCTGGCCGGGAAGCTGGTGCCCTACCTCCAGCAGATCGACAGCAATGCCGGTTCGTCCATGTTCGCCTATTGGGTGGGCGTCGTCGCCAACCTCGTGCTGACGCCTGTCGCGGCGGCAACGTCCCTGAGCGTGCCCATGGCCGAAATCGCCACCTCGCTGAACCTTGGGATCAAGCCCATCCTGTACAGCTTCCTGTACGGGCTTGACCAGTTCTTCCTGCCGTATGAGCTGGCCCCGGCCTTGATCATGTTCGCGACCGGATACGTCCGCGTCCGTTACCTTATCGGTATCATGCTGACGCGTATGGTTTTGGCCAGCCTGATCGTGGCGTTCGTCGCCACCTTTATCTGGCCCATGATGAACCTGTAGGGAGGGGTGAAAAGGAGGAAACATGAACCGTTTCGGATTCTGCAAGCAGGAAGGCCCGGTTTTCCGCATCCGGGATCTCAACAGCCCGTGGCGTTCGGTCCTGCATCTAGGCCAGCGTCAGATGGTAGGCAAGTCCTACCAGTGGGAAGACGATCCCGAAACCTCCACCTTCTCGTTTTTGGAGAAGGGCAGGGTACGGCTCCTGAATCTTTCCGAAACGGGCAAGGAGCGCATCGTGCTCTATATCGAGCCGGGGTGCCTCTTCCGCGAAATCGTGTTGCTGCATGTTTCCCCTTCGCATCCCGCGTCGCTGGTGGCGCTGGAACCCTGTGAAGTCTATAATTTCCCCCGGACCCTGCTGGACGATGCCGAATTCGTGCGGCGCCATCCGGCGCTGATGAGCAATCTGGTCCACTCGCTCGGAGCCAAGGCGGGGGCCTTTTACAGCCAGATAACCGAAAGCGTCGAGCTGGACCCGCAGACGCAGGTATGCCGGTATCTGCACCGGCTGGCCGATGAGCGCCGGACCCGCGTGGTCAACCCCGGCGTGTCGCAGTCCGAGCTGGCCCTTGTGCTCGGCTTGCATCGGAGCACGGTATGCCGCATTATCCGAACCCTGCGCGATCGGGGCGTTCTGGGGCACTTTACCCGGTGTTCCCTTGAGATCCTCGACCGCGAAGCCCTCGCGGAGTTGTGCAACCCGAGCGAGGGAGGAAAATAAGATGAACCGGGGAGAGGGAGCTTTCGGGGAATTCCCGCACGGTTTCTCCCTCCCTGGATACACCGCCTTCCCCATGTTTTTCGAGTGAAGGCAGGCGGTACGGAGGGGAATCCCCTTTCGTGACGAGAGAACCGCATGAAACCCATTGGAGTGACATTATGATCGAGATCATCACCGAAGCTGACTACAAGGATCGCCTTGCCGCGACGCAAAACGGCGTGCTGCTGTTCTTCAAGAAGCTCTGCCCGCATTGTAAGAACATGGAGAAGGTGCTCGAGAAGTTCGGAGCCGCCAAACCCGGCATCGCGCTGTACGGCATCGATATTGAAGAGAACGCCGCCGCTGCCGCCGCGCTCGGCGCGGAACGCCCGCCGACGATTTTTGTCATCAAGGGCGGTGAGGTCAAAGCTTCCAAGGTCGGCCTCATGAACCCCCGCGAAATGGCCGCGTTCTTCGAGAAGGCCTAAGTTGCCGAATGGGGGGAAGGGGGATTCCAGAACGGTGCGCTGATGCGCGCTCCCCCTTCCCTTCACATTGTCTTTTTCTCTTATACATCCGTTACGATGAAGGCTTCGATAATCGCTTGTTTTTGCCAATGATTGCGTGAGCCGAATCCCCTTCGGCGGCAAGGCATGGGCAAAGGCGGGCCGGTCGTCGCGTCGTTTGTCTCGGAAAAGGCGGCGGTTCCCATGCGGAAAAGCCGTGGCGTCATCTCCTCACCAGCCGAAACGTTTTGAGGTGGGGGCCGGGAAGGGAGGCTTTTTATAAAGGGCCTTTTCCTCGGCAAATCAGGAGTTTCCATCAGGAGCTTGCAATGGAAGAACGTACTTGTGACATCATCGTACTGGGCGGCGGGCCTGCCGGGATGACGGCGGCGATCTACGCGAAACGCGCGAACCTCGATGTGGTGCTCCTCGAGACGAATGTGACGGGCGGGCTGGTGAATTCGACGTATACGGTGGAGAATTTTCCCTCCTATCCTGAGATCCACGGTATGGAACTCATGGAAAAGATGCGCGAACATGTGGATCACATGGGCGTGGAAGTGGAGGAAGTGTTCGAAGTCACCGGCCTTGAGCTTGGCGAAGACGAGAAAGCCGTGCGTGGGGACGGCATCGTTTACAAGGCCCCGGCGATCATTCTGGCGACGGGCCGCAAGCCCATTGCGCTGGACGTGCCCACCGAATGCGATCAGATGCACTTCTGCGCGATCTGCGACGGCGCTCCGTACAAAGGCAAGCGCGTGCTCGTGGTCGGCGGCGGGAACAGCGCCTTCGACGAAGGCTTGTACCTCCTGAATCTCGGCGTCGCCGAGCTGACCGTGGTGGAAATCATGGATCGCTTCTTCGCGGCGGAGGCCACGCAGGACGCCCTGCTCGGCGATCCCCGCGTGAAGGGCTTCAAGACGACCAAGGTCGTGGACGTGGAAGTCACGGACGGCAAGCTGTCCGCCGCCATCCTCGAAAACGCGCAGACCGGCGAACGCACCGCGCTGCCCGTGGACGGGATTTTCGTCTTCCTCGGCCAGTCCCCGAACAACGAATGGTTCAAGGATGCGATCGCCCTCGATGACAAGGGCTACATCCTTGCGGGCGAAGACATGTCTACCAATATTCCCGGCGTGTTCGGCGCGGGCGACATCAACCACAAGCCGTACCGCCAGATCACCACGGCGGTCAGCGACGGCACCATAGCCGCTCTCGCCGCCGAGCGTTGGTTGCGCAGCCGCAAGAAATAAGGTTATGTATGACTCCGGGGGAGGATGTTTGGGGAAAGGCGTCCTCCCCCGCCATGCCGTCCGCATGAACGGGCGGCGGGGAGAGACGTTCCCTCGGGGGGACGCACGCATATTCTATCCACTTGAATACACTTCTTTATCCTCAATAACGTGCGGTTAAAGAGCGTGTAGCTGGGTGTCGGGATATGTGTCCAAACTCCCCCTCCTGGTTTGCGCCGGGAGGGGGAGTCTTTTGTGTACCGAGCTGTTTTTTTCAGAAGCGGGGCCTGAACCCATGCCTCGGCAAACGGAAAGGGATTTTACGGGCGGATGACCTTGTCGGCCAGTGCGAGGCTGGTCACGACATCCAGCATGTTGGTGGTCTGTCCGGCCTGCTTCGCCTCAAGGAGGCCGTAGAAATCAAGGCAGGTTCCGCAGACGAGGACGTCCGTCCCCGCGTTTTCCAGAGCCTTCAGGCTGTCCAGTGCTTTTCCGGGGGTGGCGGCGAGCTTCACGCCGCCGTTCAGCAGAATGACGCGCCACAGGCTCTCCCCCAGCTCGGGCAGGGTGGACAGGAAATTCCCCATCAGTTTTTCGCCCAGCTCATCATCGCCGCGCCCGAAGGTTTCGGTGGTGATGAGGATCAACGTCTTGCCGGGCGTGAGGGTTGCGGCGGCGGGTTCCGGCTCGGTGACGCGGCATCCGCACGCTGTGGCGGAAACGCACCACAAGTCGGCTCCTTCCTGCCGTACTTCCACGGAATAGCCGGTGCGGCCGAGAAAGCGGCCCACATTTTCCGAAGCCGCCGTATTGTCCACAAGCACGCGCAGCGAGGCGGGTTTTTCTTCTTCCAGCATCCTGCGGCAGCGGATGACTGGTTCGGGGCAGGCCAACCCGCAGCAATTCAATTCCTTGGTCATGTGACTATCCTTTTCTGTTTTTTCATAAGCGGCCGCCGTCCGCACAAACGGCTGGACGGCGCTTCCATGCCGCCGAGAGGCTTAGTTGAGCATTTCGAGGAAGGCTTCGATCCGGACCTTGAGCTGTTCGGTATCCGCCTCCGAGTAGTCCGTCACGATCTGGAGGAACGGCAGATCCAGTTCCTCACGCACGAACTTTTTGACGGACCACGATTCCACATCGTACGTCTGGCATCCCTGCCAGGTGAGATCGACCACGGCGTCCGCCTGGAACGCTTCCGTCAGCTCTCGCAGCGCCGTGTAGCGGTTGGGGTTGGGCGACATGACGGAGCATGGCGTGTCGAGATACCGTCCGGCGAGTTCGGTCAGCGGATCGGCGGTTTCATCCATCATCAGGCGCACTTTTTTATAACAGGTGCAGTTGTCGATGCAGACGATGCTCGCCCCGCACTCTTCGAGGAGCTGGATGACCTTGTGGGAGCCCAGCCCCGTGGGGACGCCCGTGAGCAGGACGCGGGGCGCGTCCGGGGAAACGGCCCCGTCACTCGCCCGGCTGATCTCGGCGGCGATGTCCTGAAGGAGCGCGATGGCCTGCTCGTAGTCGGGCATGAAGGAGGCCCGGAAACAGATGTCCAGCAGATCCATGCCCGTCAGGGGCGACGGCTTGCGCTTGGCAAGGTCAAGGACATCCTTGAGGGCTCGGCGGAGCCGGTTGGTCAGCCGGACGGCATCCCGCAGAGCGCCCGTGGTGATGGAGGCGCCGAAATCCTTTTCCAGCCTCGCGGCGAGCTTGGCGTACTGGGCGCGCCAGTAGTCCTTGGCGTCCCCGTCCTGAATCTGCGGAAGCTGGAGCAGTACGACCGGCTTGTAGGCGGCCAGCAGTTCGTACATCTTTTTCTTGCCGTCGCAGGTGGTGTCCGCCACCACGATGTCCGAGGCGGCGAGATAGGGACAGCTGTCTTGGAGCGCGAAACCGAAACTGCTCTTGATCAGCGGGCAAAGGGAGCGGGGGAGCATGGTTTCCGCCACCGGGATGGAATCGTTTTTCGTGCCGCACAGCGAAACCGGAATGGCTCCTGCGGCAAGGGCGATTTCCAGCGGCGAATAGATGCAGTACTGGCCCACGACCTTTTTCCCCGCTTCTTTGGCTTGTTGCAGCGCCAGCACATTGCGCCCGGTGATGTCGCGGAACCGTTCGAGACTTGCGTATGCCATGAAAGTTCTCCTTCAAGGTATGGTGGTGAAGCCGTTCAGATGCGGGCGGCAATCAAGGCCGCTCCGATGGCTCCGACGAGTTGCGGATACTCGGGCACGTTGACCGGGACGCCGAGTTCTTCGGAAAGCAGCCTGCTGAACGAAGGGCTTGTCGCCAGCCCGCCCGTGAACGTGCATTCGCCGTGCAAGGGTATGCGGGCGGCAAGGCCCCGCATACGCCGGGCGATGGAGCGGAAGACGCCGGCGGCGATATCGGCGGGTGGCGTACCCCGCGCAAGCAGACCGATGATTTCCGTCTCCGCGAATACGGCGCACATGCTGGAAATGGCGGCGGGCTTTCCCCGTCCGGCGGCTTCACCGAGTTCCGCCAGCTCCATGCCGAGGATGCCGGAAAGGACCTGTAGAAAACGGCCCGTGCCCGCCGCGCACTTGTCGTTCATCAGAAAATCCTGCACCGAGCCGTCCGGGGCCGTACTGATGACCTTGCTGTCCTGCCCTCCGATGTCGAGCACAACGCCCGTTCCGGGGAAGAGGTGGACGGCACCGCGTGCGTGGCAGGTGATCTCCGTGACCACTTTGTCCGCAAAGGGCAGGGAAATGCGCCCGTACCCCGTTCCGACGATACGGGATGCCGCGATCCCGCCCGCGTCGGCACAGGCGGCGGCCAGCGCCTTTTCCCCGGCCTCGCGCGCGTTCCAGCCTGTGGGCAGGACGGCCTTGCCCAACAGCGAACGCGATTGGGGATCGAAGATAACGGCTTTGGCGGCTACGGAGCCGACATCGACACCGGCTACAGGCATACGGTTCTCCTTATGGGGGCGGCGTCGGATGCGGAACCCTTGGGGGTGGCGGGAGCCCGCCCTTCCGTCCGGAACGGGCAGAGGCTCTTCACGGGCGTGCCCATGTCCATATGCTTCTGGGCACGCAAGAAAGCGGCTCCGGAAGAACTCTTCGAGGCAGGGGGATCAGGAAACGCCGAGGGGCTTACCGTTTTCGACAAGCGCGTAGTTTTCCCGATCGGCGAAAGGCTTAGGGCAGACGCATTGAGCTTCGAAGGCCCTGTCCTTGGACACGGCCACGATGGGCGGGGAGTGGCGTGCCGTGAAAACGAGGCCGCCTCAAAGGAGGGATGCTCGGCCGAGGGTTTCCCGAGCAGGCCGTGTGCGGTAAGCCCGGCAAGGGGTGCCCGGCGGAAGGGTGCGAACATGGACATTTCCCCAATGCTTGTTGTGTATGAACGCTCCGAAAGGATTCCGGAGCCTTCGACGCGGCAGCGAAACGTGTACCGCGCACAAGATACAAAAAAGCCCGTATGCAACCATACGGGAAAAGCGATGGGGGAATGTCCGTCAGGAAAGAAAGGCGGGAGGGGATGCCGCTATCAGCACACCGCCAACTGTGACGGGGACATACAGCCCCACCGCAGACGGCGTCAGGTCATGCCTGAAATCTGATGGCGGAAACGAGACATGGGGTACCTTTGCTCAGTATTTTCATAAAGCAATAATCGCTGGCCATTGGAATGTAAAGGGCGTTTAGCGTTTGATTTTCATAGATGACGGATGGGATTGCCTTTTCCAGTTCGGAGTGCGTCATTTCACTCCCTTGCCCTGGCTGTTTATCGCCTCCTCCGGAATAAGATAACGGACAGCAAGGTTTTCTGGGCGTATCCTTGGACAACAGGCAAGGGAGAGCAAAGGGAATACGCCTAGGCCGTTAGAGGGCTTGAGAGAGAACGTTTCTGGAGAGTTCAATGGATAGTGCCATGATAGCTTCGCTTCTTTCATACGGGAACATTGCGATCAAACTGGCTGTAGGGCTGATCGGTTTTCTTTGGGTGCTGCGGACGACCAATCGCTGTCAATTGGCACAGATGACCCCGGTCGACCTTATAGGCAATTTCGTGATGGGCGGCATTATTGGCGGTGTTATTTATAATCAGGACATAACTACCGTACAATTCATAATCGTATTGGCGATATGGCAACTTCTGGTATTAGGGGTAAATGCCCTGCGCATACACACGGAGTCCGGTCAGAAGATGATAGTGGGAAGGCCTACTCCTGTTGTGATAAAAGGCAAGTATTTACAGGATAAATTTGAACTCTTGGGTCTTGATATCGCTGATTTTGCGACATTATCCAGAATCCAGGGCGTTCACTCCCTCTATGATATATGGAATGCGCAGATTGAGCCGAATGGGCAGGCCACCATTCAGAAAAAAGATGCCCGCAAAACATCAAATATACTCATAACGAACGGGACAATAGATACAGGCGCTCTGGAAATGATGGAAAAGGATGAAGGATGGTTGAAAAATGAATTACATAAAAGGGGATACGAATCGTATAAAGATATCTTTTTTGCCGAATGGAACGAACTTATTGATGATGAAAGGGGAAAAGCCGGGGAACTGTATATCGTTGAGCGCACGGAAAAAAGAGATTGAAAAGGATACTGCCGGAGATGAATGCCCTTCAAGGTGGCGCCATGCGAGACATCCCGAGGAGTTTTTCCTATCCGGAAGAGGAGATCACGCCATGTCCGTGCCTTGTACGGATGAAGCCTCCCCGCGCTACCGGCGGGATGGTTCAGGGAAATGCGTAGCGGAAATGTAAAATCCGGCCCGCGATATGGCCTTACTCACTCCGGGCGAGCAGAAAATGTTCCGGCAGGATTTCCCGCCATTCCCCGCTCAGATCCGCCGTTTCATGCGTGTAGGGGATGATCTTTTTTGAGCGTTCGTGAACAGGATCCGGTACGGGAATGGCGGAGAGCAGCGCACGGGTATAGGGATGCAGGGGGTTCCCAAAAAGCTCTTTCGCCGGGGCGAGCTCCACCAGCCTGCCCTCGTACATGACGCCCACGCGGTCGCAGAGGTAGCGGACCATCGACAGGTCGTGCGCGATGAACAGGAACGTGAAGCCATGCTGCCGCTGCAAGTGCTGAAAGAGGGACACGATTTGCGCCTGTATGGAAACGTCGAGTGACGCAACGGGCTCGTCGGCGACGATCAGTTCGGGGTTGACGGCTATGCTGCGGGCGATGGCGACGCGCTGGCGTTGCCCGCCGGAGATCTCGGCCGGAAACTTGTTGCCGTAGCTGGTGTCCAGCCCGACAAGCGTGAGCAGTTTGTCCACTTCGGCCCGCAACCGGACCTTATCGGGATAAACACGATTGATAACCAAGGGCTCCGCAATGATGTCGGCAACCTTCATGCGAGGATTCAGGGCCGCCGCAGAGTCCTGGAAGATGACCTGCATATTGCGCTGGATATCTTTCTTGTGCTCCCGGTAGGAGCGCTTTTCCGAGATCAGAAAGTCTTTGAAGTAAATCTCGCCTTCCGTCGGGGTATAAATGCCCATAATGGCGCGCGCCACCGTCGACTTGCCGCAGCCGGATTCCCCGACCAGCCCGAAGATTTCCCCCTTTCGCAAGTCGAAAGAAATCCCGTTGACGGCGTGCACCGTCAGGGACTTGTTGATGGGGAAATGCTGCTTGTAGTTTCTGACGGATAAAAGAACCGGATTCTTCAATGGACCATACCGCGGCGTTTGATGGTGACGGGAGGCGTGACCGCGGGCGCCCTTTCATCCAGAAGCCATGTTGCGGCGCTGTGGGTTTCGGAAACGGGGAACATCGGAGGCATCCGCTCGTAATCGATTTTCATGGCATACTGATTGCGTTCGGCGAAGGCGTCACCCGGAGGCGGATCAAGGAGCGTCGGCGGCATACCCGGAATCCCCCTGAGCTCCCCGTTTTCCACGGCCTGAGAGGGAAGGGCGCCTAGCAGCCCCCATGTGTACGGGTGGCGCGGGTCGTAAAAGATTTCCTCGGCGGTCCCGATCTCGACGATTTTCCCGGCATACATCACGGCGACCCGGTCCGCGATGCGGGCGACCACGCCCAGATCGTGCGAAACCAGCACGATGCCGATGCCGGTCTTGCGTTGGATATCACGCAGCAGGTCGAGCATCTGCGCTTGTACGGTCACATCCAGCGCCGTAGTGGGTTCGTCGGCGAAGAGGATGTGCGGGTTCAGGGCCAGCGCGATGGCAAGCACGCACCGCTGGCGCATCCCTCCGGAAAAATAGTGCGGCTGCAAGAGCATCCGCTGGGCTGGATCGTCGATGCCTACGCGGTGGAGCATCTCCACGGCCAGTTTTTGCGCATCTTCCCGGCTCATTTTGCGGTGTTTCAGCACGGCTTCCGTGATCTGCTTCCCGATGGGGATCGTGGGGTTCAGCGTGGTCATGGGGTCCTGAAACAGCATGGAAAACAGGGAACCGCGCAGCTTGCGCATCTGTTTTTCGGTATACGGGGCAATGTCCTTGCCGTCGATGAGCATTTTGCCGCTGATCCGGGCATTGCCGGGAAGGAGTTTCATGACCGATTTGCACAAAACGGACTTGCCGCATCCGGATTCGCCCACGATGGCAAGCGTTTCGCCGCTCTTGAGGGACAGCGAAACGTCCCGGACGGCCTGAACGGTTCCGTCGGGCGTGTCGAAATGAACGGAAACGTTTTCCAGTTCCAATACGGTGTCCATGTCTTCCTCGGTGCTCCGAAAAGGCAGCCGGGGCCGCCCGGATGTCCCGGACGGCCCTGCTGCGTGCGGTTAGCGGTTCAGCGTCCAGTCTTCGATGTTCCACATGACGCCCACGGCATGGTGGCCGAGAACGCGCGCGGTATCAAGCCCCTTCAGCCCGGCGATGCTGACGTAGTTGCCGTTCAGGTACGCGACGAGCAGGTGGCCGGGGCGTTCGGCATAGGCTTCCTCAAACTGGCCGTAGATGGCCTTGCGCTGGGCCGGATCTTCGGTGGCGCGGCCCTTTTTCAGCAGTTCGTCGACCTTGGGGTTGGAATAGGCCATCGTGTTGTCGCTGGCTCCGGTGACGAAATCCTTGTAGACGCCGTCCGGGTCGAATTCGGCGGCGAACCCGGCGAGGAACCCGTTGTACCCGGCCTTCCAGTCAAATTTGGTGACGAGGACGATCTGCATGTCGACCCCGGCTTTCTTCAATTCGTTGGCGATGACCTTGGCGATGTCTACGCGCTCTTCCTCATAGTCCCGGACCTGAATCGTGAACGAGAACTTCTGCCCGTTGCGCTCGTAGATGCCGTCCTTGCCCTTCTTCCAGCCGAGCTTTTCCATTTCGGCGGCGAATTTCTTGAGATCGTAGGAGTAGATGTCCGCGGCCTTGTTGCCGCCGTAGGCGTTCATCTGGATGGGGCTGAACGCAGGGAACCCCTGGCCGTTCAGCACGCTTTTGGCGATGGCGTCCTTGTTCAGGGCGTAGTTCAGAACGCCGATGGAGTCGCCGTTCCGCTTCCAGAAGTCGGTATGGAAATCCATAGCGGCGGAACGGTAGTCGGCGGTGGCGAAGTCGATGTTCTTGTAGCCGTCCTTGCCCCGGAACGTGTCCGCATACTTGGCGTTCAGCCACGCCAGATCCGCTTCCCCGGACTGGAGCATGAGGGCCTTGGTGCTTTCGACGGCGACGGTCTTGTAGACGATCCGGTCGATGTTCGGCACCTTGCCGTAGTAGTCCTTGTTCTTTTCCAGAATGATCATGCCGCCGGCGGTGTCCCATTCCACGAACTTGTAACGCCCGGTGCCCACGGGGTGCTGGTTGGCGGGGGCGGTGTTGATGTCCTTGCCCGCGAACAGGTGCTTGGGCAGGATGCCGATGGTGAAGTTGTCCAGCATGGCGGCGTTGGGCTTGGACAAGGTGAAGACCACGGTCTGGGCGTCAGGCGCCGTGATCGACTTGATGTCCTCGTAGTTGCTGGTGATGGATGAGGCCAGCGTCTTGTCTTTGGTCAGCGCTTCGTAGGTGAACAGGATGTCTTCCACGGTGAGGGGCTTGCCGTCGTGCCATTTCACGCCGTTGCGCAGCTTGAAGGCATAGGTGTGCGCCCCTTTATCATAGGTGAAGCTCTCGGCGAGCTCGGGAACCGGCTGGCCCTTGGCGTCGTATTTCATCAGGCCGGAAAAAATGATTGTGGGCAGTTCCTGATGGTTGTTGAGCAGGGGGTTGATGGTGTCCTCGTTTTCCCCGGCGTAGACAAGGGTGTTCGCCATTTCGTCGGCGGCGTTGGCGGGCATTGAGGCGAGACAGAGCGCAAGGCACATGAGGCCCCAGCGAACCGTTTTCAAGACCGGAGCGGTCAATACGTTCCTCTTCACGAAGTTCTCCTTTTCGGATTGTCGTACGTTGCCTGTATTTATAAAGGCGACCTGTGGTTACAGGTTGCTTGGCCCTTGGTTGCTTCTTTTTCGGAAGTAATGGCCGATGCTGGTGATGCTCAGCAGCGTAACCACAAGGAAAACCCCGGGGATGAGGATGACCCACCACGAGTTGAGGAGGAGCGCCCGGTCGGCCAATGCCAACATGCTCCCCCATGAGAGCACGTCCACAGGCAGGCCCAGTCCGAGGAAACTCAAGGTCGCTTCCATCGCCATGCTGGTGCTGATGCTGGAAATGACCACGAACATGATCGCCGACACGAAGTTCGGGATGAGGTGCTTGCGCATGATGAAGGGAAACCGCGCGCCCATGCAGCGCGAGGCGAGGATGTACTCGCTGTTGCGGATCTGCCGGACTTCGCTCCGGACAATGCGGGACAGGGCGAACCAGCCGGTGACGCCGATGACGAGAGCGATGGTGAGCTCGTTCGGTTTGCCCATGAGGGAAAGGATCAGCAGCAGGGACAGAAGGACCGGGACACTTTGCAGGAGTTCCACCGCCCGCATCATGGCGCTGTCCACCACGCCGGAGGCGACCCCGGACAGGCAGCCGTAGGAAACCCCGATAAGGGTAATGACCGCGGCGCTCATCAGCCCGATGAAGATGGAAGCCCTGCCGCCGTACCAGATGATCGAGTAAATGTCCCGCCCCAGAGAGTCCGTGCCGAACCAGAATTCGGCATTGGGAGCCTCATTGACGTTCATGAGGAAGAGTTCGGCGGGATCATGGTTGATGATCAGGTTGGAAAAAAGGCAGCCGAGGGCGATCACGGAAAACACGGCGACGGAGAGGGTGGGCTTGCCTTTCAGTCGCGCCCAGAAGCCTTTTTTCCGTATGGCGGGCTGGTGCGCCCTGTACCCGGCCCCGACGATCGTGAAGGCATCGTTGGAAGAGGCGTCCATCAGCACACGACCCCGTCAGAAGACTTCATGCGCGGATCGATGACTTCGTTGACGGCCTGCGCGACAAGGCTGCTCAGCATGACCATCGCTCCGGTGATCAGCACCATGAGCATCAGCAGGTTGTAGTCATGGTATTTGGCGCTGGATACGGCGAGCAGGCCGATGCCCGGATAGTTGAATACGGATTCCGCCACATAGGTGCCGCTCAGGACGTGGGGGATGGAGATGGCCATGATGCTGACGATGGTGGGGAGCACGTTCCGCAGGCAGTGGCTCAGCAGGACCCGTGTCCTTCCGAGCCCCTTGGCCCGCGCCAGCAGCACGTAATCACGGCGGATTTCATCCAGCAGCTTGTTGCGGATCATGTAAGCGTAATACCACAGGTGGCTCGCCACCATGACGATGAGCGGCAGGACGAGGTGGCGCAGGCGGTCGGTCAAATCGCCGGATTTCCCGATCCCGTAGGCACCGCTGCTCGGCAGCAGTTTGAGGTTGACGCTGAAAACGAGCACCAGCACCACGCCCATCCAGAAGGCGGGCACATAAAAGGCTACCGTACCGATGCGGCAGACGAACCGATCCATGAAAGTGTCCTCGAACCGGGCGCAGAAGAGGGCAAGCGCGATGGCGAGCATAAAGACCAGCGCGTAGGCGATGCCGCCGAGCATGAGCGTATTGCCGATAAGCGGAGAAACGACATCAAGGACGGGGCGTTTGTATTTCAAGGAGATGCCGAAATCCCCCTGCATGACGTTCCCGATCCATTTGGCGTACTGCATCCAGATGGGGCCGTTCAGCCCCAGCCGTTCCCGTGCGGCGTCCAGTTCCGTGGTCGTCATGGACTGCATGGCGTCGCCGTAGAAGGATTGGAGAGGATCGCCGGGGGTCAGGCGGGATACATAGAAAACGATCAGCGACAACAGAAACATCATGGCGATGAACACCAGCGTTTTCCGTGCGAGAGAAGCCATCAGTTGTCTGCTGTTCATAGTCTGCCTTCCTTGGAGCGCGATCCTTCGGACTGTTCCGAGATCCTGTTTCGTAACACGTTGTTTTCTTAGATGTAGAGTATAGTGTTACGCGTATAAAAAATGTAATACGAGGTATACCGGCCACCGCCGACGGTGTCAATGAGAGGTCTTTTGCATCAAGCGGGCACGGGCTTCGGGCGGATTTCCTCCATGGCCATAAACGGATTACATCCTGATATAAAAAGAGAAAACGGGGAAAGAAAACGCCCCTGTCACCGTCCACATCGGTTCCCTGGGCGTTTTGCGATGATTGTGTATAGGTCAAGGTGTTACTTTTGTCAAATTAATGTTATCAAAATGGTATTCCGCGCCTCTCCAAAATAAAAAAGGGCAACATCTCAAAGGCGGCGTGAATCCCCGCCACCGTTTGTGCCGTCACATAGTGAGGATGTGGCGCGGGTTCTTGACCTTCAGAGCGCGACGGTTTTACTGTTTCCCCCACGAAGCTTCGGGATGAAGCGCGCGGAACAAACTGCCCAGCGTTGCCGTGCAGGTGGTTTTAAACGGGAAAATCTCAACGGATAGAGAGGTTGCCATGTCGATATTGGTCGTATGGGCAAGTCCCAACCAAGACGGTTTGACCTCTGCCGCCAAAGACAACATTTTGAAAGGGTTGTCAGAGGCGGGCGGTGAGGCCGAGGCTCTGCACCTGAATAAGCGGGACATCAGGTGTTGCCGGGCGTGCGGGAATGGGTGGGGGCTTTGCAGGAGCGAGGCAGGTGCGTGATCAATGATGATTTTTCGGAAGACTATCAGAGACTCGTTTCCGCCGAGGCGATTGTCTGGATCACGCCCGTCTACTGGCACGATCTTGCCGAGAACCTGAAGGCTTTTCTGGATCGCCTGCGCCGGTGCGAGACGCGCCGTAACCATTTCCTGAAAGGGAAAAAGAGCCTCTTGGTCGCCTGTGCCGGAGGGACGGGCCGAGGGGCGATACAATGCCTTGACCGCCTTGAGGACACACTGGGCCATATGGATATTGTTGCGGTCGACCGCCTGCCGATTATCCGTTTTAACCGCGAGTACATGCTCCCCGCCCTGCTTGGCGCGGGGCGTGCCTTTGCGACGCATATAGAGCAAACAGCGTCCGAAGAGGGCGTATGAGTGCCGACCCCGGATCAAGACAATCAAAACGTGGGGAGCTCTCTTTTGCAGGGCGGCGGATGCCGGCAGCGGCATTTGCCGTCCTGCTGTTTCAAGGGGGCCGTGAAGTCGGGCAAGAGTCACGGAAAAGGCTTTTTCAGCCAATCTGTATCTGCCTTGCCGCAATAAACACCGAGGCCTTTCCCGCCTACCGCGAGAAGGCGCCTCGCTGGGCATCGGCATGGCAGGCGGCGCAGTTCTTCAATCCTTGAGCCTTGGCAATGGAACCTTGTGAAACATCATCATGCTTGTGTATGAACCAACGGCTTTCCGTGATTCTGACGGGCGTGTCGCCATGAAGTTTTTTGGCAATTTTGCTTCCGTGCCGGGTGGTTCCCGTGTCCGCGGCATTGCCTTGAAGCCATGCGCCGATCTGCTCCTTGTCCGCGGCGTCGAGTTCGACGGCGGCATCAAAATGGTTCGGAAGATCCCCCATGAGCCGTTTCCATGAGCCGGACGGCAGCAGCAGGGCGGAGTATGCCGTATGGCATGAGCCGCAGTTGTCCACATACGTTTGCGGCGGGATGAGGAGACGGTTTGGGGAATGTTTCCTGTATCCGTCATGCGCTTCGGCAAGCCCGACGATTCCACAGAGTAAAAGGCCCGTGAATCCCCAAAGATACCTTTTTTCCATGAGATCGCTCCTTGCTGCGTTTGCGGTTGGTTGGACTGCAACCAACCCTGAGCGGCGTGAAGAATATGTTAACGCCGCGTTTTCCCGGCACCTCCGCGAGAGGGGAGGGCGGGATGCGGCCCCCCTTTTCGTGGCGTTGCATCCTTATGTACGGCGGCTCACCCGACATAGCGTGCCCACAGCGCCGAGAGCGGCATGATGATGAGCATGGACGGCAGCATGTTGATCACGGGAAAGATTTTGATGCCGCACATGCGCAGCCCCGTGGCGACGAAGATGACGCCGCCGCAGGCGGTAAAGTCGCTGAGCATTCCCGGAGTCATGTACGGGGCGAGGAAGGCGGCGGAAGCATAGAGCAGGGCGAGGATGGCGAATTGGGGTATGGCGATGAGGCTGACCGAGAGGCCGAAAAGCGTCCCGAACACGATGCCGCTGAACAGATCGAGAACGGCCTTGGTGAGGAGGATGTCCGTGGACCCGGTGATGCCTTCGTTTATCGCGCCGAAGATGCCCATGCTGCCGAAGCAGAAGGCGGAAACAAGGGTGATGATGTTCACGATGTACGTCTCATTGCCGCAGTGCTTGCTTTTTGCGAGGCGGAACAGCGCCCTGATGCACTTGGCAAGAAAAGATTCGGCAAAGACGAGCTCGCCGATGACGGAACCCACGATGAGGGCCATGACCACGACGGGAAGTGCTGAAGCCTTGTTCACGAGGGTGGAGCCCATGCACAGCGTGATCACGCCGAAGATGAGGGGAAGCGTTTCCTTGACGCGCTTCGGGATGAACCCGGAGAAGAGGGTCCCGGCGAGCCCGCCGACGAAAAGAGCGCAACTGTCTGTAATCGGTCCGATCATAATGCTTAACCTATTGAAATAATGTAAAATATTCTTTCATCCAATTGTACCATGAAACATGGCGCTGAAAAATTGTCAAGCTCCAAAGAAGAGGAACACCGTCTTTGCTGAAAAGGCGGACGAATCGGCATATGCCCGAGGGTACGACGGAGGGAAGGCCGCTTGCCATTTCTTTGGTGGCTTTGCTAACGTAACGGGCGCAACTGGAGCCGCGTAGGATGGCATGGCATCCTTTTCCGCAAAAACGGGAAGAGGATATGTCCGCTTTCCGCCGTATTTTTCGCAGAGGGAAAACATTGACAGGCCACATGGGGTGAGTTATGGAAAAGTCGTCAGACGTCAGACGAGTTAGGGAACAACGGGAACCCCTGTATGTGGAAGTGAAAGAGGCTATTCTCGAATTGGCCCGTACGCAGTGCGGCCCGGATCGCAGGCTTCCTTCCGAGGAAGAGTTGTGCCGCCTGTTGGGCGTAAGCCGGGCTACGGTGCGGGAAGCGTTGAGCATCCTTTGCCGCGAAGGGTTCGTCTCCAAAAGGCACGGCATAGGGAACCTCGTCAACCGCAGCGTGCTTGATACGCCGATGCGTTTCGATTTGGAGCGCGGGCTCCGTCGGATGCTTGAAGACGCGGGGTATCAGGCAAGCACGATCCGGGAAATGCCCGAGAGCCCCGGGGGGAAGGACATCCTTTTGGATGATCCGACGCTGCCGGTCAGGCTGACGATCCCCCGGCCGTGGAAGATCCAGCGGACGGCGCACCTTGTGGAAGGCGCGCAGGCCATTGTAACCTGTAACGTGTTCACGTCGAACGGCTCATGGAATGGAAAAGGGTTCGCGCAGGAACTGGCCTATACGGATGTGATCAACCTGCTGTCGGGCGGCACGTTGTCGCACACGGTGATGGCGTTCCTCCCGTGGTGCGCGGGGAAGGGGATCGCTTCCGCTTTCGGGCTTGCTCCGGGTACGCCGATCATTCTGTGGCATGAGCTGAACTACGGCATACAGGATACCTTGTTGTGCGAGAGCGTGGTGGCTTTCAATCCGGATTTTGTGACCCTGCGCGCGCTCCACAGATGGTAATGTCCCCTGACATGGCAAAGGCCTTTTTCTGAATCCTTTCGAACGGATCACGACGAGGAAGTGCTATGTTTTCCAGAAAGATCCAATCACTTTGCATTGCCCTGTTCTGGCTCTGCGCCGCCGTGCCCCAGATGGCCTTCGCGGAGTATCCGGAACACCCCGTAACCGTGTATCATCCCTTCGAGCCCACGCCGTATGACGCGTTGAGCAAGGTCTACAATGCGGAAATGTCGAAGATTTTGGGTGTGCCCTTTGTCTTTGAATATGGTATGATGGGCAAGGCGGCGAAAGCGACGCTCAACGGCAAGCCCGACGGCTACACCGTGTATTTCGCGGCGATGGGCCCGATGGTCCTGAAGCCCAACATGGTCGGCCCGTCCGCCTCGCCCAAGGATTTCCGGGCCGTGGGGCGTGCGACCCTGCTGCCGATCCTGTTCGTGGCGAACAAGAATGCGCCCTTCAAGACCTTTGAGGAGTTCAAGGCCTACGCGAAGGCCCATCCCGGCAAGGCCCGGATCGGGATCACCAACGCCCCCAGTTCCCTCCAGATCGGCATGACGCATCTTATCAAGGATCTTGCCAAGCTGGATGTGCAGCTTGTGGAGCAGCCGGACGGCCCCGTGCGCGGGACCATCGACTGCCTGATAGGGGATACCGACGCGCTGATCAGCCATCCGCCGGACATCATGCGCTACATCAAGCGCGGGGATTTCGTTCCGCTGGCGACGTTCGCGCCGGAACGCCTCGCCATGCTGCCCGATGTGCCGACCCTGCGTGAGCTCGGCTATGATTTCTCCCAGACGAGCTGGCGTGTCCTCGTGGTGAACAAGGATACTCCGGACGCCATTGTGGAAAAGCTCGCCAAGGCTTCCGAGCGGGCGTTGAACAGTCCCGCCATGAAGAAGTCCGCCGAGGAGAATTACGAAATTCTCGCTTGGCTGCCCCCGAGCGAGGCCGATGCCTTCCTCCAGTCCGAGTTTGATTTTTATCGGGATCTGTCCATGTCCATGGGGTTGCACTATACCCAACGGCCCAAGAAGTAACCGTTTGCACAGCATCCACAAGAGCCTCTCCGTTTATGGCGGAGAGGCTTTTTTATGGGCAACGTCTTTTTCACGTATGGGGTTGCATCTAGGGCCTTTCGGCTTTGTGCGGCGATTGACAACCGCCAACGGGATACATAAGAAGCAAGACCATATGCTGGCTGGTGCCTGCGCTTGCCTCCCCGTTTCCGAACGTGCTGCGTCTATTCTGCCGAGGCGGCTTTGCCGCTCACCGCAACGCACAGGAGGCCCCATGACGGGATGTGGAACGGAACGCTACGCCGACTGGTTTTTTGACTTGGACGGGACGCTGGTGGACAGCGCCCCCGATATCCTGCGGCTGCTCGGCGGCGTGCTGCGGGAGGAAGGGCTCGCCGTGCCCGAACTGGACAAGGGGCGCATCGGGCCGCTTCTGGAAGACATCATCCGCGGGATCTGCCCGGATCTGGCCCCTGCGGATCTGGAGCGCATCGTCCGCATCTACCGGGCGCGCTACCGCGCCTGCCCCTTTGACGAAAGCCCGGCGTTCCCCGGCATACCGCCGCTGTTCGAGCGGCTGTCGGGGCGGGGCTGCCGGTTGTTTGTGGCTACCAACAAGCCGGAGGACGTAACCCGCCGTCTGCTCGACGTCCGGGGTCTTCTGCCGTTTCTGGCCGGGTTCGCGTGCAGCGACTCGCTGCCGGTGCGGCGGCTCTCCAAGGCCGGGATGCTGGCCCTGCTCATGGAACGCCACGGCGTGGAGCCGGGGACGGCGATTATGGTCGGGGACTCGGCGCTCGACATGCGGGGAGGGCAGGAGGCGGGCATGGCCACGGCTGCGGCCTTGTACGGGTATGGGCGGCGCGGGGCGCTGCTCGAAACCGGGCCGGATTTCGTCATTGAGGATGCGGCGTGGACGCGCGTGGTCCGGCTGTCCGGCGGAGCCGCCGGTTTGCATGAAGGAAGGATTGCATGAAGCAGGAAAATCGGCATCAGGCCATTCTCTATGCCGTGATGCGGCAAGGGTACGTTTCCATCGAATCGCTGGCTGAGGAGCTCGGGGTGTCGTCGCAGACCATCCGGCGGGACATTTCCGAGCTGGACAGGACGGGGATGCTGGAGCGCAGGCCGGGCGGGGCGAGCTGCCGCACGACCATTCTGAACAGCACCTACGATGCCCGGCAGGTCGAGGATTTCAAGGACAAGGAGCGCATCGCCCGGACCATTGCGGAGTATATCCCCGACAACAGTTCCATTTTCCTTACCCTCGGGACGACCGTGGAGGTCATCGCGTACGCGCTGCTCGAGCGCTCCGGGCTCATGGTCATCACCAACAACGTGGTGGCGGCGCTCACCTTGAACAAGAAGACCGACTTCGAGGTGGTCCTCGCTTCGGGCTATATGCGCAAGAGCAGCAACGGCCTTGTGGGGGAAAGCACAATCGAATTCGTCAACGGTTTTCAGTGCGATTACGTGATCACGAGCACCGGGGGCATCAGCGAGGTGGACGGTCATCTGCTTGATTACCATACGGCGGACGTGAGCGTGGCGCAGTGCATGATGCGCAATGCAAACAAAGTGTTGCTTGCGGCAAGCCGTTCGAAGATCGGGCGGCAGGCCGTGGTCAGGGTAGCCCCGCTCAAGACCGTGGACGTATTATTCACCAACAGCCCCGTCCCTTCTCGGTTGGAGGAGGTCGCGCAAGCCGCGGGCGTGGAATTGATCGCTTGTTAATGGAATAAATTTTACAACTATATGACGCTCAATATTTTTGGAAAGGATTCTATATTTTTTTAACATATTGAAATTAAATGAATATAAAATACAGCATCCGTTCATGCCGAATGGATGCTGTATTTTTTTGTACATTTTTTGAAAATGTATTGACACAAAACGACGTTTCGGAGATGGAATGAAACAGAATAGACGCAGTATTGGTTCTCGGACTGGTGACGGCAATCCCGTTAGTCCGCCGGATTGTTCCTTTCGGAACATGACGGCGCCACCCTCAAACCGGAGAGTTTCATATGCGCAAAGGTCTTTTCACCCTTCTGTCCCTTGTCTGCGCCGGCCTGATCTGGGCCGCGCCGGCCCCCGCGAATGCGGCGGACAAGATCGTCATCCGTTTCGCGCACAGCAACACGCCTTCGGACATGGACCCCTACCATGCGCTCGTCACGAAGATGAACGACAAGCTGGTCAAGAAGCTCGGCGCGGATCGCATCGAGATTCAGGAATTCCCCGCCGGGCAGATCGGCAGCGAGGAGCGCAGCTTTCAGGACGTGCAGCAGGGCATCCTCCAGATGACCGTGCTCGCGGTGAACAACGCCTCGATCTTCGCCCCCTCCCTCGGAGCGTTCGACCTTCCCTACATCTTCAAGAGCGTCAAGGAATTCGACGATTGCGTCGATCAGAACTGGGATCTCATCAACAAGCGCATGGAAGCCGAAAGCGGCACCATCGCCATCGCGTGGCATTCGCAGGGCTTCCGCTTCATCACCAACAGCAAGCAGCCCGTTGCCAAGCTGGCCGACCTCGCTCCGGTCAAGATCCGTACCCCCAACAACCCGATCATGATCGGCGTGTACCGCGCCTGGGGCACGGACCCGGTTCCCATGGCCATGGACGAAACCTTCAACGCCCTCCAGCAGAAGGTCGTGGACGGTCAGGACAACCCGCTGGTCTCCATCGCCACCAACCGCTTCTATGAAGTGCAGAAGTACATCACCGAACCCCACTACAAGCTGTGGACCGGCCCCGTGGTCGTGAACGTGGACTGGCTGCGTTCCCTGCCCGCCGACGTGCAGCAGGCCATCATCGAGGCCGGGCACGAAACCACCGTCGAAATGCGCGCCCTGCTCGACAAGCAGGAAAGCGCCTCCCGTGAGTTCCTGAAGGAAAAGGGCATGGTCTTCTGCGGCGTGCCCACGGATGAGGACGAGTGGATGAAGCGGGCCGTCAGCATCTGGCCCCAGTTCTATCCCCAGATCAAGAACCTTGAAATCGTTGAGGCCTTCATGAAGACGCTGGGACGCCAGCTCCCCAGATAAGTCCAGGTTTGACGGGGGCGGCCTTCGGGCCGCTCCTCCCCTCAGGAGTTCCGCTATGAAGAATCTGCTTGCATGGCTCGACGTTCACTTTGAAGACGCGCTTTGCGGCGTCCTGCTCGTCGGCATCATGATCATGCTCATGGCGCAGGTGGTCGTCCGGTTCGCGTTCGGGCACGGGCTCACGTTTTCGGAAGAACTGTGCCGTTTCTCCTTCCTCTATCTCGTCTATTTCGCGGCGAGCCTCGTAGCCTGCAAGGGTGCGCACATCCGGGTGACCGCGCACACCCAGAAGCTCCCCGCGCCCGTGCGCGTGGGCCTGCTCATGCTGGCGGATCTGCTCTGGCTCGGGTTCAACGCCACGGTGATCTATCAGGGCGCGCTGCTCATCGACAGCATGTCCACCCGCCCTATGGTGTCGGGCAGTATGCTGCTTGATCTGCGTTACGTCTATTTCGCCGTTCCCGCCGCCTTCACGCTCCAGAGCTTCCGCATCCTCCAGCGGTGGTACCGGCATTTCCGGGGCGGCGTTTCCATCCTCGGTCAACAGCAGGAGGAGGTGTAGCATGTCCGCCGATGCCGTTCTTTGGATTGTTATGGCCTTCTGCCTCATCGTGGGCTGCCCCATTTTCGTGTCGCTCGGCGTGGCCTCCACCCTTGCCCTTATTTTGACCAATATCCCCATGCGCATCGTCGCGCTCGACATGCTCAAGGTGATGGACATGTTCCCGCTGCTCGCCGTGGTGGGCTTCATCTTCGCGGGCGCACTCATGGAAAAGGGCGGCATGGCCCGCCAGATCGTCGACGTGGCCTCGCTGTTCGTGGGCCGGATACGCGGCGGCCTCGGTATCACCACCATTCTGGGCTGCCTGTTCTTCGCCGCCATGATCGGCTCGGGCCCGGGCACGGTCGCCGCCATGGGCAGCATCATGATCCCCACGATGGTCCGGCGCGGCTATTCGCCGGAATACGCGGCGGGCGTGTGCGCCACGGGCGGCACCCTCGGCATCCTGATCCCGCCGAGCAACCCGATGATCATCTATGGCATCATCGCCAATACATCCATCGCGGCGTTGTTTACCGCCGGGTTCGTGCCGGGCTTCGTGCTCGGGCTCATGATGATGCTCATGGCCTATTTCCTTGCCCGCCGCGCCGGGTTCACCGGAACCGTGGACGAGGACAAGGGTGCCCATTTCTGGCCCATGTTCCGCAAGAATTTCTTCTCCCTGATGGCCCCGGTCATCATCCTCGGCAGTATTTACGCCGGGATCTGCACGCCGGTGGAGGCTTCGGTGGTGGCGGTGTTCTACGCCCTGTTCGTCGGGACGTGTATCACCCGTGAGCTGAAGATCATCCAGCTCTGGGACGCGATCAAGCTGACCAACGTCTCGGCGGGCAGCATCATCATCGTGCTCGGCGTGTCCACGCTGTTCGGGCGCATCCTGACCATGCAGCGCATCCCGCACCAGCTCGCCAACGCCATGATCACCCTGACGGACAATCCGTACGTCATTCTGGTGCTCATCGGGCTTCTGCTGCTGTTCCTCGGGATGTTCATGGAAACCCTCGCCACCATCGTCATCCTCGCGCCTATTTTCCTGCCCCTGATCACCAAGGTCGGCATCGATCCCGTGTTCTTCGGCATCTTCTGGGTCATCACCAACGAGGTGGCGCTGCTTTCGCCGCCGCTGGGGGTGAACCTGTTCATTGCCCAAAACCTGTCGGGCATCAGCTTCGAGCGGGTGGCCAAGGGCGCTTTCCCCTACATGATGCTGATCATCTGTTTCATCATAATGCTGATCCTGTGGCAGGATCTGCCCTTGTGGCTTCCGCGCCTGACGGGGCAATACTAGTTTGATAGGGAGTTCGGATATGTCTGAAAAGGACTTTGACCTGATTTGTATCGGCCGGTCGTGCGTGGATCTCTACAGCGGCGAATTCGGCGTCCCGCTGGAGCGGGCCATGACCTTTACCAAATCCGTGGGCGGAAGCCCCATGAACATCGCCATCGGCACGTCCCGGCTCGGCCTGCGGGTGGGCGCGATCACCGGCGTGGGGCAGGAAGACAACGGCCGTTACCTCAAGTGGCAGCTCTCCTGCGAAGGCGTGGACGTCAGCGCCGTGAAGACCGATCCCAAGCGGCTCACCGCGATGGTGCTCCTGAGCATCCGGGGCGACAACGACTTCCCGCTCATCCAGTACCGGGAAAACTGCGCCGACATGGGCCTGGCCGCCGAGGATATCGACCCTGACTATCTGGCCCGGGCCGGGGCCGTACTGGTGACGGGCACGCACCTCTCGCGCGAGGGCGTGCGGTCCGCGACCATGAAGGTGCTTGAAACCGCGAAGCGCCTCGGCCTCAAGTGCATCCTCGACATCGACTTCCGCCCCAACCTCTGGGGATTGCAGGGGCACGACGCCGGGTCCAGCCGCTGGGCCGAGGCGTCCGAGCAGGTGACCGCCGAATACAAGAAAGTCCTTCCGTACTTCGATCTTATCGTGGGGACGGAGGAGGAATTCTTCATCGCGGGCGGCAAGACCGAAGCGATGGAAGCCCTGCGCGAAGTCCGCAGGCTCTCGAAGGCGCTCCTCGTCTTCAAGCTCGGGGACAAGGGCTGCGCCGCGCTGCCCGGGGATATTCCGGACAGCTTCGTGGATGAAGTGGTCTATCCGGGCTTCCCGGTGAAGGTGTTCAACTCCATCGGCGCGGGCGACGGGTTCATGTCCGGCTTCCTGCGCGGCTGGCTGCGCAATGAGGATCTGGCCTCCTGCTGCCGTTATGCCAATGCCGCCGGGGCGTTCGCCGTGTCCCGCCTCGGCTGCTCCTCAGCCTATCCGAGCTGGACCGAGCTGCAATACTTCGTCAGCCACGGCAGCAAGCACAAGTGGCTGCGCGAAGACGCCATGCTCGAACAGATCCACTGGGCCACCAACCGTCGCAACAAGTGGAAGAACCTCGCCGTGTTCGCCTTTGACCACCGTGAGCCCTTCTCCGCGCTGGCCGCCGAAACGGGCCGCGACGCCAAGGCCATTACCGCCTTCAAGAATCTGGCTTTCCGGGCCGTGGCGGAAGCCTCCTCGGAGCTTGAAGGCCAGAACGATGTGGGCATTCTCGTGGACGACACGTACGGCCAGTCCGTCCTGTTCGAGAGCAACCGCTATCCGTTCTGGGTGGGCCGTTCCATTGAAAAGACCGGGGTTAACCCGCTCATGTTCGAGGGCAAGGCCGACGTGGGTTCGACGCTTCAGGCGTGGCCTGAGAACCATGTGGTGAAATGCCTGTTCCGCCCCGGTGCGAAGGATGCGCCCGAGGTCGTGGAAGAGAACGAGCGCCAGCTGTGCCGCCTCTTCTCGGGGGCGCGGAGCACCGGGCATGATCTCCTGTTGGAAATCATCGTCGACCAGCCGCAGACGCGGGAAGAGCAGGACGCCTGCCTGCTGCGTTGGATGCGCCGCTGCTACGAGCTTGGCGTGTACCCCGACTATTGGAAGATCCTGCCCGTAGCCGACCAAGGCACGTGGCAGGCCATCGAAGCGTTGATCGGCGAATACGATCCGTACTGCCGGGGCATTCTGTTCCTCGGGCTCAACGTGGCGGAAGCCGAGCTGGTGAAGCGGTTCGCCGCGCTGCCCGAATCGCCGCGCGCGCTTGGGTTCGCCATCGGGCGGAGCATCTTCCTCGAACCGGCCCGCAAGTGGTTTGCCGGGCAGATGTCCGATGAGGACGCCGTGGCGACCATGCGGGATTGCTTCCTGCGGCTGGCCCGCGCGTGGAACGGGCGCAACCGCGGGTAGTTTTTCGGGGGCTGCTCGCCCCCGTACCCCTCGGCAGAGGCGCTGCCTCCGCACTCCGCAAGGGGGCAAGCGCCCCCTTGACCCGGCGTGGGAGTTTCCTGTTGCAAGGCTGCGGGAAGCGCTGGGAGGGAATTGCCTCTTTATACGCAATACAGACAAAACAAAATCTCCTCCACCCCAACCCCGGGCGTTCCGCATTCCCCCTGCGGGACGCCCGAACCAAGGCACTTTGAAAGGAACGGCGCCATGAAAGCATGCGTATTGTACGGTCCTAAAGACCTCCGCATTGAGGAGCGCCCCGTCTCCGAGCCGCAGCCGGGTTTCGTCCGTCTGCGCATGGGCGGCGTGGGCATTTGTGGGAGCGATCTTCATTATTACCATATCGGGCGCGTCGGGAACGCCGTGGTCCGTGAGCCCATGATCCTCGGGCACGAACTGAGCGGCGTGGTCGATGCAATCGGCCCCGGCGTATCCGGCCTTGTGCCGGGCCAGAAGGTCATCATCAACCCTACCGATGAATGCGGAACGTGCGGCTATTGCCGGTCCGGGCACCAGAACCTCTGCCCGGATCTGCGTTATTACGGATCGGCGGCCCGGACTCCGCATGTACAGGGGATCATGGTCGAATACCCGATGGTGCAGGCCCGGCAGTGCGTGGCGGTCAGCGACGCCATGCCGCTTGATCAGGCCGCCTGCGTGGAACCCCTCGCCATCGCCCTGCACGCCGTGGCCCGCGCCGGGAATCTGCTCGGCAAGCGGGTGTTCGTCAGCGGGGCGGGTCCGGTGGGCTGCCTCATCGCCGCCGTTGCCCGCCTGAACGGTGCGGCGTCCGTGGCTATCAGCGATATGGAGGAGTTCCCGCTGTCCGTGGCGGTGAGGCTCGGTGCGGACGCGGCGTTCAAGGCCGCCGATCCCGCGCTGGCCGATCTCGCCAATGGCTGTGAAGCCTGTTTTGAGGCGTCCGGTTCCGTGGGTGGCATGAACACCTGCCTGAGGAGCGCAGCGCCCGGCGGTACGGTCGTGCATGTCGGGTTCCTCGGCGAAGAGGAGGTGGCCTATCCGGTCAACACGATGGTCATCCGCAAGGAAGTCACGGTCTGCGGCTCGCTGCGCGCCTATCAGGAATTCCCGCTTGCCGCCCGCCTCGTGGAATCGGGGCGGCTTGATCTGTCGCCCCTGATCACCGCTTCCTATCCGCTGGAAAAGGCGGAAGAGGCCATTCTCGCCGCCAGCGACAAGACCCGATCCATGAAAGTCGTTCTGACCGGACCGGCACTGTGAGGTTGTTATGAATATCAGTATTTCCGTCGCCGCCACGCCGTGCGCCATGCCGCAGATCATGTTCGCGGGCGATCTGGAGGCGCGCTGTGCGCTCCTTGCAGGGCTCGGCTATGACGGCATCGATATGTTTTTCCCCGATCCGCAGGGCACGGATGCCCGTACCGCCAAAGCCGCGCTGGACCGTAACGGGTTGCGGGCTACCATGCTTGCAGCGCAGGGCGATCTCATGGCCGACGGTTTGTATTTGAATGATGCCGGGAGGTTGTCCGAACTGCTCGAGCGTTCGAAGTACCATCTTGAGCAGTGCGCCGTGCTCGGTGCCATGCCGAACATTGGGTTCATCCGGGGATGGCACCGCAACGATCCGGGCAGCCTGCCCCGCATGGCCGACGGCCTCGCCGCGTATTGTCAACTGGCGGCGTCTTTCGGTGTAGACGTGCTCTTGGAGCCGATCTGCCGTTACGAAATCGACTCCATCCATACAACGGATCAGGCCATCGACCTGTGCGAGCGTGCCGGAAAACCCGCCAATCTCGGGCTCCTTCTCGATCTCTTCCATATGAATATTGAGGAAGCGTCCGTGTGCGGAGCCATCTGCCGCGCCGGGTCGCTTGTGCGGCACGTCCATTTTGTGGACAACACCCGCGCCGTGCCCGGTATGGGCTGCATGGCGCTGCCGGATGTCGTGGCCTGCCTCAAGGCCGTGGGCTACGAAGGGTTTCTCGGCATCGAAGCCATCCCCGGATCCGATCCGGAAGGCGAGGCCCGCAGCGGTCTGGCCTTCACCCGCGCGCTGGGCGTGTGAGGCTATATCCCTTAGCAAACAGGCGGCATTTTTCTTTTGCTGGAATGTTTCGGTGCGGCATACCCCGAGGAATTCCTTCAACCATTACAGTAAGGATGCAATCATGTTTTCTCTGAACGGTAAAACGGCTCTCATTACTGGTTCCGGGCGCGGCATCGGCCTCGCCATCGCGGAGGCGATGGCCCATCAGGGTGCGAACATCTTCCTGTCCGACATCAACAGCTCGGTTGTGGAGCGGGCCGCCGGGGAACTGGCGGGGAAATATCCCAACGTGGCGGTACGCGGCCTGACGTTCGACGTAACCGACAAGGCGCAGATCGAAAGCGCCATGCAGGCCATCAAGGATGCGGGGAACGGCCTGCAAATCCTCGTCAACAATGCGGGCATCAACCTGCGGGAACCCGTGGCGGACATGGACGACGCCCTGTGGCAGAAGATGCTCGACACGAACCTCACCAGCGTGTTCCGGGTATCGCGGGCGGCGTTCCCCATGCTCAAGGAAAAGGGTGGCAAGGTGATCAACCTGTGCTCGCTGATGTCCGAAATCGCGCGTCCCACGGTATCGCCCTACGCGAGCACCAAGGGTGCGGTGCGCCAGTTCACGCGGGCGCTGGCAACGGAATGGGCGGAACACAACATTCAGGTCAACGGCATTGCGCCGGGCTTTATCGCCACGGACATGAACATCCCGCTCATGGAAGACAAGGATCTCAACGACTACATCATGCGCCATACCCCGGCGAAACGCTGGGGCAAGCCGGCCGAAGTGGCTTCGGTGGCGGCCTTCCTCGCCGCGCCCGCGGCGGATTTCGTGAACGGGCAGGTGATCTTCATCGACGGCGGGTTCATCATTTCTCTGTAATGGGTGGGGTTCCGGCGGCAAGAACCTTTGCCAAGAAAAAGATTCTTGCCGCTCCCGATTGGAAGTGCGGCGGACGTCTGTGTATGGAAGGGATGCCCAATAGTGTAAGGAGGTTCCATGCGAATCAACGGCACCGTCTGGAGCGCGCGGGACATTGCGGCGCGCATTGATCATACTGTGCTGGCACCCGACGCCACGCGCAAGGATATGGAAAACGCCTGTGCCCTCGCACGGGCGTATGGTTTTAAGGCCGTGTTCACGAACCCGTACTGGACGCCGCTGGTAGCCGAACTGCTGGACGGCAGCGGCATTGCGGCGGGGATTTCGGCGGCGTTTCCGCTCGGTTCGTTGTCTACCGACGCTAAGGTCGCGGAAGTCATGGATGCCGTGGCCCGCGTCGACGGCAAACCCTGCGCCGTGGACATGGTGACCAACATTGCCCTGTTGAAGGAAGGGCATTTCGACGACTACACACGGGATATCGCCGCAGTGGTCAACGCGGTGGAAGGGCGGGGCATCATCGTCAAGGCGATCCTCGAAACGTCGCTCCTCAATGCGGAGGAAATCCGCACGGCTTGCCGCTGTGCCGCCGAAGCGGGCGTGGACTTTGTGAAGACCTCGACCGGCAGGGCGGGTGCCCCGGCGCTCTCACATATCCGGATCATGCGTGAGGCGCTCCCCGCCCACGTTGGCATCAAGTTCTCCGGCTTCGGAACGCTCAATGCTCCGGAACTCGCGCTGTGGGCCTTTTTCCTTGGTGCGGATGTGCTCGGCTCTCCTTGCGGAGATGTCGTTGTTGATGTGTTGTCCTCCGGCTATGCCGAGGTCGGGATGCTCGCTGGATCTTGATGTGTCCTCAGCGGGGTTTGGCGGCAACGCTCTACTTCATGCGTAAGCTGAAATGGCAAGGGAGGTCCGCCTCCCTTTTTTCGTGCGGGATGCGGTGCCTTTTGATCGGTTTTCTGCAAAGGTGGGCTCATTGCATCTTTCAGAAAAGGATCTATAATAAAAGAAGAAGAGGAATAGGATGAAAAGGTTGGGCGCAGGCCTTGAACCTATACTCTACGAAAGGAGGTCTACTCAGATGTACAAAGTTGCGGAACGATGAGGCGGCGGCAGAGGCCCCCAAAACATGAGCAACGATAAACAGGAGACGATTCCGATGGGCAAAACAGTGATGGTTCTGGTTATCCCGGAACCTAAGGTGCGGAAGTCGACGGCAAAGCCGGTTCGAAAGCACAAGGACAAAACAGCCTACAGCCGCAAGGCGAAGCACAAGACCCCCCCGAATGGGGGTCTTTTTTTACCCCAAAGGTAAAAATATAGACCAATTATTTCAGGTTATTGCTTGATGTTTTCGGGAGTGCTCTCGGACTGCCACATATTTTTTGCCACATATTGCGGTTCGGGGATTGCCTCCACAGCGGCTCTTTTTTGTGAGCTGAGGACATGCTGATAGTGCTTCAGGATCATCGTCAGATTGGCGTGTCCCACGAGTTTCCCGACAGTCCCGATATCGACGCCCGCAGCAATGGCCTCTGTAACAAAAGCATGGCGCAGGTCATAAGGGCGAATCCGTCTCTGTATACCCGCACGGAGGAGGGTTCTATGCCAGGCTCCGTGAATGCATTTTACGGGTTTCCCTCCATAATGTATGACAGGTGCAACCCTCTTTGCTCTATCGACCTCTTGCCATGCCTTCAATTCCTCCACGAGGGATTGCCTGATTGGAATATCCCTGACAGGCTCGTTTTTGTTCTTTTGGGCGGCGCGTAGGTGTATCACCTTGTTTTCCAAGTCCACATCGGACCACATCAAGCCAAACAGCTCTGACGGCCCTACACGCATCCCCATTTGCGAGCCAAGGATGACAACCCTCCGGACATGCTCCGGCGCATGGACAAACACCAGAGCAAGCTCTTGCTGTGTGGGAGGGATGAAATGCTCGTATTCGATATGGGGAAGCTTGGGAATCCTTGGAAGCTCACGCAGCAATTCGTTTTGATACGCCCAACGGATGACCGAAAAGACCTGTCCGATACATCTTTTTAGGGTCGACGCCCTGATCCCGAAAGAAAGGAAATGGCTCATCAGCTGTTTTAGTTTCGTATTATCAATATCGGAAAGAGGCGTGTCTTTCAGGAAGGCGAGCGAGCGCTTCATGTTCTTCAAATGTCTTTTCAGTGATCTTTCGGAGAACCGCTTGTCTTTCAGGAACAAGTAATACGCGGATTCAAACGTATGCTCCACCTGCGGCGCTTCCGCTTCCTCCCGCCGGAAGAAATCCCGTTCATACTTGAGCTGAAACTTCTTGAGAGCATCCTGTTTTTTTGCTTCTTCCTCCGTTTCGACGTAAAGTGACTCACGCTTGAGCGTAAAGGGGTTGTTCCAGTACACTTCCCACGGCTTTTTACGGCCTTTCCTCTGTCTGATAGCCATACTGAATAGCTCCTGAGCAAAGGGGGCCGTGCCAGCCACTACTGGACGGCCCCCATATTGAATTCTGCGAAAAGTTCCTCTGCGGATTTTCCGATGACGCACCCTGCTGTTTTGAGTGATCGTCGGCGCTTGGGAACTCCTGCCTTTGCCTGAGCCTCAGCATGTAATGTGTCGATCACCGTCATAACGGCGCGCCGGGACCAGCGCAAGGTTTTGCGTTCCTTGCCCCACGGAAGGCTCACAGGCTGGACGCCACGGGACAGCAGGATTGCCCGCGCCCTCTCCTCGCCGATGTTCATGACGGAAGCGGCCTGTTTCGTCGTCAGGAGTTCCGGTTCCATGCTATGCTCCTATACCGCCTTGCGGGAGGCTTTTCCTCTTTGGGCTATGGCTTCCAATCTGCCGATGATGAAACGGATTAACACGCTGTTTTCGTTGCGCTCTTTGCGGAGCTTCTTGATCTCCACGCACAATCTGAAAATGACGGCGGACGGCCCCATCTCATCAAAAGCGCGGGAGTCTCCGAGCATGTCGCCGATGGCGGCGGTTCGGATGTAGTCGAGTTCTTCGGTCATTGGTTCGGGCATCCTTCCATCTCCTGTTCAACGGCGATACGGGCTCTTTTCAGACGGCACCATCTGCACGAAAATGCGCTTTCCTCGTCTTCGATAAAGTAGGAGTAGGGGCAATCATGAAGTCCAGCATTTTTGGGAAGAGGACAAGGCTCTTTCAGTGTAAGTTTTTCCGCCACTCTCGCCTCGAACTCGGCGGCGTCCTCGAAATCTGAATGGATGTCGAAGCACTCTTCTCCATACTCACACTTCATAGTGCACCAGAGCCAAGTACAGCCGCACTGAGGAACCTTTGCCTTTGCTTTATCGAACCATTCTTTTTCCTGTTTCGTCAGCATACTTTCTCCCTGCGCGTTGTTGTCCGGCCGCGCCCCCGGATAGCGGTTCTATTTCTTCCCCCGCCGATGGCGGCAGAATGGGCATACCCTGAGCTTGCTGACGGTTCCGCAGACGGGGCAAGCCTTGGGAGACAGTCCGTCGCTGAGGTGGGCCATTTTGCAAGCACCGTTTATCTGGGCGAAGTTTTTTTGTTTGCGTGGTTTCGGGGCTTCATCCGACATGGCGTTCCGCTTCCTTGTTGATGGCTTCAAGCGCGGTGCAAACGAGATGTGCCAGGCCTGAGAAGGCATCGTCCTGAAGGTTCAATTCAGGGAAGAACTCCACATCGATGCTGAGGGTATTTTCCTTTGGCGTTTCGGAAATGGTGATGGTGGCGCGGCGGGGGTCGGTATTGTTCATTGTTGTTCCTCCGCGTCCACGTCGATCACGTCGTCATCACCGGGCGAGACGGAGATGGGCTTTTCAAGAAAGGATCCTTGCCGTTCCTCGGCGGTCATCGGGCGGCGCAGGACTTCGCGGTAAGGTTCTGTGGATTCAACCCAGACCATTTCGCACTTGTCCCAATCCTTCAGGAGATCACAGTGAACCTCCCGTTCTTCCTTGCCGTCGCGGTAGTGTTTTGAGGCGGTTTGGGCGATCTTCTCCTGCGTTTCGATGAGGCGCTTGTAGTGCTTGCGTTCGGCATCAAGTGCGGCCTCGTATTCCTCGATTTTCGCCAGCGCGTCGGCCATTTCCTGTCCGTATTCCAGCCGCTCGGCATCGGTCAGCGGTTCGGAGACAGTGATGGTTTCCTCGCGCACATAGGTCATATTCGGGCCGATGGGACGGGCGTTGGTAGCGATGATGGCTATTTCTTGGCTCATGGCTTCTCCTTTGGGCCGGGTATGAAGCCCCCGGCGGGGCTTTTATGGTGATGCCCCGGAAGGGGTGGTTAGGGTTACTCGGCCCACGCCGGGCATCCGGCGCGCTGTTCGCAGTCGGAGCACGTCCAGTCGCTCACCTGCGTTTCGGTTTTCGGACAGGTGATCATGTTGGCGGCGGGGGTGGGCTGCGCTTCCGGCTGCTCGGATACTTCCGGGGCGTCCTGTTGCGCACCGTTCCGCATGGCTTCGGCGGCAAGTTGCTTGGCCTTTTCGCACTGCGCCGTGGTCCAGTTGCGGGCGTAGGCGTTCACCAGTTTTTCGACGTCCTCAAGAGGGTTGCCCGTGGCCAGCCATGCGTCCGCGGCTTCTTTGCGTCGGGCTTCCATTTCGGCGTTGGTGGGACGGCTACGCTTGGACGGGGTATCCCTGTCCTGCGTGTCTTCCTTCATTTCCTGCACGGATACGCGGTACGTCCCGTCTTCGGCGGGTTCGAGATCATACGTGTCCTGCACTTCTTCGGCGGTCTTCAAGCCCATGGCGATTTCCGGGGCGTAGGCTCGGACGAACCACGACGCCGCCCGGTAACGGAGCATCAGTTCCGGCATGGACTGCCACTTGCTCCCGTTCTTGCCGTACCAGCCTTCCTTTTTGGCCAGTCCGATAGTGATGAGCGGGCCGGTCAGCTTTTCCCCTGTGGCGAGTTCGGTAGCCACGGCGCGGCATCCCCATTCATCCTTGCCTTCTTCGCCCTGAAATTCGTAGCGGATGGACGTAAACCGTCCGCACTGGTTGAGGGTGGCGATCAGGAATTGTGCGGACCACGCCGGGCGTCCATGCACGATATAGAGGTTCTGGCAGACCATGAGCGGGTTGGCCCCCATGCGCAGGGCCATGTCCACGGCGATCACGCAGTTGGGGAGGTTCCCTTGGAACTGCTGCGGCACGATGTTGGAGGCCGCAAACAGTTTGGCCGTGCGCTGGATGAGGTCGAAACCGCCCGCCGTATCGAAGCCCGCCTTGATGGAAGGGTCGAGGGGCGGCGCGGGCTTCTTTAATTCGGAAAGCGTGGTTGTCTGTGGCTGTTGGCTCATGGGTTATCGTCTCCATTTGCAGGTGTTGAAGATGGGGCAGTATTTTTCCCCGCACCCGTTGGAGCGGGGATTGCCGTAAAAGTTGCCGCTATGGATGAGGGTTGCGGCCATTTCGAGAAGACCGGGAAATGCCTCGTCGCCTATGAGGAGATCCCGCCCGCCGGAGATTGTCCCTGTGGCCACGCGCTGGCCCCTTTCCGTCTTGGCGACTTGCAGCCCGATGATCTGGGCCGGGGCTTCGATGCAAATGTCCGTGCTGTGCTCGGCCAGCAGTTCGTAGACGGCGAGTTGGGCAGCATGTCCCTGTGTCTTGCAGGTTCCGTCCGCGCCGACGGCGGATTTCCCGGTTTTGATGTCGGCAATCCCATAGCCGTCCTCCGTCCGCCTCACGCGGTCCACGGTTCCCGTCAGAGCGATGCCAAGATCCGCGATGTCCAGCCGTTCGCAGGTGGCCTCGACCGCTGCATAAGTTTGCCGGGGTGCGACGGTGGAGCAATACAGGCGGTGCAGGGAGAGGGCGATACGTTCGGCTTCCGTGGGCTGGAGGTCGTCCCAAAGGACTTCTTCATCCGGCTTGTGGATGGCGTCTACAGCCGCGCCCGCCGCTTCGTCCGGGGTGATGCCCGTTCCGTTCATGCGCGAAGTGTCAAACAGCGCCGTGCTGGTGTGGACGGCGGTTCCAAGCCGTGCGGAACCGCTGGAAGGCGTCCGCAGTCCGCGGATGTTTTGAGCTTCCCACCGGGCCGGGCATTCAAACAGTCCGGCGAGACTGGAAGCGCGAATCAGAATCGGTTCCTTGATATTCATCGTTCCGCCTCCACGCTCAGAGGTGCCATGTTGTTGAAGAGTTCTTGGTCTTCCCATTCGAAATAGCCCACGAGCAGGAAGCAGAGGACGATCAGGGCGACGCGCCACGCGACGGGGTATTGCTCTATCCACTTCATGCCGCGTCCCTCTTGCGTTCGGCTTCGGAAACCGCGTCGAGTCTGGCGGATACGGCGTCAATGGCGAGGTCGAGGATATCGCGTACGGTGTTGGGGTCGAACGTGACGATGTAGTCGCGGACGCTTCCGTGAGCACAATGGGCGAGTTCGTTGCCGTCGATGTCGTTCACGAATCCGATGCCCTGTGGTTCAAAAACTTGGGGAACGCGGCAGGTTGCGGTACGGAGGCGCACAAGCCGGGAAAGCTCGGAATCCAGTTCCTGAGCGGTCATCCTGTTCAAGTCCTTCATGGTTCCTCTCTCCTGCGTTGAAGTTTGGATTGGCGTCCCAATCCCGTTTCCAACCCGGATTTTCCGGGCTGGTGCGGGGCTAGGCGCTTTACCAAGCGCGGTGGAGTGTTGCGGGGAAGTCGATGCCGGGGAGGACGCCGAAGTCTTCGGGCTCGTTGTTGAACCAGTCTTCGAGCAGCCCCTTGGGGCGATACTCGGAAGCCTTGACCACCTTTCCGCCGTGCTCGTTGGCGAATTCCCGCGCCTCTTCGAGAGAGTCGCATTCATCCACGGTGTCCATCCCGTTGAAGGGAGAAGTTCCGATTACGAGGTAGAGGGCGGTGGTCATGGCGTTTTCTCCTTTGGTGTTCCGTTCGTCGTGAAGAGATATTACCAATAGGAAATATTGAAGTCAAGAAAAATTTCCGATAGGATATTATGTACACAAAAAAATACCGCCAACACCATGAAGGCTCGGCGGTCACGCCCGGCAGGGCACAAAAAAGCCCCTCACGAGGAGGGGCTGAAAGTATTATTAGGAGTGTCAACTATGGTGAGAAATAAGAGGCTAACACCAGGTGTATTCATTGATCGTGTAAAGCAAGAACTCTTTCAACATACTCAGGCTGAAAAAATTAATGCTATATTTGAGCTTAGTATCCAGCAAAACGGTCTGTTATCCGACCAACCTCAGCGGATAACTCTATATCTTTCTCTACTTCGCAAGAAGAAGGCCATGCAACAGGAATAGAAAATTTGATTCGAGATGCACTGGAATCCTTACTACCTGTATTTTTGCCTGCCTCCAGACCAAACATCGCAATGTGGATATTCCCTTTTCCTCCAGCAGTGTTTGAATTTTCAACAGTAACAAGTACATCAAACTCGATATACTGAGGGATAAAATTAACTTTATTGCTTGTATTTATTTGATTTTCTCTAGACGTACTAGTGTTGTATAAAGGAGGATTAATTGAGGTTCCACTGGTTTTGGTTGCTTTTTGGGCTTCAACAATTCCTTCGGAAATTTGAAGTAGGGTTTCAGAAACAAAGGTTTTTAAATCCATAAAAGTCCCTTCTCCCCGCTCCGGCGGGGATTTTCATCTGTACTCAACATAGATGATGACACATCCAGAGGGCCGCCGTTCGCGCCTTATTTCGCGGAGGCGGGGGCGGTCTACGCTGTCTTTTTGTCAGGATCTGAGGAACTACTTTGAGTCGAAGCTATGGGGCGCATAACTTCTTTGAGTACATCTAGTTGTGCCTTGAGAATATCTCTTTCTTTCGTCAAGTTAGATAATTGAGCTTCCAATAACGCTATGCGCTTTGTGTCTTCTGCAGGGGGGGTATAGATGTCACCCGGAAGAATGACACGCGCACCAATAATATCCATAATCGGTGAAATTTCTTCAACTTTAGGACTTCTAGATCCTCTAGTCCAGCGAGAAATATTCACAGTGCTTACTCCCGAGGCTTCAGAGAGTGCAGCACCGCTTCCGTACTGTTCCTTTGCGCTGTTGAGAGCGCGCATAACTGAGTCAAAAAAATTTTCCATATCATCAAATTACCACTAGTTAATTTTGAAGTAAAAACCCTTCGGTAATTTTTGTCTTGACCAGTTTATTTCCTATCGGTAATATCGAGACATGAAAGCACCAATTGTGATCGAGATCGAAGATTTTTTATGTCGTTACGAGGTTACCCAGCTTTCTCTTGCGAGAGAAGCAGGAGTATCGCCTGTGCTTCTAAACAGGCTGGTAAAAGGTAGCCGAAGGGATACTACGTCAAGTAATGCCGATGCATTACGTGCAGCTATGCGCCGCCTATCTTCCCCCAATACTCCCAGCGAACCCGAAGAGGCCCACCATGCTGACTAATCTTTTGATTGCCATTGGCGTCGTGGTCGTCGTGGCCTTCATCTTCTCCCCGGCGGGATAGCCCCGCCATGCACCGCCGGACCACGGCCTCCGGCGTCGGGTAGTCCGGGACGCGGTACGCCCGCCAGTGTGGGCGCGGTTGACTAGGGATCAGGATGCGGACGCGTCAGACGGGACCGCGCCGGGTGATGAGCAGATGAATCTTTTCCATGCCGCTACTGGAACACGGCGGCCGACAGGAAGGAATTGCAAAATGAATAAACTGTTACAGGCCGTCGCAGCCAAGACGTACCAGCTTTGCCGGACGTATCCCGGCGGCATCCGGGCCATGTTCGCGGGGATGCGGGAGCGGCATGGGTTATCCGAGTCATCCGTCTACGCCGATTTGAACCCGAACAACGGGCAATCCACGCTCCGGGTGTGGGAACTGGTCAGGGTAATGGAAGCGACTGGCGAGCATGGCCCTCTTCGGGAGCTTGCCAACTGGTTCGGGTACTCGTTGGCGTCCGCCGCCGATGAGGAGCCGGACGCTCCGACGCTCGAAGCCGAGGCGTTGCAGGACTACCCGCCGCTGGTGGCCTTTCATGAAGGCTGCAAACGATACCGGGAAGGCAAGCTCACGCTCGCGCAGCTCGACGAACTCAAAGACAGGGCGTTCAAGGAAGTCCGGGAAACCTTCTGCCGGACGGTCAAGGGGGACGAATGAACCTCACCTTTTCCGCCCACGCGCTCGACCGTTGTTTCGAGCGGCGCATCTCGTTGCAGGGGGTACTTGATGCTCTGCGCCAAGGGACATGCGTGAAGGGCAGCGGCATGAAGGACGGCGAACGCTTCGTCATGGCCCACGGACGGCTCAAGGTCGTGGCCGAATTCGAAGGCCCGGCCTGTGTCGTGATCTCGGCATGGCGTGACCAGAAGGGCAGCAAGCGCGCCGCCCGGGAACGGCGGCAGCGGCTCCGGCGTATTCGTCTGGCGTTCAAAGAGGGGAGGGGGATCACATGCTGAACCCGGCTCTCTTCTCAAGCGTCAAAGATGACTGGCCGACGCCGTGGGAGTTCTTCCATAATCTGGATCTGGAGTTCGATTTCACGCTGGATGTATGCGCCGTGCCGTGGTCGGCAAAGGTCTGGCGGTACTGCGTGCCGCCCCATGCGCTGCGGGTGTGGGGGGAAACGACGTTCCGCCGCCTGTTCCCTGACGCTCTTGTGGACGGCCTTGCACACTCGTGGGCCGGGGAGCGCTGCTACATGAACCCGCCCTACGGCCGCGAGATAGGCCCGTGGGTCGAGAAGGCCCGCCGGGAAGCGGAACGTGGCGCGTTGGTCGTCGGGCTTCTCCCGGCGCGTACCGATACGGCGTGGTTCCATGAGCACGTCTACCGGGCCGCAACCGAAATCCGGTTTTTAAAGGGACGCTTGAAGTTTGAAGGGGCGGCGGCTTCCGCGCCGTTCCCGTCCATGATCGTCGTATGGGGGAGGATGTGATGGAGTGGTTCCGATGGTTTGAAGGGTCGACGACAGACCCCAAATTTGCGGTTGTGGCGCGGCGTACCGGGCAGCCCGTCGCTTTTGTCATTGCGGTATGGGCGCAAATCCTTGAGCGCGCCAGCGCGTCGAAAGAGCGCGGGTGCATCGACGGGTATGACTGCGAGGGGGCGGACGTTTCCTTGGGGCTCCCCGACGGTGCGGCGTGCGCCATCGTGCAGGCTCTCAAGGACAAGGGGCTGATCGACGAGTACCGCGTGTGCAAATGGGAGCAGCGTCAGCCGAAACGGGAACGGGACCCAGAGCCCTCTGGAAGCTCCACAGGGCGCGTCAAGGATCACAGGGCGAGGAAGCAGAAAGAGACGGACGGAAACGGCCCGCAACGCGATGAAACGCCATGTAACGCCATGAAACGGCCTGTAACAACCAGAAACAACCTAGAAGAGATAAGAGAAGAAGAGAAGAAAGAAGAGAGAAAGACAGATGCTTCGCATCTTGCGCAGAGCGATGCTGGCGCATCCCTCGCGCAGCCGCCAGCGGAGCAGGAGAGGCCCGTCGCATTCATCCCCCTTGCCGACGGCTCGGAATATCCCGTTCCCGTCTCTCTGGCTTGTGAATACGCCACCGCCTATCCCGGCGTGAACGTCATGGGGGAATTCGGGAAGGCCCGGGCGTGGTGCCTGAGCAATCCCCGCCAGCGGAAGACGAAGAACGGCATCCGGCGTTTTCTCAACGGCTGGATGGACAAGGCGCAGAACAACGCCAGCAGGTCCAGCCCTGCTGCGGGGTCAGGCCGTCCCATGACGGCGAGGCAGGTGGAAGCGGCGGAACGCGGCGATTTTGCGGAACAGGTTTTGAAACTCGACGAGGTGTACAGAAATGGCGAGCTTGCAGCTTTTGGCTCTGGAACTCAGCAAGGCGTTTGTGCTCTATCGGCAGCCGAGGCCCGCGCAGGCGGAATTCGAGTTGCTGGTCAGGACTTGGGGCGACGTGCTGGCTGACGTGAGCGATGCGGAGTTCCGCGAGGGGATGCGTCGGACGCAGGCCGTCCTGCGGTTTTTCCCCGTTCCTGCCGACGTGATGCGGCAGGTGGAAGAGGCCCGGAAGCGGACGCCAGCCGTGAACCGCGAAGCCTTGCCGGAAAATGCGTTGACGCTCGATGAGCGGTGCGAACTCGGTACGGACTGGTGCGCGAAGATTCTAGCCAACCTGCGCTGCAAGATGGACGCCCGCAGGCAGGGGAGGCCGGACACGCCGCTCGATGAGCAGCTTGCCAATTTGCGGGCGTTGGGGGTGGAGCAGTGAGCCCCGAAGAGTACCGGGAATTTCTCAAGACGGTAAAGCCCGGCTCCAGCCCGTTGCCCAAGTCTCAGCTTCTCGGCAAGGCCCGCCTTCCCCGGAATGGCCGCACGTACCAGACCGACGCCATGAACCAGACCGAGGCCCGCTATGCCGGGTATCTGGACGGGATGAAGCACACGGGCGAGGTCGTCGCGTGGGCGTATGAGGCCGTGAAGCTGCGGCTTGCGGACAAGACGTTCTACACGCCGGATTTCGTCGTGATCCGGGCTGACGGGGGCATCGAGCTGCATGAGGTCAAGGGGCATTGGGAAGACGACGCCCGCGTGAAAATCAAGGTCGCCGCAACACAGCATCCGTGGTTCCGGTTCCTCGCTGTGAAGGCAGGGAAGACAGGGTGGCAGTATGAAACGTTTGGAGGTGGGGCATGAGCACGGCCGTACAGGTTGAGATCGTCATTCCTGAGGGCATGGGCAAAGTTGAGGCGTTAGCGAAAGTGTCCGCGTCCCTTCAAGGCGTCATTGCAAGGAAACGCCGGGAATGGCGGGCAGCGCGCGGGGAAATCGCCGTGCTCGGCCCGAACGTCGAGGAGCGGCCCGCGTGCAGACTGTTCGTGTATCGCGTCGCCCGCGATTTCGGTGGGGATTCCATGCGCTACGTGTGGGATCGGAATGCGGAAAAGGTCACGTTGTGACGGTGGATGAATAGCGGGAGGTTGTGATGGGCGAGCTGTGGGTAAGCCATGATGAACTGGTCGACGCCATCGGTGATGACGGCGCGGATCTCTTATGCAGGGCCGTAGGCGGCGTGTCCACGTATATTCCCCGCAAACCCGTTGCGGGTTCCCCGCTTTCCGCCGTCCTCGGGATGAAGCGTATGGAAAGGCTCTGTGCGGCCTTCGGTGGGCTCCGGGTGACGCTTCCGAACAGGCGCAAGGGTGAGCCGTTCAAGGACAGGATTGTCCGTATGCTGAGTTCCGGGAAGTCGCCGGGACGTATCGCCCTCGAACTCGGCGTGACGGAACGCTACGTGCGCATCCTTGCCCGGCAGATAAAGGAACAGCCCAAGCCGCAGGTGCAGCTTAGGCTGTGGTGAGTATCTGACTGAAAATTGGAACCACAAGATGTTTCAATGGCTATTAAATAATTTATTTATACTATTTTCAAATTCTTCCATTTTTTTAATAAACTCTAGAGTGTCTTGGAAATCGGATTTGATTTTTAAAATAATTTCAATATATAATGGATAAGTAATCATGGCAGGTATTATTTCAAATTTTATACAGAACAGAAAACTTATTAATGATATTCCTATTGCAAGAGAAATACTTGAAATTATTACATCGCAACAAAATATAGAAAATTTGAATATTTTTATTTGATATTTATTGCTAATTTTTATTATATTATAATAAAATAAACCCCATATTATTGAACATAATAAACACAAAATGAAAAATATTTTGCAATATACAAAGGTATCCTCAAGTGATTTATAAAAGTCAAAAGTTCCTGATACTAGTTGGTATATAGATACTGCACAGCCAACAAATATATTTTGTAATAAAAACACATAATTTTTTCTTATTTTTTGCAAAATAAATATAGATTTTGTTTTCGACCAACTGTCTCTGAATTTATGTTTCATAGTAACTGCCTAACATTTAAGGAAGATAATAACCACTTTATAAAATAAAAAAGATAAGAGCAAGAAAAGTCATGTATCATATTTTTTTATGAACAATTTCAGGGTGCCGCCTTCTTCCTCACCGTGACATGGTAGAGGCAGGAGGATTTTTTATGGCTGTTCTTCCCTTACGCCACTTCTCCCCGGTCGAGTTCCGCTGCAAGTGCGGGTGCGGCGCGGGCATGGAGAAGATGGACGCCGACCTGCTCCAGATGCTCGACGAGGCCCGTGATCTGGCGGGCATCCCGTTCCCCCTTTCTTCCGCGTACCGCTGCCCGAAGCACA